>ERZ761594.88-NODE-88-length-42713-cov-6.604482_pt1 | contig 42713 bp, 60 predicted proteins | sample MGYA00511036_ERZ761594 | MGnify/ENA primary metagenome ERZ761594 (study PRJEB28899, sample SAMN03785561) | bioreactor sludge metagenome | biome: EBPR Sludge; feature: EBPR Bioreactor; material: 0.22µm filtered reactor supernatant | place: Saint Lucia: Queensland... | reverse complement strand
GTCCGTGTCGGCTTGTACCGCCGCGTCCGTCATTGCGCCGAGCGAGGTTGTAACCTGTTCCTCGCTGGTCATGACGGAATCAACCGCCTTGTCAATCCAACTGGTCGCTTCCTCAGACTGCGCTTGCACCGTTGACGCAAACCCGCCCGCCGCGCCGCCGGGGTTGGGGTTGGCGACGTTGGCGGCGTTGACGGCTGCTAAACTGGCGTCAATGGCGGCTTGCGCGGTTTCAGTGTCGATTTGAGGCAGTAGTTCTACTTCAAACTGCACACCTTGAGAAGCAGCGTTTTGGCGCGCAGCCTCAATACGTGCATTAAAGTCTTCAACGGATTCGTCTACGCCTTGCACAACATCAATGGTCTGAGTCCAAGCGCCTTTTGTAAGCGTGACTTGTCCCGCCATTTGCTCCATGCTGGCGACTAATTCTTGCGCGCGGTCAATGTCGCCTTGAGACACGAGTTCGAGAGCCGCCTGATTAGCCAAATCGCTGATTTTGCTGGCATCTACGCCCCGGTCAAGCGCGGTTTGAATGAGGTCAGGAATAGCCTCAACGTCAACGGATTGAATATCAAATGCAAGCTGCTGAGCGCCTAAGCGGGAAATCTCGGTGCGCGTGCCGCTGCTGTCCTTGCCTAACAAATCTTGCACACCAGCAACAACTTCCAGAAAGCCAATGATGAGGTTGCCGAAGATGCTTTCGAGTTTCTGAAACTCGTCATCGAATCCCAGCGGTTTCAGCCCAACGGTAATCGCGTCCTCGATTGACCCGCCGCCCTTCAATACCTCAAGCGCATCGTTCAGCCCGGTTTTCAGCGCTTCAATCTTGCCATCCAGGTCAATCTCGTCACTGGACAGCAAATCGACAATCGACTGATTCGCGTTGCGGATGAACGTGTCTATTTCCTGAGCGAGTGTGTTATTGATGACCGCCGCGCTTTCCGCCGCCGCGCCCTCGATGGGGCCGAACAGCGCCGCGCCTGAAGTCGTGATGCCTGTAAAGGCGTCAACGCCAAAGTCCGTCGCCTGTGTGCCAATGATTTTGTCAGCAGCAGATTGTGCGGCGGCGGGGTCTACCGCGTTGGCGTCGCCCAGCGCGGTGAAAAAGCCGTTGTAGAAATCGCCCGCCGTGACCGTGCCCGCCCGGTAGCCATCCAGCAGCCCAGACAGGTCAACATCGCTCAGGCTGTCCAGATTGGTAAACGCGGCGGTTACATCCGGGTCACTGCCGACCAGCGCGAGGTTCTCACGCATCACGCGCAGTCCATCGGCCAGGCGGTCGCTGTTATCAATGCCCGACGCCGTGCCGGACACGATAATCGCCAGCGCTTCCTCTCCCGTCAGCCCGATTTCACTGAAGGTGCTGCCGTACTCGTTGAGCGTATCGAGGAAGTCCTGCCCGCGGTCGCCGCCGTTCTGGAAGCCCGTCACGATGATGTCGGCAGCAGACTCGAAGTTCGGCGCAAGGCCGTTCTTGACCAACGAGTCCATCGCGCGCAGCGTTTCGCTGGTTTCGCCGCCCGTGACCGTCGTCACTTCAAACGCCGAGCGGGTAGCCTCCGCCAAATCATCCTGAGCAATGCCCAGATTGGTCGCCTCGACAATTGTGTCTGCGATTTGCTGGCGACTTTCTCCCCAGCCATCGGTGTACAGGTCATTGATAAGCTGCTCAGCGCCCGGTATCATGCGCCCGGTGCGCCCCTCGATGGTGGCGAGCGCCTCATCCATTTCCAGCAGCGCGCCCACGCCGGACGCCCCGGCCAGGACGCCGACCGCGCCGCCTGCAATGCCGCCGACTGCCCCGCCGATGGCAAGCCCCTTCAGGCCATCGGCAATGCGCCCAACGATGCCCTCCGCTTCCTCAAGCTCGGTGTTGTCCGACTCAATGTTGACGGATGGCGCGGCGGCGTCAATGTCATCAATGGTGTCTTTGGCGGTGTTGAGTTTGGCGTCGTCAACCGCCACGTCAACATTGACCGAGCCGTCAATGCCTGAGATAGCCTTTTCAACGCGCGCGGCATCATCCAGGGCGCTGTTGACCCCGCGCGTTTCAAAGTCCACTATAGCGCTGTAGAGTTCGGTTTCGTTTGCCACGATTTACCTGTACGACTTCGGCCTTTTGTCATATTCAGTCATCACGTCAATCGCCCTGCGGATTTGCAACCCAGCGATGAGAAACGCCTGCATTTCCCGGTCGGCGCTGTAGAAGAACTCCCCGCCGTAGCGCGCCGCCGCGTCGGTCATGTCCAGGTGAATGCTATACGCGATGGTCGCCCGCGTCTGACCCGCCCGCGTCTGAAACGCCGGGTGCGCCTTGTTCTTCACGATGTCGAGTACCGGACGCCCGTTGTAGGTAGCGACGAAAGGACTCCGCCGCCGCATCCACGTCCCCCTGTGTCAGTGTGTTTTGTGCAGCTTTGACAATCAGGGCGCGGTCGTCGGCAGATTGAATGAGTTCGTACAACACCAGCGCCTGCCAGTCGTCTTTGGCATCCAACTCCCCCAGCGCGGCGCGGTAGATGTCCAGTCGCCCGCCCAGCCGTGCCAGCGTTTCCTCGCGACTTTCGCCCGCCACGCTGTCCACCACATCGCAGCGCAGCACCTTATCCCAGTACCAGGCGTTTTGCTGCAAAATGGCATCGCGCTGCGCGGCGCGATAATCCGGGTTCATCTCGACAGGCTCATACAACCCCGGCTCAGCCGCGTTTTTTAGCGGCACGCGGTAGCCTGCCGGGTCGGGCAGCGGATACAGTGTTTTGGCGCGCTCGGCAATCTGCTGGAGCAGGATGGGCGATAACCGCCGCACGCGCACGGTTACGCCGCTCGTCAGTGTGACATCAATCAGCATCGGTGTCGCCTTTTGGCTAGGGCAGGGGCAGCAGCGCCCCCGCCTTGCTGGTTACGCCCCTTACGAGGCGATGCGTTCGATATAGCCCTGGCTGGACTGCACTGGCCCCACCGCAATCGCGGTGTTGTGGTCTGCTGCCGCGATGTGGTCAATCGTCGGGTTGCCGGGGTCGGTGAAGCTGCCATAGGCGCGGATGTCCTGGCCGAAGTACCCGCCGCTGTAGTCCACGACCACGCGCGACTGCGTGCTGGCGTTGGTCTGCACGATGAACAGCACATCGCCGTTCGGCCCCGCGAAGTCCAGCCCGTCAATGGCGCTGAACCCGCTGGCGTAGGCGGTTGTCCAGGTTGGCGTGGTCGCGTCACCGTCAAACGTGCGGTACACGTTGCCGTTCGCAGCGCCGACGAACACCTGCGAGAGGCGCGTCGGTGACATGTACGGAACCGCCAGCGAGTTAATCGCGGTCGTGCTGAGACCCGTCACCGTGACCACGCTCATCGCGCCATTGAGCAGACGCACGAGCGTACCGGACGCGCCGCCAAACCAGATGAGGTTTTCACTGGCGACGGCCATGCGGGTCAGGTTGTTGGCGGTTACTGCCGTGCCCGCGCTGGCGAAGGTGATGCCGCCGTCTACCGACTTGTACACCGCGCCAGAGTTGCCGCAGGCGTACAGCGTGGTATTGCTGACTGCCATGACGCGGTTAACGACCGTGCCTGAGCTGATGTTGGTAGAGCGCGTCCAGGTGTGTGTACCTTTCTTGATTTCGCTCCACTTTGCCCAGACGAGGCCGCCGCCCGTGTTGCTCATGCTGATGACAACGTTATCACCCGCCAGCGCTACACCTGTGCCGTCGCCATCGGTCATGCCCGTTAGCTGAATGGTCGTCCAAGTCAGGCCGCCGTCCAGCGTGTAGAGCAGGCGTGGCACGCCGCCCGCCCCGGCGCGGCTCGTCACCGCCAGGAATTCTTTGTTGCCGGGGTTGGCTTCGTACTCGCCCGCCACCTGACCCGGATAGCGCGGATAGCCGATGCTGATGATGTGGTTGATTGCCAACCCCGACACCGTGCCGCTGATGTTCGTGCGCGTGAGCGTGTCAATCTCGATAGCACCATCGGCCTCCACCGGGAATGTGCGCGTCTGCGGCGTGTCCGACCCTTCAAATCCCTGCAGGTGATTGACCATGTCGGTGTTAAACGCGCCGAACGGTTTCAGGTTCCAGGCGTTGGACAGGACGCGCATTTTCTCCCAGTTGGCCGGGTTGCCGTAGTCGCCCGTGTAGTAGCGAACACGGATGTTGTTCTTGCCCTGCATGGTCTCCAGGAAGCGCTGCACGTTGACATCGTTCGTTTCAATTTCGCTGGTGAAGGTCGGCGCTTCACCGCTGAGCCACGACGCCACCACTTTCAACTGACCCGTCCGCATGTCACGCGCGTACTGCCGCGCTGGTGTGACCTCGCCGGAATCAATCGCGCCCATGCGGATGTGCGCCTGGTTGGTCAGGATGGCGAGCGCCTCCCACTTGTTCGCGCCCGCGCCGCCGCGCTGAATTTCGACCACTGCAGTCGGCGGCATTACAGGAGAAATAGTCATAGTCTGTTACCTCTTGCTTCGCAGCGCTCGCAGCACCGCGTTGTCTATAGCCCGCTTGAGGGCGGGCTTGAACTGCTTGCGAAATGTTTTCTCAAACTGCCGCGCCTCGATGCCAGGGTGCTGCACTTCCATCGGGCTGACCCAGCCGCCCGCCGCCTGCCCTGTGCCCACATCGTATTGAGCGACCGGGGCGGTGCGCGGGCTGTACCCGGTCTGGAAGACAAGCCGCCCGCCTTCCGTTTTGGCGCGGATGGTGTACGGCCCCTTCGTGCCCTGGTCAATCCAGTTGTAGATGCGGCGGTTGCGTCCCTTTGTTTTGACCTCAAGGCTTACCTGCGCAGGAGTCACCGATACGGTGTAGCCAAACTTAGGGCGACTTTTCTCACTCCAAGTGGCTACAACGCGGTAACGCTTCTGCACTTCTTTACGGCCTAACGTGTCTAGCTCAGCCGCAAGCTCGTTTCGCAGCTTCCGGTTAGTGCTAAGCAGCGATTGCCGCAGTGACGACACAATGCTTTGTTTGGTCATTATCGCGCCAACTCCCGACGCCCCTTGAGGACGCTGCGGCGCGCCTGGATGACTGACCATAGGCGCTGCCCGGCGTTGGTGATGCCGAACGGCGGTGGATACCACGTCTGGAACTGCGTGGTGGATTCCGGCACGGCGCGGTCTTCGTTGTACATGCGCTGCCCGACATCACAGACGGGCGGCACCTGATTCATGCGCGTGTTGGCGTAGCGGCAGATGAGCGGCTCCAACTCGTTATCCATGTACCCGTCTGTGAGCGGCAGCCCGGCCAGGTAGCTCACGCGCACGGCGTGGGGCGTGGCGGCGGGCGCGGTTTGGGTATCTGCGGTGTACAGCCTGAAGTAACCCATGTGCGCGTCCGTGCTGTAGGCCGTTGCAGCCACCTCGTAGCTGTCCGCCTCATCAGGTGACAGCAGCAGCGTAACCGCGCTGGTCGCGTCGGTGTACACGCGGTACACATCGACCGCCGTGACGAAATGCTCGTGACTTTCCACGTCGCCCGCGTTGGCGGTCATGTGGTCGTCGCTGTATTCATCGCTCCACAGCGCCGGGGACACGAAGTTCGCCCGATGCCCCGTGATGGTGGCGGTTGTGCCATTCTTCGTGACGACTAGCGGCTCAATGCGCCAGCTTTCATGCGCGGCGCTGCTTGCCCCATCAGTGACGCGAAAGAACACCTGGATTTCGTCGGCGGGGTGACTGGTCGTGACCGTGATGGTCGCGAGGTCGTCAACCTGGTCGTCATCCGTGTCAGAGTAAGCCACGCTCACATTGGCCTGGATGAGCGCCGTCGCGCGCTTGCCGAACGCCCGCGTTTCGCCGTACTTCAGTTCGTAGGTCTGACTCTTCCAGTGAAAATCGCACTTCATTGGGATAATCTCATCCACGATGTACTGCGGCGCGGGCGGAAACCCCAGGTATTCCCTCGACAGTGTGAACGCCCCGTGTAACTCGCGCGCAATCATGTCGCGCTCGTATTGCAGGTACGCCTTGCTGGAACAGCCCGCCACTTTGGTGACGCCTTGCCCTGTTATCTGGTTAAAGCGCCAGATGTCCTCATGCATCACGTCTGCCCAGCGCGCCAGCAGGCCGTAGTGTTTTGTATTGCTGCGCGCCATGCCGACTACTCCTCACTGCTGCTGCTGCTGCGCTTGCGGGCGGGCGGGGTTGGTTCAGCCCGCACCCAAGCGCCGCTGCTGGTCGCAATCAACTGCTCCGCAAACGTGGCGGGCAGCGTGATAGACTTCGATACGTCCGGGTCAAAGTAATACTCATTCCCGGTCGCCGGGTCGCGCAGCGTCATGGCGTTGCGCCGTTCCAGCGTCATGGTGATGGTGATGTCGCTCATCGCCAGCAAACCCCCTGTCGGCAAATCGGCGCGGGCGTCGGTGTAGGCGCGCACGGCGGCAGCGGCGGGTAGAGGTGCGCGCAGTGGCTGCCAACGGGGCAGCAGTACCGTGCGGGCGTCGGCGTGTGCCGTCGGGCGTCAATCGGCGCGCCGCTCGTCGCCAGCATCAGCACGGCGGCAAGCAGCACGAACGTTACAAGAGACAGCATCTGTTTCACGCTTACACCTCATCACTTTCCGCCTCGAACGGGTTGATACCCGCCGCGACCAGTTTGGCGATAATGTCCGCTTTCGCCCGCGCGCCGTCCAGTTCGACATGATGCTCATCCGCCAGTGCCTTCAACTGCGCGACGGTCATGTCCTCGAACAGCGCGTCATTCTCTGATTCGGGCGGGGCGTCTTCGGGTTTGGTGTCGGCTTGCGTGACAACGGCGTGCCCGGTCTGCACAAGGTAGCTCGCCAGACCGCGCAGTGCCGGGTCGCTGCTTTCGTACTCGCCCGGCGCAATCTGGACGCCATTGACGTTTTGGTAGAACGACTTCAGCCTTAGTTTCATGGTGTTACTCCCTGACCAGCAGCGTGACGGTTACGGCGGGGGCGAGCGCATTGCTGAGCGCAACCGTCACGCGCACCTTGCGCCCTGCCAGCGTGAAACGCTCGTAAACCCCCGTCAGGTTAGCGCCCGTGTTGTCTTGCATCAGCACGCGGGGGTAGTGTGTCACATCGGTTGCGTTGGCGGCCTTGTCGAGCAGTTTGCGCCCAGCACCGCCGACCTCATCGAGGTCAACGGTGGTTGTAGCGGGCGCGCTGGCGTTGTAGTCAACGAACACGGCAAGCAGCTCCCCCGTGATAGGATTGCTGTCCGCCGTTCCGGTCGCGCTCCCCGCGCTGCCCGTTGTGGTGACGGCTACCTGATACTCGCGCCACTGGTCGCACATGGCCTAGAACTCCATATCCGTCAGCACGACGAACAGCACCGCGTCCACATCGGTCGTCGTTGGGGCAACCGTGCCGGACTTGGTGGCGTCCATGCCCAGGCGGTCGCCCGCCGCAAACGGAACCGCTCCAGGCGGCAGCTTGCGCGTAGCCTGCTGGTTGGTATCGTCGGTCGTGGCGGTGTAGCTGGTGTTAGCGGTGCCGTTGACCAGAATGCGGTGGGTGATGGTGCCGCCCGTCAGGTCGGCGCTGTGGCGGACTGAGAAGCCCACCACAAACCCCGCCCAGGGCATGACATAACTCCCCGATGCGCCCGACAGTGTGTCATACACGTAAGCGGCATCGGGCACGTCAACCTGCGCGAAAGGCAGCGCCACGACATTGTCGGTGATTGCAATGCGTTCCTGAAGCATCGTTACACCGCCAGGTTGTAGAGGCTGGACGCCACGTCGGTATCGAAGTTGACGAAAGCCAACCGGACGGTCGCGGTCAACTGATGAGCGTCATAGGCCGCGATGTAATCCACGTTGACCTTGACGTTGCGACGGAAACCAACGTACCAGCCCTTCGTGTACACAATTTCCAGCGTGCCCAGCGTGCCGCCCGCCGCCGGAATTTTCCCGGCACTGTTGGCAAGCGAGTGCTGAGCCGAAACCAGGACTGGCATTCCGTCAACGACGCCTAGCTGCCCCTTCATGGCCGTTGCCAGCGCCCCGGCCTTGTCCATCGTGATGAACTCTTTCATTTCGAGCAGTTTGGCGTACACCGACGCATCGGTGATGAGCGCGAGGTATTGCGGGTCAACCGAATACTGTCCGCCCATCGCAAACCGCGCCCGGCGGATACCAGACAGTGACGGCGCAAGGCCAGTGCCGTCAATCGCGTTGGCAGTGTTGGTGATGATGGACAGTTTGCGAATGCCGTTGAAAGCCAGGTAGCGCGCGGTAGCGGCGGGCGTGCCATCAATCAGGTTGATATTGGTGTTGGCGGTCGCGTCCGTATCGCCGTTCAGCAGCACATAGTCTATGGCGTTAGCCATTGCCTGCTGCGCCTGCTTGCGGTAAAGACTGACAATGGGGATGATTGAGTCTTCAACCAATTCCTCACTGATGCCCACGCGCAGCGCCAGCTTCTTGGCATTCAACTGCGCCTTACCCGAACCGATTTTGCTGTCGGGGATAGGGCTGTTGCTGTCGGCCAAAGTCAACTGGTTTTCGTTGATTGTTTCACCCACGAAGTACACGGTAGGGTCAGCCCCCTCAATTGGTACTTCAAAAGGATTCGATGGCATTTCGATGGACTGGAACAGGGGAAACACGACATTGTTCAGCCGCGCCTGTTCCCAAATCTGCGAAGACCACAGGTTCGGAACCCACTCGTCTCCGAAGCCCGCCTGCGTGCTGTAGTTTAGCTCGTTGGCCTTCATGAAGTTGATTGACTTGATGGCGCTGGTGGTTTCGTCGTTATCGCCAAACGACACCTGCCCAAGTTCATACGCCTTGCCCGCCTTATCAGCAAGCTCGCGCATGAAGCGGCTTTCCTCGTCACGGTCTTCGAAAATATAGCCGCCCCGCTTGCCGTTCATCTGACGACGAACAGCGGCCAGGTAGCTCATATCTTCCGCGCTCAATCTCGCAAATTTCAGCGGAACGATTTGCTCAATGCGCGGCTGCGGGTTGCCGCTCGGCTGCGCCTGCCCGGTGAATGCCGCCGGGTGACGGCTCGGCGGGGTATTCCGCATGGCGTTCTGCGCGGCGTTGGCGATGGCCTTCTGCGCGGTAGCAGCGTAGTCGGTGCGGCGCTGGATGAACGCCAGCAGGTGCGTCGCGACCACGTTGGCGGCCTTGCCCGCTGCGCCGTCCATCTGGTCAGCAGGGACGGCGTCGGCGGCTTCCATGCCCATGCCGCTCACGACTTCTTCGATGAGGGCGTTCTTTTCGTCCTCGGTCATCTGCACATCGGGGCGCGCCTGAAGCATCTGATTGAGGATGCTCAGCGCGATTTGTCGAATATCCATCTTGATAACTCCGTTTGACGGTTGTTCGGGTTCGGAACTGACGACGGGCGGCGGCGGGGCTGCCTCTTTAACCGCTGGCACATCGGGTGATGCGACGGGCGGTTCTTCAGGCAGTTCCAACGGCAGCGCGTCGGCAGGAAGAAACTTCAGGGATGTAATGGCGGTCGTTTGCCGCCAGTCGGCAGGGGTAGCCGTGAGACTGCCCTCGATAATCGGCCACTTGCTAATCCAGCCCTTGACCCGCTCCACGAGGTGCGGCAGGCTGCCGCTTGACCAGTGCAGTACGCCCCGGTCAATTAACTGCTGGATGGCCGCGAGGTAGCGGTTCCGCATGTCTAACTGCGCTTCAGCCCACAGCCCGACCTCGTCGGCCTTGAGGGTGTCAATCTGACCAATCAGCGCCGTTTTCAGGGTGGCGTCCAGTCCGTGATGGTAGAGCGCTGGGCGCGGCATAGGCCAGTCAAGGCACAGGTCGGTGTCGGGGGTGAAGTATTCGCCCTGCAAATCCGCCTGGGCTTCGCTGCCCCAGTACACCAGATAGCCGCCAACGCGGTTGGGCGAGCCTTCAATCGCCTTAATCGCGCCGCCTACCGTGATGAGCATGTCTTGCGGTTCGGTCATCTCGTCACCTCTGTCTCAGCATTCATGGTAGCAAGCGGTTCTGGCGCATTTGCGCTCAGCGCGTTCTGGATTTCGAGGTAAAGCTCCTGCCACTGCTTTGCCAAATCCGCCATGCTCACCAGCCCGGCGGGCATCTTTTGCGCCGCGCGGGTCTGGTCTTCCAGCAGTACGAGGCGGTTAATCAGGCTGGCGTACCGCGCGCCCTGCCTGGACTCATTGAGCGCGACGGCGGCGGCCAATGCCAGCGGTCGGATAATCGTGAGCGGGCCTAAATACCTCATGATTCACCCCCGTTTTTGGTCGTGATAATATCCATTATCACGGAGTAACTACGCTATAGTGCGTTTCATCCAACGTGATGATGCTCGCCTTGCCCGCCACGCGGACGAGCTTGCACTCGCAGCGCCAGCCGCCGCAGTCGGTATCTTGCCCGGTGCTGCCTGCAATGAGGTTCTGGCGATACCATGTCTTGTAGCGCCGCCGTTTGCCGTCCAACTGCGAACAATCCCGGCAATGTTCTTCGGTGGCTCCCAGTACCCACTCATAAAGGCCGTTGGCGTCGGCAGCCAGGCGTCCCTCGTTGTAAAACTTGACGATAGACCCGTTCCACCACAGCGCGGGCTTTTGTTCAGCCAGCGCGGGCGACACGGTGTCCTCATCCGCAAACAGCGTGTTGGCGAGGCTGCTCACGTAAGACGACTGTTCGGACAGCAACCGCGCAATGGTGTCGAGTTCTTCCTCGCTCGGTTCGTCGTCAATGCCACCTTCAGCCAACCCGTCACGGAATGCCCGGTTGCCATAGACCTTAATCAGGTTGCGGACTTTGGCGCTCCACTGGCGTTTGGTCATGCCGCCGCTGAGCGCCGCTTGCATCACGTCTGCGAAAGCATCCTCAAAGTCAATGCGCGTGGTCTGTACCGCTTTGATAGACAGCACCTGCCGCGCGGTGGCAAACACTGCCTTGACCGCCTCCCGGTCGTCGCCCGCCTCGGCCAGCGCCGCCTGGATACCCGCCGCGATTTCCGGGCGAATCCAGTAGCACTTGAACGCCGTGTCCGCCTTGCCGCGTGACTTGACCTTCGCATTCCAGGCGGATAGCTCAGCCAGCGCGTCCTCGTGCGGTGGGTTGTGCAGCATTGCCCGCACGTCATGGTCGTGGTCATGACTCTTGACGGGCGCGGGCGGCGGCGGCTCATCGCCAAACACGCGGCGCAGGACAACCTCATGCTCATCACCAACGGTCAACTGCAACTCGCGCGGCTGGACGGTCAAGCGGTTGCGGAACGTGAGTGAAGCGGGCTTGCTGTCGGCGTAACCCATCGTGATGTGCGGTTTGTAGCTCAGCGGTTGGTGGAAGCTGCGAACGGATACCCCCGCGCCATCGAAGATGTCGTACACCTCGGATTGCAGGTCATTTAGCGCGGCGTTGCGCGGGATACGGAAGTGCAGCGCCCAGGTCGTTAGGTCATCAAACGTGTTGAGTGACCCCACGCGCAGCGGCAGGGCGGCGGGTAGTTCGATATTTTCCAGCGCCGTCACCAGCGCCGCGAGTTGCTCATCCGTGACGGACGGCGCGTGTACCAGCGTAACATGGAACGTGTCCGGCTCATTCCATGTCACCTGCAAATCGGCGAAGTGACTGCGTAGCTGCCGTTGGAGCGCCACGAGGTCGGTATCCGCGCCGATGCTCAGCAGCGCGCAAATAGACTTGCCGCCGGGCTGCGCGGTCGGTTCGGCGGGCGGCGTCACGGCGTCCATTGCGGTTGGGGCGGCGCTGGGCAGGAGCGGTGTCACGGGCGCGGCGGTCATTTCCGCCATGCGGTCAACGGGTATCAGGGTATAACCTGACGGGATGAGCAGCACGTCGCCGCCGTCAATCGGTTTATCACCCAAGTGCTGACGCGCCTCGTTGATGGTCAACGTCGCGCCCTGGACGCGCTGCGTGACAATCTCGGTCTTGAGCTTCCTGTCTTCCAGCTTGGCTTGCACCTCGCTGGTATCGTAGTAGAACTCCGCCGCGCCGCTGCGGTCGTAAAACGGCAGCCACACGTCATTGGTAAACAGCGCGTGACGGTTGCATTCGCGGAAAATGACTTGTTCGTAGTAGAACGCCATCTGCGCGGGGGCGGACTGATACTTGGCATCATCCCACGCCCCGGCGGTACTCATCGGGATGCCCAGCGCAGTCGTGATGCGCCGCCGCACGTCCTCGCTCACGCCCAAGTGCGCGTTATCCAGGTCTTGCTGGACGCGCTGGAACTCGACGGCTTGCGGCAGGAAGATGAGCCGCGAGTCCTTCTGTTCTTTCAGCATGTTTAGCAGCGCTTGCCCCTCGTGGGCTTGCACGTCTGACCCCTGCCGCCCGGTGATGATACCTGCCCACTTCATGTCCTTCAGGAAGCGGTCAAGCGTGAAGCGCTTGATTTCGCGGTCAATGTTGATAGCGTCCAGCGCAATACCGATGAGCGATTGCCCGCGCAGGTCGTCCAGCCAGCTATCGTTTTTGTCGTACACCATCTCATGCGGCCAGTAGCGCACCGTGCTGCCGCCCGCGCTGTACTCGAAATAGTCCAGTTGTCCGCTGATGGTAATCGGTTCGGTCGCCAGCGGGTTCAGCCAGCGCGCGCCGATGGCAAAACCAAAGTCATTACGAACAGGCAGGATGTACGTCTCGCCATAGATGCGCTTGGACTTTTGCCACAGGGCGATGATGTCCTGTTTGTACTCGACACGGGCATAGCGGATGGCCTGCATCAGCGGGTGGTCGGGCAAGTCCTGCTTGGTGCGCTTATCCCGCACGCCATGCCTGATACCCGCCACGTCTTCCGCCACGATGTTGACGCAGCGAAAGGCGTACTCGCTCTGCACGGCGGCATAGGCGTAACCCCAATCGTGGTGGGGCAGCTTGCCCGAACGCAGCGGCGCGCCCGTGCCCAACCCGGTGTAGTAATCCAGGTCGCCACCGCTGCCACGCTTGTTGACGGGCGTGATGGACTTGCCATCGAAGTAATACAGCAGCGGTTCATCACCCCGGCGGCGGTCGCCCGCGTCAATGACAAACTGCCCCGCGCTTGAGTCATCACGCCGGGCGAAACGTCCAATGCTGCGGTTGTCCATCCAGCCGTTATACGTCATATCTACCACCAATCAATCGAAATCGCATCGCCGCGCCTGTTGACCACGCCGCGCCAGGCCAGCGCCAGCGCCATAACCATGTCATCGTGCAAGCCTTCTGGCGCGCTGTACTGTGAGCGCCCGGTGCTGCTGACGGTGCGCTCGTAAGCCATGAGTTCGCTTTTCAGCAGCGCGTCGTCCAGGCAGGTGATTTCGGCTTTATCAAACGCCAGTACAAGGCTTTCGATGAGGACGGGCTTGCTCGTGCCTGTCGTCTCAAAAGGCACAATTGGCAGACCATCGAGCTGAAGTGCTTCAATATTTGGACTGCCAATGCTGTTACTTTCACCGATAATCAGGCTCACACCCCAGCGCTCCGCCAGCGCCTTGACTCTCCCGCGCTGCAATGCCCAATCCACGCCGTTGAAACGGTCGTAATCGACCACCGTGCGCGTATCAGCGTCTATCACCACCATGACGGTGTAGTCTTTCTGCTGCGCCCAATCCAGCCCCGCCACAAAGCGCCCCGGATAGGGTTCAGCGCGCCGGGCGGTGCAGCGCTCATCGATGTAGCGAAACACCGCGCCTTGCCCCTCAAGAAACTCTGCAAGAATTTCCTGCTTGAAATCATCTTCGGTCATATCCGCCACAAGCTGCGCGTAGGCCTGCCCGGTAATGTGCGGGTTGTCCTTCGTCGTGGCGTGCCAGGCGCGCCATACACCGCTCTCGTCTTGCAGCGCACTGCTGTACAGGCGAAAGAACCAGTTGCGGCGCTTGGGCGTGCTGATGAACATCGCTACCGCGTCGGGGTTGTCTGCCAGCATCGGCGCGCCGACCTGCCCCCACGCATCGGCATCGAGGTACGCGCACTCATCCAGGACGAGCAGGTCAACGCCGTCACCGCGCAAGGCGTCGGGATGCCGCCCGGTCTTGACGCGGATACTACCGCCCGCGTAGGTGAACATGCGCTTGCTGTCGTTTTTGTAGCCACCTGTGTTTAGCAGTGGCACCGTCCATTCGCGCACCAGTCGCCAGAACACATCGGCCTGGTCTTGCGACGTGCTGCTGAGCAGTACCGACTTGCCTTTCAGCAGGTATTCAACCGCCACCCGCGCGGCCAGAGTCGTCTTGCCAAAACGCCGCCCCGCGCAGATGACCTTCCGCAAGGCAGGATGCTCGACAATCGCCTGCTGCGCCGGGTGGAGTTCGGGCAACGTCAACAGAACAGAGGGGCGCAGCGCCCGATGCTTTAGCCGTTCGGCCTTCTCACGCAGAAGTGACTGGTAAGCCGACGGCGGCAAATAGTTCTTGAGCAAGTTCGGTTCCGAGTTCATGCTTTACCTGTTCGGGCGTCAACTTTCCATCACGCAGCAGCGCAATAACATCCGTGCGCCAGTCCTCTTGTCTTACGCGGTCAACCAGCAGCATATGGAATTTGGCGAGCGTCTTCAGGGCGTCCAGTCGGTCGTACAACTCGATTTCAGTTTCGATAATTTCCTGGTCGTCACTCGTCACTGTCTTGACCTTCAGGCGCTTAATCAGGTGTGATTTGCCGCGCCGCCGCGCTTCTGTTGCATCAATGCCGCCTGCAACACTCAGCATGTCCCCGATGTCGCCCCGCGCAATGTCGGTCAGGTGTATCAGCACCTCGTTGGCGGGCATGGTGAACTGCTTCAAACGGCGGTCAATCTCGGATAGAACCTTATGGTTTCTTAGCAGCCTGCTGGCTGTAACCGCCAGCGTCGCGTCGTCACCGCCGTATTTGGCCTGCCGCGCGGCTTCCGTGCCGTTCATGCAGACAATGTAGGCGTCCACAAAGCGCAGCATTTGCGGCGAAATAGTATTAGGGTCAATAACGTTGTCCGTTTCGACCCTACGCTTAGGCGCTGCTGCTGTTTTTTTCACCGCGCCAGTCCGTGCTTTTGCTTTCGCTTTCGTCATAACATGCCTGTTCGCTTGGGGCGCAATCGCTCTATCATCGATTGTAGGCAGCGGGCGGCCTGCATTTGCGCTGCTCACGTTGCTTGCGGGATGACCTGCGCGATACGCTCCTCGATAATGACCTCGGTCGGGTTGGCGGTCGTCATCGTGGCGGTGATGGTGTAGCGCACGCCATCGACCGCGCTGGCAAATGAGAACCGGGCGCGGGCTGTGTCCGCCGCCTGCGTGGTCTGCACAATCTCATCCGTGCCGGATACCATCGTCACGGGCGATTCAGCAGTCCACACGACCGAGACAATCGTCTGCCCGCTGGCGAGCGCCCCGCTGGGCTTGACGCCAGGGCTGACGGCTATCAGGCGCGATTCACCCGCCTTCACATGTACCAGGCGGTTATTCGTTGGCATGGTCTAGTCCTCTCCTATGTACACATCATTGCGGCGGGTAGCCTCGAACACCTCGTTGGGGCGCTCACCGACAAGCACCTCGTTGGGGCGCTCCGCAATGAACAGGTCAAGCGAACGACTGGCGATAAACACCTCGTTGGGGCGCGCGGCAACGAAGGCGTCGGTGATAATCTCGGCTTCTGACGGCAGGAGGACGGGCGTTGTGCTTGCCCCCGGCGTCAACACGCCGCTTAGGGTTTTGCGGGCGGCCTTGACCACCGCGCCTACGCTGGATACAACACCCGCCAGCGTCTTGCTGGCAGACCGCAGCACCGCGCCGCTTGGGGTCAATGACCCGGAAAACGCGCGGACAAACGCACGCAAGGTAGACACCGTGCCGCTGCTGGTGACGCCGCCCGCCAGTATTTTGGCGGATGATTTGACCAACGCCCCCGTGCTGCCGACAGTTCCCACGAGGGTCTTACCCGCGCGCCGGGTCAGCGCGCCCGCGCTAGAAACCGCCCCGCTAAAGTCACGGATGAAGGCGCGTAGGATTGACAGCGTGCCGCTGCTGGCAACACTACCCGCGAGCGCTTTGGCTGCCGACTTGACCAGCGCGCCGCCTGGAGACAATGCGCCACTTAACACCTTGCCGGGGCGCTTGACGACCGCGCCCGCACTGGTGACGGTTCCCGCAAACTCACGGACAAACGCACGAAGGCTGCTGATTGTGCCGGATGACGTGACGCCGCCCGTCAGCGCTTTGGCGGCGCGGCGGGTCAACACGCCTGAAGGGTTAGCCGCCCCGGTCAACAGCTTGCCCGCCTGCCGGGTCAGTGCGCCCGCGCTGGTGGCTGCGCCTGTAAACGACTTGCCCGCCTGCCTCACTACCGCCCCGGCGCTGGTCGCTGTGCCCGTCAGCACCTTGCCAATTCGCCGGGTAACAGCCCCCGCGCTGGTGACGCTGCCCGTAGACAGTTTTGAACTCGCCTTGACCAACGTCCCGCTGGGGGTGTTTGCGCCTGCAGCGGTTTTGGCGGGCTGCTTGACCAGCGCCCCGGCGGACGAAACAGCGCCGGATACCGACAAGGTATACAGCGTGGCGGCGGTCGGCAGGAAGAACAGTCTCGGTCTCGCGCCGTAGCCTACGGGCGGCGGGTCTTCATCCGTCAATGTGCCCGCCTCTGTCCAGTCGCGACCGTTGCCGGAATAATCTGTAACCCGGTTGCCCGCGCCCGGCCAGAGAGGTGTCCACATCCACAGGTTGCTGGTACGCAGCGGGCGGATAGCGTGCATCTGTGCGAGGATTTCAGCCTCGGTCAACGCGGCGTCATAGACAAAGGCGTGCATCACACGGCCATCAAAGCGCGAGAGGTTGCCCGTCGTCGCGCCGCCGATTTCCATCCGTGTCGATGCCGCGCGCCCGGCAATGCTCGCGGTGTTCGTGGCGTTTAGCACGCCGTTCAGATAGGCACGAAGCTGCCCCGCCCCGGTATCGCGCACCATCGCGCCGTGATACCACGTATTGAGCGAAAGCGCCGAACCCGCGTTGAGAGAAAAGCCGCCGCCGCTGGTTCGCCCGACGGCAAACGTAGTGCCGTCAATATCGGTGGTCAGGAAGTCTGCATTGGCCGTGCTGTTATCGCTCAGCGCAAAGATATTCGCGTACAGGTTGGTGTCGGTCGTAACCATGAACCAACCCATGTACGTATAACTCGCGTTGTAGCTGATGACCGTTGCGGTGCGCGCCAGGCGGTCAGCAGCGGCGTCAAACCGAACGGCCATAGCCTACCTCACACGTCACTGTAGGAGACGACGACCATCACAACGATTGCGTCTCCCGCCATGTTGTCCCCAGCGTCATTCGACAGACGGCGCAGGCGCAGGACAACATAATCGTTTGCCGCGATGCTATCGAGGTTGGATACCGTGACCGAGACTTCATGCAGGCGCTGCCCGGTTGTGCCCAGATGGGTATCCGTTGCCGTGTTCTCGGTCGCTAGGGCGTCCGTCTCTATGTCCTGGGTGTCCGTGTTCGGGGTAATGGCTGCGATAGCCGCGCCCCACACTACATCGTTGGTCGTTGCGGTGTCCGCATACCACAGGATACGTACCGTCAGGTTGCCGCTGGCGTAGTTGATTGCCGGAAACGTCCAGAAGGCCGCCTCCGGCGTGCTTGCCGCCGCGTCAAACGCCAGCCCGACGACAGGAATGTTCGTGCCGTTGATTTTGGCAAACTGCGGGAAGTTCGCCGCCAGAAAACTTGCAGTTTCCGGGTACAGCGGAACATAAACGGTCGCCATGATTAGCCGCCGCTGTTGAACGTAATCGTGTAGGTGATTTGGATGTTTTCGCCGCTCGCCATGTTGACAACGGAGAACACACTGCGGTCTAACAGCGTGCCCGTGCCCGTGCCGGAAGTCGTGAATAGGCCGTGTTCGACTGCTGCAATGCTGGCGTCTGCCGTGAGCGTGCCCACGCTGCGGTACTGGTTAGCGGCGGGCTGCGAGCGCGTGCCTGTAGCACGGGTGCTGTCGGGATTCAGCGCGGTCGTGCTTTCGGTGACGAGCGCCGTATCGCCTACCGCCTCGGCGGTGCTGCCCGTGCCAATGCCATGAAAGTTAAAGAGCGACACATCGGCGGAGCCTGCAGCGTTATCGAAGTCATCGACAATGTAGGCTACGCCCGCGTCGGTCACGACTGCGTAGGCGACTGTGCCGTAGTCAATCCAGTAGGTGCGGAAGCGGGCATACTGTTCCGCTGCCTCATCGCCCTGCGTGGCCTTGATGCTGAGATACGTCTCGCGCTCCACCTCGGAGTTGAAGACGCGCTTTTTGAGCGCCAGTTCGCTGGTGATGGTGACAATACGACACCTGAGCGCGACTTTCGTAAACCACGAAAAGCCTTTCGCCAGGCGCGTTGCAAGCCAGCCGCCGATGAACACCGGGCGCGCAGCATTGCGAAGTTTCCAGGCCAGCGGCGCGGGAACGGTGTGATTCTCGAGGCGCAGCGCGCACTGCCCGGCGGGGCGGGTTGTGGACTGAATAAGCATTCCCATCAGCGCACCTCCCCATCGCCCGTCGCGCCGACCGAGCCGCCTACATTCAGGCGGGCAACGTAGCGTGTGTGAATGACTCCCGCTTCCTCGTCAAGCGGTTCGAGGCACTCCGGAAACAGGTCGTACAGTTCCGCTGCCTCAGCAGCGATTAACCCGTTTATCACATCGCCCTCGATGAAAATTGCGCCCGGCGCAATGAATTCCGTGGCGGTATCTTCCGTGATACGGAAGCCTTTCAGAACCTTAAACACTGCCATAGCATCCTCGTTTTGACTAACTGACATTGAAACAGAGCAGCAGATTAGGCGCGCCGGGTCGGACAACCGTCACGGCCATCAGCCCCGTCTGGCGCGGCGTCACAATCAGGGACGTATCAATCACGAACACGTCGCCCGCGTAAATATCAGCGCCCTCTGGCGCGTTGACCATGACCGGGATAGATACCCATGACGGCCTCGTGTCCAGCGCCAGCCCAAACGGGCGGTTGACGCGCAGATTCGTGTTGGTGACCGCGCACGGGTTGGGCGTCAGGGTAAAGGTTGGCGGCGCGGCGGTGCTGCTGATGGGCGTCGCGCTCGGCGCAACCGTTGGCTCCAATGTAAAGGTTGGCGTGAGCGTGGGCAGCGGGGTAACGGTCGGCGCGGGGGTGTTCGTCGGCACGGGCGTAAAGGTGCTGACACTCGTGGGTACGGCGGTCTGCGCGGTCGTGGCGCTGGCAGTCGGTGTGGCGGTCGGCGTCACGTTGACCCCGATACGCGCCAGGCATTGCACCTCGCTAATACGCGGCAAGCCGAGGGTGTAGCGCGTGTTCATGGCGTCAACAACCTCGTTGGCGGTGATGCAGTTCAGGATGGTGCCGGAATGAATGCTGTCTCCAAGAATGCCGTTGACCGGGTTATCGCCAACGCCGAAGGTGTTCAGTGTGAACGCGCCGCTGCTGGCCGCGTTGATGGCCGCCACGTTGCCCGGCAGTCGCGACATGATTGCGGAGGCGTCCAGGGTGGCCGCGCCGTAAGCCGCGATGACATCGGCAATGCCCTCGTTGGTCTGGTTGATAGCCGCCGTCACGCGCGCCCGACCGTTGGGGTCTCCGCAGCCGCCGACAGCGGGTGACAGGTTGGTATCTGGGATGGTGGCAATCAGGAGGCGAATGTTCGGGTCTGCGGCGCGCACCGTCTGCACGGCCTGTTCGATGTGCGCGGCGCGTTGGGCGATAAAGTCGTTCAGCGCCTGCCCGGATAACGAGCCATTGCAGATGACGGTGTAGCTGCCGCCCGCGTAAGTCGCGAAGTTGTTTGCCCCGCCCCACACGACCACCGCGCCAATGTCATCGCTGGTCTGCGGTGTTGACCTGAGCGCGGTGATTTGCGCCGCCAGCCCGCTCGCCTGCGCGGGCAGGTCTTCGGTGCGCGCGCCTGAGCGTGCCCAGTTGTACTCATTGCCCGTGCGCCGGGGCTCGCCCCAGCTTGACCACGCGCCGACCCGGACAATCCCGGCATCGCGCAGTTGCTCGACCCAGTTGAAAGTGACGCTGGCAAACGCGCCGCCCCGGTTATCTGTGCCGCGATACTCGTCACTGGCGCTGTCTCCGACGACGCCAATGCGGATGAATACGGGGGTCTGCGCGGCGGTCGGCAGGACGAGCGGCAGCAGCAGCAAGAGGACAACGGCAATGCGCTTCATGGTTTCTCCCTGATAGGCTTAGCCTCAGTGTAAATTTCAGGGCGCGCGCATTTGTCAATACAACGCACAACGCCGAACCGGGGGAGGCGCGGCGTTGTGCGTTCTCAGAAGGAGCGGAAGGGAGACACTTATAGCGTAGCAACCCTGCTGCGGGCATTTGTGCGTCGGGATGGCCGCCGCTTGACCTGAGGGCGCTGCGGGGTTTCGTAGCGCATGGCCTCCGATGGCAGCACGGGCGGTCTGACTGCATTGAAGCCCTGCCCCACTTTGATGACGACCGCGCTGCGGCGTTTGAGTTGAAACAACTGAGGCAGGCGGTTGTGTGCGAACGTGTCGCGCGTCCTGGCTATGCCGAACAGTGAGGTATCCGGGGCGCAGCCCAGCAGTGTCAGGTAGTCCGCCAGCGCCTCCTGGACGGCGTTTAGCCAGCTTGCGGTTCGCACGTATTGGATGCCAACAACCTCGTCCTTCTTGTCGGCCTTGTTGTGGCGGTAGAGGATGTAGTATTCAAACCCGACGCGCGGTTGAACACGCTCCAGCCGCCAGGGTTTTGAGACCAGCGCCTCGCCAATGACCATGCGGCGAATCATTCGCAGCATGAAAACCGAGGTTGGTTGATTGATGTTGACAGTTAGTTTGTTTCCCATGTTGCGCTCCCTCCTGAAAATTCGCAGCGCTGCAAAAATCTCACTTCTCCTGAAAAATGCACGGCGGTGCATTTTTATACCGGATACAGATAGCCATCCGCCGCAGTGTTTGCAGGGGGGGGGCTACCCGTCGTCCAGGCTTATCGCGTAGATGCCGCCGGGAAAAATATCTTCCCCGCCGAACTGCAAAAAGTAATCCGTCTCAAGAGCGGCCAGTTCGTGTTCGCGAATGGCCTCATTGAGGCTTTCCGCAAACCGCGCCGCGTGCAAGCGAACATCGCCCAAGAATGCATCAACCACATCGCCAAGAGCCTCGACGATGACCGGAGATGCTTCGCAAAGACACACCCCGCGCGGCAGTCCGCAGTCGGGGCACCAGTTTGCGCCAGGGTCGAGTAGGTCGTGGTCAGTCATGATTGCTCCCCTTCCTCGTCAATATCCTCAAGGCGCTCCACCAGTGACATCAGCGCCTCGTGGCGAGTTTCACCGTAGCCAAAGCGCTGCTCGTCATCGTCAAACACCGCGTACCACGTATCATCAGGAAGCTGTTCCAGCGTGATGCTGTAGGTCTCGGTTGTCATCATTCATCCTCGTCTAACCCGTCTGCGCTGCTCAGTCCGCCTTGCACGTAGCGGTCAACTGTTTCGCGCAGTTCCGCCGTGATTTCAACAGCAGGAGCGCGCCGCCGCGATGACTTACGCCCGCTACCGCCGCCCAGTTCTCCGCTCTCCACCTTGTCCATCAGGTACTCGACAATCTGGCGGATATGCACAACGTCCGACGCACTGGCGACAACGATAGGTTCGGTGCGCTCAAGCCCCTCGCGCGCCTGCAGTGCGTCCACAAGCAAGTCTCCGCGCGTCCAGCGGTTGCCCTCATCTACCTGAAGCTGCTCGCGGTCAAACTGTTCCAGATATGCCAGCGCCCAGCGATGCTCATCCTTGCGCGGATTGAGGCGGATAGTCACCGGACGCGACTTGTCCTCTGGCGCGGCACGCTGCTTCGGTCTGCGATTACCGCTTTGTGCGTTTCCCATATCCACTCACTTTCAGATAACGTTCGGCGTCCGCCTTGCCCACAACAGCCATCGCTTTGGCAATCTTCAGGCCGCCCTCGACATTGGAGCGAATCATGTCCTCCTGGCGCGCTGCTGACCGATAGATAGCCTTGTTTTTCTGATACGCCGGAAAAACCTGCTCACATATCTGGTCGTAAAACGCTGCACTGCCGCCGCCTGTCAGCAGGACGCCGCCAACGCCGACCGAGCCGCGCGAGAATTGCTGAACCGCTTTGAGCATCTGCCGAATGACCGGGGCTGCGGACTGGTTGTACATCTCCGCGCAATTCAGAATTTCGCCTGCCACGTTGACCGTGTGCGCCTCATCCATGAAGATACTCAGCACCACGTCGCGCGGAATGCCGTCCTCGGCATCGCGCAGCAGTTTGGCGTACTTTACATCAAACGCCTGCTTGAACGCCCGCAGTGCCGTGTTAACGCCAATACGCTCACTAATCATCGGGCGATTGTAGTCAATCGACAAATCTTTGCGAATCCACGCGAGGTCAAGCGAACCGCCGCCCAGGTCAGCCGCCAAAAACGGTCCCTTGCCCTCTAACGGGTTGCCGTTTATCAGCTGGCCGTCAATGCCATGCGTGGTGTTGTGGATACCGCCTACGATTTCCTCATAGGCATTCGTGTAGACCACGTTCGTCCTGATTTGCACGCCGCCGACTTCAATCGACCACTTACCGTGAACGGATTTCATCAGCGTATCGCGGTGTTCCAGGTCTCCAGGCGGATGCGCCAGAAAAGCGTTGAACTCCTCCGGCACGCGTCCGTTGAACAGCTTGGCAACGCCGTGCATGAACATGATGCCGTAGTAGTCGCGCGTCATCTTGGCGCGACCAGACAGCGGCGTGAAACCCGGCGCAACGCTGTACGCCTGCTCCCCAACTACAAAGAAGCGGTCGCGCCATCGCACGAGGTGTGATGCATCCCCGCGCTCAAAGTAGTGCATCAGGCGCTCATACGTGCCCTGGTCAATCTCCGCGATGGCGTGGTCGAAAATGACGACTTCCGGTTTGTTGCTGCTGCGCAGCAGCGCGCCGTCGCTGACAATTTTGAACTGATTGTTGCCGCCGTCACCAACCGCAATAGGCAAACCGTTGCCAAAGCCCAGCGCGTTAAGGTACTCGGTTTCGTTGTAGTCCATCGCTCCCTTCCTTCATTATGACCTGATTACGGCCTGATTACGCCGTGATTATGTACTGTAATCAGCGTATCATCCTGCCAAAGCGCGTATGTCAGTCCGCCGCTGATTTGCGCGAGTCAATCGCGCGGGGGTTATTCATCGGGCGACGTGCTAGATAAGCATGTCTCGCTGTCACTACTTACGCTTGCGGCCAGTGTAGCCAAGAGTTTCCAGGGCGTAGGTTGCGGCGTTGCGTACCGGTTTGTCGGTATCTTTCCGCAGCTTGACGAGCGGGGCAATGGCACGCTCGTCGCCAATGCGCCCCAAAGCAGTGACGGCGCTGAGCCGGACGCGCCAACTTTTATCTTCTAACGCGCAAATAAGCGGCTCAATGGCGCGCGCGTCCCCGATATCGCCCAGAGTTCTGGCGGCAATAACGCGAACATCGTTATGCTCATCAGTCAGTAACTTGACGAGTGGGGCAACGATGCGCTCGTCGTCTTCGTGCGCCAATGCGCGAGCAGCGGCAATGCGAACTTCAATAGAATCATCACTCAACTTAGAAACAAGGCGTTCAATTTCGTCCGTGATATGTCTCCCTCCCCTTAAACTAGTCGTACATCATCCAATATACTTCGTTTCGCAGTTCCGCCCGGCGCGCCCGGTTCCACGACCACCCGCGCGAGTCCTCATCGCAGTACGGGCAATCTTCCTCGTCGTCCTCATCCATCAGCGGCGGGCAATCGCAGCAGGATAGGCAGTACCCGCACTCAGGGCACATCTGCCATTCGTAAAACGCCCGGTCGCAATCGGTGCAATCGCAGTCAGGCGCGTCCTGGTCGGGCTGCTGCGCCTCGACCTCGCGCAGCCACACGAGGTATTCAGCATCAATAAAGAGGTGCAACATGCTACACCTCCACCTGCGTACGCCGGGCAATTTCATCATCCCAGGCGTTGAATTTGTGACCGGGGTGATTGATGTACGAGCCGCCTATCTTGCTGACGGGAATAATGACGTGATACCACTGACCAGCATTGTCGTTCCAGGTTGACTTGACGACGTAACCAACGCGTCCGCTGGTCGTGCGGACAAACGTGTAGGACTGGGTAGATTTGCGAAACTTGCTTGTGATAGTATGATAACCGAGCATGAGATACTCCCTTTTGCTCCACCCCGCCGGATGTTCGTAGCATCGCGGCGGGTTTTTTATTACTCAACTTATATAGACAGTATACACGTAATTACGTTACTTGTCAAGGGGGTATTGCATAATCGCGTAAATACGTCTACACTGTTGAAAACAGGAGTAACCACATGAACGAGCGAGTATGGACAATTCGTAGGACGGATGAGCGTGAGCGCCTGATTGAAGCGCTGCGCGCGTCGCTGAAAAGCAGCGGGCGCGAGGTCGAAACCATTCACGGCACGGTGACGACGGCGGCGGTGTTTGACGCTGCGCTGCGGGCACTGGAAAAGGAATTGGAGCAAAAGGGGCAGCCGCAAAGCGCATAACCCCGTCTGGCATTTACCTCATTGAGGGCAGCCAAGCGCCAGACGGTGCGCGGTTAGTATCATGGATAAGAACGAGGGAGAACATGACAGAACAACTCGGCGCGTGGGCACTCGACAGTGTGAACTGCATAGACGCGCTGGAACTGCTGCGCGGGTTGCCGGATGCCAGCGTTGACGCCATTATCACAGACTTACCCTACGGAACAACCGCTTGTTCATGGGATGAGATTATCCCGTTTGAGCCGATGTGGGCGGGGGTGAAGCGCGTCCTCAAACCGCGCGGGGTGTTCGTGACGACGGCAAGCCAACCGTTTACCAGCAAGTTGATTATGAGCAACCTGGAACAGTTTCGGTACGAATGGGTGTGGGAGAAATCTATGGCTACCGGATTTCTAAATACGCCACACATGCCGCTACGCGCTCACGAAAACATAGTCATATTTGGCGGCTCAATTTATTACCCTCAGTTTTCAATAGGACAACCTTACACAGCTACAACTGGAACACAAGAACGCGGCACTATTCGGGATAAACGCATATCCGGTGTTATTCGTCATAACACCGGATATAGACATCCTCGAAGTGTTTTCCGTTTTCAAAATCAAATAGGCTTACACCCCACGCAAAAGCCCGTCGCGCTTTACGAGTACCTTATCAACACCTACACCCAACCGGGGGAGCTAGTTGTAGATTTTTGCTGTGGCAGCGGCACAACCGCCGTTGCCGCCCGCAATCTGAGCCGTCGCTACATCGTCGGAGACTTGTCTGAGGAATACTGCACGATTGCGCGCGAGCGGCTGGACGAGCCGTACACGCTGAACATGTTTGAGCAGACGGGGCACGACTAGTAGCGGCGGTTACGGCGCACGGGCGCGTCCGCTGTGCCAACCACAACACCGCCCCTGGCGACAAAACGACGGTTGCCCAGCAGCCTCAGCAACAACTGATTGATGTCACGGTCGGGCAGCGCCCAGAAGCCGTCCAGCGTTATCGCGGTAATGTCGTGATAGGCGCGCTGCTGCGCGGCGGCGGACGGCTGCGCGGCGTGAGACTGCTCCAACGCCTTGAGGCGCGCCCTCAGTATCTTCAGGCGCTCGCCCGCGTTGGCGATAGCCTGGTCGTACTGGTCATGCAGCCCGCTGTCCGCGCTGGTCTGTTTCAGTATCATGCGCTGAATCTGCTGCTCTACCTCCGTCACTTGCCCGCGCAGCGCCGCAAGCTGCTGTGCCGTGTCCGCTGGCGGCGGGGTGTCCACCAGGAAAGACGCGGCGTCTTCCAGCGCAAGCATTTCGCGCAGCCGGGCGTCGATATACGCCTGGGCGACGGCCTCGCGCAGATAGCTGCGCTCATTGCAATCCGGGCGGGTAGGCGACGAATCGTAGCGCGAGTTGCAGCGCAGCGCCACGTAGCCGGGCGAGCGGGCGTAGGACATGTGCCAGCCGCACGCGCCGCACAGGAACAGCCCGGTGAAGCGGTTGGTTGTGCGCGGCGAGGCGCGTCCTCTGAAGGTCTCGCGGCGGGTCAGTTCTGCCTTGCTGATGTCAGTTCGCGGCGCTGCATTTCTTCTTTGATGAAATTCTTGAAAGCGCTGGACTGCTCGCTCATATGATTTCATCTCCCGTATACGTGTTCATTGTAAAACGAATTTGTTGACTTTAAAACGCATTAGCTGTAAAATGTCCAATATAGGCAACGAATGAAGCGTACACTGGACATACTATGGCAAGTACAACTGTTTCATTGGCTGGAGACCGGGAATTTGTCCTTCTCCTGAAAGCACTGGCCGCGAGCAAGGGAATTACACTTGCTAAGCTAACTCGCGGCGCTATTGACGCGATGTATGGTGATGAGTTGAACTCACTCACCGAAATTTTTGCTGCCTCAAGTGTAGCACATAAGCAACAAATCATGCGCGCAAGCAACGGCCAATTGGTGACCGAAACTGAAAACGCTGAGGCGCAGTCATGACGCACGCACGCCCCGGCGGTACTTCACAGGAGGAAGCGAGATGAACGACAGTTTTGACCTACAGGCGCTTCAGGCGAAGCGCGACGCAGCGATTGCCAAGTTCGAGCGCTGGGAGTGTGACGCAGCGGAGTTACTCGCTGCCTACGCGACGGGCGAGCGCAATTTCATCCGCGCGAACCTCGACGGCGCGAACCTCGACGGCGCGAACCTCGACGGCGCGAACCTCTACTGCGCGAACCTCGACGGCGCGAACCTCATCCGCGCGAACCTGGGATTTGGCGCAATCGCCAACTACTGGACGCTCACGCGCATCGGTTCGCACTGCGCGGAGCTTCAAGTGGCTTATACATCCGCTGGCGACATTCGCATCAAGCGCGGGTGCAGCGGGTGGCTAACGCCCGATGAATTCCTGGCGCGGGTTGAGAAAACACACGGTGACAACCTACACAGCAGGGTGTACAGCGCGACGGTCGCGTACATCAAGGCGCGCGTGACGCTGGAACTGGCGGAGACAAGCGCATGACGCACGCACGCCCCGGCGCACGCGGCGGACGGGCTGCCCGCCGCACCAATACCCGCGAGTTGGAGGCCGACCGCCTGAAGGCGCGCGGCACGCTGGCTCGTGAGACGGAAGTCGCGGAGCAGGCGCGCGCGGAAGCCCTACCCTGCCCCATCTGTAACGAGGCTGTGCATCCAAGCAACTGGCAGCGCCACATGCAGCGGCTGCATCCGGGCAAGGCCATCGCACTCCACGAGGCGCAGCAGCGCCTGCCCCTGGCGGCCATCCGCACGGACGGAGGCACACAGCCGCGCGCAGAAATCAACGATGAGGTGGTACAGGACTACGCTGATGCGCTGCAGGCCGGGGCGACGCTGCCCCCGCTGACGGTTTACTTCGACGGCCAAACCTACTGGCTGGCGGATGGTTTTCACCGGGCGGCGGCGGCGCGGCAAATCGGCTGGCTGGATTATCCGGCGGTCGTCCATCAGGGCACACAGCGCGACGCGGTGCTGCACTCGGTCGGCGTCAACGCGACGCACGGGCTGCGGCGCACCAACGCCGACAAACGCCGCGCGGTCGAACGTTTGCTCAGAGATGACGAGTGGGGCAAGTGGTCAGACCGCGAAATCGCCCGGCGCTGCGCGGTTACTCATCCCTACGTCACGTCCATTCGCAAGCTTCTATCTGGTAACGATTACCAGATGGAACGCACGGTACAGCGCGGCGGCACGACCTATCAGCAGAACATCAGCAACATCGGCAAGCGCGCCAGCGTGAGCTACGGCCCGCGCGAGGACGATTACCAGGACGATGTGCCGACGGTAGAGACGGATGAGCGCCCGGTCTACATCGAACGCGCCGAACCCGTGGGCATCATCACCCCCAAGACCACGCCGCGCGAGGCGCTGCACAGCAGCCTAAGCAATGAATGGTACACGCCCGCGCTGTACATCCAGGCCGTGCGGGAACTGCTGGGCGGCATCGATGTAGACCCCGCCAGCCACCCGGCAGCCAACGCGGTTGTGCGGGCGACCACCTATTACACGCTGGAAACCAACGGCCTGGCGCACGACTGGCCGGGGCGCGTGTGGCTCAATCCACCTTACGGACGCGATGAGGACAACGACAGCAACCAGGACGTGTGGTCGGCGCGCCTGCTGGAACAGTACGCGGCGGGCATCACGACCGAGGCGGTGCTGCTGGTCAACGCGGCCACCGACCGCAAGTGGTTCCAGCGGCTGTGGGCATACCCGATTTGCTTCACCAACCACCGCATACGGTTCATCGACTCAGACGGCGTGGCGCAGAACAGCCCTACCAACGGCAACGCCTTCGTGTATCTGGGCAAGCAGCGCGACCGCTTCATCCGGTTGTTTGGCGCATTTGGCACGGTTGTGGAGCGTGCGAAATGACCGACTTCAACTACCAGGAAAAGCTGGCTGAGGGCGCGGCGGCGGAAGACATCGCGCGGCGCTTCCTGGCGGCGCATCGGGCGGTAGCGCGCGTCGAGGACGTGCGGGCGGTCAAGGCGTGGCAGGTGCGCGACGTGGATTACATCGCCCATCTGACGACCGGGCAGCGCATGAATGTCGAGGTCAAGAGCGACCGCTGGATAGGCACGACGGGCAACATGCTCGTGGAAGTGTGCAACGTGCATTTCGCGGGCGAGCGCGGGCGGGCGGTGCGCGCGGGCTGGACGTTCTTCACCCAGGCGGCGTGGCTGCTGCTGTGGTGCCCGACCAACGAGCGCCTGTACAGCCTGACGACACGGGCGCTGCATGAGGGACTAAAGCGCAGCGCGCAGAGCGGCACGCAAACACGCCTGTCTGCCAGCGTAACAGAGGGGCGCTGGATGACGGTCAACGCGCTCATCCCGCTGGGGGCTATCCGCTATCACGAGTACGTACAGCGCGGCGAATCGTTCGCGCTGGTGAAACAGGGAGACGGAGCATGAACAGTATTACCCCACAATCGCAGGCCATCCTGGATGAACTGCGTGCGCAGTTCCACGCGGAGAACGTGCCGAGTGAGCTGGCCGATGCCGACACGATTGAGTTGGCACTGCGCGTCCTGGAGCTATCCAACGCCATTGACCTGTTTACTCCGGTTGGGCAGGTGCTGGTGATGGCAATGTCCGAGTTCAAGCTGAGCAGGCGGCAGCGATGACGGCGGACGAGTTAACGCGGTTGGGCTTCGCGCCCACGCTGCGCGGGTTGGTGCTGCTGCCCACCAGCGGCTGCACGGCGGCGCAGTTGGAGCGGGTATTCGCGGGTGATAAGCGCGCGCTGCAGGACGTGCTGCGCGCCTGCCAAAACAATGTGTGTTCACCGGGAGACCCCGGATTAGCCAAACAGGAGACAGACCATGTACGAGTTACAGATTGACCGGAATGAATTAGGCGGCGTCGTGATGGCCGAGGGCGTCGGTGCAAACTACGCCCTGGCGTTTGAGCGGGCGCAGGTCAAGCTGCGCCAGTACCGCCGCGACGGGTTCATCATCAAGACGGTGGCAAACAACCAATGGTTCGCGCACAACCCGGTCAAGAAAGTCGAACTGAACATCCGCCTCGTGCGGGCCAGCGGCGCGGCAGAGGTAGCGTGATGGCATCCTACACCTGCGAACACGACAAGCTGCCTTATCCGCAGCCCTACATCTACCCAGACGGCAGTGAGGCGGGCTACCTGTGCGACTCGTGCGCGGTAAGTCACGGCTTCTGCCCAATCTGCGGAGCGTTTGCGGGCGGGGCGGACGATGACCATGTGCAGCGGGAAAACATGTGCCTTTCGTGCTTCGAGGAATTGGAAGCCGATATGTCATACGTCCAGGACGAAGACTGGAACTACTAGACAGCACACGCCGGGCGGCACGCCGTCGCCCGGTCTGAAGGAAGGAGTGAGGTATGGGACTGCCAGCAAAAATCGCCGCGATTTACGGCGAAATCCAGAAACTACCGAAGACTGAACGTAACCCTCATCACGGTTACGCCTACACGGGCGAAGGCTACATTGTCGGGTACGTGCGCGGGCTGCTGCATAAGTACGGCGTGGCGCTGTTTTGCAGCATGACGGGCTACACCATCCAGGAAATTAAGCCTGACAAAAAGGACTGGACGCGGGTGGTTTGCGAGTTCGAGTTCACGCTCGTGGACAGTGAAACGGGCGAAACACGGACGAGTGTCTGGTTCAATGCTGCTGAGGATAACTCAGACAAAGGTTTCAATAAGGCAGCAACGGCGGCGTTGAAATACTTCCTGCTCAAGACGTTCCTGATTAACACAGGCGAACCTGACGCGCACGAGGGCGGGGAAAAGATTAACCGCGCCAAGCAGGAACGGCGCGCCGAGCAGCGGCAACCGGAGCCGCCGTCCGTCGAACCGACCGCGCCCGCTGGCGAGACGGCGGTTGTCATCAGTGCCGCGCCAGCGGGTGACGGCGCGCAGCGTCACCTCGTCCTAAAGACGGCGGACGGCAAGGCTATCCGCGCCTGGACGCGCAAACCGTTCCTTGACGGCGGTTACGACGAGGCGCAACTGTGGGCGAAAGAAGGCGACGTTTACAAGATTGACCCGCCCGCGCTGGTGTCAGTTGTCCGCGAGGCCAAGTACGGCGGCGGCGAACAGTGGACGGTTATCCCGACCGTGCCCGCGCAGAAGATGGTCATGGCGACGCCCAAAGCGGAGGCCGCGCATGAACCCGGATGAGCGCGAGACACAGGAGTCACCGACAGTAGACCCGGAGGCGGCGATTGAGGCTGAAATCGCGCGGTTAGAGCGGCAGATGTACGCGGTTGCCGAACGCCGCGACGACCTCTACAAGGCAGTAATTGAACGGTACGACGCCCAGGTGCGTGGGCTATCGGCGCGCATCACCATCCTGTACGACGAGTTAGGAAAGCTGAGGAAAAGACGACCATGACAGACCAACCTATTATCAAGGCGAACGACACGGCAACCGATGAATTGTTCGATTTCGACGCGGCGCTGCGCGAACTGGCGCGCGAACGCCAGCGGCTTGAGGCACGCAACGTCACCGCCGAGCAGATGAGCGAGATGTTTTACGAGTTGTACTGCCAGCCCTACGAGGATGAAATCGCGGCGAACAAGACGCGCCTGGACGAAATGGAACAGCGCATCCGCGATGCCGCCCGCGCCGCCGCGCTGGAAGACGGTGATTTCCACCCGCACGCCAGCATCGAGGTGACGCGCAAGCCTATCACCTGGCGCTATGACGATGATGCAATGCTCAAGGCGCTTGAGCAGAGTCAGTTGACAGAGTGCATCCGGGCGCGCCCGCCGGAAATCGACCGCAACGCGCTGAACAAGGTACTGCGCATAGGCGCATATCCCTGGCTGCCTGCCGAACAGAACCCGCAGGAATACATCGTCAAGATTGCGGCGCTGGGCGACCTGCTGATTACAGATAAGGCGGAGGGGTAAATGAACGGGCAGTCAGAGACTACCGTAAGCGCAGCGGCGGCGCTGGCTGCCGCTGAAAGCATGATTGCCGAGGGCGCGGACTGCTGGGAGCTGCTCGTAAGCGCGGGCATCACCTGGCACGCCAACATCGATGAGGGGCGCTGGGCGATTGGTGACGCCACGCTCCTCCTGGAAAAACGCTATGGCGATAACGCGCTGGAAAAATACGCGGCGGACATCCAGATGCCGACGAGCCGTGTGCGGCGCTATCACACGCTGTGCAAGTTCTGGCATCCCAAGACCAGCAAGCGCGAAGAACTGCGCGCGGCCATGCCAACGTTGACCTATACGCACTTCCTATACGCGGCGCGCCTGGACGACATCGAGACCGCCGCCCAGTTCCTCTTGGAGTGCCATGAGAACGGCTGGACATCTGACCAGGCAAACGCCGAAATCAACCGCCGCAAGGAAAAGCCCGTTCCGCCCGTCAAGCTGATAGATACCAAGCTGCCTATCGCGGAGTGGGGTAAGCGTGCCGTCAGTTTCGTGCTGACGCCCGACCAGATGCTTAGGCTGATGGACTACTACAAAGACGGCAGATTGGTGCGCCTGGTCATTCACGAGGTCGCGCAGGCGGCAGAGGCGGGCGGTGCGGGATGAGCAGGACAATACACGGCAAAAGTACGGCTGCGCTAAAGCACCTGCGCGAATGCCCGGCGGCACTGGCTGTCTATTGGTGCTACGTCGCGCGGATGAACAACGAAGGCGTAGCGTGGCCGTCCGGTCGGGGCTTGCAGTACGACACCGGATGGAGCCGCGACTCTTGCACGAGCGCACGCCTGCTACTGGTCAAGTTGGGCGCGCTGGAACGTGTTGATAACTATATCCGCCCTGAGTGGCGCAAGCTGACGGCCAGGACGCAGCGAACGCGAGTCAACCTGGACAGGGCGGAATACTACCGACCAACCGGGAAACTGGTGATGGAAGGCAAGGTTTACCCGATGCTCTACAACGGGGGTGACGAGGCAAACGCGATTGACACGGATACACATGAAGCAAGTCAGTCCGGCGTATCCGATGGCCTACCGCGCCGACCATCGACGCCGCCGACCGACGACGCCGCCGACCGACGACCAGACCTGCCAGAACTTGATTCCAGTATTCATCTTGATTCCACAACTCAACTTGATTCCATGAATACCCTTGCGCCGAACGGCGCGGGGACTGGTAACACGCCAGATAAGCCTGCTGGTAAAGGCAAAGGCAAAACTCCGGAAAGCACGGGTGAGGCACAAGCCATTCAAGGAATCATTGCCGCGTGGCTGGCGACGGGCGGAGCGAACGGTTCCAAGATTATCGAACCGACTGCCTATGGCAACAAGACAAAGCGTGCTGAGGCGCTGGCGATGCACCACGAGGGTGTCACGCCCGCCGTCATCACAGATTACCTGAAGGCGAAACACGCCGACCGCTTTTGGGCGGGCAGGGTTATCGAGTGGCACAGGCTCAAAGGTGAAATCCTGGGGTACTACGCGCAGCACCGGGCGCGTTACGGCGCGACGGCTGCGGCGGATGAAGTCGTGCTGCCCGATGTGATGGAGCCTTTACTGCGAGGTGTCAAATGAGCATGAGAACCGCGCTAAGCGACATCCTCGCCAGAATGTCGGCCATTGACCCCGCCGCGCTGCCCGACGCGCCAGAGGTAGAGGCGTGCCCGGTCTGTAACGGTCTGGGTGTGGTCAACTACAGCGGCAATCCGGGCGACGCGCACTTTGGCAAGCTGTACCCCTGCCCGGCGAACTGTGAGGCGGTGCTGCAAACCCGGCGCGCCGTTTCTGAGCGGGTGATGCATCAGTCGGCCTGGAATACAGGTTATGACAACATGACGTTTGACAGCTTCCTCGACGCCGCCAAAGCACACGGCGCGAACGGCATGGCGGGCAAGCGCGGGGCTTACGCAGCGGCGCTGGTGTTTGCCAGCAGCGCGGGGCAGGCATTTACGCTGGATGAGGCGGCGCGGCGCGTGTGGAATACGCCCTGGCCGAACAAGGACGCCAACGTGAGCCGCCCCTCGAACTGCCTTGTGCTGACGGGCGACGTGGGCACGGGCAAGACGGGGCTGGCGGTTGCGGCGACCAACGCGCTGCGCGAGCAGAGTCAATCGGTCATCTTCATGCGTGTTCAGCGGTTGATTGCCGACATCCAGGAGACGTATCGCGACGGGGCGACGCGCACGACCGAGCAGGTGATGAGCCTGTTCATCCGCACGCCGTTCCTGGTCATTGACGAGTTCGCGGTGGAAAACCACACGACCGACCGCCTGGAAAAAGCAGAGGAAATTATTCGTGAGCGCGACCGTCTGGGCGCGCCGACGCTGTACACCACCAACTACAGCTTGGCTCAGGTGTACGAGCGCTGGCAGCCGCGCATTGCCGACATCGTAGCCAAAGCGCACTGGGTAGCGGTGGCAGGTGCCAAACTACGCAGCACCGCGAAGGAGGCAGGCGCATGGTAATCCGGGTGGATGGACGCCGGGCGCGGGTGGTGTTTCCGCCGTTGACGGAACAGCGCGTGAAGGAACTGCTGCGCTGGATGGCGTATCGGCGCTGGCTGGATGACCTGTTCGCGGGCGTGCCGCTGGAACGGGCGGGCAAGCGATGAGCAGCTTGTACGACCTGACTGAGTTTGCCCGGCTGCGCGACCGCCACCGCCTTGAGGGGTTTGAGGCGCGGCTGCCTGTCCTCAAGGCGACGGAACAGCGCTACCGCAGTTACCTAGAGCGGGTAGAGGCGGGTATCAGGCAGATGAGGAAGGCCAACGCATCGCACCACGACATGAACGTGATGCGGGACAAGAAAACGGCTATCTGGCGGGCATTGTCGCCCGTCATTAGTGAGATTGGGATTATCGAACGAGAACTGCCGGGCTTGCGCGCGGCGGTCACAGGAAGGAACGAGACATGACGAAGGGGCGTAAGGTAAGTGTGCAGACGATTGAACGGGCAGTCAGCATGTACCGCTGGATGCTTGAGTATGACCAGGAAAACGGCTACGTGCCGACCATTCGGGCTGCGGGCATGTGGCTGGCGCAGACGTATCAGTCCAGCAGCACGCCGTCGGTGGCCAAGTGGTATTGGCAGTTGATGACGGACTTTGGCTGGATTACGACCGCGCCGCACCAACCACGCACGCTGCAACTGCTGCAAACCGAGAGCGAGGTACTGGCGCACGCCGCGCAGATGGGCGTGGAGTTGCCCGCCGCGAAAAGCCTGCAAGAGGAGCGCCTGTGCGGTCTGCTGAAGGGCGGCAAGATGCTCACGGCGGCGGTGAAGGACGACCTGGGCGCGGTCAAGGTGTACGCCTACGCCCGCGCGGGCGTGCTGACCATCAGCGGCCATGACACAACCAACCAGAAGGTACACGAGGCGCGGTATTACAACGCGGAACGGCACTTCGGGGCGCTGCTGCTGGCGCTGGCGCGGAACTGGCGCGAGGTGGTGGCATGAATACTGCTACAACCCTCCACGATGACGTCGTTCCGGGCGCACATCGCCCGCACGACTTGCTCGCGCCCTGCGCGGGAAACATCCGCACCGTCGAACGGCTTGAGGCCGCCATGCTGCGCATTCGTGATGTGCAACAAAAATTGCAACCGCCTATCCGCCTCGTGTCTGCCGTAGACGCCCGTGAGCGGTTGATTGACCTTGTGAGGAGCGCGTAATGTTCGGAGACCAGTTTTACCCAACCCCGTCCAACCTCATCATTGACATGTGGTATGGCCTTCCTGAAACCGTTCGCACGGTTGACGCCCTGGCCGGGTTAACCGCGTTGGAGCCGAGCGCGGGCAAAGGCGACATTACCAAGTTCCTCGTGGAAAAGGGCGTCAGGAACATCCACGTCTGCGAGATTGACCCGAATCTGCAAAAGATTTGCACTGCACCGGTTGAAGTGTATCGGCGCATAGCGACCACGCCGCTGCTCGTGGGCAGCGACTTCCTCGCGCTGGACGCGACGATTCGCTACGGGCTGATCATGATGAACCCGCCATTTCGTGCAGGCGTTGACCATCTCCTGAAAGCCTGGGACATTCTCGCGCCGGGCGGGGCGCTTGTCTGCCTGCTGAACGCGACCTCGCTTAACGAGCCGCGTGTTGCCCGCCTGATTGAGCAGCATGGGCGCAGCAAGTTGTATCCCAACGCCTTTGCTCAGGCCGAACGGACTGCGAAGGTCGATGTGGCGATGATTTGGCTCACGAAGCCAGCACCGCGCACCGAGAACATCTTCGCTGGTGTGCGCTTTGATGAGGCCGGATACGCCGCGCCTGAAGCCGCGCCAGAGACAGGTATCATGAGCGCCAACCGTGTGCAGGCGCTGGTTGAAACCTACAACGCAGCGCTGGCGTCCATGCAGGCGATGCAGGAGGCGCGGCAGGTAGTCATTGAGCGCTGCAAGCTCATTGGATACAACCCGTTTGAGGCGCTTGGCAATTCGCGCCAAGCTGACGAGCGGATTGGCAACACCTGGGATGTTGACGAGTTAATGAAGCTGCGCCGCGCGTTCTGGCAGTCGATTTTCAAGGCCACGCATATTGGCGATGTGGTGCCAAGCATCGTGCGTGAGGATTTTGAGGCGACGCAGCAGCGCACGCAGTTCATGGATTTCACCGTCGCCAATATCCAGCGCGTGCTGCAAACCTTCCTGGACAACCGCAATCAGATTATGACCAACAGTCTGGTCAGCGTGTTTGACCAGGCGTGCGAGTATCACGCCTCGAACAGCAATCTGCCGCAGCACATCAAGCGGGCGTCGGGCTGGATTAGCAATGAGCCATGCATGTTGGGCGACCGCATCGTCATGCCGCGCGGCATTCGGCATGATTCCCGCTGGGGCTTCGATATGGCCTACGGGCGCGACATTGAGTTTTTCACCGACCTAGATAAGGTTTGCTGCCTGCTGGCGGGCAAGGTTTACCAGCGCCGTTTCCGCAATGACGGCAAGACCGATGATGAGTTCGTGCCGATTGAGTACGCGATGGACAAGCACATTCACGAGCGCAAGGCGGACTGGGACAGCGTGTTTGAGTCAACGTTCTTCCACATTCGTATCTTCAAAATTGGCACGGTGCATCTCACCTGGAAGAAGGAATACACCTGGGTACGTGACAAGATTAACCTAGAAGTCAACCGGGTGCGCGGGGCGACGTTGCAGCCGCCAACTGCCAGCAAGCAGAAGCAGGCGAGGACGAAGACGAACGCCAGACGACAGCAGGTGACGCCATGACGCTCATCCGCAACACCATCGTCAACTCAGACGCGGTGAATGACGTTTGGTCATTTCCGGTAGATTTCGGCCTTCGACGACGGCTGTTTGGCGTCGAAGTATTCGCTCACCCGGCCAAACTGCACTTGGGTCTTTTGCAACGTTTGATAGAGATGTACACCTGCGCGGGTGACACTCTACTTGACCCAATGGCGGGCACCGGGAGCTTGATGCTGGCAGCCACGCAGCAGCGGCACGTTATCCTCAGAGATGTGCAGCAGGAGTATGTCACGCTGATGAATACCGTTGCGCCGCGCATCCGTCGCGCCGCTGGTCTATTTGCGGGGCGGATTGATATTGATAGATGTGACGCTCGCGCACTGACATGCCCGGCGTTCAATCACATTATCTTTAGCCCGCCCTACGGCTTCGAGACGGGCACATCAGGCGGTTGGGAGCGGAGATTGGAGCGACTGCGCGAAACCAACCATGACCCGCGCTGGTACCGCAAATTTGGCAATGGATCGTCGCACAAGTTTCATTACGAGGGCAGCGCAGCCAACACGGGCAACAAATCAGGCAGAGCTTACTGGAATGACATGGCAGCGATTTACGCAAGACTGGCTGAGCTTTCGCCCGTCGGCGGTCGCATGATTGTCGTCATCGAAAACCCCTACCGAAACAACAAGGTGGTTGATGTAGTCTCGCAAACGATAACCGTTGTCGAAGAGATTGATTTTTGTCTTGTCGCCCGTCATGGCCGCGCGGTTGAACCGCTATCTCTCTGGCAGCGGCGGCGCAAGGAGCAGGGCTTGCCCGTTGTCGAAGTTGAAGACGTGCTGGTGTTTGAAAAGCAGGTGACGCCATGACGCTCCCCGCTATCTCCCTGTTCTCCGGCTTCGGCGGGCTTGACCTGGCTGCCAACCGCGCCGGGTTTCGCGTCATCGATGCTTACGAGTATGACGCCTACTGCTGCAAGGTGCTGCGTGCGCGGTTTCCCGGTACACGAGTTCATCAGGTGGATATAGATGATGTCGATACCATACCAACTGCCGATGTTGTTTTTGGAGGACCACCATGTCAGCCTCACAGCAACGCTGGCGACCGACGCGGCGCAGCCGACCCTCGGCACAAATGGCCTGCTATGTTTCGACTGGTTCGCCAGTCAAGGCCACGATGCGTCCTTGTTGAGAATGTTGAGGGAGGCGTTACCAGCGGGTTACTCGATGAGGTGGCGAGTGACCTGGAAGGTATTGACTACAAAGTCATCCCGCTCGTATATCCGAGCGTACTATTCGGCGCGCCCCACGAACGATACAGGCTCTTCATTGTGGCCTACCGCAGCGGCACAGGACGGGAAAAACATGAGAATGCCGCCGTCACAGATGCACCGCGATACACTGCCGGGTGCGGTGCTGTGGGCGACGGCAATGGCACACGACGCGAAGGATATGTCTCTGCCTCGGTCACGAATTGGCAAAACGGGGCTGCCGGGCGACATGCTCCGATCCGGCGAAAGCGGCTACCTCAGCCCGTATTGGGTAGAAACGCTAATGGGCGTTCCGATGGGCCGGACTTCCCCGGCTTCCCCAATTTCTTTGGACAACCGCAGCATGATTACGAGCCGCCGAGAACGGTTGTTCAGGCGGTTGAACATCATGCCGACCGCCTCAAGGGCTTAGGCAATATGGTAGTGCCACAGCAGGCGCTGCCAATCTTTCGCGCGCTGGCCGCGTGGCTGGCGCTGGATGAGGTGACGCCGTGACGCCCGCGCTGGTAATATCGATAAGTAAGGAGTGAGAACATGACAAGGAATCAATATCCGATTTACGAAGGCGAAATGCAGCGAAGACTAGACGCTGCGCTGGAACATCTCTCTCACGCTTGGGGCGCGGCTCGTCGTGCCGGAATTGCGCCGCCAAAGTTGAGCGGGTGGCCGCCGTCTCCCGACGACTACAAAGAGCATCACAATAATGCAACGCAGTACATGCTTTATACACTTGCCGCAGCGACAACCTATGTTTACGAAACCTGGGTGGGTATGCGCCAGCAGTGGGGCGATGATACGGGACAGCTTTGCCCATACGATGATTGCGCTTTCGATTTGGCTTTACCACATGAAGGATGGTGGACGTGTGGGCGTTGTTTGCGCGATTTCTGGTGTCAATCGAGCGATGGCATTGAAGATTATCACTGCTATCGACCAGGAGAGGCAAAACAGGAACAACCAAAACCTGAAACTGTCCCCGTTGCTCGCGTTTTGGGGCCGTCCTGGGCAAGTAAGGAGTGAGAACATGACCAACCTATACCCATACACCGACGAAACCCCCGAGGAACGCCAACCGCGCCCCAAGCCGCTGGTGAAGCGAGCGGTTTACGGGCATTATATCTATCCTGGCAAGTTCGATGGCGACCCGCACGATGTTTTTAAGGACGTGACCGTATACGTCCCCGACGCGAGTCATGCAAGGGAAAACCTCGTTGCAACGCTGTCTGATCAGCGGCGGGCGTTTGTGTTTCAGTCAGCACAGGAGATGCAAGACTTAATCCAGGCGCTGCAACTGGCGCTGGACATGGTGAGGGGGCAAGGCAATGAGTGAACGTGAATGTCCAGTTCAACCGCCAAAACTGCTACGCGCAGAATCGCGGGTTGAGACTTGCGCCCACTGCGGCGCGTGGGTCGAACGCTATCCAGCCTTCTTAGGCTCTAACGATGGTTTTTGGCAGTGCGAAAGGTGCGGCTCAAGTGCTGTGGAAATCCGCGACGGACGACCATATGCTCCCAAGAGTAAAGAGTGGAAATGGGTTGTGGCACAGTTCAATAAGTTGTATTTGCACATTGCGCCCTGGGACAGAGACACCGTGACCACTGACCCGCCAATGAATAGCCTGAATTGGGGCGCGGTTGAAGCGTGGTGGAATGAGCAAGGAATTTACAACGTGTACATTCACGTTGAGGAGGTACAGGGCGATGAAAACTAACTGCACCGCCTGCCACGCCGCACTGACAGGCGGACTGGATACGTTTGGCGATGTGGACGCGCCGCTCTGCTGGTCATGCTGGTCGTCGTGCGTGTTCGATGGCGAACCATTCGACCCGCTGATGTGGCGCGAACTTTTTTGTACACCTGATGTGAAGGATGAAGAACAGGAGCAAGGCGCATGAAGTGGTACCGAGGAACAGAAGACGATGCCGAGTGCGTAGGCGACTTTGAAGTCACCTACCGCGAATCTGCGGGCGAGACGGTGTACTTCTGCCCGCTGTGCGGTGCGGAGGCGTCCGAGTGGGAAGGGCAGATTGACGAGACTGAGATGGGACAAGCCATTTACGGCGAAAACCTCGTCTGCTACCCGTGCGGCATCGGCACGGCAGTAGAGGAAATCGAAGGCGAGAGCGACTGGTAGTAGCAACTGTACACAGCGTGTGTACAGTTCTGGCAATAGGGGCTACCCCCTAATTCCTGGGGGTCTGCGTAAATTCTTTGCTGTCCTACTTGACAATCAAAGTAGGACTATGATATACTGTAGGCATAGTAAGGAATTGAGCAGGAGAGAAGATGATGACTATCATTATCCGGCAGACAAGCGAAACCAACTTTGCAGAGATGCCCATCGGTGTCCTCGTAGAGATTGACAGCCTAGCAGACTTTGCCCGCAAGCACGACGCCGTGATTGACGGCAACACCCTCACCTGTGAGTGGGGCAATGGTGAGGGCGAAGACGTGTTCGAGTTTGAGGTTATCGGTGAGTAACAACAACCGCACCGTGCTGAGGGTCAAGTTCGACCCTCAGCAATTGACCTACAAGCTGCTGGAAGTCTACGCCGCGCGCAGCGGCCTGGACACCAGCGCCGCAATCCGCGAGCTGCTGCTGTTCTCACTCTTGGAGTGGTGGAGTATGCAGCCTGACCTGGATGATTTAGCAGATTACGACGTGCTGTACCATCGCTGGACTGGCACGTTAGAGCAGGACGCCAGCGAAAACTATGACGAGTTCGTGCGCTGGATGGCGCGCCAGGAGATGCCCGCGCGCGGCGGGAAGCGGCAAGGCGCGGGGCGTAAGAGCAAGTAAGTAACAATCCGGGGCGCGCATGGTTACGCGCAAGTGGCACGATGTGCCAGGGAGAATATGTATCATGTACGTTAATCTGACACCACACGCAATCAATATCTATCGCAGCGCGACTGACAGCAACCCGCTGGTCATTCCGCCGTCGGGCGCGCTTGCCCGATGTGCCGAGCAGCGCGACTCGCTGCCAGAGTTGCCCGACGGCATCCCTGTTAGCCGCGCCAGTTTCGGCGCGGTGGAAGGGTTGCCCGCGCCTGTCGAGGGCACGAACTACATCGTCAGTGGTCTGGTGCTTGCTGCGCTGGCAGGCAGTGGGCGAAATGACGTTTTCGCACCAGGGCAAGCGGTGCGAAACGAGACTGGTCAAGTGGTGGGCTGTCTGGGTCTGTCCGCAGTAGGAGGGATTGAGTTGACAGACGAGATGCTGCGCCTAATCTGGTCGGTCGAATGCTCGTCTATGGACGGGACTGGGCTGCCAGGAGGCTGGTTGTGGGGCGAGGTGACGAGTGGGGAAGAAGTGTCTACAGCCTTGTCACCACTTGCGAGGACTATTGTCATTGCACTGCGAGACAAGGGTGCAACATTCGACCGCCAGGGCAAATACTGGTAGTCCCTAGAATGCACAACAGCGCCGGGTGAAGAGTCCGGCGCTGTTGCGTCACGTTTCGCAAACTTGGGATATGCTTATACGTTGTCCCAATCATAGCACAACCGTGCTACCCCCGCCACCCCGCTATAGGCTGCTCGCGCAGCACACGGAGCGTCCCCGAATTTCGACGGGATGGCAGGATAGGCTTATTCCACCTCAACAGGTGTAAAGTCGAGATAGTATTCCTTGCCGATCTCGAACAAGTCAGCGACTTCTTTCTTGATCTGCATCTCGACCTTTCCCGACGGCGTATATTTCCAAAACAACTCGTTTTCCGGCGAGCCGCTCGTCACAGGCATCATCGACACTTGCACAGTATCGCCAGTGCCGTAGTACTCAGTCTTGGATTGGACGCGAAACTTTGCACGAACCTTCATTGCATTGCTCCTTGTTATTCCTTGTTACCCCTCGCTTGTGTCGATAACGAACTCCACCTTACCCGCAAGCTCCTTCGCTTGCGCGGCGGTCAGCCCCGGAATGCGAATAATCAGTGTCGTGGATTTAGGCTCTGACGGCAGCGCCATGACCATCTTGACCAGCGGCGCGAACAGCCACCCGCGTGCGATGCCTATCTGCACAGGCAGCCAGTGCCCGGTAATCCCGTTTACCGTGTCCGGCACGCGCTCATCCTGACGCAGGTCGTCAGTCGGGATGACCAGCGCAACCGCGCCGTTGACGAACGTGGTGACTATCAGGTCGCCCGCCGACGGCCACGCATGAACAGGCACAGGCACAGCGCCATGCGTAGGCAGCAGGGTAGCCTTGCGCGCCCGGTCTGCGAAGTCTGCCGGGAATGGCGGCAGGGTCGGTATCGGCGGCGGGGTAATCGGCTCCGGCCTGGCGGCCAGCGCCCCTAGCAGCGTCTCATACCCCTCGACATCAAACCCCGCCCATTGCGCGTCCTTATGCCCGTAGCAAAACACCTGCAAGCCCTCGACGGGCAGCCCGGCGTAAATCACGTCATCGACATAGCGCAACTGCTCCGCATACGCCTGCTCGTGTGTCCACTGCGGGTAATACCCCGCCCACGCCTGCCGCAAGCCGCGCCACGCCCGCGCCTCAAATCCGTCGCTGTCGGGCAGACTGTCCAGCCACGCCCGCAAATCCGGGTTTGGGTCACTCTTGAGGCTGTCGAACCCCGCCTCGGTAATCAGGACGCGCGGCGGCTGAATGCCCTGTGCCTTGCACGCCGCAATCATGAACTTCAACCGCCCGATGTGCCACATGGTCATGTCCGCGGCTTCCGCCCGGTCAGGCCAGTTTTCGCGCGGGATGAAGTCGCGATGGTACTGCGTGGAGTTCGGCGCGCCGCCGATGAACCCGCTTGTCACCACGCCGCCCGCGTACTCGTGCAACCCCAGGATAACCCGGGCACGGTGCGCGTCTAGCAACCTGAGCAGGCGCGCGGCTTGCGGAGAGCGCCACTGGTCAGGCT
>ERZ761594.85-NODE-85-length-43402-cov-103.548319_pt1 | contig 43402 bp, 47 predicted proteins | sample MGYA00511036_ERZ761594 | MGnify/ENA primary metagenome ERZ761594 (study PRJEB28899, sample SAMN03785561) | bioreactor sludge metagenome | biome: EBPR Sludge; feature: EBPR Bioreactor; material: 0.22µm filtered reactor supernatant | place: Saint Lucia: Queensland... | reverse complement strand
CGGCGGCATCGGCGGCATCGGCGGCATCGGCGGCATCGGCGGCGGCCCTGGCGGCACTGGCGGCGGCCCTGGCGGCACTGGCGGCGGCCCTGGCGGCCCTGGCGGTGGCCCAGGCGGCGGCATCGGCGGCATCGGCGGCATCGGCGGCATCGGCGGCGGCCCTGGCGGCGGCATCGGCGGCCCTGGCGGTGGCCCAGGCGGCACTGGCGGCGGCACTGGCGGCATCGGCGGCGGCACTGGCGGCATCGGCGGCGGCACTGGCGGCATCGGCGGCGGGCGCGCGGTCGTTGATAGGGGTTAGATCGCGTAATTTTTTTGCGTGGTCCGAGAGTCCGATCGTGTCGAGTGTTTCGGGGAGGATTACTCGGCAGGCGATATCGGCGAGGCGATAGGCGCGTTGCTGGTCTTTGGTTTCGTCGCGTTCGAGTTGTGCAAGTTTCGGCAAGTAGGGCAGGAGCGTTTGCGTGCGGTGCGCATCGTCGCGCCAGGGGCCATCGTTGAGCGTTGGCAGGATGGCGAGGCAGGCGGTGAGACAGTCGGGCGTGGCGTCTGCGTGCTTACCTGTGACGGCGAGGTGCAGGAGTTCGCGGGCGCAGGTGCCTTCCCCGGCTTTGTGGCTGCCTTGGGTTAGTGTCGCGGTTTGGAGTAGTTCGGGGCGTTTGAGGGTGATCATCAGTGTCTCCTTTGGTCGGTTAGAAGGGTGGTTCTTCGATGGTGTTTAGGGCTTTGAGGCGTGCCGCTTCTTCGTCGGGGGTTCTTTGTTCGGCGTCTTCGCCGGGTTGACGTGGGGTTGGTTGCTCGAAGGAGAGGGTTGCCTGGTCGTTTGTGAATGCGTCGTTTCGGGCTTGGCCTGGGGAGAGGATCAGATACTGGGGCTTGTGCCACATGAGGCGCATTTTCATTGGGCGGAAGTCGCGATTTTTGGCTATGTCCACATGTAACTCAGTTACAGGCTTGAATGATTTTTGGTCGGCGTTGTTTGTGTCGTCGCCACGGTTTGAATCGAAGAGCAGGAAGATGATGTCGGAGTCGTTTTCGATGCGTCCGGTTTCTTTCAGGAGGGAAAGGTTTGGGCCTTTCTTTGGATCGATTTGTTCTTTGCGAAATTGGGAGAGGATGAATACGGGGGCTTGGATGTAGCGTTTTATCTCGCCGATTTCGTCGAGGATGTAGTCGAACCGATCGCGCCCGAGGAGGCGTTGGTCGCGTACGCGGATGAGCTGGAAGTAATCGAAGGCGACGAACTTTGTTTCGGGGTGTCTTTGAAAGTGGGCTTTTATTTTGAAGCGGAGGTCTTCGATGTAGGGCGTGCCGTGTTCGATGTAGATCGGGAGTTGGCGGAGGCGTCCGAGGGTTTTGGTGAGGATGATGTCGCGGGCTTTGGTGTCGCGACTGTCGAACGAGTCCATGAATTCTTTGTTGGGTGCGAGAATCTTGTGAATACGCTTGAGCACGCGGGGTGCGTCTTCTTCGATCGAGCAGAGCAGGCCGGGGCCGTGTTCGAGGCCGATGTTTACGAGTAGGTTGTGGACGAATGTTGATTTGCCGTCTGAGCTGCGGGCGCCGATGGTGATCGTCATGTCTTTTTGGAAGCCTGTTGGGATCCATCGATCGAGCGAGACTATGCCGGTGCGGAGGCCGATGGGGGCAACGCCGTTCAGCTCGTCCTGGAACATTTTTTCGTAGACGGGGAAGAGTTCGGATGCGGATTGAATTGCGCGGTTGCGATGTCTGAACGCGATGTTGTCTAGCGCGGTTTGGAGGTCTGCGAGTAATTCGCGCGCGGGTACTTCGTCTGTTATCGCGCGGTTTAACGTGGTCTGCGCTTGCATGATGATGCGGCGGCGGTCTGCGCGATCGCGGACGATGCGGGCGTAGTGTTCTGCGTTTGCTGATGTGGGGACTATGCCGGCGAGGTCTGCGATGTAGGAGGGTCCGCCGATTTCTTCGAGTAGAGACTTCGAGTCGAGACGGGACATGAGGGTGACGGCATCGACGGGTGTGTCGAGGTCGTTCAGTTCGGTCATGGCGCGGTAGATTTCTTCGTGGGCGCGAGAGGCGAAGTCGTAGGGCTGCAGCTCGACGCGGAGGGCAGCTACGACGTTGGGATTTAGGAGGCATGCGCCTAGCACGGCGCGCTCCGCGTCGTTGTCTCGTGGGAGTGGTGGGTTTTGTTGGTTTTCATGGCGTTTTTGGGTTGCCATTGGCTATGTGTTCCCCGTTCGCAGCCTGTTATTTTGTGGGCGCGTTATCGGGGGATTGGGTTTTCGGGAGGCCGGCCAGGCGAGGGGAGTGCGCGCTGGCCGGCTGAACCGCCGGGGTGATCGGCTGGGCAGTAGCCGCGGCGGATTGAGGGGCGAGTTTTCTGATGTTGATGGTGTCGGGGTCTATGTTCAGGGCCTCTGCGATGCGTTTGGCGCGGTGTGGGCCGAGGGAGGTTTCGCCGTTTTCGATTTGAGAGAGATCGCACTGGTGTATGCGTGCGGCAGTCGAGAGGGTGCGCTGGGACATGGCTTTTGCGCGGCGAGCCTGGCAGATGGTAGTGCCTATTTGCTTGCGCAGGGTGTGAATATCGCTGCTTGGATTCTGAGTCATCACATTGCTCCGTGAACCTAATACTAAATACCGTAGCACAATATATTGTGATTGTCAATACCGCTATATGCTGTGGGCTATTTATGGCAATTATTTATAACCTATTATGTATCAAGCATTTGTGTTGCCTTGATAGGTTTTGTGTGTTAGAGTACGGGAATGAATACGGCGAGTTGGCAGGATGAGTACGATCGGATGCGGGCCAGTTTCAAGGTCATTCGCGAGCTTTTGGGGTTGACTCAGAAGGAGGCGGCGGCCGTTATGGGGTTGAGTGGGGGAACTGTGACCAACTTTGAGTTGGGCAGGGTGGAGCCGCAGCCGAACACCATGGCCGTGTTTCAAGAGCAAATTAAGAAGTGGGAGGCGGAAACCGGTCGTGAGCAGTTGGAAAAAAAGGCGAGGGAGAGGGGTAGTGTTTACGTGCCCACCGTGCTATTGCTGCGAGCCGACTATGAATGCCCGAGCTGCCACGAGATGACGCCTGGTCCAAATGGGAAGGGTGGCGTGCAACCCTTGTGGTGTTGCTGGTGCGGCGCCGGGATAGGTGTTGCGTGCCCGGAGTGCGGTGAGATTGAGACGCGAGTCGGCAAGAAGTACTGCGGCGAGTGTGGGAGCCGATTACGGCCGGAGGGTTGAGCGATGCAGTTCTGGAAGGGGTTTATTGCGTGTGCGTGCGTGTTTGCGATGGGGTGCGTGACTGGGAGTTCGCTTTCGAGTCCGGCGCAAGCGGAAGCGAGGATATTCCGCGGTGAAGGGTTTTGGCTTGAGGATGGCAACGGGAAGGTGCGCGGCGTGTTTGGAATAACGAATGGTGAACCGTATTTGACGATGTTCGATGGAAACGGGGATATTATTCTGACGATGGGGCAGGTCGGCAACGGTGTGATTGCGGGTTATAAAGGCATCCTGGACGAGGGAATTCTTCCTATCGCGCGTGTAACGGAATAGCCGGGGGCGGTTGCGCCGGGGTTCGGCGCATGATTTTTTTGGGCTACCCTGTCTTTGCCTTGCGTTTCTTTCCGGTTTGGTTGGCGTGTTGTTTGAGTGCGGCGAGCACGCCGGCGGAAGCGTTGCCGTTGCCGACGTGTTCGGCGAGGGCGTAGTCCCACCATTCGGGGGGGAGGGTTATGCTGCGCTTTGTTACGAGCTGCTTTCCGATGCGGGATTTGCGCCCGGCGCCTTCACGGTATCCGCCTCTTGACATTGTTGATCTCCTTTTCCGTTGATTTTATCGCCTTGTTTCAGATAGAATCAACTGCGCCCGAAAGGGCGTATCCTTGTAGGGATTTGCCCGCGGTTGCTTTGGTCGGCAACCGCGGGCGCTTTTTTGTTTGGTTAGAAGAGCAGCATTTGATTGACGCGCCCGGTTTCGAGCGCGACTAGTAAGCCTTTGTTGTAGGCAATGTGGTTGTGCTTGAGTGCGAGGGCGGTGGCAACCGCCAGTTCGGGGTCTCCGTTTGCGGCGTATTGTACATCGTAGTTGCTAAGGGCGTCTGCGCCGTTTTCGACAATCGAGAGGTAGCGTTCGATATCGTTTTCAAGGTCGCGAGTGGCTTCGACAATTGCCGCTTCCCTGTCTTTGACTTTGCAATCGCGGGAGTAGTCACAGCGCGCGGGTTCGATGGCGTCAACCGCAAGCGGTTCCCATCCGTCGAGGTAATACCATGGATGGCCGGGGTTATACTCCGGCGCTAGGTTGTGGTCGTGTTCCAGTTGGTTGGCTTGGGTTTCGGTCATTGTTCGATTCCTTTGTAGGGTTTCCCGGCGCGCACCTTGCGCGCCGGGTTTGGTCTAGTTCGCTATACAGCGGGGGCGCTTGTTTCGCGGGCGTGTTCCATGACGAGCGCGACGGCGTTGCAAGTGCGGTTCAGTAATTCGATACAGACGGAAACGAGTGCTTTGCCTTCTTTGTCGGCGTAGGATTTGCAGTAGGAATAGCATCCGCCGAGATCCGAATCGTGGTCATGTCCGAGCATTTTAAGCATGATTGCCCCGCCGAATTCGGCAACGATTTCCTGATCGAGACGTTGGCCGCCTTTGAGTCCTACGAGCTTGTGATCGGCGGCATGAATCAATTCGTGACACCACGTCGAAAGGTTGCTAACGCCAAGAGCAATTGAACCGTTTGCGGAAAAGAGTCCGTAGCAGTTGGCTTTCTCGCCGCTGAACGAGTTGACCGTGATTCCCCAAGACTTCGCGACTTCGGCGAGCGGTAGTGCGTCGAGAAACGCTTGATTCTGATCGGCGTAATCGAGCGGCGCGCCGTGCGTGTCTTCCATGCGAAACACGGGCGCGGCCTTGAATCCGATAACCGCTACCCTGTCTTTCTGGTCTACTTCCGGGCTTGTTTCGGTGCTATTCTCTGCCTTTTTTATCGTGACAGGAACGAGAATTTGGAACGCGCGCGCGCCCGCTTTGACTCTGCGCCCGCATTCGTTCCATTGGCGAATGCCGCGAGCATCCATCGTGCCGGCAAGGGCTACTAGCAGTTGATTGCTCCATGACCACTTGCGGCATGGGGTTCCGTTTTCGTTTTTGAGAAACATGGGGGCGATTGCGCCCGGCAAGGTTTGGGGTTGCTCGAATGCATTTAGAATCATTTGAGCGGTTTCTTGTGCTTTGCCGTAGTATTTCATGGCTTGATCCTTTGTAGGGTTTGCGCCACAACGCGGGGAACATTCCCCGCGTTGTGTGGTCTGCGCGTTTCAGTTATTGAATCATGGTTCCCGATTCGATCGATTGAAGCATGGCGCGGAAGTTGAGCTTGCAGTCATAGGCGAGCTTGACGTATTTCTCTATCGGTTGACCGTCTAAACCTTCGGACTGCGCAATCACGCGGGCGCGTTCGGCGAACGCTTTCGCCAAGTCACGGCGGGCCAAATGAACCGGCAAGCAGCGGGACATAAGCGGGCCGGAATCCTCGCAATCTTCAAAGGTATCCTGTCCCTCGATCGTTGTGGTGAATATCCAACAAACATGAGCGGGGATGCGTTCGAGCGTGACTAGCAATTGGCGAACGCTTGCCTTACGGAGTCCATGGGATTCGTTTACGATGATTGCGCGCCCGCCTTTGCCGAATGCGAAGTATTGGGACTCATACTCTATTTCTACAATGCGCGTAGGGGTAAGGGTTTCGGCGTCAATTTCTTGGATGTAATCAGTATCGGCAATTTCACTAGCAACGATACGGGCGAGCGTTGTCTTGCCAGTGCCAGACAGTCCAGTGAACCAGAACGCGCGCCCGCCGAATCCCGAGCGGGATTGAATTGCGCGCAATTGCCGGATTGCTTTGTCCTGTCCTGATACATCGTTCCAAGTTGCCGGGCGGTAGGTTTCGTAGAGTGGTTTCATGTTTCGATCCTTTGTAGGTTGTCGCGGTTGCCCGCGTGGTCTGGTATGATTATAGGCGATAGAATCAGAGAATGTCAAGGGGTTTATTTTGGCGAGCGGGCGCGGGGTTTAGCGCATGGAATTTTAAGCGGTAAATAGGTATGGAATTGCGGGGAAAGAGCTGGCAAACAGGGGTATACCCGCCGAACCGTTGGAAGGAATAGACCCGGAAAAGGTTTGGAATAGCGGGTAAACGGTCCCGGAAGAGGGGGTTGTTTTTGGTTTGCGCGGGGGACAGGTTGGGCGCGGCGCGGTAGCGCGCGCCCGTCTTGTTTTGATTGGGGGGCGGGTTGAGCGGGCGCGGGATTGCGTGATTGGCATTGATATACCCCCCCCACAACACCCGAACGAGGGCACCGGGGAGGGGGGTTACCTAGTTCGGCGGGTATCGCGCAGTTTTCTGGCGGGACACGCGGCGCTGATTGTATCGCGTGGAATCAGTTGGGGGCATCCCCTTTTGGTCACTGATAGGGTGGAGCGGGTCTCGTTTTTCAAAGCCGTGTCGCGTTTGCGCTGCGCGGAACTATGCAAACTTTTTGCGCGCGAACCCCCGCCACGGCGGGCCACGGCGATGCGGGCGCTTGCCTGGCGCGGGCAAAACTTTCGCGTGCGGGCCCCACGCGGCGGCGAAAAAAATTGTGCGCGGAACCCCGGCCACCGGTCCGCCGCGGAGGGCGCGAAGCGCCACGGGGAGGGTGTTTTTGGGCTGTTGGCACGGTTTTTGCGTTTTTTAAGAGAAGACTTTAGGATAATATAGATTTACTGAAGAATACTTTAGGGAAGTCTTATACCTAGGACTTGGATTAGCAATTAGACGTTAACTGGATTGCTTTAGGGTATAGAGGATGAGGTTAGACTACGAAGATCATATTGCTTTTGTGTAGTCTGGAGCTTACCCACCTATGTGCCTGAAAGCACAATAGGTGGGGTATTAGGTGAAGACATAGGCTTTTTTTTCTTTTCTCTGAAGAGCAAGCGGCGTACCCAAGGCGATGTGCAAAAGGGTTGACATTTTGGATTTGGCGCAGTATGCTTGGGGCATGAAGGGGGAAGTCTATGCGTTGTGTCTCGGTTCGACAGCAGGGTCCGCCGCGCTTGCCTGCGCGCTGCTCGGATGGCGTGTCGTCGGGTGCGTCGAGGACGACGCCGAGAGCGCGGCGGTTGTCGAGGGGCGTGTCCGGGATGGTTGTCTCGCCGATGCGTGGGTGTTTTGTGGTTCTGTTGGGGAGTTTGTTCGAGGGGGATTCGCGGGCGAGTTTGCGCGATTGGGTAAGCAGCTGGCCGTTGTGGCCTGCGGTTTTGGCGGCGATGGGCTGGAGGAGCGCGGAGCCGACATCTTCGACGCGATTTGCGCAGTGGGACCGGGAATCGTCGTGTTGGAGGGGGACGAGGACGGCGGATGGCGGGAACTCGCCTGCGGACGGTTGGCCGATCTCGGTTTCGATTCGGAGGGGGATTGCGTACCGGCGGCGGCCTGTGGCTCCCCACAAACGGGGTTACGGTCATGGGTTATTGGGGTCCGCGCGGCTGATGGGTCTGCTGGGTCAGACGTGGCCGCGTAGGGAGTGGGTTCGCGGCAAGGGCGAGGGTTTGCCTTTGGGTGCGGAGTCCGGGGGACACAGCGAGATTCGGCGTTTCCCGACGGTAACGCCGGCGGGTATTCGGCAGGGTTTGAGCGTTCCGGACGGCAAGCGTGGGTTGTCTTTGCTGGCGGCGGCGTTCCTGAAGCGGTTGCCTTCGGATGCGGGACAGAAGCGTCCCAGGGGAACCCAGGCGTTGTTCTTCGAGCAGGGGCAGATCGAGACGGCGGCGGCGAATTTTGCGGGTTATCGGTTGAATCCGGATTGGCTGGAGTTGCTTTTGGGTTTGCCGCTGGGGTGGACAAATACAGCGCGCGGGGACGCGTGCCTTTCCGTTGCGGCGATGGAGTCCTTGGAGAAGACAGCGCGCGGGGACGCGCGCCCTCCCGTGGAGCGCCTTTCGGAGTTTGAGGATTGGTTTCGAGGGTGGACGGCGTTGGATTCTTGGGGGTATGGTCCGGGCTGGTGGCTTGGGTATACGCCTGGGACAGAGGATTTGCCGGGTTCTGTGGGAGCTTGGGAGCGGGATGTTCCACGTGTAACAAATTGTGTAAATGCGGGGCGATGTAGGCTTTGCGCCATGGCGATAGTGCCGATTCAGATGGTTGCAGCGGTGGATGCGATGGTGTCCCGGAGGGACATGGAAACGGCATAAGTTACTCGGGCGAACGGATTTTCCGCATAGTTGGTCTTGCCTTTCAGGGGTTTTCCCCTCCTATCTGGTGTTTGTTTTCAACCACTTCGCAATATATTGTGATTGTCAATATCATAAAGCATTGACAGATTACATAGAATCTTGTATTTGTATCGGGCCGTAGATACCACGGGGTATGTCGGCCCGTAGTGAAGCGCATCGCTCCGGGTCGGCATACCCGCCGGACAAAGCCCGGAGCCAGCGATGCAAAAAATAATCCATTTCGGGGTTAATACCACCCGCCCCGGCTTTCTCATGCCGATGTGCTACACAAAACCGCGAACCCTGCGCGGCACAGAATGTGTTGGCAATCCAGATGAAGTTACGTGCCCTCGCTGCCGCAAGAGTTTGCGCGCTCGCGGGCGGCTGAATCCTGCGCGTACGGAAGTCATAGTTGAGCGTTGGCGTCATGAGCAGCCTCGTGATGCGCAAGGCCGGTTCTTTGCATCTAAGCAACCAAAGGTGTTTGTACGCCGCTATGTCAGACACTACTAACAGCCCCCTCATAGCGGGTCCTCCGCCGGCGGAATATCAGCCAGTGCCGAATTTCATGCCGGGCGTGGATTTCGAGAACGATTCGACGTATTGCGCGCTGGTGGCTGATCTGTCGCCTGAGAACATCGAGCTTGCGAAGGCGTTGTACGTTTCGAACGGGGTTGCGGCAACGGCGGGGCGGATGCTTTGGCCGGACCTTGCTGACGAGACGCGGAAGAAGCGCGCGAGCCGCGGGGCGAACCAGGCGGGCGTGAAGGCTTTGGTGGACCACTTCAAAGAGCGGGCGGAATGCGAGGGCGACGAACGTCCAGTGACGCTGGATGAAGTGAAGCGGAAGACGCGGGCGATGTTCCGCGCGTGCAAAGACGCGAAGGTGTACGAGAGTCTGCTTGATCGCGTGATTCAGATGGATGGTATCAAGATTCGCCCCGACAACGCGGTAGTGATGACAGACCTTGACGAGGCGATGCGCGAGGCGGATCTGATTTTGGCGGGCGCGCCTGGGCAGGGTCACTTTACGACGAGTACGGTGCAATGAGCGCGGGCGTTGTAGACAAGGGCGCGAAGTACGCCGGTTTTTTGAACAACGACGAGCTTGGACGTTTGGCGACGGAAGAGTTGCGGCGCGATGTTTATTTTGCGCTTCGCGCGCGATCGCTGGGCGTTTTCGATTGGCGGCGCGTGCGCGAAGAGGCGGGCGCTGCCGGACTCGAGGTCGGCGAGATGAGCATTCCGCAGTTGCGGCGCTTGCTTACGGCGATCGAAGAGATCGAGCTATATCGTCCACCCGCGGCGGCTCCCGCGCCGGCGAAGAAGAAGGGAAAGGTTGAGAAGCCTTTTGGGTGGGCGGAGTGAGGGAGCGGGAAGAGAAGACCAAAGCGGAGCTTTTCAAGAGTGCGTTCCCAAGCTGGAGCTTAGGAACGAGGAAGATAGCGGGTGATGTGGTTGGTTCCACGCTCGGCTTCATACGCCGGGTACTTGGGTTCGATTCCCACGCCCGCCACCATTTTCTGTGTCAGGATGCACACGAACACGCGGATTCCAGTGCGAGTATGCGGCGTGGGATTCATAACCCCGTGCGGTGCCGTGCGACTCGGCCGGCTGGGTCCGCGGATAACCCACCGTGGCCGCGGTTTCGCGAGCTAGGTTTTGCAAATAAAGCATCGCACTTGTGGTGGGCCTTTACGCGCGGCTTCGTTTGGCGTTGGCGCCTAGGTTATTGGGATTGGGAAGCGTGGCGTAGCGCGATTCGCGTAGCGGTGATTGGCTAATGGGTGCGGCGCTTCGGAAATTGGAGGAGTTGGGTCCGGCTGGGCGGAAGCTGATGGCGGAGCGTTCGCGGTCGAAGTTTGCGGTGTTGACCCATGAGGCGAAGCGCGAGCGCGGGAAAGAAGACTTCTGGTATTTCCTTACGGAGATATTGAAGAACCCGGTTGTGTACGAGCCTTACCACCGGAAGCGCGCGCAATCGCTGATGAAGTGGTCGAAGCTGAAGAAGCTTTTCTTACTTCCGCGCGGTCACATCAAGTCGAACATCATCACGATTGCGTTTGCGGTGTGGTTGATCGTGAAGAATCCGAACATTCGGATTTTGATCGCGAGTCACGCGACGGACGATGCGCAGGGCTTTTGCCGCGGCATTCGTCAGTTGATCGACTCCGAAGAATTCCAGGCGGTGTATCCGGAGATACGTCCGGCGGTAAGCAACGGGCGGCTGACGTGCTGGCGCGACGACGCGATATTGGTCGAGCGCAAGAGCAAACAGAAAGAGCGCACAGTCGAGACGGCGAGCGTGAACACGCCGCGAACCGGGCGACACTACAACGTCATTTTGTTTGACGACTTGATCAACGCGAAGAGCGTGAGGAATCCGCAAACGATTCTGGAAGGCATCACGTTCTACAAGACGACGCGCCCGCTACTCGATCCCGGTGGCCGCATCATCGTTACCGGCACGCGGTACAACCATGGCGACGTGTACGGATACATCATCAAGAACGAGTCGCACGATTTCGACATCGACGTAAGCGATTGCGTGATGGAGGGAATCTACAGCGCGGACAATCCGTACGGGTTGAAGCTGGAAGAGCTGCGCCAGGGCAAAGGCACGCCGGTATATCCGACGCGGTTTTACATGGGACCGGATCACATTGGCGATCCCGACAACGATACGGACGGCAAGTTTTCGATTCCGAAGTTGATCGAAGAATTGGGGAGCTTCCATTTCTGCGCGCAGTATCGGAATGACCCGGTCGATCCGAGCACGCAGACGTTCAAGTTGGGGGACGAACATTTTGTGCCGTCCTTGCCGGCGAACCGTCAGTTCGAGTACTTCCGTGTCTGCGACTTGAGCACGGACGCGAAGACGGTATCGCACACGGCGATAGTGACGGGCGCAATCGATCACCTTGGCTGCATCTACATCATCGACATCTTCCGGAAGCAATGCGATCCCAGTGAGATTATCGCGGAGCTATTTCGCGGGCAGAAAGTTCCGGAGGGTGTGCGTCCGAAGCGCGTGGGCGCGGAGCAACGAAACATCGAACGCCTGGTGAAACATTTCGCGGACATCGAGACGCGCCAGACCGGCGTGGTGATTCCGTGGAAGTGGTTGCCGATGGACCAGGCGCAGAAGTCGAAGCCCGATCGCGTGCGCGGTTTGCAGTCCTGGGTGGAGAGCGGGAAGTTTTTCATTTTGGAGAACTGCCGCAACAAGCAGGTGCTGGTGGACGAGCTGACGTTCTTTCCGCATTACGGCGACATGGACGTCGCGGACGCGGCTGCGCAGATACCGCACATCATGTGGACTTCGGACGCGCCGAGGGAAGAGAAGACGGAATCACCGGAGGAGGCGTTGCGGAAGTGGTTCGAGGCTTCGGTGAATATGCCGTTCACGGAAGAAGAAGACGCGATGGAAGAGGAGTTTTTTGTTGGCGCGCATTCGGTGATGGATGCGGGATTGGCTGCGCGGGTTTCGATGGTGGAGTACGGACGGCGGGCGGCTTGATGGTAATGCAAGAACAAAGCAGAGCTTTTCAAGAGTGCGTTCCCAAGCTGGTTCGCCGCGGCGAATTGGGAACGAGGAGAAAAGAGGAAGAGAAGATCGATTACGAGTACGAATTACGAGTACGAATTACGAGCACGAGCGGGATAAGGAATAGTTGATGGCGGGGTTGTTACAGAATCTTTCGGCGTTCATGCCTCGTACGGGGCTCGAGGTTGGGATTGATCCGGAGGCTTGGCAGGCGGGTGGATCGTTTGCGCGGGGCGAGGGCGCGCCGATTGTGCCGTTTCAGAATCCGGCGTATCCGCGGGGGAAGAATCTTGTTGAGACGTTGACGCCGGCGCAGGTTGCGATCGTGAAGAAGCGCATTCAGCGTTCGATGCGGGCGAAGCGCGATCTTGGTTTGCTGGATATTTGGGACACGCTTGAAGCGTATTACGAGGGGAAGTACTTCAAGCAGTTGGCCGCCGAGCACAAGGTCAGCGTGAACTATATGTTTTCGATCATCCGTCAGACGGTGGCGGCGCTTTATTTTCAAGACCCGACGTTCTACATGAAGGGCATGAGCGAGATGGGGCGCATGGTTGCGCCGATCATGGAACAGGTTCTTGCGTATGAGCGCGAGGTGATCGACGCGGAATCGGCGGAGCGCGAGTTTCTTTGGTACGCGGTGCTGTTTGGCATTGGGATATTGAAGCATGGATATTCGAGCGCGTTGTCGCCGGAGATGCCGCTTCGCGATGCGGGTATTCGCCCCGAGGGCGAGCGGTCCGGGGACGATTTCAATTTACCGCTTGCGCAGACGGTGGAGAGCGATCAGCGGATGCGCGTTGGACATCCGTGGACGTGGGCGATATCGCCGCACGATTTCTTCATGGATCCCGATGCGAAGAAATGGACGGAATCGCGCTGGTTCTGTCATCGCTACAACCGTCCTTATGTGGACGTGCTGCAAGATTCGCGGCTGAACATTGAAGCGCGCGCGGAGCTGGAGCCGACGGGCCGGAGCGGGTTCTTCCTGGACGAAGACATTCGCGACAGCGAAGACAACAATACGCGGCTGCAATTGCAGAATGACGCGGCGATCGTGCGGCTGTACGAGTATTACGACGTGCAGAACGCATGCGTGACACTCATGAGCGACAACGGCGAACGTCCGTTGCTGTACAAGAAATATCCCTACCTGAAAGATTTGACGCCGTACGAGAAGCTGACGTTTTTCGAATCGCGCAAGCATCCGTGGGGCATACCGTATCCGAACACGTTCCGTTCGCAGATTGAAGTGTTGAACGTGATTCGTTCGCAGCAGTTGCAGCATTTGGAAACGTGGGGCTGGACGCGCGGCGCTGTCAACAGCGACAAGGTAAAGAACAAGGCCGACGTCAAGAACTTCCTGAAGGCGCGGGGTCCGAAGCTGATCGAAGTGCAGGGCGACACGAAGATCAACGAAGTGATTGAGATATTCGATCGTCAGGACATTCCGGCGGACACGTGGAAGGTTGCGCAACAGCACTACGACGACTTGATCGATATTTCCGGCGCGAACGAGTTGGGCGCGCGCAGCACGGAGACCGCGACGGAGGCGAGCTACCAGGAGCAAAAGCACAATCTGCGCGTGGGCGATATGCGTTACGCGAACGATCGCGCGTTAAAGGGCAGCGCGCGGCGCGTGATTGCGTTGCTGAAAAACTTTTGGGGCGCGGAGCGGGTTGTTCCGATTTGTGGGGAAGACGGGAAGTTATGGGAGATGTTAAGCATTCCGCGCGAGTGGGTGCTGGCGGAGTACGAGGTCGATATCGAGCCGGGGTCAACAGAGCGCGTAGATCGCGTTGTGCGGACGCGGCAGATCATCGACGCGATTCGCGAGTTGTTGCCGTTGAACGAGGCGATGAAGCAACAGGGCTGGCAGGTTTATTTGCCGGAGCTGGTGAAGAAGTACTTGCACAACACGGACGTGTTTCGAACGAGCGATCGCGTGTTGGTGCCGTATACGCCGCCGTTGGTGGATGAGATGGGGAATCCGATTCCGGATGCGGGCGGGACGCCTGGGCCGGAAAGCGAGGGCGCGTTTGGTTCGATGCCGCAATTGCAGGATGCGGGTTTGACTGGGCGGGCTTTGAGCGAGGGTTTTGGCGGCGGGTTTGGCGGGAGTTTGGTTTGAGGAGAAGCTGAGCTTCGGGGACAAGTGCGTTCCCAAGTATAACTTGGGAACGAGGAGATAAGAGAGATGCCGCAGTATCGGTTTGGTTGCGAGATGTGCGAGCGTGAGACTTTGATTTGGATGATGCGCGAGGAGCGGGGGAAGGTGTGGGCTTGTGGTGTTTGTGGCAAGCCGATGCGTCAGTTGCCGCCGGCGCGTTTGCATCTGAATGTTGATCATTTGGATTTTGTGACGGAGGACATTACGGGCGAGCCTGTGCGGATCCAGACGAAGACGCAGCTTGACAAGTTGTGCGCGGAGAATGGAGTCCGACGGGTGGGGTCCGATGAGATATCGCGGAACAAGCGGGCCACGCCGTCGGACATTCGGAAGTCGGCGGGGGTGGGGAGTTTCAAGGAAGACTGCGAGAAGATGGCGCAGAAGCTTGGGAAGCCTTTGTATGTGAAGCGCAAGGCTGGAGCGAAGCGGAAGAGGTTGGAGTTTGCTAGTGGGTTGTAGGTTTGGGAGATGGGACGTAAGACGAAGCTTAGCTTCGGGGACAAGTGCGTTCCCAAGCTGAGCTTGGGAACGAGGTAAACGAGGTAATAGGTGGCGACGATGTCGCCAGGAGGAAATTATGGTTCGAGGCAAATTCATAGTGACATCGCACAAGCTTCACAACAATACCGATGCACGGACGGTTTACCTTTCAGCGGTCCACGGCAGCGACGTTCCGGAAGACGTGAATTTCGCGAAGTACACGCCGAGCGGTCAAATCGAGATGTATATCGATAACCCGTCTGCAGTTGCGCAATTGGAGATCGGCAAAGCGTTTTACGTCGATTTCATGGCAGTTCCGGAGATTTGATTGAGAGTTTGCTTTGGCGAATTGGAACGAGGGGAGACGAGTGAAGCTTAGCTTCGGGGACAAGTGCGTTCCCAAGTGGAACTTGGGAACGAGGATGAGTACGAGTTACGAATTACGGGCGCGTAGTTGTTTGCGCTGTGATAGAGGTGGTTTGTGATGAGGATTGTTGATGTTGCGAGGGTTTGTCATGAGGCGAACCGGGCTTATTGTTTTGGGATTGGGGATGAGCGGGCGGTGGCCTGGCATGAGGCTGACGCGGAGATGCGGGCTTCGGCTGTGGCGGGCGTTCGTTTTCGTTTGGAGAATCCCGGGGCTTCGCCGGCGGCGCAGCATGAGGAATGGCGCGAGACGCGGCGCAGCCAGGGCTGGGTATATGGTCCGGTGAAGGACGCGATGCAGAAGACGCATCCTTGCATGGTGCCGTGGGAATCGTTGCCGATGCAGCAACAGGCGAAAGATGTTTTGTTCATGGCGATCGTGTTGTCGCTATCGCCGTATGTGCTTTTTGAGGAAGAGAAAGGGGACGGGGCATGAGCAGTGCACGCGAGCAGCTTGATGCGTTGAACAAACAGATCACGGACTTGACGGCGCGTCGAGATGCGCTTGAGGCGTCGGCGGACTTCATCGATTCGATGGAGGGCAAGGTTGATTTGCCTGTACCGCAGTTCGCCGATCTGATTGCGGCGTACGAGGCGTTCAAGAAACAGAGTGTGGCCGTCGCGGATGGCGCGGCGGAAGAAATCACGGTAGAGCCGTCGCTGGACGTGGTTGCGGAACCGACTGCGAGCGCGAAGGCGTAACACGGGCGCAGCCCGTTGGGAGAATGTGAGATGCCAGGATTTGGAGGCAGTGAGTCACTGGTCGACGCGATGGAACACGGCGCGTTCGGCTTCGATCAGTTGGCTGGTGGAGGCGAATTTTTAACGAGCCCGGTCACGGAATCGAGCGCGGACATGGATTCGCCGGACTTCCCGATATCGCGTGTGGACCCGGCGGGTAACCGCAGCGGGATTCACGGGAAGAAAGAGGGATCGACGCCGGAAGGCGGCGGTGCCGCGGGCGGTGACGATCGGTATACGGCGCTGGAATCGCGTTGGAACGAGCAGTTCACGACGCTGCAACGCCAGGCCGAGGCGCGGGAACAGGCGTTGATGCAGACGCTGCAACAGATATCGCAGCGGATGGCGCCAGCGTCCACGCCACAGACGCCGGCGGAACCCGAATCGCTGTTTTCCGGCATTGAAGATTCGATGCCGGCGGACGAGTTCGCGGCGTTGCCGGTGGAGACGAAGCAGGCGTTGCGCGCGATTGACGCGAATAACCGTCGCAACTTCGAAGCGGTGCTAGCGAAATTGCCGGGCGGTGAGAGTCCGCAGTTGTCGGCGGCGCTTCAGAAAGTGCAGGCGCTTGAGCAGCAATTCCAGGAAGCGCAATCGGCGCAGAAATTTCAGGCCGTTGCGCAGCAAGCGCAGGCGGCGAAGGCGAAATACGATCCCGAGGGCAAGGGCGTGCTGGCACCGTATCAGCACAAGCTTGCGGAAGCGATCGATCGGTTCGGGTATGACGTTGAGACGGCGATTCGCGTGGTCGCGCCGGAGGTGTACAACGCGGCGGTTGTGCGCGAGGCGATGAAGACCGAGACGCGGCGGATTCAGAACGAGACGCTTGCGGGCCTGTATGGCCTGACGGGCGTGCCGGGCGGTCCGGGCGCGCCGAACGGAAACCCGCACATGGATGTTGGTTTCAAGACTGGTGAGAGCGTCGGGGAGTCGCGGGCGAAGATCCTTGCGAAGTTGGGATTGGGCAATGGCAATGGCAATGGGAGGTTGTTTTAGCTCACCTGGGGAGTGAGTTGTTGAATTGTTGAGGCAGTCAGCGGGCACGGTATGCCCGCGGGCACGTGGTATCTACGCGGCGAGTTGAGGGAATTGTCTGGCGTCTCTGTGTTCGAGGTGGACACAGAGACGGCGGGCATAGTTGTAGAAGGGATATCACATGCCGGCAACAAGCATTACCGACGTGAATACCGCGATTGTCGCGGCGACGTTGGTGCATCGCGAGAAGCAATTCTTCGATGCGATCACGAAGCAGTTGATTTTGTTTTATTGGTTCATGGCGAAGGGCCGCTACAAGGCGAAGACGGGCCGGCGGATGGAATGGCCTGTTTGGTACAAGCTGAAGGGCGGTGAATCGTCGTACCAGGGCTTTGACGTGTTCACGATGGCGGAGAGCGATGATGTATCGCTGGCGTACGCGAACTGGAAGTACTACCACGACGCGATCGTGATTTTCGGCGGACATATGGACGTCGAGAACACGGGTCCGGAGCAGGTGTTCGATCTGTACGAACAGAAAGAGACGAGCTGCATTGCGAATTTGCAGCAAAATCTTTCGACGGACATGTATGCGAACGGCACGGGGAACGGCGGCAAGGACATCACGGGCCTTGGCGCAATCATTCCGCAGGACCCGACGACGGGCACGCTGTACGGATTCAACCGCGCGACGGCGGGGAACGAGTTCATGCGTTCGCAGTTGGTGAACCAGGGATCGGGCGGTAACGGTGTGGAGCCGTATTCGGGTACGCCGACGGTGTACACGATGATCCGCGGTATGGCGCGGGCGTGGCAGCTTTGCGGCCGGTTGAAGATCGGCGACAAGGCGCACCGTTATCCGGATCTGATTCTTTGCTCGGAAGGGTACATCCGCGCGTACGAGGATTGCTTGCAGCCGAATCAGCGGTTCCAGAACACGCAGGCGGCGGACGCGGGCTTTTCGAACCTGACGTACAAGAAAGCGACGATGATCGACGATCAGGATTGTCCGATCGACACGATCAACGCGGCGGTGTCGGGTCGCAATCCGCAGACGGGGCTGTTCGTGAACAGTCACTTCGCGCAGTTGGCGTACTCGAAGAAACGCAATTTCAAGCCAACGCCGTTGGCGAAATTCCCGAACCAGGACGTGTACTACTCGCATGTGTTCTGGGCGGGAGAAATTCTGTTTTCGATTCTGCCGAAGCACTGCCGTCATTTGGGGATTTTGGAACCGGCGGCGTAGGCGGGACAGCCACCTTGCTTCGCTCGGTGGCTGGGGTGGCGGGTTGAGAAACCCGCCCTCCGTTGGAGGATGAACCGGCGCTGACGCGCCTTGGAGGTTTACATGGGTAGTGATGCAATGGCCTTTGCGGACACGGATGTGGTGGACGCGCAGGACATCGAATATACCGGCGGAAAGAACGGCGAATCGTCTGCGTTGGCGATTGGCACGGTGGTCTGCCTGGACTTGACGGCGGCGGACGGAATCACGTTCAAGCTGCCGTCGGCAACGAACGCGGGCATGGTGCTTGGCGTTTTGGCTGAAGCGGTTGCCGCGGGCGCGTACACGTCGAAGATCGTGAAGCGCGGGGTAACGAACGTGCTTGTGTTGGGTCATGCGGATTCGTTGGCTGGCGGCGAGCTGAAGGCAGTGGCCGGCCAGGCGTACGCAACGCATTCGGTGGCGGCACCGGCGATCAATTCGTATCTGCCGTGGTGCACGATTCTGGTGACGTATGTGACCACGTCGGCAGCGCTGAAGAGCTGCTACGTGCGGGTCGCGTAGAGGATGGGGCCGTGGGCCGCGCTGGGAAGGCGGCCCACGGCGCTTGGTTGAAGATAAAAGCAGAGCTTTTCAAGAGTGCGTTCCCAAGCTGGAGCTTGGGAACGAGGGAAAAACGAGGGAAAAGAGAAGAGATTAACGGGACAGCCACCGCAGTAGCGGTGACAGTCCCGGAGTTGGAAAGGATTTTGGTATGGCAAAGACAATTGCGCCGCCGGCTGGGGCGGAGGCTAAGCAAGACCCGGACCAGGGCGTGTTGCCTTCTGGTGGCGGGTTGGATATGGAAGGTTCGCTTCGGCAGGAGTTGCTGGCGTCGGCGATGCGGGAGATTGCTTCTGACGGGGTTGATCTCGCGGACGAGTTTCAGCCGGACCCGGAGATGGCACCGAAGCCGGTGAAGATTCATCCGAAGGCGAACTTTTTCCCGGATGGGATGGAACCGCAGAACATGCGGCAGCGTCCGCCGAAACCGTATATGTCGAGCTACCCGGAGGTGGCGCGGTTGCAGGTTGTGGTGAAGGACCAGGTCGCGGCGAAGGCGAACGCGCAGAAGAAGATTATTGATGCGCGGAAGGGTTCGGAAGTTGCGAAGTCCGCGATCGCCGAGGCGGAGAAAGCTGTGGCGTCGGCGGGCGATGACGCGGTAGCGAAGGAGAAGGCGTCGCGTTCTCTGGAGACTGCGCGTTATTCGTTCGAGGAGCATCAGCGTAACGGGAAGAAGGGCATTGCGCTTTTGGAGGCTGCGACGGTGCAGCTTGCGGACGCGCAGGAGCAGCTTGCCGCGGCGGACCTGAAGGCACGGCGCGAGGCGTTGCGCGAGCAACGTTGGCGGAATGGCGAGACGCCGTTGTCGCGCGAGGAAGAGGATGTTGAGTTGGGGGTTGTGCCTTTGCCGGCGGTTGAAGCTTAGCTTCGGGGACAAGTGCGTTCCCAAGCTCAGCTTGGGAACGAGGGAGTTTCAGGGCTTGGGAACGAGGATGAAACGAACTTTATGACTTTTCTGGAGATTTATACGGAAGGCTTCGATCGGTTGGGGCTTGGTGCGTCGGAGGTGCCGGCGGGGGTCTTGACGATGATGAAGCGTTTTGCGAATGAGGCTGCGCAGTTTGTGGCGGTTTCGTTGCGTCTTCCGGAGCTGGAGAAGTCGGCGGGTATCACGTTTGCGACGAGCGGGATCACGTCGCTGCCGTCGTGGGTGGCCTGGGTGACTGAGGTTTACAACGTAGCGGGGGCGCCTTTGGAGCAGAAGTCGCCGCGATCGTTTGAGGACCTTTACCGGGGCGACACGACGGCAGCGACGGACCCGAGCGTGTTTCGCGTGGAGGGCATGGACGCTTCGGGAAATTTGCAGATATCGACGTGGCCGGTGATTGCTTCGACGCGGGCGGGAACGGTGAAGGGCATGCGGCGGATTGCGGTGATGTCGGCGGACGGTGACATACCGGAGATTCCGAGCGAGAAGCATTTTTTGATTGTGGATCGGATGGTTGCGTTGTTCCGTGAGTGGGAAGAGAGCGAGTCGGCGAGTTTGGCGCTTAACCGCAGTGAGAGCGGTATACAGAAGGTGCAGGTATGAATACATCGCGTGATTTCAAAGTGCCGAGCGGTAAGTTTGACGGGTTGAGCTGGATGGCGTTTTCGGGTGCGCTGGCGGGTAACGAGTTTTTGCATCAGTTGCGCGCGACGATTGCGGAGCGGGACGCGATGGTGCTGGAGGTGGAGAAGGCGGCGAGGCACGCGGCCGATTTGGAACGGATGCTTGCGACGGCGCGGGGCGAGACGGCGGAGGCGGAGCGCGAGTTGCAGGAGGCGCGGGCGGAGGTTCGGTTGTTGAAGAGCGCGGCGGAACGGAATGCCGAGCGTGTTTTGCGGAAGGGGAAGAGGAAGTAGATTGGGACAGTCACCTTGCTTCGCTTGGTGATTGAAGATGGCGGGTTTGGAAACCCGCCCTCCGTTGAAGAGGAGAAGAGCAGATGCGAGCGCGTTGGTTGGCGGTGGTTGTTTTCTGGTTTGTGCGGCGTTTTGTGCGGCGCGAGCCGGATTATTTAATTGGCGGCGCGGAGAATCCGTATATGCGCCGTTGGTGGCTTTTGCCGCGTAATCGTTTTTTCAATGTGTATCTGCATCACATTGTCCGGGACGATGACGATCGGGCTTTGCATGATCATCCATGGTGGAGTTTTTCTTTGATGCTGGCGGGCGCGTTGCTTGAGCACTACCGGCGTCCGTCGTTTACGGGCTGGCACGACACGCAGCGATTGCGGCGGTTGTCGCAGGGGGCGATGACGTTCAGGAGCGCGCGGTTCGCGCATCGGTTGAGCGTAATGTCGGGTGGCGGCGCGTGGACGTTGTTCATCACGGGTCCTCGGATTCGGGAGTGGGGTTTTCATTGTCCGCAGGGTTGGAAGCACTGGAAGGATTTTACGGGGTATCGGTTCAGCGGGGACAGTTCGGTTGTTGGGCCTGGTTGTGAGTAGGGCGAAGTGAAGGGGACAGCCACCTCGCTTCGCTTGGTGGCTGGAATGCGAATTGGCGGGTTGAGAAACCCGCCCTCCGGAAGAGAAGAGAAGATCGATTACGAGTACGAATTACGAGTACGAGTTACGAGCACGAAAGATGGATTGCGAGATATAGGGGATTGATGGGATGACGGTTGATCAACTTCACACACACGTTACGGATGCTTTGCCGGAGGGGGCGCCGATGCGGGGATTTTTGTTTTCCTTGATGTCGGTTTTGAAGTCGATTCGGCGGATGGGGTGCTGGAGTTTTTATCAGGGGAAGTCGCAGATTGTTTTGGTGGATCAGTATTCGGCGGGGAGTGTGAGTGTTACGCAGGATTCGGGGACGGTAACGGGTTCGGGGACGACGTGGACGGCGGGGATGGTGGGGCGGAAGTTTCGCGCGGCGGGCAACGAGGTTTACACGATCACGGCGCGGAATTCGAATACGGAGATCGTGGTGTCGCCGGTGTATCAGGGGGCGAGCGGGAGCGGTTTGACGTATGTGATTTTTCAGGACACGTACGATTTGCCGAGCGATGTCGACAGCGTTACGGGTTGGTGGAACGCGACGAACCAGCAATGGTTGCGTCCGATCGAGGCATCGGCTTTGTGGGACTGTCAGAACGGGAGCAACTTTACCTCGAGCTGGCCACAGAAGATCACGCAGTACGGTTACAACAACGGCGTGCCTCAGGTTGTGGTGTGGCCGGCACCGGAGACGCGGGCGCTGTTGCCGATTTTGTATACGCGCCAGGCGTTGAATCCTACGGGTCCGGCGAGCGTGATTGATTTGCCGTCGAAGATGGACGCGGTACTTGTGCAGGGAATGGTCTATTTCATGAAGGGGCGGTTGCCGGCGGCGTTTCGGGAGCAGTTGGCGAGCGGCGATTTGGAGCATGAGCGGAATCGATTTTACGAGATGTTGCGGGAGGAGTGGTCGCGCGACACGGCGATATTGCGGGGGACGGAGTATGACATTGCGCCGGCGTTTGGCGTTGGCGGTTATGCGAGTGGGGATGTTTGGATTGCGGGTCCGGCGATAGCGGCGCCGTAGGGAAGAGCAAGAGTAAGAATAGATGAGTGGATTGACATCACAGTTGCCGGTGCAGGGGTTTGGTGGAGAGAACCGTTTTGCGCCGGATGATGATTTGGGGGATCACGTATCGCCGGATGCGTTGAACTGTGACTACAAGCGCGGGCTGGAGAAGCGCGCGGGCTTTGTGAAGTTGCACAATACGGCGGCGCTGGAGGGCGGTGTGCGCGTGGACAACGCGGCGCAGAACCGTTGTATCTGGATTCCGCGTCATGGGGATTATTTTTTTTCGGGCGATTTCACGATCGAGTTTATCTGGCGGCTTGTGAGTGGGTCGGGACATACGTTGTTGACGATCTACGAGGCGGGCGTGGGCGGCTGGCGGATTTACACGGCGGGGAGTACTTTCAGTCCCAATTTTGAATTTGTGGATACGACGGGCACAAGCCGATTCTGCAGCGCGGGGGCATCGAGTCCGCATCCGCCTTCGGGTACGTATCATATTTTTGTGCGGCGTTCGGGGAATACTTTCACGACGAAGATCATATCGCGGGATGGGAGTTATACGTTCACTGGGACTGCCGCGATCACGCAGGCGATGGCGAGCACGTCGCGCGCGTTGTTTGCGGGGGCGGCGGTAGGGGCAACGCCCGGGTCGCATACCTGCGAGGTGATCTATGACGAGTTGCGTTTGTGGAAGGTTGCGCGGACGGACGCGGAGATTGAGGCGGCGCGTTGGCGCGAGTTGCGGGATGACGAGGTTGCGAATCCGAATCTTGTTGGTTACTGGCCGATGCTGGACAACTTCGGGAACATGGTTACGGACCTTTCGAAGAATCTGAATCATGGGACGTTCTATTCGGGCGGTCCGACGTTTGTTCGCGGGGTTGTGCCGGACCAGAGCAGCAACGGTTGGGCGGTGCGTTTTGACGGGGTTGACGATTATGGGAGCGCGCCGTATCACGCGGATTACGCGCCGGTTTTGAATACGGGGAATGCGTGGAGCGTGGAGGCGTGGCTTCGCCTGGACACGTTGAACTACAACGTGTCGGTTGGGAATCCGTGCATATTGCATTTGGGCAGTTGGAACACCGGCAATGGCGCGGTGGTTGGTTTGCACCTTTCGCAATCGAGCGCGGACGGTTCCTTGTTGGTGAGTTATTCGACGACGACGACGCACAGCAACGTAATTGCGGATACGGGGTATGACCTTGTGCCAGGCGTGCCGGCGCATGTCGCGGTGACGCGCAGCGGTACGACCGTGCGGGTGTATGTGAATGGCGAGTTGGTGTACACGAGCACGGCGGCTACGAGCGAGAATGGTCCGACGAGCTCGACGTCATACGGGATGTTTTTGGGTGGCAGGAATTCGAGCGGGAGCTGGACGGCGGGTTTGTTTTCGCCGGTGACAATCGATTCGTTGCGTTTGTGGAAGGTTGCGATATCGCAGCAGTTCATTCAGTTGTGGATGAACCGGACCTTGCCGGACGCGAAGAACCTGAGCTTGCTGGGCGAATGGCGTTTTGACCAGAGCGACAAAGAACGCGACGAGAGCAACCGGTCCGCGTTTGTGTTTTTGGCGGATGGGAACCGTCCACGTTGGAGCTATGGGTATGCGTATCCGGTTGTGCCGAAGCGGGTGCAACTGTTGGCGCCGTTGATCACGCCGAGCACGGGGAATGAAGTGAACGCGGGCGCGACGGCATTCGATCGCGAGATCCTTGTTGGGACTCGGTCCAGCCTTTGGAGTTTATCGGGCGGGTTGATGAATGCGTTGCGCCAGTATACGAACTATGGCGAGGCGACGTTGAGCGATTACTGCCATTTCCAGGACTGGCTGATCGTGTGCAACGGGATCGATTCGAACTACAAATACGTTGGGCGGGAGCTGCCGCAATCGGTGACGCTGGCGCAGCCGAGCGCGGCTCCTTCGGTGGCGCTGGGCGGGGGCGGGGCGATCACGGGGACGGTGAAGTATCGGGTGGCGTTTCGCAATTCGCTGGACGGCACGGAGAGCCTTGCAAGCGCGGAGAGCGGGAGCGTGAGCCCGGCGGCGCAGATCGTGAATCTGTCTTCCATTCCGGTGAGTGTCGATCCGCAGGTGAATCAGCGGCGGATCTACCGGAGCGACAACGGCGGGTTGTACCGGTATCTCGGGGACGTGAACGACAACACGACGACGACGTATGCGGACAACACGGCGATCAATCTTGCGACGGCGCTGGTGAACGATTTTCGGGGGGACGTTGAGCCTTGCCGTTATTGCGCGGTGTTTGGGAACCGGCTTTGGTTTGCGAACTCGAAGAGCGAACCGAGCGGGTTGTACTTCAGCGAGTCGGACAGTCTCGATTTTCCCGCGACGAATTTGCTGTATGTGAACAGCGGAGACGGAGACGAGATCACGGGGATTGAAGAGGCGTTTGGCGGGCTGATCGTGTTCAAGCGGAAGAGCGTGCATTTTCTTTCCGGCGCGGACGTGAGCAGTTTTCAGTCGCGTCCGATATCGGGAGACAAGGGTTGCATCAGCGGGCAGACGATACGGAAGAGTCCGCGGGGAATTTATTATCTGTCCCACGATGGGGTTTACCGTTTGGAAGGCGATGGCGGGCCGGTGCATGTGAGCGAGTCGCAGTATCCGTTGTTCGAACAGATGGACGCGGACAACTACCGGTTCAGCGTGGGGGAGTACGCGGCGGCGCGGCACACGTATCTGGTGAGCTGCGATATCGCGACGAAGACGGGGGGCGATTATTACGACGTGCATCCCGGATTGTTCACGCACTATTGGCGGTTGAACGGGAACGGGAACGACGCGGCGGGAATTGCGAACGTAGTGGCGGTGAACTCGCCGACGTTTGTGACCGATTCGGTGCGCGGGGTTGTGGCGAATCTTGGGAGCACGAACTACTTTGAGTGCGCGAACGCCGGGGGGAACCTGCCGACGACCGGTTTTTCGGTGGGTGGCTGGTTTTGGTGGAACGGGTACACGTTTATTGCGCAACAGATCTTAAAGTTTATGGATCAGGCGAGCGCGATGCAGTTGCAGCTCACGATGTCGCCGACATTTCGCAGTTTGGGATTTACCGCGAACACTTCGCTTGCGTGCGGCACTGGGAACTATGTCGTGAAGCCGAACCAATGGTTTCACGTTGTGGGAACTTACGGAGCGAATGGCGCGGCGATCTATGTGAACGGGGTATTGCATTCGCGACGTTCGAGCGGGAGCTTTGCGGCGTTGAGCGGCGACATGAAGCTGAGCATTGGCGAGTTGGGCGGCGCGGGCAATTTCAACGGGAAGCTGGCGAATCTATTTTACGCGCGGGATCGCGAACTGTTGCCGCATGAGGTGTCGGCGGTTTACGAGTACGAGGTTGGGAACAGTTTTGCGCAACGTTCGCGGATCACGCTTGCGTATGACGAAGATCGGAACACGTGGGCGAAGTGGGACCGCGGTTTCGATTACTTTGCGCGGGCGCAGCATTCGGGGAATCGGATTGAGACGTTGGGCGCGAGCCGCGGGTTTGTGTATCGGTTGTTCGATGGGCATGGCGACGGGTATTCGGAGACGGCGGGAAGTTTTATTACGAAGCGCGGGGCGGTGACTGGATTCAGCGGCGGCGTGTTGACGGACGCGACGGCGACTTTCCCGACGGAAGGGAATGGGCTGTGTGGGACGGACATTTTGTTTGTGGATTCGGCGAGTGGGGCGCGGCAGCGTCGTTTGATTATTGGGAACACGGGGACGGTGCTGTATCTGGATCGCGCGGTGTATCCGGCGGTGACGGGTAATTGGCACGTTGGGCCGATCGATTTCTATTGGGAGTCGCGTTGGATGGACATGGGGCAGCGGGCCTGGATGAAGCGCTGGCACCAGTTCTGCGCGTGGGTGCGAGAGCAGTCGCCGGCGGTAACGATCACGTTCAAGTATAAGAGCGATTATTCGGAGACGTGGAAGTCGACGACGTTCACAAATGCGGACGAGTTGGTTAGATTCGGGATTGCGCATCGTGGGCGGAAGTTGAAGGTGAGATTTGAGCAGTATGACAGTGATTCGCCTGTGCGGATTGATAGTTTTCAGAGTTTGTTTGTGGGTCGGCGGGCGGTTTGAAGGTGAAGATCAAAGCAGAGCTTTTCAAGAGCGCGTTCCCAAGCCGGAGCTTGGGAACGAGAAGAAGAAGAGAAGAGAGCGTGTAGATGAGGACGGTTGGATATAACCCACATGGTGGGGCGCAGTTTTTGCAGGAGCTTTGGTCTGCGCACCCGAATTTTGTGGATGTAGTTACGCCGGCGGTGGCGGGGTCCGAGCTTGTGATTAAGCATGGGCTTGGCCGTGTGCCGAAGGGTTTTTTTGTTGCGCGGGGGAATTTTCTTGCGTTGGTTGGCGACGGGATTCCGGTGGGAACGATTTTGCCTTTTGGTGGGACTGTGGTACCCGCGGGGTATCTGGCTTGTAATGGCAGTGCGGTGAGTCGCACGACGTATGCGGCGTTGTTTTCGGCGATTGGCACGGCGCATGGGGCCGGGGATGGTAGCACGACGTTTAACGTGCCTGGGACGGCGCGCAGGACGCTGGTGGGCAGCGGGGGATCCGGTACGGGCGTGCTTGGCAATGCGGTGGGCAATACGGGCGGGGCGGAGACGCACACGCTGACGATAGCGGAAATGCCGGAGCACGATCACGATTACGCGAGCGCGACGTTCGACACGGACACGATGGATTTCGATGCGGCGGGGCAGATCATGTTGCATCAGGATATTGCGGGTGTGACGGGGGTTCGGGGCGGTGGCGGCGCGCATAACAATATGCAGCCGAGTTTGGTTGTGGCGTTTGTGATTAAGGCTGCGCCGAATGCGGTTGATTTGTCGAGTACGAGTGCATGGACGCGGGAGTTGATGTATGCGCGGTTTGCTGTGGCTGGGGCGAGTTTGACTTTGGGGATATTTTGATCAAGAGGGGACAGCCACCTTCGGTTGCAGTCCCCAAGAGAGAGTTCCTAAGACAGCCACCTCGCTTCGCTTGGTGGCTGGGGTGGCGGGTTGAGAAACCCGCCCTCCGGAAGAGAAGATCGATTACGAATTACGATTACGAGTTACGAGCACGAAGTTGAGAGGCGATTGGTAAGGAGGTGGGGTGATGGATATTGCAACTATCATGGCTTTGTTCACTGGTGGGGCGAATGCCATGGGGCAGATGGGCAATTTGGGCGCGCAGGGTTTGAGCGCTTTGAATTCGGCGTGGGACGCGGCGCGGTATTTTCAGCGGAACAGTGATCCGACGATTAATGATTTGCGGCGGCATGTGGTGAATCAGTTCAACGCGAATCAGTATGGTCCGTATGGTGACATCGAGGGTTCGTTTGGGGGGATTTGGGGCGAGCGGGATGATGGTTCGCCGGTGCAGTTTGGGGACATGGCCGCGCGGCAGACGGATTACATGCTGAACAATAATCCTTCGTTGCCGGCGCTGGACATTTTGAATAACGCGGGGGCGATGACACGTCCGGCTGCGGCGAGTTTTTCTGACCTTGCGAGTGGGGACGCTTCGCGGATTGCGCCGGCGCTGGAGCCGTTGACGAGTGTGCCGACGAATTCGCGTCCGACGGGCGGGCCTGTGGCGTTGACGCATTCGCCTGTGATGCCTTCTACGCGGGTGGAGGGCGTTGCTGCGCCGACGGGGCCGAATCCGCAGATTAGCGCGCCGACGCCGGGTCCGGGGAGCGGGGTGCGTCAGGTGGCGAGTGATTTGCGCGGTGGCACTGTGCCGCAGGTTCAGGCAGCGTTTCGCGGCGGGCAGCCGGGGGGGACGAGCTCGGCGGTTGTGAATGGGGCACAGCGCTGGTTGCAGAATCAGGGCGGCGTGCGCGGGTTGATGGGTACGTTGAAGCAGCCGGGGAATGCGTTTGACAACTTGCGGGATAGGCGGTTGTCGCAGACGGCTGGGTTGTTTGCGTAGGAACAAAGCGGAGCTTTTCAAGAGCGCGTTCCCAAGCTGGAGCTTGGGAACGAGACAGAAACTAAGCCAGGAGTTTGGGCGATGGGTGGAATGAGCAGTGCTTCTACGATGGTGTCGCCGGCGCGGCGGCCGGCTTTGAGTATGCGGCCGGTGCAGAAGCGTCCGATGGTGCAGTCTGCCCCCCAGGCTCCTGGTGTGCCGGGTAATGGGCGGCTTGATCCTGTGAAGGCGGGGGATATGTCGCTGGGGGGTGCGCGGACGGCCCAGGCGCGGAATGCAGGTGGGACGCCTGCACCACAAGCGGCACCGCAAGCGTTGCCGGCGGCTCCGCCTCCGGCTTTGCCGCAAGTGACGAAAGGGGCTAAAGGGTCGCAGGGGACTGGGCGATCGGGCAATGGGAAGTTGCCGGTTGGTTCGGGTAATGGGAAGTTGCCTGGGGCTTATGCTGGGGCTGGCGGCGGTTCGGGATCTGTTGGGAATCCGAGTGGGCCGAGCACTGGCGGGCCGACGCCGCCGCCGCCGGGCGGTCCACCGGCACCGTATGACGTCAATGCTGGGCGGGTGAATTTGTTGGAGCAGATATTGTCTGCGCCGGAGAGCATGACGCCGGAGGTGCAGGCGAATATTTTGCAGCAGGTCCGGGACAGCCGCGATTTGGCTTTGCAGGATGAGCAGCGTCAGATTCGGGAATCGCATGGTGCGCGGGGTCTTGGCGGTAGCGCCGTGCAGGATCGGCTTTTGTTTGACGCGCAAATGCAACGGAGCAGTGACCTGGGCAACGCGGAGCGGACGATTAAATCCGATGCGGCGCGGACGAATTTTAACGATCGGATGAACGCGGTGCAGGCTGCGTTGACGCAGCAGTTGGGCATTGGCGGGCTTGGATTGCAGCATGCGCAGTTGGAGAACCAGACGTTTAATCAGGATCGTCAGTTCCAGTTGCAGCTTGCGCAGCAGGTTTTTGACACGATGTTGGGGGGTCAGCAGCAGCAGAGTAATTTGCTGGGTCAGTTCAATGCGTTGATCAGCGGGGGCATGAATTGGCAGGACGCGATTCGGAACGTGATCATGCAGCAGGCGAACGCGCGTTACGCGGACCCGAACGTTGGGAGCGTGCAGCAGACGGGGTATGCGCCGAATCCGTATTTGGATTATTTGTCGAGTCAGAATGCATCGAGCGGCGGGGGCAGTGGCACGGATTGGTTTAGCGCGGCGATGCAGGGCGGGAGCGCTTTGGCGGGTTTGTTTGTTTGATTGTAGGCGAGGGAATCTTATAGGCGATAGGTGGACGGGACAGCCACCGCGGTAGCGGTGACAGTCCCGATTACGAGTTAGGATTACGAGTTACGATTACGGGGACCGGGACAGAATTGTAACGTTGCAGGAGTTGGTTATGGGTAAAGATGCGAATGTTGCTGCGCAGATTGCTTTGGGTCTTGCGACTGGGGCGTTTAGCGGTTTTAAGAAGGCGAAGAAGGAAAAGAAAGAAGAGGCGCGGGAAGACAAAAAATTTGAGTTGCTCCAGCGGAAGTTTCTGATAGAGGAAATGACCGCAGAGCACAATCTTGAAACGTCAAAGCTCGATCTCGATCGCAAGCGCCAGATGAACGAATTGATATCGCCGGAAGAAGAGGCGCAATTTCGCCGGCGTCAGATGGCGGCGGAAGACGCAAAGGCGCGACGGGAGGAATTCGACGCCGATCCTGATCGGATGTTGCAGAAGTTTACTGCGGAGATGGATAAAGACCGGACGCATATTGGCTACATGAAAGAACTGACCAGCGCGGCCGGACGCAGTAATCGCGGGGGTGGCGGCGGTGGAGGTTCTGGCGGTGGCGCATCTTTCGATCCGAGAAAGAGCCCTCAGTACATTGCGGCGACCGAGGGGCTTAAGCAAATAGACGGAAGCCTGCGTCATATTCAAGACCTGATTGGCGATGCCGATCCCGGGTCCAGCGAGTATCAAGAGTTGGTGGATGAACGCAACGCGCTGCTTGGTCAGCGGCAACAGATTTCGAGCGGCTTGATGCAGGCGTTTGGCTTTCAAGGTCCTGAAGCGGGGAAAGAGACGGCAAGCCCAGAGGCAGCTCCTGCAGCGCCGTCCGCGCAAGCGCCTGATCCGAATGCGCGGCCTGGGATTGTTGGCAGCATGTTCGATTCGCTTTTTGGCAAACGCGAGGATCCGTTGGCGTATACGCGCAGCTACGAAGAGACCGATCCCGCGAAACTGAAAGACGCGCAGACCATCGAGATGGCACCAGCTCCGACCGCGAAGCCGCCCGCGCCCTTTGCGGGGATGTCGGGAGTGACACTAAACCCGGCGGCGACTGCGGCAGTCAAGGCGCGAGCGCAGAACAGAGGACCGGTCCAGCCGCCGTTGCAAGAAATGCAGGTGTATGGGTCGCCGCCGGTTAACCAGGCGAGCATCTTGGAGATGCTGAAGAAAGCGTTTGGCGGGAACCCCAGTGCCTATTAATTATTCGACACTTGGCAAGAAGCCAGCGCCACCGAAGACGGACGATTCGCTTTTCTGGAAGGCGATGGAAATTGTGAATCGCCCGGGGAGCGCGGCGTTTGGCGTCGTGACTGGATTGCAAGAAGGGGACGATCCACTCGATCGCGCGAAGAAGGCGTTGAGTGGGGAGGCGGAGTACTCGGGCAAGGATGTGTTGAAGAATTTTGGGGTTGATCCCGAAAGTAATATGGGCAAGTACGGCGGGTTTGCGCTGGATGTTTTGAATCCGTTGGATCCGTTGAATTATGTGGGTGGGTTGGGTGGATTGACGAAGGCTGGGCGCGCGGCGCGTTTGGTTGGGGAGGGCGTTGATAGCTGGGGCGATGCTGCGCGGGCGGGCGAGCGCGGGCTTGTGAATTTTGCGGGGCGTCGTGTGCCGATTCCGGGTGATGCGGCTGTGCTGGACACGATGCAGAAGGCTGGGAATGCGTTTGCGGGATCGAGTGTGGGGCAGGGGTTGCAGTATTTGTTTGGCGGTAAGCGCGGAGCGGTGTCTGCGCAGGCAGGCGTTGCCGGCATTCCTGACGAGGCTGTGCGGACGGCGTTTTCGATCGAGGATGAGGCGGCGCGGATTGGCAACAAGTTTCAGCTCGACACTACTGATGAATTGAAGGCGTTGGAATCGTTGCGCGGGGATGATCGCGCGAATTTACTTGAATCGATCGGGCGGATGTATCGGGGGGACGTGCCGGCGGCGGACGCAGTTGCGCAGTACGTTGGCGTTGGCGCTGGGGCGGATGCGCGACGTGCGGCGTGGGACGCGGCGGACGCTTTCATGCGGAAGCAGAAAGAGTTTATTTCTCCGCTTGAGGGCACGGGGATGGATGCGTATGCGTTGCCGGTGGCGGGTCACTTTCCGCGATTGCCGAAGGTGAAGCCTGGGCAGGACGCGCCGGCGCTGGGCGAGAAACTTTTTGAAGAGCAGTGGGACGCGCTGACGGGTCCGAGCAAGAATGCGTTTAACCGATTGCTGTTGCCGGGGAGCGTAGAGCCTGTGGCGGTGGCGACGTTGACGGACGCGGGGAAGACGGAATACTTCCGGTTGGGCAAGAAATATTTCGATGAAGCGCAGAAGAACGATCCCGCGTTTGTGTCGGAGTTTTTGCGGAAGCATCGGAAGACGCCGGGCGAGCTGAACGCGACGGAGCGGGCTGCGTTTGAGTACGAGACGAATCCGGGGGTTGTGTTCAAGAAACTGCGCGACGACGCGATTGCGAACATGCGCGGGGATGTGCTGGTCCGTTCGTTGCAAAAGCAAGGTCTCGCGGAGCCGTGGGACGATGCGAAGCATTTGGTGCATGACGACACGGGGCGGTTGCTGTACGCGAAGGTTGATCAGGGGCGGTATGCAAGCGAGCCATTGGCGGTGCCGAACGATTACGCGCGGGCATTGCAAAAGATGCAGGAGGTGCTGCAGCCGGGTCCGGACAAAGCGACATTTGGCGCGATGATAAACGACGCGCTTCCGCATATGTTGAAGGATGCGGGGTTAATGCAATGGTGGAAGGCGATGACGATATTCGGGGGCGGTCCGAGTTATTTTTCGCGGAATTTTTTCACGGGCGTTACCAAGAATTATTACGAGGGGTTGGGGCTTGGGAATGCGTTGACGCCGCGGTATTACGCGGCTGGGTTTGACACGATCGGGCGTGCGCTTCGCGGGAAGTGGGGCGAAGACGCATATGTGACGTTGCGGAATGGCACGAAGCTGAGCAAGCAGCGGTTGTATCAGGAGTACATGATTCGGCAGATGCACGGGGGTGGATCGCCGGACGTGGACATTGTCGAAGCGGGTGCAGGGCCTTCGAAGGTGTGGCGCGAGCGGATATTCCGCCCTGCTCACAAGATCAATGAGCAGGTGGAAATGTCGATACGTTTACCACTCGCGATAAAGATGATCGATGACACGATGGCAGAGGCGCAGAAGCGCGGAATTGCTGTGCCGGAAGTTATAGGTGCGCTTGCGCAGAATGAACAGGGCGTAGTGGGCACCGCGGAAGACATAGTCGAGCGAGCATTCAAGAATGCGGAGCGTCAGGTCAAGTTGTCGCATTTTGACTATACCGATTTGAGTCCATTTGAAGAGGGGCTTCGGCGGACGGTGGTGCCATTCTACTGCGTGCCGACTGACCACGAGATCCTAACGCAGCAGGGATGGAAGAAACACGATGCATTGAAGAAGGGCGAAAAGGTCATGGCGTATGACGTCAAGACTGGAGAGTTGCGATGGGAATCATTGATCGATGTGGCCACATTCGACTTCGATGGCGAGTTGCGGCGGTTCGGGATTTGCAACGATCGCCACGAGTTTCTTTTTACCGACGATCACCGGTGGCCGGTCGAAGTCATTCGCACAAAGGTTAAAGGCAAGTGGTACGGCGGTGATCGCAAGATTGTGCGATCTTACGAGCTGAACACATCGCACAAAATTCCCCTGAGTGGAAATTACACGCGCAAAAAAAGCGTGCTTTCGCCGCGCCTGGCGGCAATTCTTGGTTGGGTTGTTACAGACGGATACCATCGCTGGCGCAAAAAAACATACTGCGAAATGGTCGTGTACCAGTCCCCAAATAAACACATGGGGGAATTGTGCCTCCTGCTTGGCACAAAGGATCGTGCACCACATCCGGCCACCGGCGTAGTTTGCATTCCAGTCGCACTGGCAGACGTGAAAGCGATCACAAAAGTTTTCAAATGCAAAGAAGACATGCCGCGCATTGTGTCGCAGCTTTCGCGCAAGGCAGCGGAAGCGATGTACGACGCGATGTTGAAGGCGGAAGGCTCGCACCACGCGCGGGCTGGAACGCATTTTGCACAAACGGAAGGACCAGTGCTCGAAGCGTTCCAGATTTTGTGCTTGCTTGTGGGAAAGCACGCCAATATTAGCGGTAGCGGTTGTTACGTGCAGAAGGTGAAATATTTTGCGCCGCGGAATTCTAGCGGAGAACAACGCCGAAAGTACAAGGGTAAGATATGGTGCCCCAAAACCCCGTCTGGCACTTGGGTAATGAGGCATGGCGGCGCGACCATTATTACTGGAAATACGTGGATGAGAAAAAACATCCCATCTGAGACGATTAACATGCTTCAACGGCCGGGACAGTACATGCCGTATGTACGCGCGTACTATCAAGCGTTTCAACAAGCAGGAATTTCGCCGGCGGACTTGCCGGAGTGGCTGGCATCTACTTTTGCCGTACCAATTGGAGAGACAGAAGACGGACGGCGAAAGGTATTGGATATGACTGGGTTCCTTCCATTTTTGGATGTAGTGGAAGCTACAAACGCAGTTGTGGGTGAACCGCGCACAGGGGAAGGGCGCCTGGCCACCATTGGCCGTTATTTGGGAACTCGAGCTAATCCTTTCGTGGGTGAGTTCTACGAGCAAACTTTTCAAAAAGAGATGTTGACAGGTCGCGATTTTGGCGATTTGCCGAAAGAACAATTTGGAACGGCGTTGAGTCCGCAGGCGGCGGGGATGATCAATCTATTTCGACCGGCGCGCGAGCTTGACCGTTTGAACCCAGGCGATATATTCACAAAAGTGGGGAACGCGACGGGGCAATTCGAAGGGGACGTGCGGCCGCGACGTAACGAGCCGGGTCAGGGCGAGCGTTGGGGACGGTTTTTGACCGGCGTGAAATTTTACGGGGCGGATCCCGATCAGGCGAACCTGAGCAGGAACGAGCGCGCGAAGAAAGCGAAGCGTTACAAGTCGATGGCGAAGAAAGCGCGCCGGGAGGGGCGCGACGGCGAGGCGGCATATCTGGAGAAAGAAGCGGCATCACTGGAGGGGACGTAATGGGGCCAGCGGTCGATCACACGAAGGACATCGAGCGTCACGAGAATGAGATTAACGATCTTTGGAGCGCGCTGAATGCCAAGGTGGATGGCATCTACGATCATATAGACAAGAAATTCGAGGCGTTGACGCAGGCGATATCGAATCGTTTGCCGCCGTGGGTGACTGCGATTATTTCGATTTTGACTTTTTTGTTGGGCGGGAGTTTAACGGTGATCGGGTTTCTGTCCCGATAGGAGCGCAACATGCACAAGTGGGTTGAGATTGCACGGAAAGACGAGGCGGCCGGCGTGGCGGAGATTCCGGGTGGGGCTGATCATCCGCGGATTGTCGAGTACAACCGGTATGTGAAGTACGGCACGCCTGGCGATGACGAGGCTTGGTGCGCGAAGTGCGTGAATGCGTGGTTTGAAGAGGCTGGAATCAAGGGGACGAATAGCGCGCGCGCGCGATCGTTTGAGACGTGGGGCGTGCCGTTGCATTCGCCGATTCCGGGTTGCGTGGTTGTGTATTGGCGTGGGAATCCGAACAGCGGTTCGGGTCATGTGCATTTGTATGAGCGCGAGGATGAGACACACATCTATGGCCGTGGCGGGAATCAGAGCAACAAGGTTTGCGTTGCACCTTACGAGAAAGATCGCGTGTTGTGTTTCCGCTGGCCGGCGGGCATACCGATTCCGGAGCCTGAAGCGGAGCAGGGTGTGATGATCGCGATGGAAGATGCGCGGGCGTTGCGCGAGAAATTCGCGGAGACGGCGAAGCTGCTGCAGGAGTGGGCTGACGAGCTGGGCGAGGCACTGGAAGGAGTGGCGTAGCGATGCCGGGAGAAAGCCATGGCAAGCGAATTTGGAAAACGCGGACGCGCTCCAACGGCGGACGTGCTGGAGGGCGCCTTGAACCAGCAGGAACGAGAACCGACGGACGGGAAGACGGATCCTCGTTCGACTGGGCCCCACGTGAAGCGGGGGCCGCTGGGCTGGCCACGGAGAGCGGCGCTGTGGATAGGCGGGTCGATTCGATTCCGGATTCGCCGCCGAAACCGTCGCTGAAGGACAGGGCGCTGACGAAAGCGGGTGAGCGGATTGGCAACAAGCTTGAGGAAGCGATGGATGCGCCGGCAACGGAGTTTATCAACGGGCAGCCTGTGTTGATTTCGAAGGCTGGGAAAAAGGGCGTGGTGTCGTTTTTGAAGGTGCTGCTTGGAATCGCGAGCGGTCTTGGCGGTGTGGCGATATCGGTCGACCATGACACGTTGATGATGGCCATGGACCAGATCAACGTTGCGTGGGCTTCGCTGGGCGTCTTGATTGCGTTTGTAGTTGGCGCCTGGCGTGTGGTTACGAACTTGCGGAAGCATTGGGGGCAGGTGAAGGAGAATGGTTTGAAGGTGAGCGCCACGGGCGGTACGATCGTATTTTATCGGAAGGCGAAGGGGAGCGAGAATTGGGAGGTGATTGGGCCGGGGGATGGGTGACTAGCAAGTGACTAGTAATCTTGCAGCGATAGAGTCAATTCGGCGCGGGTATTAGTCGAAGTGGGTTTTGTTGGAAGTGGTCTATTGGCTGTGGTTTGACGGGTTTTGTGGCGTATTGGCGGTGCGGTGTGAGTTTACTCCGGAGCAAGGGGTCGTACGTTCAAATCGTATCGGGCGCGCCATATATAAGTTAAATTGTAGCAGGTCGTTAGGTGTATGTATAGCGGCCTGTTTTTTGTTTTTGTTGATTTGGTGACTAGTGATTGACTAGTGTTTTTGCAAAACATGGGGTCGGTTGCTATGGCTTATCTTTATCTTCGCAAGGGTACGTTGTATTTGGGTGGGCGGCGGAATGGGGCGCGGGTTTGGAAGAGCTGCAGGACGGCGTCGAAGCGGGTTGCGCAGGATTATTTGCGGCGGTTCGAGCGGGGGGAGGCTATTCCTGAGCTGGGGATTGAAGCGGAGCTTCGGGGACAAGTGCGTTCCCAAGTACAACTTGGGAACGAGGTGGGGAGGCAACTTGGGAACGAGGTGGCGGGGCTTGGGAACGAGGAGGGGAGTGGCGACGGCTTACTATTGACAGTCGGGGATTTGGTGGATCGGTGGTTGGTTTGGTGTGAGTCGTATTATCGGGATGATGATGGGGTGGCTACTGGTGAGTTGGCGGCTTGTCGGGCGGCGGTTGTGCCTTTGAAGGAGGTTTTTGGGGACTCGCTGGCGGCCGGATTTGGGCCTGTGGCGTTGAAACGGGTGCGGGATAGGATGATTGGTCTGGGATGGGTGCGTTCGACGGTTAATAAGCAGTGTGGGCGGGTGAAGCGTTGTTTTGGGTGGGGCGTGGAAAACGAGCTTGTGCCGGCGTCGGTGATCGAGGGGCTTCGTGCGGTGCGTGGGTTGCGTCGGGGTCGTTCGGATGCGCGGGATTCAACGGCCGTAGCGCCGGTGCCGGATGAGGACTTGAAAGCGGTCTTGGCGGTGTGTCCGCGGATTCTAGGCGCAATGGTCATGGTGGGGTTGCTTACGGCGGCGCGGCCGGGCGAGGTGGTGATTTTGCGTCCGTGTGATTTTGATTGTTCGGGGCGGGTTTGGATTGCGGCGCCGTCGCGGTTTAAGTCGCAGTATCGTGGGTTTCGTCGGGAGATTTATTTTGGGCCGCGGGCGCAGGAGGTTGTGCGGCCGTTTTTGGATCGGCCGGTGGATGCGTTTTTGTTTTCGCCGCGCGAGGCTGAGGAGGAGCGGATTGGTGCGTTGGTGTGTGAGGATGGTGGTGAGGCGGAGAGGCTTCGCCGGCGGGAACGGGATCGGTTGAATTATGCGCGGCGGCAGGGTGGCGAGATTAAGAGCCGGCGTCCGGGGGATCGGTATTCGGTGGCGTCGTATCGTCGTGCGCTTGCGCGGTTGTGTTTGGATCATGGGGTTGCGGTGTGGAATCCGAATCAGTTGCGGCATAACGCGGGGACGGAGATTCGGAAGTTGTATGGGCTGGAGGCGGCGCAGGTGATTCTTGGGCATGCGCGGGCGGATGTTACGCAGGTGTATGCGGAGGTTGATCGGGCGCGGGCGGTGGAGGTGATTGGGGAGATTGGGTGATTCAGATTTTTCTCCGCAGATTTTTAATAGGGGATCAAAGCGGAGCTTTTCAAGAGTGCGTTCCCAAGCGGGAGCTTGGGAACGAGTTTTAATTGTTGTTTAGGGTGGTGGGATTGTTTCGTTGTTTTCTTTGCGTTTGATGCGGTTGCGTTCTTGGCACCATTGTTGCCAGGCGGTGGTGTCGCGCATTGTTTGGTCTGAGGGTTGGACGGGTTCTAGTTCGTAGTTTGCTACGAGGTAGAATCCGCTTCGTTTTTTTGGGGTCATTTTGATGTGGGCGAGTAGTGGTTTTTGTTGGCGGCGGTATGCGTAGAGTTTTTCGTCGGGGCGTGGTTCGTCGGTGAGCTGGTCGAGGGCGTCGATTTGGTTTTTTGGATCTATGGTTACGCGTAGGAATATCGGGGCGCGTTTGAGTACGAGGGTTTGGTTGGCCGCGGGGCCGTTGGTGAAGTGGATCATGGTTTTTTCTTTCTAGTCGATGTCGTCGTCGATCGTGGCGGTGTCGCATTCGATGTCGCAGGTGTCGCAGAAGTAGATTCCTGTTTCGTCGGGTCCGTCGAGGAGGGGTTCCATGTAGTCTCCGCAGTTTGGGCAGATTAGGCTCATGGTTGGCGCTCCTGGATGATTTGGGTTTAAGTTTTGGCGGGTTGGGAAACCCGCCCTCCGTTTGCCGGCGAGAGCTTTTGCTCTCGCCGGCGTTTTGTTTTGGTTGGTGTGGCGGTTAGTGGATTGTGAACGCAGCGGAGGTTTGGTAGTGGTGGATGTCGTACTTGACCTCGATGCGTTTCTCGCCGAAGTTGGCAGTTATGGCTGCTTTGATGTCGGCGATTTGTTGGGTCAGATTCGGTATTGGCGGGGGAAATGCTTGCACGCCGGATCCGAGGACGTTGCGGTATTGTTCTTGTTGCAGCGGGGTGTCCTCTTTTGGTTGTTCGGTTTCGGGTGCGCCGATGGTTTGGGCGTCTGGTTCGTGCATTGGATCGGTCTCCTTTGTTTTTGCGCCGGCGTTGGTGCCTGGCGCGTTGTTGGTTTGGTTTAGGAGTTCGCGGAGGGCTTGGGCTGCGAGGCTGTTGTAGCCGGCGATGCGGTTGAGGTCTTCGGCATCTTGGTGGTCTTTGGTGATTAGCGAGGCTGCTTGTAATTCTCGGGCTTGTTCTTGGAGGTGCGCGATGGCGGCTTCGATTTGCGCGGTGCATTCGGTGATGGCTTTGGTGTTGATAGGGTTGTTTTGTTCGATGAATTTTGCGGCTTCGATTCGGGCGCGCATTTGTTGGATTAGGTCTTTCTCCAGGTCGACAAGGTATGAGTGGGTTTTGGAGGCTTCGACCACTTTGGTCATGAGGGCCATGCAGGCGGCGTTTTCGCGTTCGACGTGTTTGATGCGGCCGGATTGGAGGAAGACTTGTTTGTGAAGGCTGTAGATCGTTTCGCACTGTGCGAGGCTGCGGTCTAGGGCGTGGTCGTAGGCGGCGGATTTGCGTTTGTATGTTTCGTTTTCTTCGGTGAGTTGGGCGTTTTGGTGCATGAGGGTGGCGTTGGTGGTGCGGAGTACGTTGATGTAGTGATCGTGTTTGTCGAAGAGTTTGAGGGTGGCGTTTGGGTCTAGCATTGTTGGAAGTTCCTAAGAGTTTTTGGTTATAGATTGCGCGGAGGAGGACCGGATTTTAAGAGGTTAAGAAGTCGGGTAATGCTTTTTGTTTCTCTTGTGAGCGTTTGATTGCGATTGCGTCTTCGATTGTTGCTTTGCGTAGTGTGTGCCAGTTGACGCCGTCCGGGTTTTGTGCGCATAGCCAGATTTCTCCGCCGAATTCTGCGAGCTTCATTGTTCGGCCGGAGTTCATGTCGAGAAATTTTTCGTCGAGGATCATGTAGATGCCGGCGGGCAGTTTTTGTTCGAGTTCTTCGCGTGTCATTGGTGGCTCCTGTGTTTCTACGCGTGGGCTTTGGGTTTAAGTTGTTGGCGGGTTGGAAACCCGCCCTCCGTTTTGGCGGCATTGGGCGCAGTAGCGTTTGCCGGAGTAGGGGTCGTTTGGATCCATGTAGACAAAGGAGCCGAATGGGATTGGTTTTTTGCAGTGTGTGCAGGCTATTTCTCGGTCTGTTGGTGTGTTTTGTGCGCAGACTGTTTTTTGATCGCCGAGCCGGGCGCGGAGTTGGGGGCCTCGGTCGATTGCTTTTGTTGAACGATGGTGGTCGCGCTGGATTCTGTCGGCGATGGCGCGGAGGTTGGTGGCTTTGAGTCTTGCGGTTTCGGAGATTTGGTCTAGGCGTTCGGCGAGCTCGAGGAAGGTGCAGTAGGCGTCGAAGGGTGCGCGTTCGATGGCTTGCTCTTCGGGGGATTGGAGGGGGAAGATTTTGTATATGGTGTAGAGCATGATTACGACGCCGGCGGCGATGATGATCATGGCGATGATTTGGGTTGTGGGTTCGGGTTGTATTGGCATTGGGTGGCTCCTTTTAAGTTGTTGGGGGTTGGAAACCCGCCCTCCTTAGTCTTTTGGGAATGCGGGTAGTTTGCGGTTGAGTATTGTGTCGAGATCTATTTCGGAGGCGCGGATGTATTCGGCGAAGCGTATGGGCGAGGGTTGTGCGTTGTTGATGGCGTCGTGATCGTGGATGATGTTTGCGTATCGCTGGGCGTAGTCGAGGTTGTAGTTGACGAGCGGGAGCCCGTTGCGGAAGAAGGTTCCCCATTCGCCATCGCAGAGGACTTCCATTTGGTAGAGCTTGTCGCCTGGGGATTCTTTTAGTGCGTGGTGCCAGTATTGGTCTTGCATGTAAAAGGAGAAATTTTCGACGGCGGTTAGCCAAGGATTGTTGTGGAGGATGTCGCAGATGCTGAAGGCGATGTATTCGAATACGGGTTGCGTCTCCATTGCCGGGTGCTGGGTCTTGGTGTGGATTGCGGTGGGGTAGGAGATCATGAGTGAGCGGATGATGAACCACCAAAGCAGGGAGAATTGCTGTTCGCGGGTGATGCTGCTTGCGAGCTGTATCACGGTGTCTCTGCAAGTGAGTGTGGGGTCGGTTTTGGCGGCGTCGTATTCTTCGATAGTGAATTCGAGATGGTTTAAGTAGAGTGGCGATTTCATGCGGCGTTTTCCTTTGCGGTTTGGAGCCATTGGTCTTGTGTGATTAGGGCGCATTCGCGGTTTGGAATATGCAGGTGCTGTCGGCGGTCGAGGATGTTCCCGGCTTGGTTTTTGCCGATGCAGACGTAGCGGTATGGGTCTGTGTCGGGTTGCGTGTTTTTGTTTGGGAATTTCTGCGAGGGTTCGCAGATGCCTTCGGGCAGTTCGCCGTGGAGGCCGGTTGGGCTTGTGGTGTTTTCTATCGGGATCCATGCGCCCCATTGTTTGAACATGAAGGGCATGCGGTATTTGGTTGTGACGTCGCGGATGGTGCGGGGCAGCTCGGGGTGAAGCGGGACTGCGCCTTGTCCGGATTCGCCGCCGACAATGACGCCGTGGACGAGGGGGGCGTCGTTTGCATCGCGCAGGTAGTTGCGCGTTTTGATTCCGCTGGTGCTTGGGAATGTTTTGAATATGTAGTGATCGTCACTGTGGTTGGAGCGCATTACCGCCCCCCAAGGTTTGACGGCGCCGTACCAATTGATATTTCTTATGTTGATGGGGATCGAGACGGGTTCGGCGTGGACGTTTTCAAAGTCGACCGGTGCGATCATGGGTTCGAGTGAGTAGAAGGTGGTCCATCCGCAGAGGGTTAGGAGTGAGAGCCATTTGCCGCGATCGTGGAGGGAGCGTTGGTCTTCGATGGATGTGCCGATGTGGATGTTTTTGGGTGGCCAGATGTGAGCCTGGGCGAATCGCGCGGATTCGAGGAAGTCGGCGGTGTCGAGGCCGTAGATTTCTTCGTAGACGCGCGTGATGAAGGTTGGGTCTGTGAGGAGTTTGCATGCGCGTTCGATTTGCTTTGTGAGCAGGAGCGAGTGGACGAATGGTTTTGCCTGGAGTGAGGCTGCGAGCACCTGGATGATGAGGCGATCGGGTACGGACGGGTGAAAGAGATCCGACATGTCTTGCAGGAAGACGCGGGCCGGGCGCGTGAAGTTTTTTATTTTGTTGAGACGGCCGTGATCGACAAAGAACTGGATGTGCTTTGCGTTTTCGTGGGTGTAGTCGAGTTGATTACCCCATTTGTGGTTGAGGGTCTCGGCGTAGCAATGCTTGCAGCCTCGGCTGACCTTGGTGCAGTAGTGGCCGCGTTTGTTGTTGCGGAGGTCTACGGCGTAGATCGGGTTCGAGCTGTGGGTCGCCCACTCAATGGTCGTGCGCTGCATTAGGAGATTCCTTCCGGGGAGGGGACAGCCACCTTCGCTTCGCTCGGTGACAGTCCCCCTTGGTTTGGTAAAAATCTCTTCAGGTCTGTCGACGGTTCCTTTAGTGCGGTGCGTTGACCTTCGAGGGCAACGATGATGGCCATTGCGATGGCGATGGCCGGCTCGACGTGGACTTGCGATATGCGGACGGTGCTGGGTTCGTTGTCGTTGTCGCCGGCGTCGTCGACGGGGTCGTACCAGTTTGCCTGCCAGCGGTTGAGGAGGTCTGGTCCTTCGAGGGCGAAGCGGCCGCATGGGCGCAAGAGCAGTCTGTCGCCAGGCGCGATGTTGTCGATGATGTCCATGATGCAGCCTTCGGCGAGGAGGCGGGTGTGCGCTTCGAGCAGGAGCTGCATGAGGTGGTTCCAGTCGCGGGTGTAATTGAGGACGGCTACGCGGCGCACTTGGGTGCGGTGCATTGCGGACCAGCCGTCTTTTTTCATGCCGTGGGTGGAGGTGTAGGGCCCGAACTGGATGTGTTGGTAGCCGTGGAGATGGGCGAGCCAGGCGTCGAGATGATCGTAATCGGGGTTGTCGCCGGTGAGTTCGGAGAGTCTGGCGCCGTTGAGGGGCGATATTGGTTCGTACATTTTCTGATTCCCTTTTTGAATTAACGCGATGATTTCGTAGGTGATTCGTGTCGTTTGAGCCAGTCGATCAGGGCTTCGCGGCGGTATAGGAATTTATGGCCGTTGCGGATGCGGGGGAGCGGGTCGTGTTTATCGGCGGACCATCGGTCGATGGTCCGTTCGGAGACGTTGAGGGCTGTGGCGACTTGCTTCTTTGTGTAGGCGATGGCGTTGATGCGCGGGTCGCCGGCGAGGGCCTCGCGTATTGCCTCGAGCTGGGCGCTTATGTCCTGTGCGCCTTCCATCGACATGGCCTGCTCGGTGGCGATGGGTGTTTGCTTAAATTGGAGCGCGCCGGTTGCGTGTGCGTCGAGCACGGACCGGCAGAGGAAAGCGGCTTGCGAGAATGTGAGACTGTGGCCGTTGGCAGCGCAGAGTTTTATGACGTTGGCGATTGTGATTTCTTTGACGGGCAGCCAGCCGATCGATTTGCCCTTGAACGTAATGACCACGCGGGATTCGTCCGGCATTGGAGCGATGTCGTAGGTGGTTGTCATGCGCGGGTTCCTTATGGGCGGGTGAAGCGTTGGAGTTTGATTACGCGGACGGCGTAGTAGGTGGCGACTTTGCGGAGGTCGCGTGCGCGTTGGCGTGCGCGTTTTCTGTGTGAGGCTATCCACGCGAGGCGATCGGACATGGCGGCTTCGGCTACGGGGTCTTGCAGCTTGATGTCTTGAGGGAAAAGGCGCCATTGGTCGGAACGGTCGCGTTTTATTTCGATCGCCCAGAATGATTTTGCGTGTTCGATCTGGGGGGATTGTTTTGGGTGGCGCATGGTTAGGCGTTTCCCTGTGCGGGGGTTTCGGTTGATGCGCGCCAGACTTTGCGTGCCTGTGGCGTTGGGTAGCAGGCGAGACCGTCGGGCGTGAGCCACATGATCACGGTTTTGGGCGGGCGCTTGGCTGTGGTGACGTAGACTTTTTGCCAGCCGATGGATTGCATGAGAGCGAGGTCGGCGAGGGGATCGGCGTTTGTGATTTTTGGGGTTTCCATGGTGGGATCCTTGGGTGTGATTAATTATTCGTTGCAGAGGGCGTCGAGCAGGGTGATTGAGTAGCGTTCGATTGCGGCGGCCCTGGCGGCACTGGCGGCGGCCCTGGCGGCCCTGGCGGTGGCCCAGGCGGCACTGGCGGTGGCCCAGGCGGCGGCATCGGCGGCATCGGCGGCATCGGCGGCATCGGCGGCGGCCCTGGCGGC
>ERZ761594.84-NODE-84-length-43996-cov-286.403086_pt1 | contig 43996 bp, 58 predicted proteins | sample MGYA00511036_ERZ761594 | MGnify/ENA primary metagenome ERZ761594 (study PRJEB28899, sample SAMN03785561) | bioreactor sludge metagenome | biome: EBPR Sludge; feature: EBPR Bioreactor; material: 0.22µm filtered reactor supernatant | place: Saint Lucia: Queensland... | reverse complement strand
GTTAAGCCGCCCGACAATTGGCTATATTGCCAAATTGTGGAATACCGCTTTTCTTTTAAGCGCAGCTAAAAGGTGACGGCGACGTGGCGGTTGAGCCGAAGGGCAGCAAGGGAGTTGGTCGGCGGGCGGTGGTCGACATCGACGCGGCCATTCCAATCGATGTGGCAGCAAACCTCCTTTCCGTTTCCGCGCAGTGGATTCGCGACCTCGCGAAGCAGGGCTATCTGATCGGTCTCGTTCGTGGTCGCGTTCCTCTATCGGCCGCCGTTCAGGGCTACATCCGCTTTCTCAAGGACGAGAGCCGCCGGGCATCGAAGACCGCGGCGCAGTCCGAGGTTCAGCGCGAGCGCGCCAAGGAGATCGCGCTGCGCAACGCGCGCGCCGCGGGTGAGTTGATCCAGATCGATGTCGTCGACACCGTCTTCGCTGACGTGCTCGGCACCTACCGGGCCGAGCTTGCGGGGCTTCCGGCTGAATTCACGCGAGACCTCACAGAGCGCGACCGTCTGGATGCCCTGCTGAATGACAAGATCGCCCGAGCAAAGGCAGTCTTCGAGCGTCGCCGCGACGCTTTACGATCGGGCCGCGCAGACGGCCTGGACGGCGAGGAGACAGACGCCTGACGAGTGGGGCGCCGAGAACCGAATCTATCCGCCGCATTCCGGCGTCCCGGGGCCACGCGATCCGGGGTTGACGCCCTATCATCTGCCGTTCGCGCGGGCTTTCGGCGATCGCCGCTGGACGCGCGTTGTCGCGGTGACGGCGGCACAGTCTGGAAAGACTGAGACGCTGCTCGACGTCATCGGAGAGCGCCTCGACAACCGGCCTGCGCCGATCATCTATGTCGGCCCGAGCAAGGAGTTCAACACCGACCAGTTCGAGCCGCGGCTCGTCGGACTGTTCGAGCAGTCGGCGTCGCTTGGAGCCAAGGTGCTCGGCGGCATCGACAGCAAGAAGCAAAAGCAGACGTTAAAGCGCGTCGCCGGCGTGCGACTTCGCCTTGCGCACGCGGGATCGTCCACCGCATTGAAATCGGATCCGGCGGCGCTCGGCCTCGTCGACGAATACGACGAGATGCTCGCGAACGTGAAGGGGCAGGGCGATCCGCTCGGCCTGCTCGAAGCGCGCGGCGACTCGTATGCGGATTGGCAGGTCGGCATCACCTCGACGCCTTCGGCCGGCATGGTGACGACGGAGGTCGATCCGGTGTCAGGCCTCGAATTCTGGTCCGTCGCCGAGGAGGAGGAAATCTCGTCGCCGATCTGGCGACTCTGGCAGGGCGGGACGCGGCATCACTGGTGCTGGCCTTGCCCGCATTGCGGCGAATTCTTCGTGCCGCGCTTCAAGCAGCTCCGCTGGCCGAAAGGCGCGAATGCAGCGCAGGCTCGGCGCGCGACGTGGGTCGAATGCCCGCGCTGCGAAGGCAAGATCGAGGAGCAGCACAAGGAGGCGATGAACCGCCGCGGCGTCTTCGTCGCGCCGGGCCAGACAGTCTCGCGAGATGGCGTCGTCGCCGGCGCTCTTGCCGAGACGACAACGCTTTCGCTCTGGACGTCCGGTCTTGCGTCACCGTTCCGGACGTTCGGCCAGAGGGCGGCGCAATATCTCGAAGCGTTCCGCACCGGCGAGGCGGCGAAAATCCAGACCGCGCTCAACGCGGGATTCGGCGAATGCTATGTGCCTGGCGCTGGCGATCTGCCGGAGTGGCAGGAAATCCAGCAGCGGCAGGAGCCATACGGCGTGCCGCCTGATGGCGTGATCTACATCACGGCCGGCATTGACGTTCAGACGCGGCGCCTTCCGTTCGTCATCCGCGGATGGGGCGCGAAGGGCGAGTCGTGGCTCATTGAGCGCGGAGAACTGATCGGCGACACGGCCGACACGGACGTCTGGGATGCTCTGGCCGACAAGCTGACGGCGCCGATCGGCGACTTGCTGATCAAGCTGGCGTTCGTCGACTCCGGCTTTCGGCCGGGCAAGAAGACCGATCTGCCTGTGCATCGGGTCTATGAGTTCTGTCGTCGCTTCCGACGCTTCGTATTCCCGACGAAGGGATCGAGCATGCCGCTGGCGAAGCCGCTGGTGCAATCGAAAATCGAAGTCACAAGCGACGGCAAGTCGGCCAAATACGGCCTCGATCTGATCCGGCTCGACACCGACCATTGGAAATCCTTCGTGCATGAGCGGCTGCGCTGGCCGCTCGATCAACCCGGCGCGTGGCGGATCAACGATCAGGCGGATGAGGACTACTGCCGCCAGCTCGTCGCCGAAGCGCGGGTGCGCGGGCCGAACGGCAAGGCGGTCTGGATCGAGCGAAATCGCGAGAACCATGCGCTGGATTGCGAGGCGATGGCGGCGGCAGCGGCGTTCATGCTGAACGTCCAGCATCTGCGCGCTGGCGCGACGCCGCGACGCCGGACGCAGCCGCGGCCGCCTGTTGCGGCGCAGGAGTCGAGCCCGCCGCCGGCGAAGCTCAGCGTCGCCGAGCGCATGAAGCGCCTCGGCGCGTCGATGAATTCGAGGTAGGGCAATGGGCGTCATGTCGCGGATCGCGTCGCTGTTCGGCGCGACGCCCGCGATCCGTCCCGCGCCTGGCGCAGACTTCATGCGCGGCGGCCAGACCGACATTGCGAGCAATCAGGTCTCGCCGTTTTTCATCTCGTGGCAACCGGCTCTCCGGTCGTCGCGCGACGACGTGCGGATGGCGTGGAAGGACGCCGCGGCCCGCACGATCGACGCGCTGCAAAATTCCGGCTGGATCGCCGGCGCTGTGGATCAGGCGGTCGTCTCGACCATCGGCTCAGGCCTGACGCTGGCGGCAAAGCCCGACGCGCTGGCGCTCAAGTGGGACGCCAAGCAAGCGTCTGCGTGGGCGAAGATGGTCGAGCGCCGGTTCGCGCTCTGGGCCGGATCGCCGCGCGCTTGCGATGCGCAGGCGCGCGTTTCGCTCGGCCACATGACCGCGACGGCGTTCCGGCACTGGATCGCCACCGGCGAGATCGTCGCCACGTTGCCGCAGATCAGGCGGGAGCCCGGCGCGCCGGCGCTCAAGGCGTTGCTGCTCGAATCGTGGCGCGTGACGCAGGAATCGAACCAGATGGATCGCCTTATCCAGGGCGTCCGGCTCGATGCCTACGGCGCGCCGCTCGGCTATCGCATCCAGCAGGACGCGATGATCGACGGGCAGACGCAGATCATCGACGTCAGGGCGCGCGCTCGCACGGGCCGCCCGGCGGTGGTGCACGTCTTCGACGGAATGCCCGGGCAGGTCCGCGGCATCTCGGCGCTGACGCCGGCCCTCAAGGTGGTGAGGCAGTTCGACCAACTCGCCGACGCGACGCTGACCGCCGCGCTGCTTCAGTCGATCTTCGCCGCGACGCTGGAAAGCGACGCGCCGACCGAACAGGCTCTGCGCGGCTTTCAGGACGAGGTCGAGCAGGGAATTGCGCCGGCCGGCGACGGCATGGCGTTGCTTGAAGCGCAGAAAGCGTTCTATGACGGCGCGCGCATCGACCTCGGCCGGTTCGGCAAAATCGCGACGCTGTTTCCGGGCGACAAGCTCAAGTTCAACCGCTCCGAGCATCCTAATTCGACCTATCCGGATTTCTCCCGAATCCTGCTGCGTGAGATCGCGCGCTGCCTCGGCCTGACCTTCGAACAGGCGACCGGCGACTATTTCGGCGCGTCCTACGCGACGATCAATCAGGCGACGGCCGAGATCTGGCAGGTTGTGCTCTACCGCCGACAGATCATCGGCGCGCGGATGTTGCAGCCGATTTACGAGGCGTGGCTCGACGAGGAGATCGCCGCCGGCACAGTGCCGTATCCCGGCGGCTATCGCGCGTTTCTGGCGCAGCGCGGATTCGCGGTGATGGCGAACTGGCGCGGCGGCAAGCGGCCGTCCGGCGATCCGTGGAAGGACGCCAAGGCCGTCGCCGCGATGAAGGAAGCCGGCCTCATGACCGATGAGCAGGCTTTCGCCGAGCGCGGCGAGGATTGGGAAGAGCAATACGAGCAGCTCGCGCGCGAGCGCGACGAGCGCCGGCGCCTCGGCCTGCCCGAGATGACGGCCGGGGCGCGCGAGTCGGACGCGGCCGAGATGGCGGCGCACGACAAGGCGATGAACGGAGCGTAGCGGATGGCCGACACGATCGATTGGGACGATCCCTGCGCCGCGCTGGCGGCGTTGCGGGCCGCCCAGCGGACGCTTGCGCTCGGCGGCGCTGTCGCCGAGGTCACGCATCGCGGCAAGACCGTGAAGTATGCGAAGGCTGACGGGCGCTGGCTCGGTCGCGAGATCGCCCGGCTTGAGGGCGAGTGCGCCGCCAGCATCGGCCAGACCGTGCGCCCGGCCCGGTTCGCCATTCGCGCGGGTGGCGTGCGGTGAGCGGCGCTTTCCTCGCGCGCATCGCCGACGCGGCGCTGAACCGGCCGCTGATGATCACGCCGGACAAGGCGGCCGTGATCATGTCCGTGCTGGCCGGCCGAATCCGGATTGACGCCGCTGGTCTTGCGCCAGAGGCCAGCCGCTTCGTCGGCGACGGAGTCGAGCGGGACGCGAATGGTAAGCCGATCGCGTGGCTTCCATATCGGCGCACGCCTGATGGCGTCGGCGTCATCACCGTCGCCGGATCGCTGGTCAATCGCGGCGCCTGGATCGGCGCGAATTCCGGCCTCGTCTCCTATGAGGGCATCAAGCACCAGCTCGGCGTCGCAGCGGCCGACCCGAAGGTCCGCTCGATCATCCTCGATATGTCGTCGCCCGGCGGCGAGGCGATCGGCGCGCTGGAAACGGCGGACGCTGTGCGCGCGGTCGCTGCGATCAAGCCGGTCGTCGCCGTCGTCAACGGCATGGCGGCGAGCGCTGGCTACGCCATTGCGTCCGGCGCGACCGAGATCGTGACGACGCCGACCGGTGTCGCCGGATCGATCGGCGTCATCATGGTTCACGCCGACTATTCCGAGGCGCTGGCCGACGAGGGCATCAAGCCGACGATCATCTTCGCCGGCGCGCACAAGGCAGACGGCAATTCGATGCAGCCGCTTCCGGACAGCGTGCGCGCCGATCTGCAAGCGGAGATCGATGCGTTCTACCAGCAATTCCTCTCGACCGTGGCGCTCGGCCGCGGCGAGCGGTTGAGCGCCGAGATGGCGCGCAAGACCGAGGCGCGCGTCTTCATCGGCGCGGCCGCCGTCGAGGCGGGCCTCGCTGATCGGGTCGGCTCGTTCGAGTCCGTGCTCGCCGAGCTTTCGCGCGCCCCGAAAGGGCGCTCCTCAACCTCGCTTCCGAAAGGACTCACAATGAGCGAGACCACGGGCGCGCCCGCCGCCGAGAACGCGGGCATCACGAAGGCCGATCTCGACCGGGCCGTCGCCGCCGCGCACGCCGACGGCGTGAAGCTCGGCGCCAGTCAGGAACGCGCCCGCATCGGCGCGATCCTTGCGCACTCCGAGGCCGAAGGCCGCGATGCGCAGGCGCGCACGCTCGCCATCGAGACCGATCTTTCGGCCGAGCAGGCCGGCAAGGTGCTGGCGTCGTCGCCGCGCATCGAGGCCAAGCCGATCGATCTCGCCGCCATCGTCGCCGAGACCGGCGTCAACGCGGTCGGCGCGCAGCCTGGCCAGAAGACGGCCGAAAACGAAAGCGTCGCGGCCCGCGCCCTTGCCGATCATCGACGCCTCACCGGCGGCGCGAAGTGAACCGGCGAACCAGAAAGGACCCTGAACCATGACCACCGCAATCCCGCAGAAGGTTCCCGGCGTCGCCTCGTTCGAGTCGTCGGACACCTACATCACCAATGAACTGTTCAACTCGGCGATCCCCGATCCCGTCACCGAGGACTTCCCGGTCGGCGCCAGCACGACGATCGAGGCCTATTCGGTCGTCGGACTCGACGGCTCGGGCAATCTCGCGATGGCGAAGACCTCGGCGACCGCCATCGTCCCGATCGGCGTCACCACCGCGCGCATCGCGACCGGCGTCGGCGGTTCGGACCGCATCGCCGTCTATCGCGCCGGGAATTTCAACCCGGACGCGCTCGTCTGGCATGCCGACTACGACACCGACGCCAAGAAGGCGGCTGCGTTCCGCATCTCGCCGGCTCCGACCAACATCATCATCCGCAAGCGCCTCTGATCGGCTGACGCGCGGAAGAAAGGCGCACGACAATGGCTTTCGAGAACCCCAACATCTGGGACACCCGCGAACTTCTGGCCGTCTATCGCGAGCAGGAGTCGCCGCTGAACTACTGGCTCGGCATGCTCTTCCCGAACGAGATCACGTTCGACTCCGAATACATCGAGTTCGAGAAGATCCCGAAGGCCGGCCGCAAGCTGGCGCCATTCGTCGTCCCGATGGCGCAGGGCCGCGCGATCTATGAGGAGAAGAGCCAGGCCGCGCGCTTCAAGCCGGCCTACCTCAAGCCCTCCGATCCGGTCTCGCCGATGCGCGCGCTCTCGCGCCGCCCCGGCACGCTGCTGGCGCCGGGCGATTCCACCCTCGCCGCGCGCTACAATGCGGTGAAGGTGGACATCATGGCCTATCATCGTCGCGCCGTTGAGCGTCGGTGGGAGTGGATGGCCGCGAAGGCGATCATCGACGGCAAGGTCGTGGTCGATGGCGACGACTATCCGGCAGTGACGGTGGATTTCGCACGCGATGCGACGCACACCATCACCCTCGGCGTCGGCGCACGCTGGGGCGACTCCGGCGTGTCCATCCTGTCTCTGATCCAGAGCTGGCAGGACAAGCTCCATGCCGCTCCGTTCGGCGGCGCGGCGACGACGCTGACCATGGGCACCGAGGCATGGGCCGTGTTCCGCAAGGACACGGAAATCCGCGACGAACTCGATACGCAGCGCCGCGGCACCGACATCAACTTCCGCACGGGCCTGATCGGCACGGGAGAAGTTCGCTACGTCGGAACGCTCGGCCTCGGCCTCGATGTGTATGTCTACAACGACTACTACGAGTCGGCCGGCTCTTCGGTGGCGATCATGTCTCCGAAGGACGTCGTGCTGAGTGGTCCTGCCGTTCAGGGCTATCGCTGCTTCGGCGCGATCATGGACGTCAACGCCAATTTCCAGGCGCTGCCCGTCTTCATGCGCAACTATGTGACCACCGGCGACGTCGCGATCGAGCAGATCGTCACGCAGTCGGCGCCGCTGATGGTCCCGGTCAACCCGAACGCGACCCTCAAGGCCACCGTCGTCGCCTGACGTCGAATCGTCCTCTCACTATCCGCGAAGGCGGGGCCATTGCGCCCCGCCTTTTTCGTTTCCGATTGGAGCACCCAATGCCGAAGATGCGCGCTGTTCATTCGATTTTTGTCGCGGCCGGCAAGCCGGAATTCGACGACAAGACGAAGACCTACACGAAGGCGACGCCGCTGCGCGAGGTCAAGCCCGGCGAGGAATTCGACTGCGACGCGGACTCTGCTGCTGCCTACAAGGCGACCGGCGCGGCCGAAGCGGTCGCCGCCAAGGCGGCCAAGGCCGACTGATCAGCCGCCATGCCGTCGGCGTTCCGCACGCTGCTCGACAGCGCCTATGCCGACGCGATCGAGCCGCTTTATGGCGTCGCCTTCACGCATATGCCGATGCGCGCCAGCGCCAACGTCAACGCGCCGCCGGAGCCGGACCCGTCGCGCGCGTCATGCAACGTGATCGGCATTCTCGATGAGATCGACGCAGACGGCGCGCTCGCGAACATTGCTGACACGACCATGAACCGCCGGCCTGGGCTCGCCGCGCGCGAGAACATCCTCGACGTGGCGATGGCCGCCGGCGTCGTCCGTCGCGGCGACGTGTTCGTCAATGTCGAAACCGGCGCGCGCTACGTCGTCCAGACGGCCGATTACGACGACTCCGGCCGCTACCAGTGCCGTGTGAACGCAGCCTGACCGATGCTGTCCCGCCTCGCCCTGCGCGCCGCCGTCTGCGAGACGCTGGCGCCGACAGGCGCGACGGCATTCCCGACAATTGCCCGCGCCTGCGTCTACGACTCGCGCATTGATCCGATCGACGGACTCGACGAAATCGAGGCCGTTCCGATGGCCGTCGTCTACTGCGAAGAGCACGACAGTGCGCCGTTCTCCGGCACGCAGGGCGTTGATCGCCAGTCGATCACGCTCGTCATTGAACTGCTGATCGCCACGCGCGGCGACGTCGAAGTGACGATGGACGACGGCACGACGGCCGTCGTCGGTGCCGGTATGCCGCATCCGACGGACGCCGAGCGCGAGGCTCTGCTGGATCTTCTTGAGGCCGAGGTCCGCCGCTGTCTCGACCCGCGCGAGATGCGCGCCGGCGGCGATCTTCTGAACGCCGTTGGCTGGCATGTCCGGTCGATGCAGTCGATCCCGCTGCGCGACGCCGATCGAACCGTCCGTCTCGCGCAGCGCTCCTTGCAGATCGCCGCGCAGATTCACGGCGACTGCTGGCCGGAACCGGGTGAAGCGCGCGGCTCCGGGCTTGATGCTCTGCCGGAGCCGCTGCGCGCAGTCGCTAAGGCTTTGCCCGTCGCGTCACCGCATCGCGCGATTGCGGAAACATTCGCGGCGCGCATCGCCGCGCCGACGACGCTTCTCGCGCACCAAGGCTTGACGATCCGCGCCAACATTGATCGCGGCGAGACGATGCCGACCGACGACGAACACGACGTCGCGGCGACTTTCGACAACCCCTGAGGACATCATGGCTCGCATCACTGTGCGCCTCGCCGATCCGTCGGCGCGGGTTCCCGACGTCGCGCGCGCAGGCGCGCCGCTGCTGCCGTCGGAGCCGTTCGAGGCCGACGACGCCGCCCCGTTCATCCACGCGCTTCTGGCCGACGGGACGCTGATTCGCGTCGCGCCCACGCCGAGCGCGCCCGCCAAGCCCGTCACGAAGGAGAAGTGACATGCCGATCGGCTTCAACACCATTCCGGCGAATCTGGTCGCGCCGATCTTCGCCTTCGAAGTGAATTCCGGCGGCCAGTATGAGGCGTCGTCGCGCCTCGTGCTGCTCGGCCACAAGACGACGGCGGGCTCGCTCGCGGCGGCGACGCCGGCGCGCGTGTCTTCGTTGCAGGAGGCCGCGGCGCTGACCGGCCCTGGCTCGATGCTCTACAACATGTGGGTGATGGCTCGCCGGCAGGCGCCGGTGCAGGACATCTGGGTCGTGCCCGTCGCCGAGACCGGCGCAGCGGCGACATGGACCATCACCGTCGGCACGGTTCCGGCCGCGGGCGGCTTCGGCCTTCTCGACGTCGAGGGCGAGCGTCTCGGCGTGACGGTCGTCGCCGGCGACAGCGCGACCACGGTCGCGGCCTCGATCGCCGCCGCCATCAACGGCATGTATGATCCGCTGACCGGCGCGATGCTGCATGTCACGGCGGCCTCGGCCTCGAATGTCGTCACCGTCACGGCCCGGCATACGGGCGCGCTGTCGGGCGAGACCGACATCCATATCCCGACGGACTCGCCGAACGTTTTCGCCACGAGCTGGCTGACGATCGCCTCGGGCGTCGCCGGCTCCGGCGTGCCGACGCTGACGGCGGCGCTGGCCGCGCTCGGCGACGATCCGGCCGACATGATCGTACTGCCCTGGACCGACTCGACGTCGCTCGACGCCGTGGCGACGGCGCTCAACGACACGTCGGGCCGCTGGGCGCCGCAGCGCATGTCGTTCGGCCACGCGCTCGGCGTGGCGACCGGCAATACCGGGACGCTGACGTCGCTCGGCCTCGGCCGCAACGATCGGCACATCACCGTCGCCGGCCGTCTCGCCAGCACGCCGACTCCCTCGTGGATCATGGCGGCCGGGTTCGCCGCCGCGCAGTTCCTGTGGCTTCAGGACGTGACGCTCGGCAACGTCTCGCGCAACCAGACGAACCGCGCGGTGCTCGGGCTCAAGCCGCCGCGCGACCGCTCGATATGGCCGGCCTACGCGACGCGCGACGCCCTGCTGCGCAGCGGCATCTCGACGTGGCAGGTCGATCCGTTCGGCACGGTGATGATCGACAAGTTCATCACCATGAACCGCCTCGGCGCGTTCGGCCAGCCCGACACGACGTTCCGCGACATCCAGTCGATGTTCCAGGCGTCCGGAGGACTCGCGTTCATCAAGGCGTCGTGGCAGGCCGCGCATGGCCAGAAGGCGCTGGCGGATCGCAACCCGCGCGCGCTGCTGGCTCTGACGACGTTCGAGGCGCAGGCCGCGACGATCATCGCCGCCTACATCGAGTTGTGCGCCCGCGGCGTGTTCGAGAATCCGGAGTGGTTCGCCAAGAACCTGCGCGTCGAACGCGATCCGCAGAATTCGGCGCGAACAAACGCCTATCTGCCGATCGACCGCGTCAATCCCGGCGACATCTTCGCCGCGAACGCGACCTTCTATTCGCAGGCGCCGGCGATCGCCGCCTGACGCGCGCGCCGCACCATCCCTCGAAAAATCGGAGCCTGACAGATGGCCATGAATGCCTACGGCGGCGACGTCGAAATCACGCTCAACGGCACGACCTACGTGCTGACCGAGATGCCGAAGTTCGACACGGACCGCTACGACAAGAGCGAGATCGTCAACGCGGACTCGTCGGTCGATATGTCCTATCGGCCGGCGGCCGGCATGGTCTCGGTGACATTCCGGGATCGCGGCGAGGCATGGCCGGTGATCGCCAATGGCGGCCCCTATGTCGTCTCGATCGTCGAGGCGCAGACCGGCGTCTCGCACGTCATCAACGGCGCGCGGTTCTCCGGCCGCGCGTCGATCGACCGCAGCACCGGCGAAGTGTCCGGCCTGTCGCTGTCCTTCGCGACGTCCAGCTACATCCGCCGCGGCGGGTGACCTGAGCCATGGCGTCGAAGATCGTGAAACTTTCATCGCCGGTGATGATCGGCGACGCGCCGGTCTCGGAGCTTTCGTTCCGGCCGCCGACCGCTGGGAATTATCTCGCGCTCGGCGGTCGGCCCTATGTCTGGACCAATGCCGCCATCGAACCGCTGATCGACTACGAGAAGCTGACGGCGTATCTCGAACTGTTGATCGAGACGCCAAACGGCAAAGCCATCATTCACGCCGCGAGCATCGAGGATGCGATGGCTATGGAGGAAGCGATCCTTGGTTTTTTCTCCAAGAGCCGGCCGGCGACCTGAGGCGCGCGCTCGGCGTTCTGGTGTTTGGCGCGAAGGTCGCGACGATCGGCGAAGTCAGCGCGCTCACCTTCGCTGAGGTGTCGGAGTGGCTCTCGATTGGGGTTGATGCGCTTGCTCTGAGGAAGGGCTGAAGAATGGCCGACAAGGTGATGCGCGCCCTCGCCCTCATCGAGGCGCGCGACAACATGGGGCGCGCTTTCGCCACGGCCGGCGCTAAGGTCAAGAAGTTCGAGGGCCAGCTTCGCGGCATGAAGGGAGTCGCCGCGGCGAACGCCGGCGTCTTCGACCGCATGAATTCGAGCGCCATGGGGATGGCGGCGCGAATCGCGGGCGTCGTCGTCGCCTATGGCGCGCTGACCAAGGCGCAACAGGCGCACGCCCGCGCCGCAGAGACCGATCGCCGGATGTCGCGCATCGGCATCACCGGCGACGCCAGCCCGGAAGAGACGCGCCGCGGCATGTTGCAACTGCGCGATCTGTCGCGCCAGACCGCGCTGTCGTTCGATCAGGTTTCGGGCGGCATGGAGCAGATCGTCGCGTCTGGGCGGTCGTTTCAGGAAGCGATGGGCATGATGCCGTCCGTCGCGCGGACGGCGCAGGCGTCCGGCGCATCGGTCGAGGACATTGCGAATTCGTCGACGGCGTTGATTGACCACATGAAGATCAGCATCGAGGGGTTGCAGGCGGCGCAGGACGCTCTGGCCAAGGGCGGCGAACTCGGCAAGTTCGAATTGAAGGACGCAGCGCGCTATCTGCCGTCGATCCTGCCGGCCGTGAAGGCGATCGGCATCGAGGGGCAGGCCGGCCTCGAAAAGCTCGTCGCCATGTTGCAGGTCATCCGCGCCGGCACGGGCACGGCTGAAGAGGCGGCGGCTTCAGCGCAGAACATCTTCGCGAAGATGGAGAGCGAAGAGACCGCGAAGAAATTCTCGAAGTTCGGCATCGACCTGCGCAAGGAGATGGAGAAGGCGCGGAAGGAAGGCAAAGACCTCCTGTCGGTCTTCGTCGAATTGTCGGACAAGGCGCTCAAGGGCGACCTGTCGAAGCTGCCGCAACTGTTCACAGACATGGAGTTTGCCCGCGGCATGCGGGCGTTGCTCGGCGGATGGTCAAAGGTCGCGGAACTGCAGGCGCAGATCGCGCAGTCGAGCGGCACGGTGCAGCGCAATCTCGACAGGATCGCCAACGACTCCAAGAGCGGCCTCGATCGCCTGAAAGAAGGCTATGACCGGGCTACGGATGCCGCTGGGCGTCTTGCCGCCATCGTCTTCGACCAGAACATCCGCAACGCCTCTGAGCGAATGGATGAACTGGCCAAGAAGATGGAGGCCTTCGAAGCGCAGGCGAAAAGCGCGGGCCTCATGTCGGCGCTGTCCAAGGCGGGCGCGAGCATCGTCGACTCGATCCGCGCTGATCGCGAGCGCGAGGTTCGCCAGTGGGATGACGATACGCTCGGGGCGCGGCAGACGGCATCGGGCTGGACATCGGCCCGGCATGACTCGGCTGCGGCTGCGGCCGATCAGGATGCGGCGACGACACGGAAGGAGTTGGACGTGCGCCGGGCGCAGGCCGCGCGGATGCCCGGCAACGCCGCGCTGGCGGCCCATGTCAAGCGCCTCGAAGACAAGATCGCGCGGCAGGAGTCGATCGCCCGGGCCGAGCGCGCGAAGTCGACCGACACGATCAACGCCGCAATGCCGCGGCTTCCGCCCGAGCCGAACGCACCCTGGTTCGGGATGGGGACGAACTATCCGGATCGCGAGGGCTTCGCGCGCTATCCCGACACGCTGATTCAGGGGCTCCCGAAGGGAGCTGCGCCGCTGCCTCCGCGCCGCCCGGCTGGGCTTGATGCGCCGGCGACGCCCCCCGTCCCGGTTGCGCCTCTCGACGGCGGCAAGGTCGAAGCTGTCGTGAAGCCGGACCAGATCACCGCGAAGGCCGAAGTGAGCGGCGAGGCGACGGTCAAGGTGCCGGTGACGATCACGGTGAACGACGGCGCCATCAAAGGCCTGATCCGCGCTGAGGTGGCGGACCAGATGGGCAAGGTCCGCTTGCATTCGAACGGCCCGGGCTCGACGGGGACGTCCTCGCCGGACTCGCAATAGAGGGCGCGCGTCATGGTCGATTGGGCGGCGGCGCTCTGGCCGGCGAGCTACAAGGGCGTTCCGTTCCGCGTCGAAAAGGACACGGCGCCGGACGGGCGGCGGCTGGTCGTTCACGAGTTCCCGAATCGCGATCTGCCGTTCGTCGAAGATCTTGGCCAGAAGGCCGGGTCGTTCGACGTCACGGCCTACGTCGCCGGCGACGCAGCGCTTGTGAGCGCGCAGGCGCTGCGCGCGCTGGCCAAACAGCGCGGCGCGGGTCCGCTGGTCCTGCCGATCGACGGGCCGGTGCGCGCTCACCTGCAGGACATCAAGAGGGCGTTCGAGAAGGACAAGCTCGGGTTCGTCGCCTTCGATCTGACCTTCGTCCGCGAGGGCGCGGCGGGCGCTCTGGCGTCGGTTCTCTCGCTGGCGCAGCTTGTCTTCGATGCAGCCGACCGCGCCGTCGCGGCGTTGGCCGACTTCGCCAACCACATCGTCACGGCGGCGGCGCCTGGCCTTGCCGTCGAGGCGGCGCTCGACGCGCTGTCCACACTGCCGGCGACCCTTGAGGCGACCCGGGCCGAGGCGACGATCACGTCCGAGTCATCGCTGGCGATCTCGGCCAGCCTTTCAGCCAGGCTTGCGGCGGCCCCGGCGGCGATCAGCACGTCCGGCGTCGATCCCGGCTGGATTGTCTCGGCCGCGCAGGACGCGCGCGATCTGGCCGACGCGATGCAGCCGGCCGACGTCGAGCCCGCTTTCGCCGAGGCCGCGGCCGGGTTCTCCGGACCGATCGCCGGCGGCGCCTTCGTCGGCGTGACGGCGGCGCTTGAGGCGGCGGCGAACCAGCACGAGGCGGCGCGCTACGCGCGCGCGGCGCTCCTGATCGCCCGCGCCGAGGCCATGGCGCACCGCGCGTTTGCAGACCGCCCCGCAGCGCTGGCGGCCCGGGCGGCGATCCTGACCGACTTCTCGGCCGAGTTGCACGCTGCGGCGGATCAGCGCGACGAAGACGCCTATGATGCGCTGCGCGATCTGCGCGACCGACTGACGGACTGGTTCGGTCTGACGATCGCCGATCTTCGCCCCGTCGTCGCGGCGCGCCTGCCGCGCTCGCTGCCGGCGACGGTGGTGTGCTGGTCGCTGTATGGGGCGCTTGATCGGCTCGATGATCTGGCGGCGCGCAATCGCGTGCGGCATCCGGGCTACATGCCGACGACCGTCGAGGCCGTCGCCCCGTGACGATCGAGCAGAAGGAGATCGTCACCGCGACGGTCGGCGGACAGACGTGGACGGCGTGGAAGCGGGTCATGATCCGCGCGTCGTTCAAGGAGGCAGCGCGTTCGTTCGAGATGGAGATCGCGGCCGAACTTGGCGGCGCGCAGACGAATGCACTTTTCGCGCTGTTCGCGCCGATCGAGATCAGGGCTGGTGCAGACAAGGTCGTCGCCGGCTACGTCGACAAGCGCCGCCCGCGCTTTTCGAAGGACTCGGCCGAGATGACGATCTCGGGTCGGTCCAAGGGGCAGGACGCGGTTGACTGCTCGGCCAAGCACGACACTGCCGACTTCAAAAAAAAGACACCGCTGGAAATCGCCAACGCGATCGCGCCGAAGGGCGTCACGTTCACGTCGGACATCGATCTGACGCCAGTGGACTATCACCTGACGCCGGGCGAGACGGCATTCCGCGCCATCGAGAAGCTGGCGCGGGCGCAGGGAGCGACGCTCAGCGGGCAGGCCGACGGCTCGATCAAGATCACCAACGCCTCGAAGGCGCGCAAGAAGCACGCGGGCGGCCTGTTCGAGGGGAAGAACATCGAGAGCGGCTCGGCCGATCACGACGGCTCGAACCGGCACTCGGAATACCGCGTCGTCGGCCAGGCGCCGAAGGGGACCGGCGCGGATGCTCTGCGGATCGAGGGAATCGCCCGCGACGCTGGCGTGACGCGCGATCGCGTGCTGATCGTCGTGCATGACGACGACGCCGACAAGGATCGGCTCAAGAAGCGCGCCAAGAACCGACGCAACCGGGCGGCTGGCGCGGGCCTCAAGGCCTCGATCACCACGCCGTCATGGCGGGATGAGGCCGGATCGCTATGGGAGCCCGGCGCGCTCGTGTGGACGGAGTCGCAGTTTCTGGGGCTCGCGCAGGACATGCTGATCGAGAGCGTCACCTATTCGCAGGACGGCTCGTCCGGCACGCAGGCGCAGCTCGAACTGGTCGATCCCCGCGCGCATCAGGGCAAGGCCGGCAAGGGCTCGAAGTCGAGCGCCGCCTGGAAGGCGGACGACAGCGAGGCGACGGACAATGTGGAGTGAGCACGACGACGCCATCCGGTCGATGATCCGCCGGGCGTCGATCGATTCCGTCGATGATCGCCAAGGCCAGCAGCTCGTCGATGCGCGCGGCCTGGCGCGCGACCGCTACGAGAAAATCCACCGGACGCAGGACTACGGCGTCTCATCGAATCCGCCGGCTGGCTCCGAGGGTCTGCTCCTTGCGCTCGGCGGCCGCAGCGATCGCGTAGCGATGATCTCGGCCTACGCACCGGAGCACCGGCGGCGCAACCTGCCGCCCGGCGGCGTCGCCCTGCATGACGACCGCAAGAATGTGCATCGGCTGCTCGGCCCGAACGGGCAGGAGATCTACTCCGTCGGCGACATCAAGGTCTGGCGGAAATCCGGCAAGAAGGTCTATCTCGGCGGCGACCCATCGCAGGGCGGGGTGTTCGCGCCGGTGATGACGAGCGCCGGCCCGTCCGAGGTCGTCTTCGCGCTGGTTTATGACATCGAACAGAACGGCCCGGCATGATCGAGGACATCACTGTCTATGCCGGCGTCTGTCCTCCCGAGCCGGCGCTGCCATGGGATACGGTCTGGAATGCCCAGACCGGCCTCGGCGAATGGCGTCTGGCCGATCCGCGCGAGATCGGCAACGGCGGCGGGCTTGGCGCGACGGCGCATCTGGCGACGGCGGTGATCAATCTGCTGTTCACCGACGCGCGCTGCCCGGCCGATCATCCGATGGCTGCGCGCGCTGGTCGCGATCTGCGGGGATGGTGGGGCGACGGGGTTCTCGATCCAGGCGCCCCGCCGCTCGGATCTCTGCTCTGGCTCGTGACGGACTTCGGCACGGCGCGTGACGCCGATGCGCGATGGGCGGCGCAGTTCGCGCGCGAGGCGCTGGCGCCGCTGATCGACGCCGGCGTCGTGGCGCGCGTTGACGTCGAATGCGCGGCGGCGCCCGCGCGCAATCGGCTCGATCTCGACGTGACGCTCTACGGCCGCGCCGGCGAGCGAGTCTTCGAGCAGCGGTTTGCGCACTATTGGGGAGAGGTCTGAATGTTCGACATCCCCGATCTGCGCTCGCTCAAGGCGCGGGCCGTCGCCGCGTTCCGGGCGCATCTTCCGGGCGTCGATGCGGTCACGCCCGGCAACAATGTCGAGCCGACGGCGACGGTGCTCTCGGGGGAAATCTGGGCGCTGTTCGGACGGCTCGCGTGGGTCATGCGGCAGGCGTTTCCGCTCACGGCCGAGGCCGACAATCTGGATCGTCACGGCGCGCAATACGGGATCGCGCGGCGGCCAGCGGCCCCGGCGGCCGGGGTGATCACGCTGACGCACGACGCGTCTGTCACGGTCGCCGCCGGCGCGCAGTTCGCCCGGCTCGATGGTGTGCGCTACGTCGCCACGATCGGCGCAACCGCCGCCGGCGCCGGGACCACGGACGTCGATGTCGACGCGCTGGCGGTCGGCGCGGCCGGAAACGGCGCGTCTGGCGCGCCGCTCTCGATCGTCTCGGGCGTCACGACGTCGGGCGCCGTCAGCGCCGAGGTCGGCGCGGATGGCGTGGTCGGCGGCGCGGACATCGAGTCCGACGACGCGCTGCGCGCCCGAATCCTGTTTCGCCTCCGCTATCCGCCACACGGCGGATCGGCGGCCGATTATGTGGGGTGGGCCGGCGAGGTCGAGGGCGTCACGCGGACCTATGTCGAGCGGCTTTGGAATGGCCCCGGCACAGTGCGGGTCTTCCCGCTGTTCGATGATCTGCGCGCCGGCGGCGTGCCGCTTCCCGCCGACATTGCGCGCGTCTCGGCGCATCTGGCGACCGTTCAGCCGGCCGCCGCCGGCGTGACAGTCGGGCTGGCGACGGCGCAGCCGATCAACATCACGATCGCCGGCCTGTCGCCGGACACGTCCGCCACGCGCGCTGCGGTGACGACGGCGCTGGCCGAGGTCATCCGCTACAAGGGCCGGGTCTCCGGGCTCGACGAGGGCGCGGCCGGCATCGAATTCCTTGCCGACCCGCACGTCTTCTCGCGGTCCTGGCTATGGGAGGCCGTCGCGGCGGCCAGCGGCGAGGCGCGGCATGTTCTCGTCGCGCCGGCCGCCGACGTTGACGTCGCGCGCGGCGCTGTGCCGACGCTCGGGACGGTGACGTTCGCATGACGGCGCTCTGTGTCGCGTCTGCCGCGGCGGACGTCTGCCCGACGCTCGATCAATGCCACGATCAGATTCTGGCGTCGTTGCCGCGCGGGCGCGCATGGGTGACGCCTCCCGGCACGGTGCGGTGGTCGTTCTTCCGCGTCGTCGCAGAGATGGTGCGCTACGCCAACGAGCGCATCTGCGCGGCGCGCGATGAATTTTTCTGCCCGACAGTCTTTGAGACCGAGGACGTCTGGCTTGAGCAATACGGCCTGCCGGACGGCTGCGACCCATGGCCGGATCTCTGTCTCAAGGTTTCGGCGCAAGGCGGCGCCCGCTGCGACTACTACGCGGCGCTCGCGGCCCGGCTCGGCTGGGCGATCGAATGCATAGACGGCGGCTGCGGCGATGAAGCCGGCTGCGGCGAGGCTGGCTGCGCCACGCCGTCATCCGAGCGCGGCTCGGCGACGTTGCTGATCCGCGTCAGGCTCGACGAGTCGCCAGCCTATGATGGCGCGCTCGGCAATGGCGCGGTCGCTGGCGGGCTCGAAGCGGGCCAGCCGCGCGCTTGCGAGCCGGACTTCACACGGCTGCGGTGCCTCATGGCGCGCATCGCGCCGGCGCATCTGCGCATCGAATACGTCGCGGCCTGACGCCGCTCAACCGATCATCGGAGACTGCTCATGACCGACCTGATGGGGCCGGACGGCGCGGCGCGTGCGCTGGCGTCGCGCCCGAGCGAGACGGCGGCGCCGGGATCGACCGACACGTTTTTCGGCGATTGCGTCGCCGGCGTGCCCGGCACCGGCACGGTGATTCCGGCGACGTGGCTCAATCGCGTCTCCGCGCAGTTTCGCCGTCTGGTCCGTGGCTCTGGGGTCACCGAGAACAATCTCGACGACGAGATGGCGGCGCGCGCTGTCCGGTCGCAGCGCCTCAATGCGACGGGCGTCGTCGGCGGCACGGCGAATGCGATCACGCTGACATTCGCGCCCGCCTTTCCATCCGAGGCCTCGCTCGCGCATGTGCCTCTGCGGTTCGTCACGCTGGCGGCGAACACCGGGCCGGTGACGCTGACCGTCGATGGCGTCGCCGATCCGCTGACGTGGCCTGACGGCACGCCGCTGGCGGCTGGCGACCTGCCGGCGGGCGTTGCGGTCGAGGTCCGCCACGACAGCGCCGCCTATCGCCTGACGATGGCGACGACGGCCCCGATCAGCACCGGCGGCAATCCGTCCTATCGCTACATCTCCTCGACCTACGTCTCGGCTGTCGGCTCCTCGACGGTGACGCCTCCGGCCGGGGCGAAGATCGCCGTTGTCGAGCTCTGGGGCGGCGGCGGCGGATCGACCGCCAGCGACGCGACAAATCCCGTGAACGGCGCCGGCGGCGGCGGCTACAAGCGCGGCGTCATCCCGGTCTCTGGCGGGGTTGCCGTCGCCTACACAATCGGCGCAGGGGGCAGCCCGGCCGCCTTCGGCGGAACTGGCGCCACCGGCGGAGCCACGACGATCGGTGGCATCTCGGCCAATGGCGGCGCAGGATCGTCATACACGTCTGTTGGGGGCGGCGGCAGCGGCGGCTCCGGCGGCACATTGTCCATCGGGGGCCAGGCCGGCGGCGCCTATCAGTCAGGAGGATCGACGGGCGGCGGCGGCGGCGCTGCGGCGCGCGGCGGATCGGGCGGTGGATCGTCCGATGCGGGCGCTGCGTCGGATGGCATTCAGCCGGGCGGCGGCGCTGGCGGGCCCGGCACGGGTAGCCATGCCGGCAAGAGCGGTGGCGCCGGCGCCATCTACATCGAATGGTATGGCTGAGGGCTGAGCGCATGTCGCGTCGCTTCTATCTGCCGACGATCAACGTCGCGCCGACGCCCGTCCAGGGCGAGCCCGGTGCCGCGGCCGTGCTTTCGGCGACGATCGAATCCCTGCCGCCCGAGTCGTCGCCCGAGGTGACGATGGAGCCGACCGGCGAGCCCGGCCAATACATCGCGCGGTTCAAGGTGCCGCGCGGCGAGCCGGGCAAGCCGCTGCATCCGCTGGCCGGGTCGCTGCGCACGATCTATGACGACGGCGTCACTCATCCGTGGGCGGCCGGCCAGTGGGAAGGCGCCAACGGCGTCGTGTTCATCGCCATCCGCGGCGGATGGAGACACGAGCCGTCGAAGGGCGACACGGTCAAGGTCTTTCGCTCCTATGACGGCGGCGTGCGGCTTGAGGAGCCGAGCACGGCCTACAGCAATTCCGACCGATCTGTGCTTGAGGTCTGCGGCGGCCGCATGGGGCAGGGGCGCTCGTTCCTGCTGCTGACAACGACTGATGGCGTGAGCACCTTCCTCGAAAAGGTGTTCAGCGACGACGAGTGCGTGACGTGGACTGCGCCGACGCCGGTCGCAGCGTCGCCATCGGTCTTCCTCTACGGCTCGATGGTCAAAATCCCCGGCGTCGCCAACGATGCGGGGTGGTGCTTTTTCGGGCATGGCGGGACCGAGCGCATCTATGCGCTCCAGACGCTCGACAATGGCGTCACGCTGACGCAGCACGACTGCTTTGGCGCGACGCTGCCGTTCACGGCGCGCGAGGCGTCGGTCGAGCTTCTGCCGATCGCCGGGGTGCCGACGTGGGCGATGGCGATCCGCGACAATGCCGGCGGCGTGCTGCGCATGTCGGTCTCGACCAGCCTGACCTCGTGGCCGATGCCGGTCGCGACCTCCCTGCCCGTCGGCGCCAACCCGCCGATGCTGCTGGCCGACGCGGACCTGCTCTACATCTATGCGTTCGCACGGCAAGGCTCTGCCATCAACGGCATCGCCGATGCGCTGGTCTACTGGATCGCGGACCCGAACATCGTCGCCAACGCCAGCGGCAATCCGGGCGCGCTGACGATGCGCGTCGCGTTCCGTGGTGCGAAGCACATGATCGGCTACGCGCGCAAGCGTCTCGGACCCGAGGGCTGGACGATCATCTTCACCGAGGGCGAATCCTCGACCGGCTCCGGCAACGCCTCGACGTCGATGGTGTCGCAGGCCGGCGCGCTGCCCTATGTCGCGGCGTCGCCGGCGATCCTCGGCCCCCGCGCGCAGCCCAATCTCTGGGACAACGGGTCGCTCCAGAACTGGACACGCGGCGCCTCGTTCGCGCTGTCCGACGGGCTCGCCTTCGCCGATCGCTTTCTGTTCGACGGCGCATCGACCGGCGTCGTGACGCAGGCCGAGGTTCCCTACTGGATCGCGCGCGGCATGACGCACGATCCGCTGTGGATGGCGCAGTTCTCCGGATCGGCCGCCGCCAATTGCGGCATTCGCACCGTCGAATACGGCGTGCGCGCCGTGCGCCTCGCCGCCGATCGCGTCTATACGATCTCCGGCTATGTGTTCGGCGCGGTCGGCGATCCGATGTTCGCCGAGGTGCGGATCGACACCAACGGCGTCGCGGGCGTTCTCGCGCCGGGTCCGCTGCAAATCCGCGCCCGGCCAGCGCCCTATGGCGTCTCGTATTTCGCCGTGACTCTACGCACGCCCTCGATCGAGGGGCTGACGCTCGGCGCGTTGCCAAAGGTCGAGTGGCGGCTCTATTCGCCGCTGTCCGCGCCCGTCGTCGGCGCGTGGTGCGGCGTCAAGCTGGAGCCCGGCCAGGTTGCAACGCCGATCGAGCCCGGCGCCCGCGACGCCCGCGCGCATCTCGACAGGTTCGTCGAGCGGAAGGTCATCGGGCCGTCACGCCCGGTGCTGCAACTCGAACCCTACGACCCGGCGTCCGGCATCGCGTGGGGCGTGCTGCCCTACGGCGAGAAGGATGCGGCGTCGCCGAGCATCGTGGCGACCTATCTCGACTGCGAGATCGCCCGGCCTCTGCCAGACACGGCGCGGCCGGTGACGGGGGTCTCATTCACCGGCGTCAGTCGCGACCGCGCCGAGATGCGCGTGACGGCGACCGGCTACACAGCGGCCGATCGCGGCGGCCTGCGCACCAAGGCGACGGGATACGCAGACTTCCTGATTGACTGCGGCTTCTGACCGCACGCCGCCCCGAACATCCGACGAGGTGAACCATGGCCGTCCTGGTTGTCAGCTATTCGTGTCCGCCGACGGGCTGGACCAAGGTCGCGTCGGCTGTGACGAGCTGCCTTCTGCAGCGCGGCAACAGTGTCGATATCCGCGTCGTCGTGCAAACTGCCGGCGACGCCGCGCCGACGGACGGGGCGGACGCCGCGGCGGGCTACGCGCTCGGCGGCAACGACGATTGGCTTCCCCTCGTCAATGCGACCACTTTCGACGTGTGGGTGCGCCCGCGCGGTGTCGATCCGCGCGCGGCGATCGTCTTCGTCGGCCCGTTCGCATGAGCCGCATGACGGCATGGGGCATCGTCGGCTCCGGACCTCCGCGCCGCCGCCGCAGCAGCGGCGGCGGTGGCGGGCCGGTCTATCCGGCCGCCGTGTTGCTCGCCGGGGCGCAGCGCGGCTGGAACGCCCGCGCGATCACGCCTGCCGCAGCGCCGGCCAATCTGGCCGAACCGTGGGACAACGCGGCCGTCAACGGAACGCAGGGCGGGTTGCCGACAGGATGGAAATACGCAGCTTCCGCCGATGTGTCCGGCGTCACGGCGCTGATCGGAGCGATCGTCAACACGGCCAATGACGCGGTTTTCGACGGCTGGGATACGAACGGGCGCCCGATCGTGCTGCGGAACTTCGCCGCGCCTGCGGTGCAGAACTGCCGCATCCGCAACCGCTCGGCCTACAATTACCCCGGCATCGGCGTCGGCTCGCTCGGCCATGCGATCACCGGGCCGATCAACCTGCTGTCCAACGACATCGACGGCGAGGGCGAGATCGGCGGCGTCGCGCGGTTCACCGGGTCGCTCACCGCGGGGACTCTGACCGTCACGGCAGTCGAATTCGGCGTGCTGCGCGTCGGGATGCGCGTCGACACCGGCCTGACGACCGACGTCTATATCAGCGCTCTCGGCACAGGCACGGGCGGAACGGGAACCTACACGCTGAACGATGCGACGCAGACGCTGGCGTCGCAGGCCTTCAACACGCGGCCCTACATGCAGGCGGCGATCGCCGAGCACGCCAGCACCTACCATTCCGGCCTGCTCATCAAGGGCAATTGGTTGCGGGGCGTTGCCGACGACACGATCCAGATCAATTCGAGCGCGTCGGTCATCGAAGACAACCGCATCGGCATCGGCGGCTGGAACGCGCGATCAGCCCATTGGGACGCCACGCAAATCCAGAACCCGCTGGGGACGGACGGGCCGATCATCGTGCGCGGCAATTACATCGACGCGACGCCGGGCGTTCCCGGCGTGTCGCCGACGCCGGCCTCGGTCGGCAAGAGCTACGGCCGGACAAGTACGTTGCTCAGCGTGCGCTGCGAATACGGCGTCCACTACGTCGAGAACATTTTCGGCGGCGAAGGCGCGCTCATGAACGACGAGACCGGCTTCCCGATGATTTATGCCGCCTATCTGAATTGGGCGACGAACGACCGCCGGATCAACAACAACGTGTTCGAGTGGGGAACGGCGCTCGCCTTCCCGACCAACATCTTCACCATCGCGGAATGGACGAACAATTTCCGGCTGTCTACCGGGCTCGCCGTGTCGCAGCCGGTCACGAACGCGTCCGAATGGCAGCGTGAAGACGCGGGCTTCTGGCTTCGCGAGGACAACCACATGTGGATCAGGGAGGTTGCCTGATGGCGATCCAGAAATTGTCGGCCGGAACACTCGCGTCGTCTCTTGCGGCGGCGGATCGGTTCCCCCTGGCGCAGTCCGGAGCCGATCGCGCGGCGACCATCGGGCAGGTTCTCGATTTCGTCGAGGCGCAGACATATCCGCGCATGGTTCCGGCCGCCCTGATGTTCTCGCCCTTCCAGGCGGCGTCTGCGTCAGGGTTCGCGGTCGTGGCCGGCTCGTATTACGGCGTGCTCTTTCGCGGCAGGCCGGGCGACACGATCGAGAGGGTGGCGATCGAGGTGACGACGGCGCCGACGGTTGGCGGCAACGTCCGGATCGGACTTTACGCCAACGATCCGGCGACGCGGCTTCCGGTCGCGACGGCGGGGCTGATCTACGACAGCGGGTCGATCGCCTTCACCACAGGCTCCTTCGCCGTTTCGACGACGCCCGTCCTGATTGCGCTCCCCGCCGCGCAGGTCTTCCCTGACGACGGCCATCTGTGGGCTGTCATCCAGTCCGACACCGCATCGTCGATGCAGTGGCGCAGAGGCAGCGCGCTTTATGGCCAGAACCTGCTGCCGCGCGCAGTCAACGCCGGCGCGTTGAGCACGACGAACAACGACTGCGGCATCAGCGCGACGGGCACGTTCGGCGCCATGCCGGCCAACCCGCCGGCGATGACGGCGGGCAGCAACATTCCGATGATGGCGCTGCAGAGGGCATGACGGCTGGCGGCCGCGCGCCGACGCAATTCTCGGCTTCACCGTGGCGCAGGCGTTCTGGGATGCGCACAAGACCATGCTCGGCCTCGTGTGAGGACGATCTCGTCCAGATTTCAGGAGATGTAACATGCAGACGTCGACCGCTGTCCGCAATGCGCAGGCCGACGCCGTCGAGACGGCGATCGGCGTCAGCGCGGTGCTCAAGATTCGCACGGGATTGCCGCCCGCCGATACATCGGCGGCCGACAGCGGCACCGCGTTGGCGACGCTGGCGCTTCCGTCGGACTGGATGGCCGCGGCCGCGGGCGGCGTGAAGGCGAAACTCGGCACATGGCAGGACGCGTCGGCCGACGCATCGGGCTACGCCGGCCACTATCGGATCTACGCCAGCGACGGCGTCACCTGTCATCTGCAGGGGCCGGTCTCGCAGGCCTGGTTCGCGTCGACGGCCTATGTCGTCGGCCAGCACGTCAACAACGGCGGCAACGCCTATCGCTGCACCACGGCCGGCACGTCGGCCGGCGCCGGCGGGCCGAGCGGCACGGGCGCGTCGATCTCCGACGGCGGCTGCGTGTGGGCCTACATCGGGCCTGCCGAGATGGTGATGACCAACACCAACATCGCGCCGGGTCAGGACGTCACCGTGACGGCGTTCTCGTGGACGCAGGGCGGCGCGTGATGCAGCTCCTGACGTCGACGTCCGCAAAGCTGCAACTCGTCACCGGATCGGCCGCGACGATCGAGGTGTCGGCTCACTGGATCGACAAATCCGGATCGACGATCACGGCGGGCAGCGACAATCTGTCGATCGCGTCGGCGACGACGACCGACATCGTGCCGTCGCCGGCCGCGTCGACCGAGCGCGCGATCAAATTTGTGTCGATCTACAACACCCATGCGAGCCTCGCCTGCGCGATCGAGATCGACCACCACGACGGATCGACGGTCGCGCTGCAGTGGCGCGGAACGCTCGAGCCGGGCCGCGGCCTGCGCTTCGCCGAGGATGGCTGGCAGATGATCGGCGGCGATCAGCGGGCGCAGCCGGATATCCAGATTTTCACGGCGACGGGCACGTGGACCAAGCCGACGTCGTTCGCGCCGCAACAGGTCATCGTCGAGATGATCGGCGCGGGCGGCGGCGGCGGCGCGGGCGGGTCGCTGGCGACGGCTGTCGTGTGCAAGGGCGGCGGCGGCGGCGGCGGCGGCGCATGGGCGCGCGGCGTTTTTGCGGCCGCTGATCTCGCGGCGACGGAGACGGTGACAATCGGATTTGGCGGCGTGGCCGGAGCGCCTGGCGCGGCCGGAGCAGCAGGCGGCGCCGGCGGCGCCGGCGGCAACACGTCGTTCGGCTCCTGGCTGACCGCCTATGGCGGCGGCGGCGGCGCCGGCGGCGCGATCTCGGCCGCCGTGACCGGCGGCGGCGGCGGCGGCGGCGGCGGCGGGGCCGGCAACAGCGGCTCGACGGCGGGCGGCACGGGCGGCCTGCCGACAGCGGCGAGCAACGGCGCCGGCGCGCAGGGCGTGACAGGCGGCGTCGCCGTCTCGACGGTGCTCAACGCCGAAAATGGCGGCGCGGCCGGCGCCGGCATCGCCGCGACGCCGATTGCCGGATCGAATGGCGGATCGTCGCTGCGTGGCGGCGGCGGCGGCGGCGCCGGCGGCTCTCACTCCGCCACGCCGGCCAACATCGCCGGCGGCGCCGGCGGGCGATCCGGAGTCTATGCCAGCGGCGGCGGCGGTGCGGTCGGGACGGACGGCGCGGCGCCGACGGCCGGCGGGGCTGGCCTCGCCTGCAACTCCGGTCGCGGCGGCGGCGGCGGCGGCGGCGGCGGCACGACGGTCACGGCGTCGACGGCCGGCGGGGCTGGCGGCGCTGGCGGCCTGGGGGGCGGCGGCGGCGGCGGCGGCGGCGCGGGCATGAATCCCGGCCTCGGCGGCGCGGGCGGCAAGGGCGGCGATGGCTGGGCCATCGTCTACACGACCTGATGTCCGACGAGTCCAGGTTCGATTTGCTGGTTGTGCCCGGCGGCTGGTTTGCCGCCGAGGCGCAGCCGGACGGGTGGTTTGACGAGTCGCTGCTCGATCTTGGCGCCGCGGGGATCTCCGCGACGCTGGCGGCGACGCTCGGGGGTCCGGCGCTCACGGCGACGGCGACCGCGGATGCCGCCGGCGCGGCGTCTGCTGCGCTTGTCGGCGCGGCGGCGGCCGGCCTCGGCGGCGCGGGCGTCGCGGCGAGCGCCAGCGCCAGTTCGGCGCCGGCGGCGGCCGGCGGCGCGGGCGGCGCTGGTCTCTCGGCGAGCGCCGACGCCAGCCTCGCCAGCCTGACCGGATCTGCGACGGGGACCGTCTCCGATCCGCCGCTGACGGCGACGGCCATCCTTGCCATGCCAGGCCCTGCGGCAAGCGCCTCGGCGCTCGCGGCGCTGGGCGCGACGGCGGCGGCGTCGGCTGGCGCGCCGGCGAGCGAGTCCAGCGCCGCCAGCAGCCTCGTCGCGGCCGCAGCTTCGACGCTGGCGGGCAATCTCGGCGCAGGCGGGGCGCAGGCCTCGGCCGGCGTGGCGGCCGTCCTGAGCGCTCCTGACGCATCTGGCGCGGGGTCGGCGCAGATGACGGCGTCCGGCGCGGCGTCGGGCGTCATGATCGCCGCGGCGGCGGCGGGCGTGTCCGGCCCGATCGCGGGCGGCGCGGGCGGCGGCGCTGTGGCTGGCGTCGATGCAGCCGCGACCGCCATGCCCGTCGTCAGCGGCGTCGGGCTCGGCGCACTGGCCGGCGCCAGCGCGACGGCGATCGCCGGCGGCGGAGTCGCTGCGGCCGGATCGCCGCTCGGCGCAGGCGTGTCAGCGGCGGGCGCGGCCGGGCTGTCCCTGTCCGGCGCGGCGAGCGCGACCATGGACACGGCGGCCACCGGCCAGGTCGGCGCCTCGATCGGCGGCGTCTGTGGGGCGGATGTCGGCGCACCGTTATCGCTGATTGTCATCTCGGCGCGCGCCGACGCGAGCGGCCTCGCGGACCTGCCGGCGCCGGCCGCGGCTGGCGCGGCGACCACTGATTTCGTCATGCCCCGCTTGCATGTCGCGCGGGTGCGCGTCGCCGCGCCGCGGCCGGCGGCCGTCCGAGCGTCCATGGCGCCGGCGCATGTCGCAGCGTCGTCGCCGCGCGCGCGAGTCGCCCGCGCCTCGATCGCGCCGCCGGCGCTCGCCGTGTCCGCGTCGGCGCGCCGCGCGCGCATCTCCTGGGGGGCCTGATGGACCGGCAGACGTTGAATTTCTCGATCGCGAATGGCGACTCGTTGCAGATCGCCGTGACGATCGACGACGTGCCCGACGCCGTGACGCCGACTGTCAAATGGCGGTTCGCGACGCCCGATGCGCCGGCCGTGACGATCCTCGAGGCGAGCGCGACCGCGACGCTGGCGGCGGGCGTGTGGTCGGCGCTGTTGACGGTCGACGTGACGGACAGCGCCGCGACGCTGACGCCCGCGTCGCGCGGCTATGTGCACCGGCTGCACGTCTACAGCGGCGCGCTGCTGCGCGGGACGCCGATCGTCGGCGTCGTCAGCGTCTTTCCTGCCGAAACCGACTGAGGGCTCCCATGTCGCACACTGCTGCGCGCGCGCTGACGATCGTCGGCGCGTGGCTCGTCGTCGCAGGTCTTGCGCTGGTCGCCGCCTGCGCGCCCTCGCGGGCTCACGACTGGTATCCGCCCCTCTGCTGCTCCGGGCGCGACTGCCATCCGACCGGCGCGCATCCCGGCGCGCGCGAGCCGGCGGCAACGCTGACGCCGCAGGGCTGGCGGCTGCACGACGGCAAGGTCATCCCGCATGCGCGGGCGCGCACGTCGCCCGACGGCGTGCTGCATGTCTGCCGACGCGGCGGCGATCCGCATGGCGAGATCATCGAGGTCGAGGGCCGGCCGTGCGTCTTCGCGCCCGGCCTCGGCTCCTGAAAGGCGCGCCATGATCCCCGACAAGTTCAAGGGCCGAGCCAGGCGGCTCGACGATGTCGATTTGCCGCGTCTCGGCGCCCGCATCGGCGTCGGCGAGGACGAGATTCATGCCGTGCTCGACGTCGAGTCGCGCGGCTCGGGGTTCGACCGACTCGGCCGGCCGGCGATGCTGTTCGAGCCGCATGTGTTCTGGCGCGAGCTGGGCGAGGGATCGAAACGCGCCCGCGCCGCGGCGGCGGGGCTCGCCTATCCGAAGTGGCGCCCGGGCTCGTATCCGCCCGACTCCTATCCGAACCTGATCTCAGCCATCGCGATCGACGAGACGGCGGCGCTGCGCTCGGCCTCGTGGGGCCTCGGGCAGATCATGGGCCACAACCACGCTGCGGCGGGTTATGCGAGCCCGCAGGCCATGGTCGCGGCGTTCTGTGACGACGAGGAAGCGCACCTCGCCGCGATGGTGGCCTTCATCAAGGCGGCGCACCTCGACGACGATCTGCGGGCGCATGATTGGGTCGCGTTCGCTCGCGGTTACAATGGGCCGGGCTATGCGCAGAACGACTATCACGGGCGCCTGGCGCGCGCCTATGCGCGCTGGAAGGGCATCAAGGACACGCCCTGGACTTCTGCCGACGCGATCAAGGAGACGCAGCAAGCCGAGGCCGCGGCCGCTGCGCGCGAAAGCCTCAAGCCTGCGCCGATCCCGGCGCCGCCCGCGCCCATTCCCGTGCTGCCCGAGCCCGCGTCGCCGCCAGCGCCGGGCTTCTGGGCGCGGTTCTGGCGCGCGCTGACGAAGAGGATGACGCCATGAACGCCGACGCGCTCAAATCCCTCGCGGCCGCGCTGGCGAAGGCCGGTGCGCCCATCTTGTCGGGCGCTCTCTCGACGGCCGCCGGCTCGATCGGAGGGCCTGCCGGCGCTCTTCTGGGCGCCGGGGTGTCGGCCGTGATCGGCGCGCTCGCCGAGGCGCTGGGCACAGACGCGACGCCAGAAGCGGTCGCCGCAAAGGTCGAGGCGGACCCAGCCGCAGCGGCGAAGACAGTCCAGACGGTCGAGGCGTCGCAGGGCGACGTGATCGCGGCGATTCATGCCGAGACGGCGCGGCAGCTCGCGCTTGCCGAGACGGCGCGCGAGAGCTTCTTTTCGTGGGGCTGGCGTCCCGCCATGTCGTGGCTGCTGATCGGCCTGTGGGCGTGGGCGCTGCTGATCCTGCCGACGCTCAAGGCGACGATCCTCCCTGCCCTGCATCCGATCCCGATGGAGAACCTGACGGCGTTCACGGGCATCTGGCTCACGATTTACGGCGGCGGACACACGCTCAAATCCATTTTCGGAAGGCAGTGACGAATGACGACGAAGCCCGACGAATTCGCCGCAAAGGTCGCGCTGGGCGAGGCCGAGGAGTTCTCGGCCGAGGAGCGCGAGGCGCTGCGGGACTTCGCGCGCTTCTGGCTCGGGATGCAGGCGGTCGGCCGCGCCGCCGTCGTGCTGCAATCCGTCGTCAAATACATCGGCTGGGGCGTCGCACTCTACATCGCCCTGAAGGCCGGCCTTGTCGAGTGGATCAAGGGGGCAATCCGATGAAGGCGGCCGTGCGCTTCTTTGTCGGTCTCGCGCCCTGGATCATCATCGCCATGATCGGCTTGCCGGTCATCCTGCCGGCTGACTGGTGGATGCGCGTCGAGGCGGTCCGCGTCGCCGACGTCGACGAAGGGCAGATGCCGCAAATGGTGGTGATCCGCACGATCCGCCGCGACTTCGTGGCGGATTGGGTCGCGACTGTGCGCCGCGTCGAGGCCGGCGGCTCGGTCGCCGTCTGCGTCGCTCGCGGGCGCAACGACTATCGCACCACATCGATCCTGCCCGCGCCGCCGAAGCTGACGCTGGCGTGGTGGCTCAATGGCGGCGACTGCGCGCTCGAGCCGGGCGCCTATGTGGTGACGACGAAGTGGTCGATCGACACGGCCTCGCCGCTCGACAAGACCGTCACGGCGGTCAGCAACATCTTCACCGTGCTCCCCAGGCCACCCTGAAACCCGGTGCGGCCCAAGCCCCTACGGCCCCAGCCTCACCGCACCTCGCCCCGTCTCGGCCTTAGCGCCGGGGCGGGGCTTTTTGCTTTTCAGGCTCGCCCCGCGCTACCGTATCTGGCGCGGCAAGAATGCGAATGATGATCGCGGCCGCGTTCACGACGGCAGAGAATCCGAACGCCTGCACAAGGCTGGCGGCCGGCAGAGAGACGTGCAGAAGCGGCAGGCACTGCCCGGCCACGAACGAAATACCAGTGACCGCGATCAACTCGGTGGCACCGCGCGCCGCCATGCGCCCTGCAAAATGCGCCAGTGTTTCAACGGGCTTTCCGTCGTCAACCATCGCCCTTCTCCAATTCTTTTCGCGCGGCAATACCGGCGCGGGTGAGGCGGTAGAAGCCGGCTCCGAACAGCGCGGCAACAACGTTGCACGTCCGGAATCGAACAAGGCCCGCGTCGCGCAGAGCGAAGAATGCGCCGAGGCGCTGAATGCCGACGCGCTTTGCAAGCCTCTCGGAACCATTTCGAGGTAGCCATAGCAGCGCCTTCCGCTGCGATTCGGTGAGCTTGGTCATTCTGCGGCCTCGCACTTGATCGGCCGGTTCGCCAGTTCGAGCAGAACGTCGGCGTGACACGGCTCTCCGAGCGCGCACCAGCAGGCGAGGTTCTTGCCGCGCAGCATGATCGGAGCGCGCTGGATAATCTGTCCGATGTAGCTGTCAGGGTGCGCGTTCGGCGTGCATTGCTTGCCGTCCAGGATGGGTCCAATCACCGCAGCACAGAAGCGCCGCACGGCTTTTTCAGCCGTCCCCATGTCGGCAACGGTGAAGGGGTTTCCCCACTGTGTCGGCCGCGCGACGTTGACCGCATCGAGGCCGTTGATCGCGCGCGAGTGCGCTTGCAGGTTGAAGCCCTTGGCGCGGGAGAGTTGGAGACGAGTGGGCGCGGTCATCCTTCGGCTTCCTTCTAGCGGGGGAGGGCGGTCATCGCGGCCCCGGCATGTCGTTATGCTCACGGCCGTCGAGAAGGCGGCCGGCAGCGCGAAGTCGTCCTGTGGTTGGACATCGGCGGAGATCAGCCGCAAGGTGATGCGCGCTGTGGTCGCCCCGCGTCATCAGTGCGAGGTTCTCCAGTCTGTTGTCGGTCTTATCCTCGTTAATGTGGTGCAAAATCTCACCGCGCATCGGGCGCGTGTTGCCCGCCGCACACCACACAACAACGTGCTCGTATGCCCAGCCGTTTGGATCAGCGAGAGGGTGACCCTTACCGACGCGCACCTTGACGTAGCCGGTGGAGCCTACACGGCTGCCGGGCTTCCAGCGGTGCTGGCGCGATGCTTTGGCGTGGTTCCCGTGTTTACCGCGCATCGGGATATTCCCTGATCATCAAGTCGCCAGGGATGGGCGCCATTGCTCGCTTTGTGACGCCTTGCATTTGCTTCATGAAAAATGCGACGCCAGCATCCTGGCATTGGTCACGTATCGATCGCGCCGCGTCGGTGAATCCATCCCAAGTCCGCGCGCTGGGGCCGCTCTCGCCGCCGACGACAACCCAGTCGAGTTTCCCGTCGGCATCCATATGGGGGATGCCGAAATCATGGACGTAGCCGCGCAAGGCGTTGATCGCGTATCCGTCGCCGCTTGGCGAGATGCGCGTCAAATCCACCGGCCCGAGCAGCGGCTCGGCGCTGACCCAGCGCACGGCGGCGGGCGTCGCCAGAAGGTCGGGAATGCGCTCGTCGGCGCGGGCCTGATCCTCGACGCTGACGCCGAGCCATACGTGCGGGAACAGTCGCTCGGGGTTTGCGCTGATGGCGCAGAATGCGTCGCCGCCATGTCGCGGGTCTGGCCATGTCAGCCATCGGCCGCTGCCCAGCAGATCGTTCATGTAGGTCCGCATCCGCGCGCTGCGTTTCGTCAGCACTTGGAAGCGATGCTGACGCGCGAGCGCCATGACGGCGAAGACCCGGTCGATCACGTCGTCCGGCACGGCCTCGTGAAACAAGTCGCCATGCGCGCAGACGAAGATCATTCGGGGCTTTCGCCAGCCGAGCGGCTGCGTCAGCCATTCCTCGTTGAAGCGCACTTCGCCGGTCCAGACCGGCCCGGCCTTGCTGTCCTGCGTCAGGCCGACGCGGCTCGGCAGGTGTGCAAGGCGCGTTCCGGCGAGGCGCATCGCGTAGCAGTTCGTGCAGCCTGGCGAGACGACGGAGCAGCCCGTCACCGGGTTCCATGTCGCGTCGGTCCATTCGATCTTGCTGTTGTCGGCCATGGTCTCGGCTTCTCCTGCTCATCGAGCCCGGTGCTCGAATGGTGCTCCTACGCGCGAACCGACGCGGAACGTTCGCGCACCGTGCGCATCGGTCGGCATCGAAAATTCAATGTCTTGCGGGAGGTCGCCCTCGTTCGGGACGAGGGGGTCGGAGGTTCGAATCCTCTCACTCCGACCATTTTTCCAAGGGATTTCGCGCCGCGCGGTGCTCAAAAGGGTGCTCCTACGCCCGGCGCTGATCGCGCAGAAATTCCGGGCTGTGGTGGCCATAGACCCGTTCCAGGGTCTCGACCGTCATCCCGGCCCGGCCCGCCGCGACCCAGCGATCCACGCCGGCCTGCATCTGCCACGTCGCGTAGGTGTGCCGCATGACGTGCGGCGTCACGTCGGCCGAGAGCCCGGCCAGCCGGCAGGCCGAGCGCCACGCGCGCTGCATCCGATCGATCCGCCTCCCCTCCCATGCGACGACGTAGAGCCGCAGCGGGCCGTCGTGCCGCCGCCAGCGGGCGAGGTGCGCGCCGAGCGAGCCGAGGATCGGCGTCGGCGGCCGGCGCTTGGCCGTCTCGGCCTCGCCCGCGGCGCGGCGGTAGATCAGCCCCCTCTCCATGTCGACATGCCCGCCGCCGTGGTGCGGGCGCCAGCCGAGCCCGAGGATGGCGTCGTGGCGCGTGCCGGTCCCGAGCCCGAGAACGATGAACCGGGCGACGTGCCGATTGCGCTCGCCAGGGCGGCCCCAGACGGACCATCGCTCGCGCCGGGTGCTCAGGTCGCAGCACGGGACGAGAAGCCAGCCCATCGCGCCAGCCAGAAGCCGGGCGGCCTCGCTGCGCGTCAGCCATCGGTCGCGCGGCACGGCCTTCGGCGGCAGGGTGACGGGGATCTCCCGCGCGAGCTTCCGGCTCAGGTAGGCGTAGCGGATCGCCGCCCGCAAATCCTCCAGCTCGCGCCGGGCGGCCTGCGCCGCGCCGCGGCCCCGGGCGTAGTCGAGACAGGCGGTCGGCGTGATGGCGTTCACGGCGAGGTGCCCGAGCCCGGCGTCGAGCCGGAGGAGGCGGGCGCGGGCTTCCTTCGGCCGGCTGTTCGCGTCGGCCTTGTCGGCGGCGTAGAGGGCGAGCACATCGGAGACCGTGACGCGATCGGGATCACCGTCGCCGAATTTCGGGGCGCCGATGGCGCGGGCGAGGTAGGCGGCGAGGGCGTCGCGAGCCCCGCGATGATCGCCCTGTTCGCAGCCCGTCGAGAATCGGGATTTTCCGTCCCGGACATACCAGAGAGCGCGGCCGCCGGGCCGGCGCTTGAGGTAGAGGTGCGGTCCTCGGGAGACACGCGGCATAGGCTCCTCCATGCGGCGATCGCTGCGGGGGTGGTGACGTAGCGCCTGCCAAGCCGTTCGACCGCCAGCCGGCCCCGGCGCGCCTCGGCGGCGAGCGTTGCTCGCGTGACCAGGCCGCGCAACAGGGTCGCGGCGGCCTCGTCTAGGGATAGCGGGGATTCCGGGGACAGGTCGGCCTGGCGCTCGCTCATTCTGCGATCCCCAGCGCCTTCAATTCTGGATAGAAGCGCTCGTGATGGGCGACCGCAGCGGCGAGCCCGCCAAAGCGACGCACGTCGGCGGCCAGCGCCATCGACCATGCGTCTGTTTTCGCGCGGCCGGAATCGACCATGCCGTTTCGCCAGCCGTGAAAATAGGCGCGGCTGTGATTGTCGCCGCACGGCAGGCCCTCGAAGCCGTCGCGGTAGCCCTCTGCGATTTCGTCGGGGTTCAACTCGAAAAGCTCAGACAATGAAGAGATCGGCTGGCGGCGCAGCGCGCGGCGCGCATCGTCGATCTTGCGGGTGACGTTCGGCTCCATCACGCGCGCCCCTTCGTCAGCCTAGGCGTCCACTGCCGCTCGCGCGTTTCGAACGTCGTGCCGACGGTCCTTTCCCGCCAGCCCCGGCGCGCCAGCATCGCGGCGAACTCCCGCGTCGGGGAGATCACGACGGGGCGATGCCCGAACGCGACGAGCAGATCGCACATGCGCGTGAAGGCGCCCGTGCCGGGCTTGCGCGCATCGAGCAGCACAAGCCGCGCTCGAACGCCTGTGACGGTGACGATAGCCTCTGACCAATCCTCATGCGGCAGAAGCCGATGGCCGGGCCGGAGGATGATGCCGCGCGGGAAGTTCCGGCGCTCGTCATCAATCATGGCGCCGAGCGCATCGTAGCCCGGGCTCATCAAATTGCGGACGAGGTCAACCAGGGCCTTCTCGCTCATCGCATCCTCACGATCTTAGTCCGTGGCGCCGGCTCTTCATCGCCGGGCCTGTAGTTGACCAGCGCGGGCTCGATGTAGACCTGCTTGTGGTCGCGCCATCCCGGTCCGCACGCCTGTTGCCGGACGTGCCCGGCGCGCAGGTAGACCTTCGGCGGGCGCCCGCCATGTGCTGGCCTGCCGTCGCGCGTGTAGACGACACCAATCCGCAGGACCGTGTGCGCGGGAATCCGTGTCCGGCCCTTCGCCTCCCGCGCCTTGTTCAGCCGGCTCGGCTCGATCCGTTCTTTCTCGACGCCGCGAATGTTGAGCATCAGGAGCGCGAGCGCTACGCCGAGGGCCATCGCCATCGCGTCGCCGATCACATGGCGGCTCTTCAGCGCCAGTTGCCCGCCCTGGATCGCAATGCGGCCCGGCTCTGTCGCCATGGTCGAGTAGTCCATGCCGATTGCTCCGCATCGCGCTTCAAACCCGCCGTCCGACTCGCGCAGCCACACGAAGCGCGTCGTGCCGACGTAGGAGCCGAACTCGACAAGCACCGCCGGGAACGGCAGGCGCGCCATGCCGGCCTCGATCATGGCCGAGATTGATTTCTGCACGTCCTCGCGCGTCAGCGCCGCGAGCAGGTCCGGCGCAATGACGTAGTGCGCCGCGCCCGCGCACCATGCCGGGAGATCGTCGGCGTCGATGACGCTGAGCAGGCGATGCAGGCGGGTGCAGATCGGCGTCATGGCTCACGTCTTCTTGATGCCCATGACGACATAACCGGGCTCGATGCCGAGTTGGCCGCCAGTGAGGACGTAGGTGATCTTGCAGCGCAGGTCGTATGGCAGATTGTCGCTGCTGCGGCACTCGACGACGCGCAAGCCGCCGCTGGGGATGGCGTGATATTCGACGCGCCGCAGGATCAGAATGTCGCCCTTTTGAAAGCCGCGGTCGTCGCGACGCACTTCGAAATTCTTCACGCCGTCGTTCACGGCGTGCCAATAAGGCGAGAGCGTCTTCAAGACGTGCTCGGTCATCAAAAATTTCCTTCCGCCACTTGCGCGCACGGGATGCCGGCCTCGCGCCACATCTTCACGACGCGCGTGCGATCGTCGAAGGCCATGACTGGCCGCCATCCGTCGGCGCGCATCTGGTCTAGAATTTCGCGCTTCACGATGTCGTCGGGGCGGTGGTCGCCGGCGCGGCGCATGTAGAGATTCGCGGGCCTGACGGACGGAATGTAGCGCAACAGCCACGCAACTGTAGATGCGCGGCATTCGTCGGATCGCCCAGATACAAAGACGATGTCCATGCAGTCTCGCGCAAGCGCTTGGCACACTCGCACCATATGAAAAATTGGAGCATCGTCGGCCACTGCGGAAAAGCACGCCCGCCAGTCTTTCGGCCGATCATCGCCCGGCTCGCGCACGATGTAATGCAGCCTGTGCGACATGTCGGCGAGCGTGCCGTCGATGTCGAAAACGTAGCAGGGATAGGCTGGCGTCATTCTGTCGGCTCCTTCGCTTCGGCCATCGCGCGCCGCAGATCGTCATGAATCTTTCGGACGAACCGCATCATGAACGGTTCGATGGCGTGAATGAGAGCGTCGTTCCAGCCGACGGTCTCGCCGAACATGCCGCACCAGACTTGATGCGCGCCGGCATAGCGCAGGCGACCGAGCGCGAGTTCCAGCGCGTCCCGCTCCCGCACCAGTTCGCAGATGCGCTCGTGCTGGCGGTTGGCGTTGGCGCGCAGGTCGTCGATCAGGCGCTCGGGATCGTAGGTGCGCGTCTGAACGAATGCCGCGCGCAGGCGATCATTTTCAGCCCGCAGGTTTTTCAGTTCTCGTTCGAGCGTCTTGGCGCGATAGTTCGCGGCGGCGACTTCGACAACGGACGGGCTAGTATCGAAGGGCCGTGCCGGCACGATCCGATAGCCCTTGGCCTCGATTGCCGCCAACGCCGCGCGCGTCAGTTCCTGCGCAGCGCCGACTTGAAACACAACAGGCCAAGCCCGGCTAGCGCACATCGCGGATGCGATCTTTTCGGCGAGGTCATTCATTGTCTGCCTCCTTGGTGAGCGCGGCGCGTCGCGCTTCCACAACCTTCACGCGGCGCTCAATCGCGGCGCGCGACAGACATTCTTCGCAGTCATCTTGCTCGCCGCACGAGCAATTTTCTTTCCCGAATTCGAGCGGGAACAGCCTGTAGATCGCGGCGAACATTCGCTCTTCATCCGGGCCGTTGAGGACTCGGTCGCCGGTCCATTCGAGGGCTGCGACGCAGAGGTCGCGTAGGCGAAAGGCAAGCGGGCTCCCAAGGATGTCTAACTGCGTGAGGATGCTCTTGCTGTCATTTGTCATCGGTCACTCCTTCCCGAGCGCGGCGCTGGCGCGAGCACCAAAGTCTGTGCTTTTTGCTCCCCACGGGCCTTCGGACGGGTTCTCGTGGTCGCCCGCGTAAAACCGCAACGCCTCGCGCAGCCGCTCAATCTCCGCCGCCTGCGCTTCGATCTGCGCAAGCGCGCGGGGAATGAACACTCGGGCTATGGACGAGTGAGCAGCATCTTCAAGCGCACTGAAATTCTGCGCGTCTTCTCGAAAAAGGGCGCGTAGGGTGGCTATCTCTTCCGTGGTTAGGCTCGTCACAGTCACAGCAGCCTCTCCTTTTCGGCGAGCGCCATGTAGTCCGCGCGGATTGCTTCAAGCAGCGCGATCTGCCGATCGGCGACCTTCTGGCCGAGCTTCCCGGCGGCGACGCGGCTCGGATAGACGTGCCGGCGCAGCCGCAGTTCACGATCGATCTCGGCCAGCTTTTCGGTGGCGGTGAATCTCGGAGTCATCTGCGCACCTTCGCCAGCGTGATCTTGCTGGCCTCGATCTGCTTCTCGTATTCGGCGAGGAAGCTCATCGCGGCGCGGATCATCGAAGACAGGATGGCGTCCACTTCTTGGCGCTCGGCGTTCATGAAGAGCGACGGCGCGACGATCGGGCCGATCGACTCCATCTTCTGACGCTCGCGCTCGTATTCGTGCATCAGCGGCGCATAGGGGCGCAGAACATGGGCGGCAGTCTGGATAGCTGCGGCCATGCCGTTGAGTTCGGCTTTCGCGTCGCGAGTCATTGTCATCCCCTGGATTGTTCCCGCCGGGTCCGCTCTCGATCGGCCCGGCGGGGCGCGCGTGCGGTCAGGCCGCGTCGCGCTGTTGTGGCTGGTGCGTTGAGTTGCGATGCGCGGCGGAGAGTGGAGGAGCGTAGCGGCGTGGTGTTCCGTTACTTCTTGCCGGCCGGCTTCGGGCCGGCGACCTGCGCCGCGTCGGCGGCCTTCTGCGCCTCGATCATGCGCGCCTCGGACTCGATCAGTTCGGGCAGGGCGAGTCGCGCCTTGAGGTCGCCGGCGAACGACCGGATCAGATTGTTCGTGGCGCCGGTGACAGAGTTGGCGGTCTTCACGTCCATCGTCCCGGCGAGCAGGCCGTCGATGACGGTGTTCGACACGTCGCGCGTGCGGATCATGTCGGGGCTCTTGATCTGATAGGTCATGCTGCTTTCCTTTCGGCGCGCTTGAGTGCGCGCCTGGCGCGCTTTGCTGCGACGGCTGCGGCGCGCAAGTCGCGACCGATCGCAATCTGGTGATCTTCCGCTTTGACGACATCGCACCGGATGCCGGCCTCGGCGGCCTTGTAGGTGAGCATGGCGACGGCCTTGGCCGGGGCCTTTTCGAGGATCGATTTGTTGAAGGCGGCGATGGTCTCAACCTGCGCCCCATGGGCGGCTTTCGAGCCGCGACCAGTCCTTGTGTTGTCCTTGATCGGCGGCGCGATGACGGTTAGGTCGGCGGCCGACGCGACGAGGCGGGTCGACCACACATGCAAGGCATAGTGGCGCTGGCGCGCCATGCTCGCCTTGAGCTTGGCGATGCGCGCCGTTTCTTTGCGCCAGCGATACGAGAATTTCCTGAACCGAGAGTCGCGCTGCGATTGCAATGCCGGCGAATTATCAGACGGACCAGCTTCCTGCACTTCGCCCTCAATCAAAGGCTCACCGCAGGGGCCTGTGGAGAAGCCTCTGTCTGAGGTAGAGAATTCGCCCTTGCCGCCCGCGTGAAACGGGTCGCTCAGGCCGGGCGCGCATCGCCCGTCCGCGTCTGTTACTGACGCAAATCCATCGATCAAATCGAACGCCACGGTGAGGCGCTCTGTGCCGGGCTTGATGCGCGCGGCGATTTCGACGCACACGCTCAGCCACCATGCGCCGGCATGAAACTTGACGTCCGCTGTTTTCAGCGCCTCAGGCGAAGCCGGGAATCGCCCGCGCGTCTTGATGCGGCCGGGCACGCCGCGCAGAGAGAAGCGCCAGGATACGGGGCGGATGGTCTCCCCGCGCGCGGCCGCCTCGTCCTTGCCGACGCGGGCCCCTTCCTCCCTGCGCGCGCGGGACGCCCCATGCGCGCCTCTGGGTTCGCTGTCGCCAGCCGGCGCGGAATGCGCCGTCAATGTCCAGCACGACTTCGCGGGCTCGCGCAGCGGGATCGACTCCGCGCGGCGCACGCTCTTGAATCGTGGATAGCCAGAAGCGCCTCCTGCGCCGGCCTTGGCCCGCCGAAAGAACGCCTTCATCGCCAGATCGAGGTCGCCAGCGACGCGCTCTTGCGTGCCGCGCGGCATCGCCGCCCACTCGGGGCATTGCTGCCGAAGCTCCGTGATGTCCTTGCCCTGATCGAACGCGGACAGCGACGTCTTCTTGTCGCCGCGCTGCTTGGCGCGCCTGTAGAAGGCCTCGCGCATCTCAAGCAGCGCATTCCAGAGCGATGCGCACATACGCGCCTGTTCTGTCAGCGCCGCCGCCTGCGCCGCGTTCGGGTAGAGCTTGAACGTGTATCGACGAAGCATGTGGCTATCCTTCATGTCTTTCCTCCCCGCGCGCGCGAGACGCCCCGCGCATCCCTGCCCACTGGCGACACTCACTCACCTTCCTCCCCGCGCGCGCGGGACGCCCTTCGCCGGGAAAGGCGACGGTGCTCACCGCCCTCCTTCCTCCCCGCGCGCGCGGGACGCCCCATGCGCGTCCGTAGGTTCGCTGTCGCCAGCCGGCGCGGAATGCGCCGCAATCCGTGATCATCTGCGTGTCGCGCCTCCCTTTGCCTTCTCAGCGTCGGCGCGTTTCGCTGTCGCTGACAGCTCATCGAAAATCGCGTCGGCGGCGTCGATCTCGGCGGCGCTCGCGTTCTCCCGCCAGTCGGCGAGGCTGGCCATGCCGTTGCCAGCGGCCTGGCGCGCCATGCCCTGCGCGATCCGGACGTGATCGAGATTGTCGGACGCCGGGGGCGTTGCGGGGGGATCGACACGGCCCCCGGCGTCCTGCGAGGCGGCGGCGGATGCAGGCGTGCTTCCCGCGGCCTCGCGTTCCTGCGCCGGCTGCGCGCCGGCGGCGTTGTTCTCGTCCGCGATCTCGCCCGTCTCAGGATCGTGCGGCGGCGGCGGCGCCAGGGCGTCGAGCCGGCCGGCGATCGTCTTCGGCGCGGCGAGCCTCACGCTCTTGTCGCTCGCGCCGTCGAGGTCATAGAGCGCATCGTCGCGCCGGATCACATCGTCGAGGTCGGTGGACAGCGGCAGGCGCTTCGACAGGCGACGAATGGCGCTTTTCTTGGCCATCTCGTCCCACCAATCGACCCACGGCCCCTTGTCTTTCGAGCGCGAGACGTTGCGGATTTTCTCGATGTCGGCCGGGCGCAGGACTTCGACCTCGATGGTCCCGTCCTTGAGCTTCGCCATGGCGAAGACGCAGCGGATCGTGTTGTGGTCGGCCTCCGGATCGGCCTCGTATTCGATGTGCTCGCCCGTGTCGTCGACCCACGACCGGAACTTATCGCCGGCGTAGACCACGCGTGCGACGATGCTGGCGAGTTCGCCCGAGTTGCGCACCTTCTTGAGGATGCCGGCGACCATCGGCATCCATTGCACGGCCTCGATCCAGTGGTCTGCGCCGTTGCGCTTGACGCGGGTGCGGTAGATGACGAGCGCGCCCTCGCGGCCGTCCGGCAGAAGCCCGTCCTGCGCGGCCATCAGCGCCGAGTTGAACAGGCTGGCGCGATCCGCCGCGGCGAGCGCCGGGTTGCGCTGGACCGCGGTCATGACGACGCGCATGAAGCGCTCGACCGGGATGTGAGCCGGAAGCGCGGCCGCGAAATCGGTCTGGCGCGCGGAGAGCTGGTCATTGGCGGCCTTGACCGGGTGGACGCGCGCAGGCTCGGCGGCGGGCTCGGCGACTTGGACAGGGGCGTTCATTCTGCGGCTTCCTTCTTTGGCTGCTTGATGGTGATCTGCCGCCATGTGGAGGCGGCGGAGACGTATTCCTTCCGCCGGCGCGTCGGCGCTTCGATGGTCCGCCCGTCGGCCAGCCGGCCGCGCGTGGCGTTGCCGAGCCGCGCGACGATCTCGGCGTCGAGGGGCTTGCGCTCCTTCTCGGCGGCGTCGCCGTCGGCCTCACGGGCTTTCAGCGCGGCGCGCTGCGCGACGATCTCGCCGATGCGCGCGTCGCCCGACAGATCGATCTCGGACCCGTCGTCGTCCCGGTAGAGCCAGCGGATCAGATCCCCGTCGCGGGCGTAGTCGGGCGGATAGGCGTCATCCGCCTCGACGCGGCGCCAGAACTCGGCGACCTCGGTCCGCACGCGCGCCATGGTGCGGGCGTGAATCGGGATGTCGATCAGCCGCAGGGACAGCGCCCCGCCGGTGCGCAGCGCCGCCACGGCGGCCCAGCTCGCGCCGGTCATGTCGGCCTCGATGATCGCCTGCACCGCGATCCACAGCGGCGGAACCATGTCGCCGGTGTCGGCGTCGCGCCACTTCGATGCCGCCCATTCGCCGACGGTCTTGATCTGGACAATACCGAGGCCGTCGCGCTCCGGATCTATCGCCAGCACGTCGGGCGTCGCGCCGATGCGGGCGGCGGGCAGGCGGAAATAGTGCCGCGCCGGTTCGACGGTCCATCCCGGCCGCAGCGCCTGGATCATCTCGACGGCCAGCGGCTCAAGCCGGGTGCCGCGCGCCAGAGGCGACAGGGTGATCTCGTCGGCGGCGATGGTCGGCGCATCCGGCTCGGTCGGCTGTCCCGTTCCGCGCTTTTCGTGCCAGAGCGCAAAGGGCGTGACGTATTCGTGGATGCCGAGCAGCGCGCCGGCGGCGCTGGCGGTCACGTCCTGCGCGCGCCAGCGCAGCCATTCGGCGCGATCGGAGACAGACCGCGTCTCGACGCAGCGCTCGTGCGCCAGCGTCAGTGCAAGGGCGGTCGGGGAGAGCGTCGCCATCACAGCGCCCTCGCCATGCGCAGCCGAACGTCGATGCAGCCGTGCATGACCTGCCTGCGGACGCGCTCGATGGTGATGACGGCGGCGGCGTAGACGTCGATGATGTCGGCGCTGTAGCCGGCCGCGCGCAGCGTCTCGGCGACGGCCGCATAGTCGGCGAGGTCGGGCAGCGGCTCGATCGTCTTGCGCATGTCGGCGATCAGGCATTCGCGGGCTATGGCGGGAGTCATGTCGTGATCCTCACGATGATGGTGTTGCACCATGTCCCGCTTTCCGAGAACGAGCCCGCGGGTAGATCGTCGATCGTGCCTTTGCATATCGCCACCAGATCGCGGAATGCCTGCGATTTCTTCGTCTCCCGAAACTCGGTGCCAGCCGACATGATGGCGTGCAGCGAGCCCCCAGGGCGAAGGAATTTCAGCGCGTGGGTGACGTGGTCGATGTCGCGCTCGCGGTCGAACGGCGGGTTCATGACGATGGTGTCGTAGGGCTCGAAGTCTTGCGGCCGCAGCGTGAGGAAGTCGGCGCACATGACGCGGTTGTAGATGCCCTCTGCGCTCAGGCGCGCGGCCAGTTCCGGCTGGATTTCGACGCAATCGACGATGTTGTCGAAGCGGTATTCGGCCTCGTAGCGCGCCCGGCCGCCGCTCCATGAATCCAGATCGCGCGGCCGCGCGATGCACCGCCGCGCCAGATTTCCCGTGCCTGCGGACGGCTCAAGGAACCGCAGGCGCTGGCTTTCCTTCTTGGCGAACCTGATGACGCACTTCTGCCACCCATTCGGGTTGAACAGGTGGTCGGCGGCTTCGTCGGGCGTCGGGAAAAAGCCGAAGCGCTTGGCGATCGTCGTCTTGCGGCTTTCGAGTGGGTCTTCCTCCTTCGTCTGGCCATCGCCGACCGCCGCGCCGTAGTGCTCGGCGAGCAGCTTGTTGACCTTCTCGACCAGATCGTCGCGCCTGAACCACAGATGCGCGTTGCCGTTCTTGAAGCAGCGGACCTTGAAATAGTCGTTCTCGTGCTCGCTCTGGCGAGCCTCCCAAGATCCACCACGCTCCCGCTCAAGCATGTGGAGCGTCGATTGGAACGACGCTTCGGGGTGCCCGTCGAGGATCGAGAACACGCGCTCGACGTCGATCAGCGTGTCGCGCGTTCGCCCCCATTCAAGGCGCCCGGAGTCGTTGAACATGCGGGTGACGATGATCCGCGAACCGACCTTGAATCCGTCGTGGCTGCGGAACCGACGATCGAGCGCCGAGAAGACGTTCGCCATGCCGCGCCGGAAGATCAGGCCCGCGTCCTGCCGGAACCGTTCGAGCGTGGCGAAGATGTTTTCTACCGTGATCGGCGGCATCCCCTTCGCCGCTTCGTCCTCGGTGATCAGCTGGCCGTCGCGGTCGGTGCGTTCCGGCACGTAGCGCATTTGGGCGCGCAGTTGTTCCTTGGCCTCGCGATCCATCAGCCGCTCAAGGTCAGTCATCTCGACGATGTGCGCCCAGCATTCAAGATCGAGAATGCGGCGCGCGGTGCGCTCGTATTGGGCGGCGTCGGGCAATTTGACAGCGCTGAAGAATGCTTGGACCTCGGGCGCCCGCTCGTAGGAGATGTTGTTGACCGACCGCGGCGCAGCGCGGTGCGACATGGCGTGCGCGGCCTTTACAGCTGCATCCGCGGCGGCGATCGCCTTGAAGGCGTCAGCATAGAGGATCAAGGCCTGATTGCGGGCGTCGACAATATGCTCGACTGTCTGGCGAGGAATGAGAGCGGTCATCGTCCGCCCTCCCGCCCGGAAATCGGCGTCTCGTAGTCCTCATGCTCGCGCGTCGCAGCGGCGGCGCGGGACATGACCACCAGCCCGAGCATCAGCGCGCTGATGACGCCGCCGATGACAAGCGAGACGAGCGCGACGCCAACCACGCCGGCGGGGCTCGCCGCGCAGTCCGCCGGCGCAGCGGCGTAGGCGTCCGGCGAGTCCAGCACGATCCAGGCCGCGACAAGCGCGGCGACCATGACGATGAAGGCTGCGCCGTCGAGGGCGGCGGCGAAAATGCGGCGGCTCATGATGCGACTCCGGCGATGCACGCCGCCTCGCGCGCCCGGCGCAATCCAGGGTGCGACTCCACAAAATCGACCAAAGCGCGGTAGTCGTCGCCATGC
>ERZ761594.83-NODE-83-length-44465-cov-92.848458_pt1 | contig 44465 bp, 59 predicted proteins | sample MGYA00511036_ERZ761594 | MGnify/ENA primary metagenome ERZ761594 (study PRJEB28899, sample SAMN03785561) | bioreactor sludge metagenome | biome: EBPR Sludge; feature: EBPR Bioreactor; material: 0.22µm filtered reactor supernatant | place: Saint Lucia: Queensland... | reverse complement strand
CACGCGGAACTGAGGCTAGTGGCGACCTGCGGCCTTTGCGGTCGCCCATGGCGGCAATGAGGACCGAGATGGCAACCAACAGGGACGACATAACGCAGTGGCTTCACCGAGGCCAAGAGAAGGGTGCGACCCACATGATCGTGGTCTGCGACACATTCGATTGGTCAGACTATCCAGTGTTCGTAATGCCGGGCGAGGACGCTCGGAAGATCGCGGACCAGAACAATGGACCGAACATGACAAAGCTCATGGAGGTCTACAAACTAGCTGACGATTGGCAGACGCAATTAGACCAACGCCGTTGCTTCAACTACTAGGCACACATGGCGGTGATGAGCACCACGGAAGTTGCGCAGTACCTGCCGGTTGGGTCTGCGCCGTTGGTCGGCCAACGAAACGTTCCGAGCCGACAGAGGACGAGGGTTCGCCCCTCAGTCCCCAGCAGGGGTGGGAAGCCCCGCACATATCTGCCTTGAACCGAATGGCGGCAATGAGGACCACGATGCGAGTCTTAGTCTGCGGCGGCAGGAACTATGACAACTACGGTGCGCTCGCAACACTGTTGTCCGCGCTACAGGTGACGCGAGAGCCGTTCGACGTTCTTATCCACGGCAATGCTCAAGGCGCTGACATGCTGGCCGATACTTACGCCCGGCGACACAACATTCCCGTGATGGAGTTCAATGCTGACTGGAAACGACACGGAAAATCGGCCGGCCCCCGGCGCAACCGGCGGATGATCGTGGAGGGTAAGCCCGACCTGGTCGTGGCGTTCCCCGGACGGAACGGCACCACCAACATGGTTGCCCAAGCACGCGCGGCTGGCATCGAAGTAATCACATATCTGCCTTGAGGGCACCGATGGACGATCTTGGTCAAGCGCGCACGCAATATTGGAACAAATGATACGTAAAGAATTTAGTAAGAAAGTTAGGCCGTGACACCGGAATATTACGAAAGCCGCCTCGACTATGACCCTTATAGTGGTCTACTTCGGTGGAAGGAGAGACCGCGCGGCCATTTCCAGACCAATAAGGGCTGGCGTGTATATAATACAAGAAATGCTGGCAATGTAGCAGGCAAAAAGCAGCCAAATGGCTATATCGGACTAAGGATGGATGGGAAATTTCATTATGCTCATCGCATTGCTTGGATTATTTCTAGGCAAACTATCATACCAGAAAGAATGCACATCGATCACATTAATCAGGATCGTGCCGATAACAGCGCTAACAATCTAAGGTTGGCAACACCAAGGCAGAATAGTTGCAATTCAGTCAAAAAAAGGAAGAACGGGCTCCCGAAGGGAGTGTTCGCAATCAAAGGGCGAGCAGGATATCGCGTAGAAGTGGCCATGAATGGAAAGATGCTCACAGCAAAAACAAACTCCCTTGAGGAAGCGGAAAAATTAGCCAAAGAATTTCGAGAAGAGCTTCACGGAGAATTTCTTCGTCATGACTAGGCGCAAGGAATTTAGTAAAAAGACCAAGCTACAAGCTTGGGAAAGATGTGGAGGAAAATGTGATGAATGTACGGCAACTCTTTATCCTGGTAAATGGCACCTTGATCATATCAAGCCTGATGCTTTTGGCGGTGAGCCTGTACTCGACAACGCCGCCTGCCTCTGCTTGTCATGCCACAATAGAAAAACTGGAACCGAAGACATACCCAAAATCGCGAAGTCCAACCGTGTACGGTCTAAACATCTAGGCTTGAAGGTGAAGCGGGGGCCTCCAATGCCGGGCTCTCGTCGCTCAAAATGGAAGCGCAAAATTGATGGGACTGTCGTACCTCGTTAAGCGGCCAACTATCCAGCGCCTTTATCGACTCGTAACTTAGCATGAGTAGCTGACGCCAGCGCAACGGCCATACTTGGCTCTCGCCTGTCGTGATATCGGTTACGATCAGATCGGCGCTACCACGAACCTGACTGCGTACAGTACAAATGTACTTATCCTTCTCGGAGTAGACCAATGGAAATTCTCCTTGTTACCGTAATGATCTGTATCGGCATGCTCTTGGTAGTGGCTTGTTTTGGACCGCTAGAATAGCGCGGGGTCCCAGCCATGAATTTCGCAGACTTCGTTTGCCCATGCTTTGAAGGCCGCGCTGTGCTCCCCCTTGCCTGAACAATTATTATGATCTTCATGTACGTGTATTAATTCATGCGCCATTGTCTCGATCAATGCAGTCGTGGATTTGCAATAATGCAATGAGAGGCGAATCCTGTGTTTGGTGCCAATGCGGAACCAATCACCTCGATTCTTAATAGAACGATATACCTTAAAACTAACGTCTTCGCTATCAGGCAGATTCCAATCACAGAATGGTGGCGTGGTTACGAGATAATCATAGGCCGCAGCCATCATCTCTGGCGTTATGACTAGCTTTGGCATTCTCACACCTTTATCAGACTGCCTCGGAACTGCACATGGTTGTCGTCATATACTATGACTAATTCTGGCTGAAGAAGGACCCCCTTGTGGAAGGTCAAAACAACAAAGCCGGAACGCCAATTCTTGGGCCCTGCCTCGGTATAATCAAGAAAAGCTCTGGCTCCGACATCTGCTAAGCATCCAGTATCGACGCCCCATTTGATGTTTTCTGTATAGTCACTGAATGGCCGGACTTGAAGAGAATGAAGGTGCCCAGTGATGAAGCTCTTGCCTCCCCACAAGACGTTATTGTGGGTAGCATGAATACCACCTTTGAATCTGTGCTTTACCACCACGTCTTTGTTAACATCCACCCTCCAACAAGGTGACCATAATGGAAAGTGGTCTTTGAGATGAACGCCATTAATGTGGGCATATTCTGGCGCTAAGCGATGCAATGTCGATTCAAAACGAGCATCATGATTGCCCAAGGTCCATATTCTTTCCACTCTGCCAGCAGCCTTTTCGATCTCGTACAATTGCTCCTGTGCCGCCTCTATTTCTGCGGCTGGCTCTGGCATCTTCTCCCACCCTATCGGAGAATGTTTTGATATTCTGGGGAAGTCCATTACGTCGCCATTTAGAATGACGCACTTCGGCTTCATCTCTTTGATGAAGTGAACGAAGGCCCGCATGGCGGTAGACGGGGGGCCCGGCTCTATATGAGCGTCGGAGCCAATGATGATTGAGCCAGACTGGATATTGAATTGAAGAACGCCGGGATAGGTAGCAAGAGCATTATGGGAATTATGGTGCGGAGGGGTTACGTCCTGACCGTACTTTTGCTCTAAGTTCCGACACCTCGCATTAATATTCCTGATATGGACGCCTAGACGCTTGGCGGCCTCTGTCTTGCCATAGCGACGGACTAACTCCATCACTTCGGCGTCCGTCCCCTTTGGATGACTCAATCAGACTCTCCCACCCTATGGATTGTCAGAACCTAGTCCAATGTCCCGACCCAATCCCAATAATAGTCCCTATGGCGGCAGCAAATCCAGAATACCAATGCTGCTTGCGCTCTAAGGCACCAATCTTTTCATCATGTTTTTCTAGTTGCGATATTAGCTTGGCTACATCGTCTTTTAGACTGTCCACACCTGACTCAATCCGGCCTAAAGATCGCTGTACCCCATTATCGTCCTGATCTCTTACCATGGCCACCTCTCACGAGATGGCTCGATATCTCTATTATCCCCTCTCGCTTCCTGTCTATCTTTCTCGACATGCTGCCCTTTGCGCATGCCGACAAGAAAGGAAATGACACCGACGAATATGGCTCCCGCAATGGGACGCAAGATGCTGAAGTACCACGCCATCAGTGTAGCGATGAGAATGATAAGTACGCCCAAGGCAATGTAGGCGTAAAAAGGATCGTAGAAGCTGGCCCAGGTGTGGGTCAGCCAATTATTCAGGCCCTGGGTAATAAGGTCAGTCATTGCCGTGCATGGAGCGTAGCCGGGCAACGATTGTGATGATCATGACCACCACAATGAAGCCGGTAACGTACTCCACAGGAAGATAGACCTTGATCTGCTCGACCGTGCCAGCATCCAGAGCACTGGCCAGATAAGCGACACCATTCACAAAGACGGTGCCGACAATCACCAGTTTCGACCAGAGGATAACCGCGCTATCACGCGATGCCTCTAGTGCGCGCTCCCACATCGTCCCCTTGGCTTCCTTGTACTCCCGCGAGAAAGTCCAAACGATGTACGCGCCAACAGCAAGCAGAAAGACGTTAATTGCGAGCCCAACCATCCCCTACCCCCTATGCTGGCCAGCGAGCCCCCGTAAACTTGCTCTTGGCCATCCGAGTCACATTTACACTATCCGACTGGTTCCCACCACGAATCAGATAGTAGCTGCCTTCCTCACCCTCATAAAGAGCAACGTGGCCCCCACCATTCCGGGTGAAGACCATGACCGCCCCCAACTTGGGCTCACACGCCACGCCAAACTTCATCCATGCCTGGGCCCACAGGAAGCGATTAAGATCGCCTGAGCCAAAGACCGGCCGAATACCATTTTTGGCCATGCAGTAGGCAACAGTCAGTCCGCACCACGGAATGCTGTCATGGGTATAATTTGCCACATATGAGGCCATTTCCGGGTATTTCTGCGCGATATAGTTTCGCCACTCTAGGATAGTCGGATTGTCCGCACCGCCGGGGTACTCATTGGTCCCGGTGATCTCCCGCATGGTTGCCAGCCACGGTGGGGTGCCCCCAGAAGCCCCAGAATTGCCCGCTGGCGCGTTTTCCTTCTTTTTGAGGGGCCCATTCCAAGGCCAGCCCAAAATGCGCAGAATCGTCTCTAATAGACCGCCAGCGTCCTTCGGCTTCGGGACCTCGGTCGTTGGCCGCTTGACCCCCTGAGCCAACTGAAAGCCATAGATGATCTGGGCATCCTTAACCGGCGTTTCCTTGCCAGCCTCATACCAGAACATGGCATTGGCCAGATTCAGCATAACATTCAAGTCGTTAGGGTCGATTTCCTTCCCGGCAGCATATCCGGTCTTATTGACCACAAACTTGACATATTGTGAATAGTCCTGACCGCCGCCGTATCGGTTGACGATGCCCTGAAGCGTCTTCACCCCAGCGGCCCGATAGCGCAGAATCAGCTTGTACCAGAGTGCCACCCCCTGCTCCGGGGTCTCGAAGACCGCGATGGGGTTGCCGCCACCAATCCTGACAGTCGTGACAAAGCCGGGCTCGCCCTTTACCCATGCCGCATCGCCATTAATGGCACCCGGATTATTGGACCATATCGAGGGATTGACTTCACCCCTATGATCTGGAGAGGAGTAAAAGCCCCCAGGGACCAGACTACGGTAGTTTGCCATCGGTAGCTTCCCCCTTCACCGCTGGCTCCATCTTTATCGCACAACCAGCCTGTAGCACACCCCCCTTGGTCGTAACATCGTTGGGAGGGCGCTTCAAAATCTCCCTGACCTCAAAGAGGCACTCGTCTAGAGTATCGAATTTATGCTCGAATGTCAGGGGCTTTGGAGCACCTTGTAGGATCAGAAATACAAAAAAGACCACATATTCGATCATATCATTGTCCCCGCTACAAAACAGTAAACATACCCATCTGGCCGGGCGCACACATGGGACCGCCCGTCTGGGCTCTCTCTCGGATCGGGCTGTAGGTGCTCTACCCTGTTGCTTGGCACAGGCAACCAACTGCGCGTCTCCCGGTGCATAAACCACCAGTTTCCGCCAATCGTCTTCGTCTCAGTGGGGTAGCAATCAATCCGATTGCAGCAGCCAGTATGCCGCCTGTTGCCATTATTCGGCTGGAGCCAGTAACTATAGAAACGGTCAACAGCCTCAGTCATGCCCTCGTGGTGATGTAATTCCTGCGCACTTGCGGGCATCAAGAGCCACAGCATCACCGCAATGGCATAGCGCATTATGCTGACCTGATAAGGGTAAGACCTATGATGACTGCCGGAGGGATGTTGCTGAAGTTGGTCGGCGACGTGCTACCGGCCGTGATACCCGTCACACGAGACCCCGTAATGGTACTTCCCGTCAATGCGTTTACGCCGCCATCATAAACAACTGTCCCAGTTGTTGACGCATTGGTAAGGAAGCGAGCGCCAGAAGAAGTTTCGTGCGTGTGCCCAGGGTCTGTAATCGGCACAGAAGGCACGTTCTGGCTGGATAGCGTTGTAGTCTGTGACCCACCAGAAGCAAAGTTGGTATCACCGTCTACACCACCCGTAGAAGAACCAGACGTGATGCGTGACTGACTCTGATTGAGAGTGGCACGGAAGCGGCCCCGCGTATCCGGCAGCGTAGTGCTTCCCAGAATTGTCGCCAGCGCCGGATACGTTGCTGACGAAAACGTAGTGCCGTCGCAATTCAGATACGGCGGGATCGTGCAGCCACTCACCCAGTTTGGCACACTGGAGCCCGCATAATCCCAGAGGGTGCCGACCCTATCGAGTCCAATATAGCGAATGGACCCATTATTGGACGAGTTAGTACCCTCGATCATGATCTGCGTAGGATCGTATGGCGGCGCACATACCACCCAGCGCGATCCAGTGCTGGCGCACGTCGTCTGGATGGTTACCGTGTACGCCGACGTATTGGTGCAGAGATTTTCCACCACATACGTCTTGCCGCTGATCGTGGTGCCGGGCGCAGAGCTAAGACCCGGAACAGTGACCGTCACGTTGGACGGCAACGCACCCGTGAACATCAAAATGGCAGAGCGCGTCTGAGCCGTCGAAAGCGTCAACGAGCCACCCGACAAGTCAATCGACTGAATGGTGCCAAATGCGCGGTCGAACACATCAAAGTCGGCATTGACCGGCGTATCCCACGTACCGGAATAATCGCCAGAGCCCGGCTTCTCGACAGCTAAGTTGCTGGTATATGTTGAGGCCACCGTTATTCCTCCCCCGTAGCCATTTCATAACCCTCACGGGCCAATGCGGGCGCAACAGCGCGACGGTATGGGATGACATTCTTTGGAACATCCCTAGTCGCATTTAATACCTGCCTGACAGCATTTGCATCGCGAATCCATGGTGCCGCCGCCATCGCATAGGCATATGGGCTACCTGTGTAGTAGTGCCCTGCTGCCCCGATACCAAGACCGCCAAATACCTGTGCTAGTGGCAGAGCCAATCTTGCAGCAGTAGAACCACTACCTGATGGATTAACTGGTTTAGGCGTGGTGCGGCCAAGAGCGTTTGCCAGATCATTAAGATGCCGACGCTCTTCCGCAGAGAAAAGCTCACGAGCCACTGGAGCGCTACTATCAGAATGTAGGAACTTCTTTATCTGTCGCGCTATCTGGATAGGAGTGCGCGCGGTTTCTTCGGCAACCTCATGAACACTGGCTCTATCATGCACTAACTTGTCGAAAACTGCCTGACGTAAAGACTTGATAGCATCGCTATCAGGACCCAGAATGCTCTTAATGCGCTGGATTACAGCCGAAGCCATGCTACCACCGCCAGCAGAAGATGCCCCAATAACAAGATTGGCTACTTCCTCAGGAGTCTTTTCACCATTTACTATTTTAGCAATGACTGCATCCGCACCCTTGGTGCGCCCGGTCATGTCCTTATATTGTCTCCAATAGCCACGAGCCTGCACAAGATCATCCAGTGCTTTGGGATCGCCAGCTATCAACTTATTGACGACAACGCCATGCTCCCATTCATCATACGAGTCCTTGATGATCTTGGCCGCGAGACCATCTTCCGTTCGCGTGTTTGGAAAAATCTTCACGAATTGCTTGCGTATTGCCTCCATAGACCGAGTAGAAATATCCTTGCCACTATTGCTGTATCTTTCGATAATGCCAAGCATCCGCAAGGACTGCGGATGCGATATATTGTTCATATCAGAAAGCCTAAAACCATCACTCTCTAGTGCCAACTGCGTCCTAAGTGGCAGAGCCTCTACAGCTTCTGGATGGACTGTGGCTTCTCTAGCGGCAGCGCTCTCATAATGCTTTGAGCCCATGGCCTGACGGCGCTGAGCCTCTACCTTGAGAGCCTCGTCAACGGTATGACCAGCCTCTCCAGCAGTCTGCGGAAGACCACCCAAACCTTCTCCGACCTCTTCCACGGCATCCTGTGCAGCACGACGCTGTTGCTGGTCGAAACGATTCATTAACACTTGAGCAGGGTAGCCCTTACCGCCCTTTCGAATATCCTCCTCCAGTGCAACTTGTGACGGCGCTCTAGGATGCTCCTCAGATAGCATCCTTTGACCCTTGGTCAGCGGGATACCAAATTCCTGTGGCCTCGTTCCGCGCATCAGCACATTGGCTACTTTATCTGCACCCAAGGCCCCGACAACTGAGCCTAGAACTCGACCCCATGGGCCAAGCTCAGGAAATGTTTCATGCACTGCCTCACCAGATGCGCCGCTGGCCATCTGAATGGCCGCCATCGGCAACACACCCTCTGGGCCAGCCCCAAGAGGGGCCCATGGCAATGCCTTACCAGCCGCAGATGCCATCTTTTCTGGCAAATTTCGCGGCGTCATCGCGCCTTCTATGCCAACATCCTTTTTGAATTGTTCTCCCTGCTTTTCATAGACTTCAGGGCGTAGCGCCTCAGTCCCGGCATCTTCCCCAAACAGTGAGTTGTCCTGCTGGGACAACTTCATATTTGGGTTCATGGCCTGCGCTTCAGCGAGCATGGCCGGGGCAGCGCCCTTCACCATATCAATGGCTTCACGAGCTACGCCAAGTGGCACTTGAGCAAGCACCCGCGCCCCATAGCCACCCATGGGGGCCTTATTGAGCATGTGTGATCCAAATGACTTGAGCCGGTCAGTAAGCCCTACAGCGGGAGCATCCGCCTTAGTCTCTGGCGCATCACTTACAACATCCCATTCGCCAATCGGCTTTGTGCTCACGACATCCCAGTCGGCCATTATTGCACCCTCTCAGGCTTACCGTTCTTGAGAGTCCATTTCTGGCCATTACCGAATGTAGTTACCTGCCCCTCCTTGAGCATCTTTTGAGCTTCTGGCGGCAGAGTGACATGAGAACGCTCTGCCGTGCTCATTCCATCCAATTCTTTGCGAGCTTCTGGAGTCAGATATTTGTCGCGGAAGTTATTCATCCGCGTTCCGGCTTGATACTGCTTTTCCAAACCAATTAGCTGACCAGCCATCAGTCGCTTGTAGTTGGCAATAACGCCAGCCAACTGAGCCGGGCTGCTGGCCGCCTTCAATTGAGCACGAAGCTCTTCGCGATCTTGCAGGGCATATTGCGAACCAATAACAGCCTTGGCCACTTCGCCGCCCACAATCGACTTCACGGCCTCAAAGTTAGTGGGGGCCTCTTGGCCAGTCTGAGTACGCCACGCATTACGCACAGCGTTAATGGCTTGAATGTCGCCATTTTGCAGCGCTTTTCCGAGTTCATCCGCCAAGGTCAAGTGGTCGATAGCGACGTTCATCGAACGGGCAGTGCGACCCTCAACGCCAGTGGCAAATGAGTTAATAGTCTTCTGCGCCTCCGAGTAGTGCTTGGAGTCCCAAGTTGGATTGATACCCTTGATCATGGATGCAATCTTGGCACCAACAGGCGTAGCCGCCTTGTACGGGGAGAGTGGAGCCATTTCATAATTGGCGATAGCGGTCGCCATTGGCCGAAGAGCCTCTTCACTATCATCCAACTGAGACATATCGACCGGCTTTCCGGTCGTAGTATCCAGCATCTGCTTGGTCTTGGGATCGCGAATAGCGTAAATCGGCTGACCCCAGATATTCCTACCAAATGGTACTGGGGTTGCCTCCTTTAACGCAAGCTCACGCTCCTTAAAGCCACGCTCCTGTCTCTGAGCCTCAGTCATTTCCACATAAGGCAGACGCGCCATTGCGGCCTGCTCTGCAAGACGCTCGCCAGCAAGCTTCATCTCGTAATTTTTGCGGTCTTCCTCACGTCCGGCCGCATGGGTCTTCATGCCAGCATCAAGACCGGCACCAGCCGCACGGGCCGCCTGCCCAAAGACGGTGCCAGAATCTAGATGTCCAGTTGGACCACGCTTACCATGCTGACCAAGGGCCGCACCAACCGCATTAATGACAGCGCCCCATGGATTGCGCTCTGGTGCCTGGAATCCAGTATCTGGCATGGGCGGAAGCTGGCTACCACCAGCAGGTGTTGCATCTCCGCTTCCTTCCGCATACTGCTCCTCACCAGCCGGTGCTTCTCTCCGTAATGGATTCCGATTTGGAAACATCTCAAAGGGTGGCCGAGCCTGCGGAAGTGGCGGCGCGGCGTCGTCACCCTCTGACATCGGCTCCATGCGATATGGGCTGTTATAGCCAGCGTCTCGCAAAGCATTGCGATTTGCCGCTACGCCAGGATCATACAAGTCTGGTGCTGGAATATCGCCAAAGCGAGTGTCGAAGTCGTCTACTACTGCACCATCAGTAGCATAGCCATGAGGGACCTTACCCCCATTCGCAAAGGCAGGCTGCCCCGGCACCATCTGCCCGAATGGATTGCCAGCCCCAATGCCAGAGGGATTGACCATCGAGTTGTTCTTCGGGAAATACTCCTTGACCATCTGGTTAAAGAGATCGCTACGTGGACCGCCGCCAAATGGATTCACAGCGCCGCCAACAGCATAGCGACCACCCGGCACATTCGGGTTCCAGTCACCACGAGAATTGCCGTAGCCCCCGCCACTCCCCTTGCTGCCACCACCGAATAAGCTGCCGAGCGCGGCACTACCGGCTGGCCCACCAAAGTAGGCCCCTAGACCAGCACCAGCCGCACCCAATAACGTGCCCCAAGGACTTGCCTCTGGCACCTCCTTGGTCGTGGTCTCGGTACCCTTGAATATGTTGCCAAGACCAGAAAGGATGCCGCCCTGATACTGAAGATTCTGATAGGGATTTTGGTACTGACCCATGCCCTGCTGATACAGCGCATTGAGTCTGGACTGACCAAGCCCTTGCTGAGCAGAGCCGATGCCATAAAGCTGGCCTAGGTCATTATAATTCTGGGCGGTATGCCCCATGCCAAGATTGGCTTCCTGAGCCGCCGCAGCGCCCTTCATAGCCAGATCGTTCTGGAAGGCCCCTACTGACTGACCAAGCAACCCAGATTGCAGGGCTCCGGTCGCAAGATTCTGCTGATTCGCTAGATTGGCCTGCGTAACACCAATACGGCTGGCCCCAGTGCCCCCGGCCTGCTGGACAGCATTGCGCGTAGTCTGCGCCATCTGGGCGCGTTGCTGGTTTTGAAGTTGAGCAAGCGGACCAGCCGAAAGCTGATTGTAATAATCTTGCACCCGATCAAAATCGAGGCCACGCCCATATTCCGCATTCAGGGCCTCGGCCCTTTGGGCATATGGATTATAGGTGCCCTGCACATTACGGACACCCTGAAAGGCTGCCAACTGGTCAGGAGAAAATCCCTCTACCCCCTGAAGTGGAACAGCCCCTTGGCCGGGGAGGGTCTGAGCCTGACCAGACAACCACTGAGCATAGGCTGCTGCACGCGGATCAGCCTGATAGCTCTGCGTCTCCTTTGTGGTATTGCTGCCTTTTGACCCCAACTGACCCCGCTCGCCCCCTCTAGGCTGTAATAGCTACACTAGACCCCAGTACGCTGCCCTTGCCATTAAAGAAAAAGAACTCGCCCACCTTCGGTAACAGCCTTCCGTATAGCCTACATTTAGCCTCTGTTCTAGTAGTAGAAATGATGCCAGTTAATAGTGGCAATCCTGTTTCTACGCTCTGTTGCTTCATCCACTCAATAAGAGCCTTTGAATGACCAGACTTTCGGCATTCTGGGTCCACGTACACGATCATTTCCTCCAAATGCCTCGTGCTGGAGTACCAGAAGCCCCCAATGGTCAGAAATGCCAGAGCCTCCAGGTTCCCCACCTGCCCAATAACCCCTATCGTGCCGCGTGGCCCCGTGTCCCATGGCGGAATGGTTTCTGGCTGCACCATTCTGGTAATCCACCAGTCAACGCGATGCGGGTCCAGTTCAAATAATCCATTCTCTTTATGGCCCTGTAAAAACAGACGCCAAATCTCTCGGCGGTCAGAGGGCCCAGCTATGCGTACAATCGAAGGTGTAGTTGTCATTAAGACCTCTTGGGAGGAGCCAATTTACGCAACGTCTTGATATGATGCTTTCTGGTATCCAGAACCATCTTATCCAGTGCGTTATGCCCCTTCTTTAAGTCCCCCTTACCGACCGCAGCTACCTGCTCAGGACTGAGCACGAATTCACCACCTGCGGCTATGATATCCACCGGAACCGGCACCTCGCCGCCATTGGCAAACTGGATAGCGCCACCGCCACCAAACTTGCGCTTCAGGAACTTCGCACCCGCAAGCGTGTTATTCTGCCCCAGATGGCTAACCACATCGGCCGGAATCACGTAACTGCCACTGGCCACCCGCATGGGGTGCTTGTCAGTCCTGCCCGGCACCACCGACTTGATAAGGCCACTTTGACGCGACAGAGCACGATTGGCATCCCTCTGGAAGAAGCTAGGGCCGGGCACCCGTGGAGCGCCGCCCTTGGCATATTGCATTGTGCGCCGCATCGCAGCGCCACCATCTGCCTTTTTCACTTCCCCCTCCTGTAGTAGCCCTAAAGACGCCTGTACGGCAGGCGGGAGCGCAGCGACTGATGCAACCCCATATTTCCTCAGTATATCAATTAGCTTGTCGTCGAACACGACGTAGTTGCGCGTTTCCTTCGTCCGCAAGGAATTTAGTTCGTCCTGAATCAAGCTGGCTTTTTTGCTGTTCCCAGCTTTTAACGCCTCATCCAACTGGGATTGGAGCCGTTCGGCATAGGCCGGATTTGCCCCGATATTGCGGGAGCCTTGGTCTAGGTACTTGATGCCGGGGATGCCCTCTTGCGCCATCTTGCCGACAGCCTGAGTGCCGATAGCGTTCACCTCGTCGGGGTGGATGTTGGTTCCGCGCCCGGCGATCTGGTCGAGGAAGTATTTGTTTTGCAGTGCGCGATAGCCTTCCGCGCCGGTTAGTGGACCTTCAAAGCCTGGGCCTGTCGGATCAGCGCCAATGCGGCGCATGGTCTGTTCGAGCTTCGGTTGCTTTGAGAGCGGCGCATCCCAGTCAATGAACTGATCGGGATGGGCGTTGATGTTGACCTCGTACATGCGGCCGGCTTCACGCTGCCCGTATTTCGGGAGTTCCTTGCCGCCGAGAATAAGCTGCGCCGCCTGTTCGTGCGCGCCTGTGCTATACGGCGTTTCTTCTCGAAGAATGCGGGCAATATCCTCTCTCGATTTCCCTCGCCTCTCAAACATATGCAGGTATGACGACGCTAGATGGACCGGATCATCAGCATTAAACGGCTGGCCGCCGACCTGCATCTCGACACCGGGAGCGAGCCTAGAGCGGTATTCACCGGCAACCTTGGGATTCTCCGCAAAATACAGCCCATGTCCGTATGCCTGCGCGCCCTCCCCCGTGCCGATCTTGCTCATGTCGAAGCGGTCGAAGTCATGCGGGCTGCCGTGGTAAGCCTTAATACCCGGCTGCTTCAGCTTCCCGCCAAAGACACCTGACTCACCAGACTTGGCAAATGGGAAGCGGGCTTGCGCCACATCCAGCGCAAGGGCGGCAGCATCCTCAGCTTGCTGACGTTGGGCATGTTGCTGCCTAAATTCGTCCTCCTCGCTCCATAATCCAGGCACAGTTGGCTTGACAGAATAGCCACCCTGCATGGCGCGACCCGGCGCTGCAAGTGTATTGGCGATGCGGCCAGCGGCACTGCGCACAGCCTCATTCCACTCCTCCGGCATCTGCGTTGGCGTGCGTGGCGGCGGCACAAGTTCATCAACCGCACCGCCACCTGCCTTGCGGCGAGCGCGCCGAGCTACATCGAGCGCGATTGCTATCGCCTGCTTCTGTGGATATTTTTCACTTTTTAATTGCCGGATATTGGACGATACCGCCTTTTTCGATCCAGACTTGATCAATGGCATGGCATCATTCCGAATAGTACGGGACTTTGACCGTAGTACCAGAACTCAACTCGACAAGCATAAACCCAAGAGCCTGCGACGAAGTGAAAGTAATGGTGCCAGCCGTAGCTGCTACCGTACTGTTGGCAGTCACCTCCGGGAATATGTTGCCCAATGTCGTGTTAATGGCACGCAACGCCTGCACACCATTCTGAAACGCCGTGTATAGATCGGATAACGATGCTGCCATTATCTTCGCCCCGAAGATGCCCAACGAAACCGCACCCGGCCCAGCCGGAAAAACTGCGGATTCCCTGACGTAATCAGTACAGACATTAGCCTGCCCCTAGCACGGAGGTTAATATACTCCGTTGCCGACGTAACTGTATAGGGGCCATAGGTCCGTGGTGTATCACCCGGATAATCCACGGTGTAGAAAGTCATTGTCAGTGACGCATCCTTGGTCCCAGAATAAGTGCCCCAGATAAAGTCCGGCAGCACCCAATCCACAAAGGATATCTCGTTGCCGTCAGCAATGGACCACCAGCCGGTCCTGAAGTTCGGAGAAGTAACCCCGGTTAGCGATGTGCCTGTCTCGTGCTGGTAGATCGTACCATTGGTATCCACACCGATAGGATTGCCAAGCACGCTCACGTCAAACCATGCCGTGCGGGACATAACCCCATAATCCCACGCATTCTCCAGCACATTCAACTTCACATACGAGTCATTCTCGCCAGTGCTGGTAGCCGATGGGAAGAGCCACATGACCTCGTTGAAGGCCGTATTCGTGGCGCAAACAATCTTGGATTGATACGTCGTGTTGAGATTCTGGAAAATGAAATCCCAGACCGAGCAATTGATTGGCTCGACACCCCTGCTTCCCAAGGTAAAGAAGTTGCTTGTGCCGCACCAATACACAGTGCCGCTTAGCGTGCCTGCGGCATGCTTCCCAATCAGACCACAGCCTGAGCCTAGACGATTGAAACTGAAGATAACATCACCACCGACATACTGCATGTTCCATGCATCAACGTCAGTCCAAATGATGCCCTGAGTGGCGGCCTGCAAGCCACCCATAATGATTGAGCCGGTTGGAATGCGGAATGAGCCAGCAGCCGTAGCATTCGTCGGCTCCCAATTGGTATAGTCTTCGGCATCTGACCACACCACCAAGAGATTATCCTGCGCCAACCAGCCCCCTGTAGTCCTGTCTGGATTTAGCTGGCAAGAGCGCCACGCCACCAGAATCTGCTGCGGCATGGAAATGAAGATTCCACCATTGAAGAATGGGGCCTCACTGATAACTTGAGCCGTCTGCAATGCACTGTCTGGCGACCATGTGTAGATCGGGCCGCCTTCTGGGCATGCCATCAACACCTGACCCCAGTTATCCATTGTCCAATCAGTAGCAGTAATCGCCGTCCCAGCTACTGGAGTAGCGCCAGTAACAACGCCGCCATAACCACCTGATCCATAACCACCTGATCCATATCCGACATTGTTGGCGGCAGGGCCAATGGCCACATAAAACTTGGCCTGCACCAATGAACTATTCATGGTAATGGGGCCCACTGACGCAGTAGTTTGAGCTACCGCGTTGATAGTAAACCTTGTCGAATCAATGATGGATGATACTTGGTACGGTCCCTCCACAATCTGATTGGAAGTCAGTGTCGTTGCAGCATAGAATGGATAAAATAGACCAGTCACTGACTGATAGTTATTGTCGGTGAAGTCCACAAAGATAGTGGCGCTATTTGCCGTTGAAGTGAAAGTCGGCAATGTGCGAGTTGTGGAAGTCGCAGTAGCGGCGTCGGTCAGGCTGATTGTAAACGAGATCGTGCTAAGCACGCTCACAATGTCATAAGCACCACTGATGATCTGCCCGGCAATGCTCACCGGAGTATTGAAAAACACGGTACTGTAAACAGATGGATAGCCGCTACTGTTCGGGATCGAGACAGTGACCGTCTGAGACCCGTTTGTAGTGCTGAAGTCTGCCGATGAGTCGATAGTTGCCGTCTGCGGCGTAATGTCGGCATTGGAGCCATTGGTGATGACTGCCAGATTGGCAGTAGCGCCAACACCCAAGTGGGTATCCCCTGCGGCATCTTGCCATGCATGCAAGGCGCGCACGGTTGACGGCACGGTGAATGGCACATACTGCGACCATCCACCATACGTCTGGATCATCTGATCCTTGTAGCGAATAAGCTGAGATTGTGAGACGCCAGCCTCGTTCGCCGAAAGAGTCCTTTCGACGTTCACACCGGGACGAAGCTGTACGCTCTGCATCGGCACGATGCTAGACCCTCGGCGGCGACGTTACATTGCTAGGTTGGTCTGCGGTCCAACCCTGACCTTGGTACTTTTTCCGAAGTTCCATGAACTCAGCAGATTGTTTCAAGTCCTGATAAGTCTTCTCCCATGACATGCCCTGTGCCGGATTATCCCCCTGCGCAGAGAAGTCACGCTGATATGCCGACCCGAAAACCATGGATGCCGCAATAAACAAGTCTGGCAGCATCTCCGTCAAAATCGTCGTTGTGTTGGTAGACGATAATGGCGTTGGATTTTGCTGAATAGCACGCACCTCCACCGGATACGCAGCATCCGGAGATGGCCCCACAATGATCGTGTCATTGTCTTGAAAGGCCCAGAATTGCGGCGTCCCAGTATTGGAATTGTTCTTACCCCAAATGGCGTCAATCACATCTGGCGTAGTCGCCACTAAAGGCACGCGAGTGCCGCTGATGGAGGTGGCAGTAGCAGGCGTGATAACATTGATATTGTCCGGCACAAGATTTCCATATGCCGTCGATAGCGCTAACGTCCTGCTATTTGCCGTTAGCGCTTGCGATGAAAAGGTGACGGACGTTGCCAGAAGGTCTAGCTCGCGATAAATCCTGCCCTCGGCATAGTCAATCATGCCCGGCAGCATCGTCAGGAAATTGGAGTCAGTAGAGCCAATCACGAGCAGGTTGGCGATCTGATCCACATACGTGGTATATGTAAGAGACATTTTACAGCCACCCTAAAAAGAAATGCCCAAACAAAACAATAGTGGCCGCCAAGATGCCACCTATCGTCCACGGATAGCGCTGTGAGATTGATCTAACTACTCCAGTAAGAGTAGTCCCGCCAGTAAAAAACCGGGTAAGCTCAATAGCCAAAAATGAGCCAAACGCCCCAAGAAACCAAAAAAGCCAAAGAGACCAATCTTCAAGCATTGGCCCCTCCATCGCTTACATTGATCTCCAATTGCGCTACGGCAATCGCCCTAGAGCCATCGCCAACAAAGTCGATGCGGTGGTACTGGTAGTTTGTACCAGAAAGACTATCGACCGTGATCTCCTGACCAACAGCACCAGACGTAGCACTGGTGTATAGCGTCGTCCATGTGCTGGCGTCAGACGATCCTTGGAAGCGATAAGTTACTGCGGCCGTGGACCCAACCAAAAATGTGGTGTCATTCGGCGCAGTTACAGTGAAGCCATTGGCTGTGTACGAGAGAGTGGATTCCGTCAGGTCCGAAGGAGTGCTAACCCCTGAAGGATCGGCCGCCCAATTTTTCCCAACCCAATTCCCATAGCTGCTCCCAGAGACACCAATATACGCACAAAACTGGAATGGCTTGTTGGTGTTGCCGTCAAAGGCAGAATAAGTCCCGCCACCCCATGTCAGTGTACCAATATTAGTGCCAGCAAGCGCTGGATTGGCATTCTGCCCAATTCCAGAAATTGGATTGTTATCTTGCACATAGTTTTCTGGGCGCGGGTTCATTACCGGCAACGGATCGGCCGGAAGGATGATGGCCTTCAACTGCGCCTGTGGCACATCCATGCAGGACCGGCACACGAGAATGCGCAAATTTTGAAGTCGCGCGCCAGCGTACTGAAACTGCCACTTTAGCTGATCTAGCTGATAGTGTGCTCCGCAACGGTCGCATGCCCCGCGCGCCCTTGGGCTGGTAGGGTCAACTGTAAAGCGGCCTTGCGGGCGGAAGCTCATCTATAGTATCCGCCAAGCATCGGGCCGATATAGAGATTCACATTTTCTGTGTCATTGGTAGACGCAATACGCCAACTACGTTCCATCTTGGCCATCATGGCTTGCTCAAGTTGAGGAGCATATTTTTCGGATAGACGCCATGCCAGCGCCGCCGCAAATGCATCAAGAAAACGATATGGAATCTCTATGGTCTTGCCACCGGCAAGGACGGCATCTTGAGTTTGTCGCACACTATAGTAATTCAGGACATACGGCCCATTGCCATCTGGCACTGGCCACAGAGTAAACGTCGGGGAAATCAAGCGGTCGAACCAATAAACAGTCGGGAAGCCCTGCTGCTCCTTATTCGGATAGGAAGCATACTCCGTGCGTGAAATCGGTATGATATAGCGATCCTGCTGGTCGCCCGTCAGGCCAGTTGAAATATAAGCATCAAGAATCATCACAGTTTCGGCTGGAACGCTATATGTCGCACTGCCCTCAATAAGGGGCGCAGACTGAAGACCAACCTCCCAGAGGTTTGGCTGGAGTACGGACCACTCAGACAGCACAAGGTTAGCCGACTGACGGGCGTGGTACATATGCTGCGTGGTCACTTCTGACGGACGAATGCCGATACGAGAAAAAGCCTCAAGCGTCATCTCGCCCAAAGATGGGTTAAATTCGTATGATTTAGAAGTATTTACAACCACTTAAGCCCCCTATGGGTCGATGATACGGAGATCGCCAGTGGCTGCCGGATTAGTGGTCTCAGACGAAGCCGTGCTCCACGTCACAAGACCAAGATCGGCACCAGCGCTACTCCATGTGGCTGTCCAGAAGCTGTTTTCTTGGGTTAGGGTAATTGTCGTGGAAGTCGCCACGCCGGACACGTAATAATCTATCGTTATGGAGGCCGATGTGGGGGAGACAAGGTTTCCGGTGGCGCTGGAGATAAACTCCACCACGAATTTTACCGAATTCCCTTCGAGGACATTAATCGGCATCCCCCGGCACCCCCATTAGCTCTCGATGCCGCTGATATTAGCAAATACTGGCCTTATTTCAATAATAGATACAGTAGCCTGACCGGAATCTGCGGCAGAACCAGTCCAGAATGCATTTCTGTTAAATGCATCTACCTGAAATGCCCCATTAAAACCAGGAAATGCCGTTTCTATACCGGATAGTGCCGAGTAAACGGGAGCCAGTTCTATAATAGAGACTCTGGCTCCTCGGTTTGCCATTATTCGCCCGGATCAAGCATCTTCCAAGCCTGCCCTACAATCAGCGGCGTATAGTGCTTGCCAATGGCAGCCTTAATATCCGCAATCTCCTCTGCCTTCAGGGAAGTCTCTCCCTTGACAACACGCATCGCCAGATCATAGCGCTTGACCTTGGTTTCCCCGGTCATGCTTTTGTCTTCATCGGTCATAGCCAAAAGAGCATTGGCAGCCACCCGCCCCAATGTCGCCACACTCTCTGTGAACTTACCGTCAAGACCCATCTGACGGTCCTTCACTTCGTTACCGTCTAAGTCCTTGAATTTAGCGTTGAAGTCTATTTTTGGCTTCATATGAAACGCTATCCTTTCCTTTAGAAGGGGCCATATACAACACAAATTATGTTTCTACCATGATAGCCCTCAAATCCAACGCCGCCCAAAGCCGCGTAAGGATCAAAGCCGCCGCCTGCGCCCTCCGCTGCTGACGGAAAATCAGCCCCGCTAAACCCGCCACCCCAATAAGAAGCGCCGCCGAGCGTCCCGCTTGTGCTCCAGTTCGTGCCGCTGCCGCCGTTGACTCCCCACGACGATTGCTTGACGCACGGCCCGGTGCCGTCAGCTAGATTGTACTGACCGCCGAGAGCGGAAATGTCCCCGCCCTGACCGCCAGCCTCGTCTATCGCGAGATTGCCGCCCGTCGCTTCCCATAACCTCGTCGGGACGTTCGGGATCAGTCCTGGACCGCCATAGATCAGCGTGCTATTCGTGCCCCTGGACGGCGTGCCCGGCGAGCTTTCCAAGCCTGTCCCGCGACCAGCCGAGCCGTTAATGAATACCAATCGCGTATTGGCCGGAATGCCCGACAGGCACTCGATGACCGTTGCACCAGCACCACCCCCGCCCTTGCCCTTCTGACCTCCCGCCCCGCCGCCAGTAGAGATCACCTTGTAGATCGTGTCCGTTGTCGAGTTCGGCGGCGTGTAGACGATCTGCGTGCAATCGGAGTGGGCCGTATGCCAGCCGACCGCAATGCCAGTAAGTGCGATTGATGCACCACCCGGCGAGAGAGCTAGTTCAAATGTGTCCAGTGTTTTATTTCGGACATAATAAGTTTGATACTGGACAAGCGGAGAAAGCAGGCTTCCGGTTGTAATGAAATAAACTGGGTTATTATTCTCCTGCCCGTGTCCGACCCATAGGACTGTTCCGGGCGTCCCTGCATATAGGGAAATACCACCCTGACTTGTTCCCGTGCCATACCAGTTTTCCAGACCACATCCAATGGATAGGTAATTCCAAGGTCCTATGACCGGATTTTGAGTAAGAAGCGCTGGCAATGTCATTTATACTACTTCCCAAACATTAAAGGTTGAACCACGCAGAACCGTAGAGGCGGCACCATTGCTTGCATTCTGAGCAAACTGTACCGTTAACGTACCCGCAGCATTCACTGTAATTGTCCCAGTTATTCTCACATACGCGGTAGTTACCGCCGTAACATCACCAACGGTTGTCGCCAAAGCTGCTGCCCTAGATGTTCCAACTGCCGTTGCCGTCCCAACTCCATCCCAAAGTACGGCTTGATAAACAATTGATGTTGCAGTGGCTGTGCCCGCAATAGCAAATTTGACGCCACCGGCCACATTTGAGGTTGTATAAAGGATGGCCTCGAATAAATAGGTCCTACTGGCAGCAGCATTAATCGATAGCCCAGTAATATTGGCCAATGTGGTATCAGAAGTCTTGGCAAAATCCGACGATACCCTTTTCATGCCACCGATGATGGTGGCGATGCCATTGATCTGCTGATAGCCCTGCTTGGCAGAGCCGGTCGAGCCGTCACCGTAGTTGTCATAGAAGGTGAAGTAGCCTGCGGACGTATTGACGGCGCCGACCGGGATGATATTCAGATAAAACCTTGCGTTCCCGTTGACCGCCTCGTTGAACTGCCATGCCGTCGCGTTGTCGTTCGCCGACATATTGATGGCGGTATAGGCACACAGGATCGCATTGTAGATCGAGTTGTCGGACGAACCAGACGCGCCCGGCTTGTAAAGCTGAATGGCTGCGGTAGCGGTATTTGCCGTGCCAGTCGAAACGCCGACACGAAGTCGTAATCCGCCGCCTGCTGTGTCAGTAGCGCCAGATTGCGCCCCACCAGCGCTGATAATAAGCTGCTGACCAGCCCCAGTTGTGGCTCTATTTATCTGCCAAGTTCTGCCAGCAGAACCATCTGCTAAAATGGCATTTATGTGCCCAGTTCCAAAAAATAAGGATGTTGTTCCTAGATCTAGCCCAGCCGTAGTTGAAGGAGCCAAGGCGCTTGCAGTCAGTTGCAATTCAGCAGTGCTATTAATGGCCCAGCCAATGGTATTTGCCGCTGGCAAATACATCCCATTCGTCGGGACCGTCGAGCTAGATGGAATAAATGATGGGGCAGTAAATGGTCCCCCAGTAGCAACTAGATTCCCGGCAGAATGCGTTAAAACATAATTACCAGCGCCAAAATTTATGACCGCGCCAGTAGCGAGAAAAAGATCAGCGAACGCGGTCCCGCTTACACCAAGAGAAAACTGATCGTTCGCTCCAGGGGAAAATGACGTAGTATTGAAGTTGTAGTAAAGAGTGCCAGCAAGACTAAGGCCAACATTGCCAGAGCCAATACGATAAAAGCCAGTCGTGGTTTGATTGGTAAATGCAATGCCGGGAGCGCCGACTGCGCCATCTGGGAATGTGATAATGCTGGGGAAGCTGGAGGACCAGATCGGCGCACTACCAGCCCCCTGACCGACCAACACATAGCCAGTCGTGGCAGTAGCATCGCCAACTACAGTATGATCGTCATTCCAGTCAGACGGCTGCACCAGCGACGTATTGCCGCTATCTGCAATCAGACTAACAAATGGATGTGTAACGGTTAGTGACATTCCCCCTAGACTTAGCCCCCAGCGTTGTAGAATTCCCCGTGTAGCTCCTTGGCTAACTTGCTCGCCTCCTCATAAGCGCTCTCTGGCGTCATCGCCAATACAGAACGTATCCCGCACTAGCCATGTCGGCATATCATTTTTAGGTTTCATGTCTCTGCACTCCACCCCAGATTTGACTCACGTAGTCGATATCTTCGAGGGCACCATCTAAATATGTAACTGTATGTTGCAACTGAGCAATTTGCTGCTTGGCAGCATTGACGCGATCCTGAAGCTCCTTCTTCCGCGTCAAGACCTTGCGGCCAAACGGCGTAACCTCCGAGAATCCATACAGCCCCGGCGACTGCATAATATCAGATTCATTCGGGGCCCACACCTTAATCCCGAGTTGCTCAGCCCGATACTTGAAATAATAGAAGCCCGGCCTCTGAAGAATATATTCCTCACGCGACGCCATATCTATGCCAAATAGGGCAATCTCTTTGGCCCCACGGTCAATGGCTAGGGCCATCATCCACGCAAAGCTGGAGGTGAAGAAGTCGGGCCCGAACTTATCCACCATCTCCCTCATCGGGAATGGCGTAGCATTCGGCACCAGCTTATTGTCCTGCATCATCACAGGGATAGTCAGGGTCTTGAGCCACTCCAGATAGGGAGCCCCGTAGGAGATATTCTCTGGCCAGAGCAGATTGCCGTGAAGCTCAAACCAGATATCCACACGCGGTAGCTGGCCCTGATTACCCGGCGAGCACGCCCAGATTTGCCATGAAGGATCATTAAATGGAGCCAGCATGCGGCTGGAGGGCGCGGTGCCAATTAAAGCAACCTTAAGTGGGGCTGGCTCTGCCACCACCTCCACCTCTGGTTTCTTGCCTAGGACCTCTCCAGGAGAGGAGACCCACACTTCGCCGGGGAGCGGCTCATGGGGAGGGATAACGTGAATGCCGCCATTGGCGGCGGCCTGTTGGTCTTTGAATGTGGGGGTGAGCTTGCCCATTAGTACCCTCTAGGGATTGTGCCTAATGGGCCTATACCACCTCTATTGCCCTCTATCTAGTAGGAATCACCCACTTTGGACAATTGTGGCATTAACCGACCCAGCCCCCGACGACGTGCTCGTAAGGGTAACCCTCCAAGCAGCAAAAGGGAAAGAAATGCTGCCGTTGGTAGCAGAAGTAACCGATGAGCAGGCAGTAGAGACCACGGCTACTGGCCCTGAATTTGGATTCTGGCCAGCCCACTTAGATGCCGTACTATACGATGGGTAGTCCATCGTATATTCCAAGCTTGCCACAACAGAGGTGCTGGTTGGGGTAACATTGAACCCAACATTAATTGGGTTGCGCCATGTATCTATAATCTGCCATTGGGTGCCGCCCTGAGTGTTGGTCCCAACGTAACCAGCCGTACTGGCCACAACCGCACCAAGAGTGACAGAAGTCACTGTAAGAAAGTCCTGAGTGGTTGCTACGGCCGCACCAACGGAAGAGCCAGTTATAACCTCCGAGATGGGAAGACCAACACCATTCGTGCCAACAATGGTGAAAGTCGTAGCTACACTTGTAGAACCCCAGACAACAATGCGCCTAGCAGTCCCAAGCGAAGAGGAATTCACCGTTACTGAGGTTTCCGCTGACGAGAATGTGCCGATACCAGCCGAAGATGCCGCACTAAGATTCTTCGTAACAACGATAGGCTGCATTTACGGCCCCAATAAATTATCGGCCGCGAGTGCCCCGGCCAGCGCTCGAATAGGGGTTGGCGGTCGCCTTACCGCCACCAGCAGACGAATAAGGCGACCGATCAGCCCCCGTGCCCCCGCCCTTCGTGGACCTAGCCTCAGCAGCAACCTTCTTGCTACCAGAAGCCAACGGAGTGGATTTGATGCCCTTATGAGCCATAGTCTATTCCTCAGAAGCTGCTGTACTGCGTAGCACCAAAGAGCGGAGCCACATTGGTTGCAGAGATCGTAACAACAGCCGAAGCCGCAGGAGTGACGCGCATTTGAAGGCGATATATACCATCTGCCGTGACAGATGAAATATAAATGCCGCGCACGTCCGCATTGGTAGAGTTAGCCGTAGCCGTCGAAGCCAAGCCAAGAATGGCGTTGGCCGAAGTCAGCGGTACTAGCGCATTGCTGATCGTGGCGACCGAAGCGACTTGGACGCTGATATTCATCCCATAATATGGGACATACATCGGGAAGCCAAACCGATTAGTCGTGCCGACCTTAATGCCAGTGCTAGTCGGGGCAGAGCTATTATAGACCCCGAGAATGTACTTGAATGCTTTCTGACCAATGCCACCGAATGACGAGGTTACAGAACCATTCGAACTAATGTCGATCTTTTCGCTGATCTTATAGCCATAGATATCCCGGCCTTCTACCGTGACAGGGCTATCACTATAGCTAGCAGTATATACCGCAATGCAGCGACCAGCACCACCACCAGGGGCCCAAGTATTGACCGTAGCAGTCTGCCCGAAGGCGTTGACCATGTACGAGTCGTCAGAGCTATCCAAAGTCAGGACACTGGTGAGCGTCACCCCGCTCTCGGGAGCGATCAAAGTCGTGGAATACGTGCCAAGAGCCGAAGAGGCAGTGACAAGCGTAAACTCACTATCTCCAGAGCTACCAGTGTCATTGACGATAGAAATCGAAGACGCTGCAAGCGGCAGATAATCAACGTAGCCAACGCCGCCGTAGAAGCCGTAGACCTTGTTGGTTACCGCGCCGCCAGGCGCATAAGTGTAAAAGGTGCGCGGGTCCAACATGGCATTGCCAAGATCGGCAAGCATGGGAGCACGCTGATCGTTATATTCCACATCTCGGCCGGTCAGACCATCAGTGGAACCAGTGGTCGTGATTCCATACTGGAGGAATGGCCCAGAAAGAGCAGTGATACCCATTAGACAGGGCCTCCATCGTTAGCGAATTCACCATGGAATTCGGGGAGCCGGGCTTGATAGTCAGCAAAGGCTTCAGCGGCGGTGTCAAATCGCTTGCCAGACTTGCGGCGCTTCCCGTCCACGACTACCTGCCAGCGATACTTGTCACGAGCCTTGTCGTACACCACGCACTTGTAGCCAGTGCTGCTATCTTTGCGCAGGCGGTTATTTCGTTTGTTCTGGGACTGAGACGCCGGGCGAAGATTATCCCAACGATCATCTGATGTATCACAATTCTTGTGATCAATCTGCTCGACTGGCCATAAGCCAGTTACATAGAGATAGGCCAAACGAGATGCGCGGTATACCCGTCCATCAATTCGGATATACCGATATCCTTCTTTATTAAGCCAACCAGCAAGGCCCCCAACCGGAAAACGGTCATATGCCCCCGCCTGCACCTTGCGGCGGAATTCACCCGTCTCCTTGTTGTAGTCCAGCAATTGCATCAGTCTCTCTTGTGTCAGGCTCACTCTATTTCTCCAGTAAGGGGTTAGGATTTCTCCTATATATCCCTTACTGGGGCTCTAATCAATACTGCATACTAGGCGACAGGGAAGGTGCCCCAACATGCCCTCCAATCGTAGTAGGTAGGAACATAACGCTGATATCCCTTTACCAGCAGGTTATCAGTGGTGAATTCAACGCTCATGTCCGTCTCAAACGGCTTGCGGTTGAAGAAGATCAACCCTTCATGATTCGTGAGCACAAACCATGCGTAAGCCGAAGTGAGATAATCCCACACCATGAAGCCTTCCTTAAGACTTTCATTCATGTGCATGACCGCGTTGACATCGTTTTGCGACGTACCGGGCCGAAGCTCGGAGCGGAACAGTCGGATCGCGATGGGCTCAAGCTGGTAAGGAACGATCAGCTTGCGGCCACGCGCATGGATTTTGAGACCGGCGTTATCAAGCCACGTACCGCGAATGGTAGTGCAGGCGTTGAGCAGAGAAGTCTCGTTGAGATCGACTTCCGGGTTCGGCTCATTCGCAATGGTCGCTTGGTCGATAGGATGCGCCGTCGAGAACAGTGCCACGCCGTCACCACCAATATTGGCATTATAAGTCGTGCCAGTATTGAAGACGTTCGCGGCGTAGATTTCCTCGGTCTCCTTGAACGACTCCATAAGGCCGTCGTTGGAGGGGCCGAATTCGCTCTTGTAGAGATTGTCGTCAATGGCCTTGCGGGTGATCGCGTAGCCAAGACCAATCTCAAAGTGCTCAGCATTGTAGGTATAGCGCTGACCAGCCGCGTTATCGAACGAGGTGGGAGCGCCTTCCTGCTTTAGCTGGGCAAAGCCAAGGAAGCGCACCGCAGTCCTGCGCTCCAAGGCCATGTTCGAGTCGGTCTGCTTGAAGATGCTCGGCCACTGCCGCTCGATCATGGGATATCGGCCACTGATGCCCCAGAGGCCAGGTAACAACAAATCACGGATGGCTGAAAGAGCTACGGGCAACTGGCACCTCCTGCCATTGAAATGGCTGAGTTATTCGCCACTTGACATTCGCCACACAAACCAGTATGTGTGGCTAATGAGCAACCGGCACCTAGGGTGGAAAAATGATCGAAGCCAGATGGCTTCCGATCCCAGAAGCCCCGAACTACCTGATATCTGACCAGGGGGAGGTTCGAGACTCTAGTGGTAAGACCCTTCCGCTCGACGGAGGGCGCGCTAACCTGTTCCGCATGGGAATGCGGTTGCGCGTCAATGTGCGACGCAAGGTTAACGAACTTTTCCCAGATATAGCAGAGGCCCTGCTTAACGAGCCGGGCGAGGTATGGAAGCCAGTCCCCGGCCACGCTGGCTACGAGGTTTCCAGTCACGCCAGAGTTAGGCGCGGCAGCAGGATCACAGCGCACGGACTGCACGGAGCTACCCGTGCTATCGGCGCGAAGATTCTTAAGACTTCCAGAAACAATGGATATCTTGTCGCCTACCTCGGTATCCAAAACAGCCGAAAAGCTAAGATGATTTACGTCGAAAAGATTGTTTTCGAACTTTTCCCCGAATTGACCCCGGTTATGGAGAACCTTGAAGGAGAGGAGTGGCGCGATATCCTGGGGTACGAGGGGCTCTACCAAGTAAGCAACTTGGGCCGCATCGCAAGCCTTCCTAGAACCATCGACGATGGTCACGGAAGGAACCGTCACATCCGATCCAGAATTAGAGAACTTGGTGCCGCCAGCGGCTACCCGAAAGTCGAACTTGCTAGGGACGGTTCCACCAAAACCTTTCTGGTTCATCGACTTGTTGCCCAAGCCTTTGTCCCTAATCCTAACGGTCTTGATACCGTTCATCATAAGAACGAAGACAGGACTGACGCCAGAGCCGAGAATCTGGAATGGGTTACGAGGGCCGGAAATGTTCAGGATTGGTTTAATGGACGACCGCACAAGATCGACGAGGCGCTCGTAGCCAAGATAGCAGCCGAAGTCGCCGCTGGAAAAAGCCCAGCCGAAATCTTGGCCGCTCTTCCGGGAAAGAGGGCCAAGAAATCCGATATGGGCGGCAGTAGCGATCATTAAGTGCTCACACCCGTCAGAGTCACAGTATTGCGCATCCAACCAACCGGCTGGACAACAAGGATGCCGCCACCTTCGCTGGTAGAAGTGCCATTGGCACCCGGAGGGCCAAAGTTCGAATAGCTATCGACAACGCGCCAGATAAAGGACGAAGCCGCCGTACCAGTCTGGCTCGAATTAAGGTACGAAGCCGACTGACCATTAGTGGTATTGCCAGAGCCAACCGTCCAAGCGATGTTTCGGCCGATAAGACTCGTACCAACCACAGTGCCGGTGCTCGCCTGGGCAATGTAAGTCATTTCCGGGTCGGTAATGACATATGCGGTCACAGGGCTGGAAGAGCCGACCGATCCGGGGAAGTAGGGCGACCAGACTTTGCGCTGGACGTTGGAATTGTAGTATTCGCACCCGGCGAATACACCAAGCGGCTTGATGGTGGCATTGAGACCAGCCACCGCTACATTGATGTAGCCATAATTTGCTGACGAGTTAACGACCACATCGCCCGTGAAACACGCGGCGGTGTCGCTCGACAGCATGAAATAGCGAGAAAGGCCCATAGTCGGCGCAGAGCCGTCCTGATGGCCAAAAGAGCGGAAACCGAAAGGTGCGAAAGTGTTCGCCATAGTCCGTGGGCTCCTATCCCCTATCGTAGCAGCCACTATTGGCTAACTACCGGAAGAGACCACGGCGCGTGGGGTATATTCTTTGGGCGGCTCGCCCTATCCCTTTAGCAGGGATGATTCGCTTATAATGGTAATCCCATATTGGAGTCAATACCCCAATACTCAGTCTTCAGGGATTACCATCTTTTCGTAGCTGCGATTAATCTTATTGGTGCGTAGAGCGCTGGGATGATCAGAGCCCATGGCATTAATCTCACCGCCATAAAGGGCCTGCTCCTTGATCTGCACCTGCCTGCGGGCAGCCCTCTGGTCCCTTTCCTTGGACTTCTTAACCTGCTCCGTGGGCTTGGCCATCAATACCAAGCCATCATACTGGATTTCACCAGTCACGCCCTTTGAGGCCCAACGGCCATCAAACTGGCCATCAAAGTCTTCAGGATGGACCGGGAGCCATCCCGCCTGCTCAAACTTGGCGCGGCGCTGCGGCTCCTCGGCACCACGTACCGAATGCGTCACCCACTGTAGGGTGATCCCATCGGGGATATCATCCACTGGAATCTCCAGCGGGCGTAGATTGCTATCCACATCCCCAAAGGCATCGGTATCCCACTTACCTGCCTTCATTTGCCACTTAGCACCAGAAGGTGCAGCCTTGACCGGCTCATACTGAATGCGCTGGCGCGGGGGCATCTCAGGCGCAGGCTTGGGCGTGAGTTCATCCGTCATCGCCTTCCGCCGTTGCTTTGCAGCAAGGATTTTCTCCCGCTGCTCAGGAGACCATGTTTGTCCCTTCTTAGGCATTATCGTGCCCCCTCAATATAATGTCCGTTACGTTTTAATTCCTGAAGCTTCAGCTTCTGCTTGGCATACTCGATCTCGGTAATACCATTAAGCCGTGCGATCTCCCGCTCCTCTGCGGTAAGGGTAACCTTCGTTGAGGAAGCTGGCTTACCAGTAGAAGACGATGGAATGTCCCGAGTCGGAGGGGCTTGCGTCACTACGGTAATCCTCTGTTGCTGCTCTTCCTCTTGCTCCTCAGCCTTCTTGGGAGCCTCACGCATTCCAAGTTTGACTTCCATCGCCTCGACATATGGCTGGGTGCCAAAGGCATGGCCCTCTTCCTCTACATCGTAATGTAGAGCCTGAATTTTAGCATTCTTGCGCCGATCAGTCATGTAATCTGGGTGCTGACGCATCCAGTCCTTGACCAGTGGTGGCATATTGGAGATTGCCTGCTCGAAGGCATCCAACTTGGGCCCATCGGGCTCCTGCTTCGGCCTAGCCTTAGCTTCCGCAATCCTAGCCTCATAGGCGGCCTTGCCATCCTCAAGCCGCGTAATATTGGCTTCCGCGCGGGCCAGCCTGCGATATGCATCCGACTTAGCCTTGGCATCGGCATCGAATTCAGCGCGCTCCAGAGCCCGCTCTGCGGCCTCAGCTTCTGCCTTCGATGCCTCTAGGGCATTAACAATGGCGTCGTACTGGGCCTGAGAAGTTTCCTCTTGGAAGCGAGTATTCTCAGTCTGGACTTCGTTGCGCCTGCGCTCAGCCTCTTCAGCACGCTTACGCTCGGCCTCATAACGATCCTGAGCAAGCTTCTCTGCCTTCTGAAGATCGGCGATTTGCTTTTGCAGGGCAGAGATATCTGGCTTTTGCTCGTCATCGTCTCTGTCAACAGCAGCAACAACTGGCTTTTTCTCTGCTTCCTGCCGCGCCTGCGCGTCCCTATCTTCAGGCTCCTGCTTGGTTTCGATTTCGGATTCGTCAGTCAGCGCGATCTGAATCGGCTGGTCCAAGGGGACGGCCTCAGCCTCTTCCTTGGTGCGTACTATGCGGGGTCTAGCCATTTTAGAAGACCATGTTCGGGTCGGTAACCTTCATACGGATTTTCTCGTATGGGATCAGGCGACATGGGGTGTCATTAATGGTGACCGACATTCCATCCTTAATGGAATATGCAATCCAGTCACCAACCTGCAAATTCCAAATGTTATCAACACCTTCGCCGAATTTGAGAATCACCCCCGCCTTGCCTTGATAGGCATCCTCGGCGACATTTTCCTTGGGTCGGATAATGCCCCCCTTGGTCATTTCAGACCGAATGTGGGTGCCTACTAAAACAAGGTCCCAAAGCACACTCTCCTTGGAGAGATCGCCTACGGCGTCGATAATCGCCTTCTTGGGGTCCTTAGCCTGACTGATTGCCTCGATCTTCGCAGCCGTTACAAAGGCCATGCACTATTCCCTCTGCTTTTCGATTTCGTCCATTAATATAATAACTTCCTTCATACCTAAAAGATATCCACATTGGTACAGGTATGCCGGATAGTCTTTGCACCGGGCTTCCCCCATATCCTGAAGGGCCCGATCAGAGGCGTCCTTAATCCGCTCTTCTAAGAGTGCAAAAAGCCTAGCTCTTGCCACGAATCACTTACGTTTCTGGATTGCCGCCTTCTGCTCCCGGCCAACCCCGGTTTCTGCCCCAGCAGTCATCTTAACGGCACCACCGCGCTTCATACCGGGCAAAGGACCGGCCCCCCCAGGAGGGAGTGGAGGACCCCCCATAGGAGGGCCGGGAGGTACTGGCGGCGCGAGTGGAGGACGCATGCCGCCAGTCGGGAGATCGGGCTTACCTACATTGATATTAATGGTGGTCTTACCACCCTTGACCGCGCCACCGCGCTTGTAGCCCTGCGTCAGTTCCTTGGCGCGGGCTTTGCCGTGGGCCTGCTCTGAATGAGCTTTGTAAGGATGCGACATTATGCAGCCCCCCTGTTCTTGCCAGACGGCGTGGGCATAAAGCCCGGCTTGCCTTCGGCCTGCTTAGGGCCCATCCCGCGTCGCCAGTCGCTAGCTACGTCATTGTCGTAGCCTGGACCACGAAGATTACCCCAATCGCCTAGCTTCTGTGGGGCGGACTGATTCGGTGCCCCCATGCCATCGCCCTTGCCAGCCATTAGGTTTTACCCCCTCTTTTCCTAGCTTTAGGATTATTCTGCAAATTAAGCCATTTACCTGGAGTGGTCCTTAGTGCCGCTGATGCCTCAGCGTTGGAGGCCAATTCACGACCTAGCCCCGCTGGGGTAACCCCCATATTCTGGGACAACTGTTCAGTCCTGCCACCGTCGGCCCTCTTGCGATCATGGGCCTTATCCATTGCGGATTTCTCCCATGTCTTCATGGACATGCCAGAAGCCCTAGCTAGCTTCTTGTCTTCAGCTACGTCCTTTTTGGAGCCCTCGGTAGCGCCACCGCGCGCATAGCCAGACCCAGAGCCAATATTGATTTGCCCCTTCTTATCTGGAGCAATCTTGCGCGGGTCACGCGGAGGAAGCGGCACTTCACCGCCAGACTGATAGCGCTCACGCGCCTTGTCCCTGCCCCATTCCCCGCAGTTCTTAGCCATTCGATTTCCCCTTTGGCTTAGCGCGCATACTAGCAGCCTTAGCTTTTGCTAGCAACTTAGCTTGTTCTAGCTCAGCTTTATGCTTTTCTGCCATCATTTGCATCTCAGCAGCGTGCTTATCCCTAGCTATTGCCATCTCATGCTGGTGACGCTCTCTATCTCGCTCAATCTCTTGAGATTGAATAACTCGCGCTGCCTCCATTTCCTGAGCTTTTGCCGCCCTTTGGGCTTCAATCTTAGCCGCTTCCGTAGCTGTTTTAATTTCCACGTCCGACTGCGCCTTGGCACGGCCAACCTCTATTTCCGAAGCCGCCTTGGATGACTCGCGATCCTCCTCGCGCTCATTAATGACATACTCCTCTTCAATCCGCAGTAATTGAAGCTGGGTCTGCATCTGGGCGATCTTCTCGCGAGACTTACGCTCCTCGGCACGATCCAGAAGCTTGGCCTTCTCGGTCTCGATGCGAATCTGCTCACGCAGCATTTCCATCTGGGCCTGAGCTTGCGAAGCCTTGGCCTTCTCCTTGATAGCCTCCATGCGCGGGTCGGGCGGCGGTGGCGTGGGCTGCTGATTGAAGAGCCCCTGCGAATCCACGCTCATCATGCGCAGCACTTTAGTGTGTACTGCCTGAGTATTATAAAGTTGAGGAGCCGCCGCCGACATTTGCATAATGGCATGAGCCTTTGCCATGCGATGCAATGAAGTCGGATTGTTTGGATCGGCCACCGGCACCAGATCGTTGTTCTCCAGCGCCTTGAGGAATTCATCCTTCTGCCAAGGATGAATAGTCTTACGATGCCGCCAGAATGCTTCCGGGTCTTCCTTGAAGCGCTCCTTGAGCAACATAAACTCTTCCGACTGAGCCTGATGCAGACGCTTATGCACGGCATCCAAAACCTTGGTTGCCTGCTCGATAAGAGCTAGCGTGGTGCCTACCGGAGCATCCTGCTTGCCTTCCCCCACATTGACTTCTGCGGTAGAGGCCAAGCGCTGACCTTCTTGCGCGACATGCTCCACAAAGGCAGTGAAGGACGGGCCCGGTTCCTTGTATGGGAGCGGCATGGCTACAGAGCGAATATCGCCCTGTGCGCCGACATCAATGGCAACACTGCCACCTGGAGGTACACGAAGCTGATTCGTAAGTTGCCTGCTAGCGCTCTTGGCAATCAGAAAGCCGGGAAAATTGGCAAACATCCCGGCATCAATCATCTCACGCCATGCCGCAGTCAGCGTGGTCGTCAGGTTGCCCAGTAGATGTATAAAGCCAATGCCATAAAAACCAAGTCCCCGAATAAACGGGAATTGGACAAAGAAACGCTTTGCCAGACATTGCTCATCGTTTTCATCCCAATTGCGAATAATGCTGAGAACCTGACGCGAGTCCTTTTCGATAGTCACGCGATAAGGCAGGGGAAGACCTTTGCCCTTGAATTGCTTCGGTGCAAACTTATCCAAGTCTAGCTCGCAGTAGCACTCGAAGACGGTATAATCTTCGTCTTCTGGCCGCTTGGATTGAGTTTTCTGCCCGGCAATCTCGGCTTTCTTGACATCAACCTCGGTAGGCCGATCAGGCTGCGCCTGACCAAGAGGCACATCGCGGTAGCCACCGGCAATCTGCATGCGCTTCAAGATGCTCTTACGCATCTTGATCTTGTGCGTCACTCGTCCACAGTTTTGGAGGTCCGTCGCCGCATTCGAGACAATAAGATCTTCCGCGTCAACGCTTTCTGATACGGGCCTTCTTCGGAGTGGGCAATTAAAAACCTTTTTAAAGCCATCTCCGCCAAAACCGACGTAGAAAAGCATTCGATCAGTATCTGGGACATATTCGGTCGCCGTGACCGTGAGGTAGTGGTTGAAGTCTTTTTCAAGGACATCGGCTAGACTATCCGTTTCATCCATTAATGGGCCGCCATTATGGCCCATGGCAGGCGGCGGCGGTGGGCCTCCCGGTGTCATGTTAAGAGGCGGCATATTGGGCGGCGGCTTGGGCGGCAAGGTCATGTCATTGCGCACCTTGACCGGGCCCGACGCAGGGAGAAGCTCGCCACGCGCATTTGCCTGAAAGCGTACCGTGGCTTCCGTCAGGATCGGGTGCCTGATACGCGACATGCCTTCCAGAGGTGCAGAAGCAGTGCCACCAACATCGGACGGGTCCTCCAGTTTAAGCCCCAGCATCGTGATGCCCTTGGCTCTGGTGGACATCCACTCGCGCCGGGATTCCTCATCGCGCTCGATGCCATCGAGTAATGTGGTAGCGATTGTGGCAAGTTCGCTTTCGTCTATCTGGTCAGCCAGATTGGCAAACCAGCCCTTGGTCTTGTCTTCTGGATTGGAGCGATCTGGATTGAAGTCGATAACAACGCCGCCGTCTGGCGTATCGACCTTTAGAGCGCCCTCCTCGAAAGTCACGCCCGGCGTAGGCGCAGCAATGTCCACCGCGACTGGGCCCGGAAGCGGAGAGGCTTCCTGATAATTGATAACCCTGGTTCGTGCATTCGCCATTATTCGTTCGCTGCCTTCAACAGGATATCGGCGTGACAAGCCTGTGGGTGGCACCAGCATACTAAACTTTTTCCGCGCAACTCCTTCACATCCAGACCAGATGTTGGCAGCCAGTTTTCGTACTTTTTAATCACCTCAACCCTATTGCCATCCTTGCCGATGACAAATGGATTTCCCCACTTAGTTGGGCGGCCAACATAGACTGCATCAGTTGGAACACCCTTCTCTCTTTTATTATAAACGCGCATTATGCTGTTTTCCCCGGCCAGAACAGGAATACCAAGAGATATACTATCAAAATCCCCAATCCAAACATGGCCCCCTCTTACGCTATAACCGGCCCCTTCCAGCGAAGAACGCAACCCTGCTGTCCTGGTGCTGGAACACAATGAACAATCCCATTACTATCAGTTACCCGATGCGTTGTGCTGCCCTTCTTGAATTCTACTGAAATTGGCTTTTCTATTCTGTAAGTACGGCCATCAAAGTCATACTCACGCCACTCCTCTACACCTTTAACATCAATTTTTATCATGTCGCTCATCAGTGAGGTTTCCTCTTTGACCAATCCAGCATGTCTTGGGCGAAGTCTGTGTCGTACTTCAACCTGAAAAAGCAGAGACCAAGGATGTAAAGTGGGACGGGAAGCTTGTCGGCCGGGGTGTCGTCCGGCAGCTTTAGGACGAAGCCGTTTTCCTCAGACCAGAAGAGTGCGCCGGTATCTGGGTCTCCCAGATCGAACATAACCAGTTCGTCCTCGCTAGGAGGCTCTAGGCTTATCGCTCGCGGAGCTTTCATACCTTACCCCCAGTTGCCTCAAGGCGATGCGATGGGAGATTCCCACCGCATTCCCCACCTCATCGCAGTGCAGTCTTAACCCATTCACGAAGTCGGAAGCATAGCAACCGCATCTGATGCAGTAATTGCTAGTAGGCTCCCATTCGTGGTTCACGTCCGCGCAAACTCCCCAAATTTTATCTGCGCAACCTCTCGATACTTGGCATGAGCCTCCTCCTGAGAGGCAAAACTACCTAAGTACGTATTTTTACCATCTTTTTTGATTTGCGCTACCCATTTCTTGTTCCTATTATGCCAAGTAATCCCCTTGAACTTTCCTCGACTGCTGGACAGCTTCCTCTTGTTCATCATATTTTGCGACTGCGTCGCCAGTCTGAGATTGGTGATTCGGTTATCAAGCGGATTTCCATTGATGTGATCAATATGGGTGCTGGGCCACTCTCCATAATATAGAAACCACGCTAAACGATGAGCATACCACCGCCTGCCAGCATACCCAATCATGATATGACCGCTTTTATTCTTCGCACCAGCAACAGAGCCAACTTTAACCTGATTATTTTTCTGATGCTTTAGCCAAATAATATCTCCGCTTTCTGGATGGTAGCAAAATAGTCCAGACAGATCAGGCTGAGTATAGCGGGATTTGCCTTCCTCTGTACGCAAGCTCATCTTGGACATCTGACGCATACTCCTCGTTTCTTTGAAGTAGTCCAGAATCCCTAAGCCATCTTAGACACTGGCTCATGGAATCACAAAAATCATCGTGAGTGTCTCTGGGGAACCGAGTAATTTGATTAATAATCTCCTCTGCCCATCTATACGGGTAGAGCGATGGCTTTCCTTTATTTGGCCCCTCTTTTTCTGACGGCCATGGAACATAAACGAGACCTTCAGAAAAAAGATGCTGCACAGAATACACCCTAGCCTGCTTGTCGCCCAGCTTGGATGGGTTAAAAAGCTCAATCGAGAATTGACCAGAAAACCCTATAACCCTCTGAAGCTCTTGATAGACTGATATTCCAGACGCCTTACTCTCGATGATCAATTTATCAATTCTAAATCTTGGACTGTGTTTATATTTACTAGAATTTGGCAGCGGAGCAGTTGTGCATGTGGCTACTACCCGCTCCACCAAGTCGGGTAAAGTGAGGCGATCTTGAAACCCATATATCAACATGATTCGCGGTTGTTTGTTTTCATTTAGATAGACACCCCAAATAGTTAGAGCGGATGGATCATTCTCCTCTTTCTCTGTGTAGGCAGAATCAAGAGATGCCACCACGAAGCTAAATTGAGGATAGGTGGGGTCAGTCCACTGGCCCCACCACTCTTCTTTAATAATGCCCCCGCCTCTGGGGACGGGAATTTGCTCAAGTTGCCCAGCCGCAGCAAATGGCCCAAGACGCCGCGCTAATGACACACAAGCCTCTTCAGAGAAGCGATCAGGACAAAGAAGCTCTTCAGGCTTTGTACGAGGGTCCTCCCAAAACTTAGCACCATTCACCATGGTCACACAGTGACGCTTAGGGTCATGGTGCATCGGCAAGCAAAGATGTGTCCAGTCAGAACCCTCCCTAGCCAAAATGTGCCCAGCTAGATCGGCATGATGAAGACGCTGCATAATTACCACAAACACGCCATATTCTTGAGAATTTATTCTCGTGCTCATCGCTTCGTCCCACCACATTAGGGTGGACTCACGTACTTGATCTGACTCAACTTCTGTCGCTGAATGGGCATCATCCACTAGGATTATCATCCCACCTTCGCCTGTAGTTGTGCCGTCTACTGACGTAGCGATTCGGTAGCCGCCTTTGTTATTCTCGTACCTTCCCTTGGTATTCACGTCGCCAGTCATCTGGAAGCGGTTTCCCCAGTGCTTTTTGTACCACGGCGATTCTATCACCCGCCGCGTTTTTACCGAATCACGCAAACTCAGGGAGTGAGAATAGGATGCCGATAGAAACTGGACCTGGGGCCCGCTGGTAGGACCGATTCGGGACTGCGCCCACGTCCAGGCTGGCCATCCGACGCTGCATAAACTGGACTTGCTTGTTCTGGGGGGCACTGTGATTAAAAGCCGCCTGATCTGACCATCTGTAACTGCCTGTAAATGCTCAGCTATTGCTTCCAAGTGCCAGCCGCCAACGAAAGGGGCCGGGTCTATGTACTTCCATCCCTTTTTCAGGAAGGCGTACAGTGATTCTTCACACTCTTCACGCTCAGTGATCTCTTGGAACTTGGCCTGAGCATTAAGGAGTAGCTGTGGGTTTAAGTCCATGGCTCTTAATCATATCATGGCATAGGCCGCCCTCCGCAACCCAGGGTCCAAGCCCATGCGGTGATGTGGGTGACAGTAGCGGGTATACCCTTGGGTGTCCTATCTCGGGGACCAGCCGCCAGTACATCCCATCACACTTGACCGGGATCAGTCAGTTACTACCCATAATGCCCAAGGATGCCAGCATAGCCCTGTCAAGGCGTTTGCCGGGGTCGGAGGTACGTTTCTACCCCCCGCTTCGTCCCCGACATGCTGCACCGGCCGGGCTCGGCGTGAATTTTTTGCGGGAGGGCTGGAACCGTCAGTGGCGAGTTGCTATTGACAGGGTGTAGGTTTAGCACTTACACTCTGACTCGTCATTGACGAATCTTCCTTCCTGAGCCCGTCCGGCGGTCACTCTCCGGGCGGGTTCTCCTTTTTGGGGGTGGTCGCTCAGTCGGCACAAGGTCGGGTAACCGCAGCCCCCAGATTCGGAACTTTACCGACCACACCGCTCAGGTCAAGCACACCATTATACCGTTGACCCCATGACCCGTCTTGGGGTAGCAGCGTCCTGCCTCACGAGAATGCTGGAGAGGTGGCAGAGTCTGGCTTAATGAAGGATCGCGCGTACCATCGAGACTATAGCCGATCTTACTACCATGTGAGAAAACAGAAGTGTTTTGAAATTCTTGGCGCGAAGTGCGTGAAGTGTGGCTCAATAGAAAACCTGCAATTTGACCACATTGACCGCGCGTCCAAGTCCTTCCCCATTGGGAAGTTGCTAAATAAGCGATGGAGTGAAGTTCTTAAGGAGCTTGAGAAGTGTCAGGTGCTGTGTCAGCCGTGTCATTCTATAAAAACTACTACAGAGCGCGGGCTGAGGATAGCCAAGGGCTCACATGGCACGACTTCGACTAGAAGATACTGTGCCTGTGAGTTGTGCAGAAAGGCCGTTCGGGATTACGTGCGAAAACGGAAGGGTGCCGGAGTGGTTTAACGGAGCGCTCTTGAAAAGCGAAGAACCGAGAGGTTCCGGGGGTTCAAATCCCTCCCCTTCCACGCGGGTTTAGCATTCTGGGAGTGCATCTGCCTTCCAAGCAGATTGAGGTGGGTTCGATCCCCACAACCCGCTCCAACTTTCACCTTGACTTCTCCCTTAGCATGTGACACGAATTGGGTCCAGGCAGTGGAGGGCCGCATGAAGTTTCCAAAGAAGCTGTATGTCACTCGTCATGAGGACGGTAATATCGTCTATTTCAATAGTCATATTGACGTAGACGAAGCCCATGATGGTCTTGAAGACCAACAGGATCGAGCCATCGCTGTTTACAAGCTGGACTCCACCGGCAAGTCCAAGCGCAAAACCAAATTCATCAAGAAGGGCTAATCATGGCATCGCGACGCAAGAGCCACCTGACTATGAATGGTATCGTGGAAAGTGGTGCGGCTTCCGTAAGGTAGTGTTTCTTGGCTTTGGTTATGAATGCGCCCTATGTGGAATGACTTCGAGTGACAATGAAGACCTCTGTTTTGGAGTGAAAGATGCTCAGCCGCGACCAGTTAGACCGATATGAAAAGACGCTGATGACTGAGATCAGCAAGCGCAGGCCGCTTGGTGGTTACAGTCCTGAAGCTGGCACTATCCTCATGATCTGCGAAATGATGTATGAGGTATGCCGCCATATCAGGGAGCGGATGCCAGCGCCGAGGCGTAAGGCAGACGATGACGCCTGAGCTAAAGACCGAGCGTCTCGTACTGATGCCCTATACGCCAGAGAGGGTAACGCAGCAACACGTTGACTGGCTGAATGATCCTGAAGTGGTGAAATACAGCGGGCAACGCTTTCACAAACATGACCGCCTCAGTCAGACTAATTATGTGTTTGATTTTGGCTTGTGTGGTCACCTTTGGGTAATCCAACTGGATGGTCGTGATATCGGCACCGTTGGCGTTACATATGACGCTGAGAACGATGTCGGCGATATGGGCATCCTGATTGGTGAAAGGGATGCATGGGGTAAGGGCTATGCGACCGAGGCTTGGGCTGAAGTCATGCGCTGGTGCTTTGAGGAACTGAAGATACGCAAGATCGAGTGTGGCTGCATGTCTCCTAACTTGGCCATGCGGCAGGTTGCCACAAAGACCGGTATGAAGATTGATGGCGGCCGCAAGGACCACTTTCTCTTGGACGATAAGCCAGTCGATGCGGTCTATTATGGGAAGATGCGATAATGAGTTACAAAGACTCAGACTTTGCTATCCATAAAAACCAAGTCTTATGGACTCGGCCGGATCATGTTGCAGGTGTTTGGTTACCACAAGATAGATGGAGCGACATTGATGCACGTCAACGATTTAGCTATGCCGGACCTAGTGGAGAGCCAACATCATATGTGGTTGACTATGATTGTACTCTCGACTGTGAGATAATCAGAATTTACGACAGTAAGGGCAACCTGTTACACAAAATGGAGGATAAAGATGGCATACATCGGGGAACCGATCAAAAAGTACACGGTAGTGCCACTGGACCATCCAGTGGAAGCCAGCCCACAGGAACCAGTATTGCCGCGCCCGGTACATACACCATCAACAACGCCGGAAACACCGTCTTCGGTTCCAGCTACCCCTACTACGGAGCCATCGGAGGAACCAGTCAAGGCTCCGTAACTTCGCATAGTGCTCAACAGGCCGCGTACCAGCAAATGCTACTGAAGCGGGCGCGGCTACAAGCGCAGCAGATGATGCAATATCAGAATCCAACATACACTCCATACTTTTGGAGCAACACTGTTGCTGGTGGATACAGCATCACAGGCACGCCAGAGCCAAAGAAGAAGATCAAGGACGAGGGCATAAGAGTGGGAGAGATCATCGCCTACCGTTGCTGGCCTATTCACAATAGTGGCTTCCTGTGGAGCACGGCGGCAGATCGTGCATGGGCTCCGGGCGAACCAATGAAGGCTGGTGAGAACCATCTGCGTGATGGCCTTGGTGTCTATGCCTTCAAGAATATGTCTCATTGCATCCAAGAGTTTGGCAATGAGAGATTCTATAGCAATGGCGTAGCCTATGGCTCAGTTGTGCTATGGGGGGAGATAGTCGAGCACCAGTTAGGGTATCGTGCGGAGTATGCCGCCATTCGCTCCATCGAGTTTGTGCGCAATGTGCCGCACAATAAGTGGCATCCAGAAATGACTGATGAATTGAGAAAACTATACAAAGTGGAAGGAAAGTGACAAAGCCAATTAATCATGCCGGGGGGCGCTATGGGAGACTAGTGGCTATCAAGGATGCGGGCCTCTCTAGCCGCAAATCCAAAAGTCGCCTATGGCTTTGCCAGTGTGACTGCGGGAATGAAGTTACGATAGAGAGTTGCTATTTTCGCAGGAGAAGATCATGTGGGTGCTCTAGACATGGGTATAAGCATGGTCAGGCTAAAGTTTCTGGGCATTCTAGAATATATCGAGTGTGGGCTGACATGAAGTCTAGATGCTCTAATCCAAATGATACTAGTTGGGAAAACTATGGCGGTAGGGGAATCTTCGTCTGCAAAGAATGGGAGAGTTTTGATGCCTTCTATCGAGACATGGGTGCAACATATCAGCCATGGCTAACCATAGAACGAAAAAACAATGATCTCGGGTACTCAAAAGATAATTGCATCTGGATCACGAAGGCTGAACAGTCCAGAAATACGAGGAATGTAAGATGGATAAAGACTGAGTATGGCATAATGCCACTTATAGAAGCCGCCGAACGGTTCGGTATAACCTACAAAACTGTTGAAGGTAGAATTAGGCGTGGCTGGCCAGAGCATCTGTGGCTCAAGCCCGCTGGGTTTAGACTGAGTGATCAATCATGAATGTTCTCCTCTTGAGTCCGTATGGACTGAATCTCGAAAAGACTATCAAAGATACTGGTGACGGCGTCTTCTATCTTATAGAAGATGCCGGTCAGTGTGAGATTGCGGTTATGTATGGATACCGCGATATCCTGCGACAGGATGTCATTGATGTATTTCGACGCGGCGTCATCAATATACATACAAGCGTTCTGCCGTATGGCAGGGGGGCGAATCCCAATCTATGGGGATGGCTCAATGAGGAGCCACATGGCGTATCCATCCACTATGTTCCAGACGAGGGCGTAGATACTGGGCCGATCATTGCTACGACAAATGTAGAATTTACCTCCCCTGAGAGAGAGACGCTAAATAGCTCGTATATGGCACTGCATGATGCAGCAGAACGTCTATTTCAAAGAATGTGGCCATCAATCAGGAATGGTGGGCTAATTGCAACGCCGCAGATTGGAGCAGGAAGTCGTCACTTTAAGAGAGACCTGAATGAAGTCTGGCCCCTTTTGTCTAGGGGGTGGGACACTCCATGCAGTGAGGTAATCCAAATAGGGAGGCAGCGCCGTGGGCTTGCAAGCAACGCGATGGATGCAGTCGGAAGCGGACGAGTGGCACGAGCGTAATCACCGCAAATTCTCCGATAGCGTCAATGTCTATACCAGCGATCCTGTCATTAGGGCGCTGGTGGATGCCAGGATCGAGCCTAGAGAAGTATTCGAGGTAGGCTGTGGCAATGGCTACAGGCTGGCTGCCATGCGCGACTACTGGGGCTGTAAGGTCTGGGGCTGCGATCTATCGGAGGATGCCATTCGTCATGGCGTACAGACCTATGGCACAAATAACATGCAGATTGGCATTCGTGAGGCTGCCAATCTGAAGGGCCTGCCGACTGGCGGCTTTGACTTGGTGATCTACGGCTTCTGCCTTTACCAGTGTGACCCGGAGGAGCTATTCCAGATCGTGCGGGAGGGTGATCGCATTCTGGATAATAATGGGTATCTGGTGGTTTACGACTTCAAGCCGGATTATCCACATTCCAAGAATTACAAGTATGACCGGGCCCTGCGTACCTACAAGATGGACTACTCACGCCTCTGGCTCGCTCACCCGCACTACAGCATTTACCATCAGAGGTTCATGTCACATGATGCCGAAGAGGATGTGATCGACCACAATAACCGTGTGGCAGTCACGATCCTGAAGAAGAATGTGGAGGGCGGCTTTCCGCTAGAGCCATGATTTTTGATAAAGAAGGGGACGAATACATCCTTAGTACAGGCAAAAGGCTATATGCCCATTGTGGCATAGTGGGACTATCGCGAGACTATAAAGATAATAGTTTTGTAGTGTCTGAGGGATACGACGGTGGAGTTAGCTGGCCCCTACCTGGATGGTGGAGCGATGAAGACAAGAAAGAATTTGGCAAGCACTACTTAACAAATGCCGAAATGAGAGAGGTGGCAGAATTTATGATTGCTGAGTGGACTGCATTCAGGGATTTGCTGAAATGCAGATAGGAATCCTTGGTTTAGGCTCCATCGGAATGGTTCATGCCAAGAACTTAAGGGCGATGGGCCACGATATCTACACTCACGACATAGCGGACCCAACTTCACATGGCTTGGAGTTAATGGAAGATGCCGAGGCGATAGTCATCGCAACCCCATCTGACCAGCATACCATTGATATGTATTGCCACTTTCAGAGTAAGCACCTGTTTGTGGAAAAGCCAATTGGTACTAGCGATCAGTGCGCTATCGACATTAAAGCCATGTTGGCTGTGAGTAAAAAGGTAATAATGGTAGCTAATAATTGTCGCTATCATCCAGTCGTCAAGGTGGTGAAGGAGCGCATGCATGAATTAGGCGGCCCATATCATGGGGCATGGTTTCGACTGCATCAGGAAAAGAAGGATGCCAAGGACCCGGTTATTCTCAATTGGGGAGCACACGAAGTCGATCTGGCGCTATATCTACTGAGCAAGAATCTCTCTGTCATGCCGGGCCATTCCAAGGTCGCACATGACCATGCTGAGTTTATCATTCGATATGGCAGTGGGTCACTTGTGCATATCGACTTGAGCTATCATGGTCCAAGTGACCGTTGTTTTGCCATCCATGGACCAGATGCCTCGATCCTTGGAGATTTGGATAACTTCACTGTCCACATCTTCAGCAGGCAGGGCAGAGAGATTATCGCAGTCGAGGGCTCACACGAGCAAACTTATGTGGACGAAATGAAAGAGTTTATCAAACGAGTGGAGTCTGGTGGGGCTTCGACGGATGGCATTGGAGCGACTGGTGAGGATGGGCTTAGGTGCCTGAAGGTCTTGTTGGAGGCGCAAAATGCATAAGACCGTATTTGAATATCTGCTACCGACCGACGATCAAAAGAAGGACATGGCCAAGATCAGGGAGGCGGCTGGGCAGTTTCTAGCACACATTAACCTTTACGTGCCAGAAGGTCCTGATAGGACATATATTATCAGGCAACTAAGAGAGATAGTCATGTGGTCGAACGTGGCCATTACCCGTATGTCAGATGGGACGCCACGACCATGAAGACGGTAGCGATCATACAGGCCCGCATGGGCTCAACTCGTTTGCCAAACAAGGTATTGATGAACCTTAATGGCAAGCCCGTACTAAAATGGGTCATTGACGCTGCACAGGCTGCGCCGGGCGTAGATGAAGTCATTGTGGCAACCTCTACGCAGCCAGCAGACGATATTATCGCGAATAAATGTGATGAGTGGGGATTGAACTTCGTTCGCGGCTCAGAAGGCGATGTAATATCCAGATTCTGGCAAGTCTGGCTCCAATATGAGCCAGATTTCTTACTACGTCTTACCGGCGACTGTCCATTTCACGATCCACAGGTCATTGGTGAGGTAATTCGCCTCAGAAAGACTGCCGGAGCGCAGTATGCGTCCAATATTGACCCGCCGACATGGCCGGATGGCCTCGATGTGGAGATTTTCTCACGCGAATTGCTGGAAATAGCACATAAGGAGGCCACCAGAGGGTCAGATCGCGACTGTGTAACGCGGTTTATGGCAAGAAACAGGTCAAGATTTAAGTCTGCGACCCTGACTTGCCCCATTCCCGGCCTGCATGAGGAGCGATGGGTGCTCGACACCCTGTCCGACATGCAATTTTGTCAGAAAATCGCCGAGAGACTGCCTTCAAACTGGAATGGCTCCTACCTGGATATCCTGAATATCCTCGATAAGGAGCCAAATCTTCGCTTCATTAACAATCATCACCCAAGGAACGAACGCTTCTATGAGGGCATTAACAGTGAAGAGCTAGGAACGTACTCATATCCTCGCTCCGAGAAGGCTCTGGCGCGGGCTCGGGAGATCATTCCCCTTGGCGCACAGACATTCTCCAAGAGCTATGTGCAATTCCCCGGAGATTCACCGCGCTTTGTTTCGCATGGCGACGGTGCTTACATCTATGACATTGACGGCAATGAGTACGTGGAC
>ERZ761594.81-NODE-81-length-45020-cov-7.321361_pt1 | contig 45020 bp, 80 predicted proteins | sample MGYA00511036_ERZ761594 | MGnify/ENA primary metagenome ERZ761594 (study PRJEB28899, sample SAMN03785561) | bioreactor sludge metagenome | biome: EBPR Sludge; feature: EBPR Bioreactor; material: 0.22µm filtered reactor supernatant | place: Saint Lucia: Queensland... | reverse complement strand
TGTCTCTGTCTCTGTCTCTGTCTCTGTCTCTGTCTCTGTCTCTGTCTCTGTCTCTGTCTCTCGGTGTACAGAAAGTGACGGAACTTGCACATGAAGCCGTCTCTTTTTGGCCCCAAAAGTGACAAGGAATCCTGCGTTAATTAGCGGGGTTAGATCGACATTTCCGCGAACGCGCAACATGTTTTGCAGGTAGAATTGATCGTCAGCGATGCGGTTATCGCAGCGACTTGCGATCAATAATAGCTTCATGTATCGGCACTGTTGCACCTCATCGAGCATCATCCAGTCAGGATCTTCGAGTAACGCGTAGTGCAATTTGATCCATGGCGGGAGCCGATCTTTGTACCGCTGATACTTCTCGAAGTTCTTAATGGACAGAAATTTCTGCGCCATGAACGCCTCTATTCTTCCCGGTTAGCCAGCTCCAAACGGATCGACTTGCGGAGCGTGAGAGACGCCTGCGGGTAATCAGCAAGGAACTGTTCGAGGTGTTCTTTTGGTACCTGGCTCATCAAGAGGCCGTTGTATTCGTCCTCGACATTCCAGGTGAATTCAGAAGGCGCGGGAGCGGTTTTTTCTGACGGAGCCGCTTTAATCGCCACGCCGCCGACTTTCTTCCCAGCGAATCGCACATCAGGATCACAGTACACAGTGACCTTTTTGCCGTGCCATGCCTCTGATTCGTTGGTCCCAAAGAGACTCACAACTTGGTCAAGTCGTGTGCTGCTCAGGACTACTCGGCTCGTTGTTTCCTCGAAACAGAGCACCCACTTCATATCTTCCGGCTTGTCGTCAGGGGCCACATTTTCAAAGCGGCACTCCTTAATGGTCAGGACCTGCTCACCGGAATCCTTCAGGTTCTGGGCGTTGAAATAGGTGCTTGGCATAGTGATCTTCGGCATGGATGCTCCTTTAGTTAGACAAGTGCTTTAATGCGCTTGTCGAGTTTGAACGCGGCCAACAGATGCAGGAACTGCTCTTTGGCTATATCCAGTTGTGACCAATAGTGGTGCGAGAAGGAGACAGGATCTCCCTCTTCATTGGCCTTACTGAATCTGAGTAGGTGAAATCCGCCAGTAATCGGGCGGTCGGGGAAGTTCTCTTCCCACAGTATCTGATAGGCGGCAAGCTGGAGTAGGTAATCAGCATACACGCCGTTGCTGGTCTTCCAATCGCCCAACGCCAATTTCCCTCGTACAAGGATGGCGTCGAGGGTACCCCCAAAGCGATGCACTCGGGACAAGAGCGGCACTTCTGCTTCGGCAATTTGCAGATTCGTTTGTTCTTTCCATTCCAGATACGCATGGTACGCTCCATCGGCCTTCTTCACCGTTTCGAGGGTGTATCCGCTGGTATCGAACGGTTGCCCATAGATGTCATGCTCCACCATGTCATGCGCTAAGGTTCCGGCATCTGCTGCCGCTTGCTTCGTCTCTCGAAAGTCCTTGCCGTTACGCCCCTGATCCCAGGCCCAGTACATCAAGGCTCCAGATTCCTTGAAGCGGGAGAGCACCGTGGTCACGCCAGGGACTTTCTCGCCGTCTATCTCGTAGCCCTTATAGGGACGACTCATCCCGCCACCTTTGCCCACCCGTCCGCCACTTCACGGCCCCACGACGTAAAATTCTTCTTGCAGCGTGGACAGCGGCGGCAGGAGGGGTCATCCGTTGGCCGGTCAAACCATTCGTCACAGCTAAGGCAGGTCGTCGTGGTCATCGGAATGAGACGCTTACTGGCTCTCGTCAGCGGGATGTTGGCCATCTGGCAGGCGTTCTTCCAGGTGCCGAAGCGCCGATCCGTAATGCTCTCCCCGTAAATGCCGTACATTCTGTAGGCCGAATGCGTGAGGTAGCCTAACTCGTGATAGCAGGCGATCATATCGGCAATGATTTCTTCATTCGTTGGTATTTGGTTCATGTTTCTTCCCTCCCAGAAACGCATCCAATAATTTGTTCATCAGGTCCCGTCTCTTCCGGCTCTGCTCGCCCCGCTTCCGGCTGCGAGCCTCCATCTTCAACGCCTCAGTGCCGCCCTTGCGCCGTTTCGGCATCCCTATGCGCCCACAGAATCGTGCCGAATGATGTGCTTGCCATTCCTGCGCATCCATTCAACCTCTCCGTCGCTCGCCTCGTACGGCCTCACGTCGAGGTCGCCAGGATGTTCGCTGCGCATAAACGCAGCAGCGGTAACGGCGTTAGGGGCTTCAATTAATTCCTGGTGCTTATCTGTGACGCATAGAAAAATCATGTCCACCTCCATTGATTCTCCTGAGTAGTCGTAAGGCCATACTAACGCCGTGCGCCTTGTGCATGCCGGTGATACGGATAGGCGGCATACGGAAGTCGGTCATGGCTTAACCTCTTGGACCTTAAACATTGCAGGGCTTAACGCAGCCTGTATCTCGCTTTCATTGAGCGGCTTCCAGTCGCTACGAAACTCGGTGCCCCAGTCAATTTCGACAATGGCTTCGTCATGCACTCTGAGCGCCCACGCTTTCAGATCTTTGCCTTTCATCACGTCCTCCTACGGGTTACTTTCCCGAGTGTCCTCTCTCATCAGTTCCGCCATCTGCATCAGGTGGTCAAAGCGGCAGTACTTACACGGCCTTGCCTGTCCATGGTCCTCGCAGACCTCCACGTCCTCGGGGTCCAGGTCGCGGTCGGGCAGGCTCATCACAACAGCTCCAAGACCCAGATCAGGTACGCGATCAGGGCCACGCCCCAGGCCGCATAGGTCCAGCGATCCAGCGGCGTCAGGTCCTTGTACAGTTCCACCGGCAAGGGCATCGGCTTCGGCCTCGGGTGCATGGCGTTTGAGACCAGGCGTTGACTCAGTTCGGTGCTGGAGAGGTAGTGATTCGGTCGGGGATGCTTCGTGACCATGGGAGCCTCCTTAATTCACCACGTTCATGCGTTGTTTGGTCCGGAACAGGTTTTGTGCGTTGTCGCGTTCCTCGATCAGTCGAGCGTTGGCCTTTTGTAACGCCTGCATTTCCTCAGCCCGCCATAACGCGCCCAACATGGCTCCGAATACTCCGCCCAGCAGTAATGCGATGATGATGCTCATAGGGCCTCCTTGGTGAGTTGCCGCTGCGCCTGGCGCAGGGCCATTTCTTCTTTCAACATCCGGCAGGCTTCAGGGAGACTGACACCGAGTTTCGGGGCGAGGGCTAACCCGAGCGGGCCGATCAGTCGCGGCACTTCATGTCTGGCGCGTGGATCTGCTGCCACTTCCGCCAGCCAGTCGGCGGCGTGGTCCGTCCAGTAGCAGATAGCTTCGATGGTTTCGGGGCAGTGCGCCGCCAAATCCTTGCAGGCATAGACGGCGAGGCGGGTGGCGAGTGTGTTCATAATGCCTCCTGTGGTTTAGCAATCAGGCTGTTTCGCTTTCTGCGCTGCCAGTACATGCGCATGCCTTCTGACATGCGTGCACGGGCCTCAGGTGAGAATCCATGCGGCAGACCATCTGTGCCCATCCTCCATGCGGCTTCGCAGAGTTGGCAGTAGGTCTTTGGATTGCCATGCTTGCAGGCTTTGACGTTGTGAACGGTGTTATGGGCGCGAACAGTAAGGCATCTGAGATGGGTAGGATTTACGCAGAGCGTATTCCCACATTCATGGTGAATGACGCGACCCGAAGGGATGCTACTGCCATGCAAGACATAGCTGAAACGGTGAGCAACGACACGGCGACCAGTGTTGGGGTCAACGATTTGTCCATAGGAATACCCAAATCTATCCGTGCATCGCGCCCCAAGCCATAACCAGCACTGCTTAGGGCCACCCTTTTTGACCTTCTTCCAGAAGTGGTCCATGGTTAGGCCCTCACTTTCTCGCGACGTGCCTCGCGCTTCATGTCCTCCTGGATGAGCCGCCTCAGATAGACCACTTCCGACCGATGCCCCTGCTCCTTGGCCCTTCGCTGAATCCAGGCTTTCTGTTCCTTAAAGAACCGATACGAACAAGGCTGAGAAAGTTCTTCCATAAGTGTCCCTCCCGATGGGTTACTGTAACGCAAAGTAACCTACTCTCCCCTACGAAAGATGTCAAGAGGGTAATTCAGCGTGCCTGTAAACTGGTAAAGGCCCTAGGTGGCTTACTTAGAAATAAGGCTTGACGGGTGTACGGTACTACCGTATGCTGTAGCCTATCGTAACCTATAGCGGCTAACGGGAGGGGGTGAATTTACGGTCATGGATTTAGTACACGTTACAAGCTACGTCGATGAGCAGACCTTCGAAAAGATGGAACGTGCTCGTAAGGCGAAAATCAGGCAAACCCGCAGCCAGTGGATCAATGAGGCCATTGTGGAGAAAGCGGAGCGGGAGGAAAAGTCAACTTTTCCTACGCCAACTCAGAGCCCTCGCAGTCGCCAAAAGACTGTCTGAGTTGGCACTAACGCCGAGGCATGCAGCTTATTCGTGGACGAATATCATGATATCGTTTGAATCTTCCGAAACAAGAACGAGCCAGAACGAGCCAGGCGATTCCTAGGGCCAAAAAAGTCACGTAATAGGGCCACCGAGCCCATTGTCACTGAATCAAGGACGGCGTATAAGGCGGGCCAGGAGGGACATTATGAGTACATTTGCCACGATCAGCGACCTCTTATTAGCGTTTGACCGGCTGCACGTCTCCCAGCTGAAGGACCCCCGCCCTACGCGCAACAAACTGCGTCTGTACTTTGGTGCCCTGTCTCATCTGCCGCTCGAATCGTTGACCGTGCCCATCGTGCTGGAATGGTATAACGGCATCCGCAAACGCAGTCAGGTGCAGGCCGATGCCTGCATCAGCATCCTTCGTACTGCCATCAATCGCGCCATTGAATGGGAAATGTTCCACGGAACGAACGTGGCAAAGCTGGTGCGCCGCAAGGCCTTCCCGAGACGTAAGCGGTATGTCATGCAGGAAGAACGCCCTGCGCTGATTACGGCCATCGACCGTGAACCGCTCATGCTGCGGGTTTATTTTTATATGGTCTACTATACCGGCTCACGGCCTGGCGAGATTCAGCGGGTGCAGATCAAGGATATCAAATTATTCAAGCAGGCGAGCGGGTATGTCGGGGTGCTCATCAAGCCCACCACCAAAAACGGCGATACCCAACAGGTCCCGCTCCCCTCATTTGTGTGTGAGTTGCTGGTGGAATATCTCGCCACGTTGCCGGCCAATCAAGTAGACCTCTTTGCGAACAAAAAGGGTAAGCGCCCGTCCTATGAGTGGTGGCATGTGCAATGGCGGGAGGTACGCAAACGGGCAGGGCTTGCCGACGTACAGCAGAGGGATTTACGGCGCACCTGCGCGACGGACTTGACACAATACCTCGATCTCATCACTATCAGCAAAGGGGTCTTGAATCACCGCGACCTCAACACCACGCAGATTTACGTGCAGCCGATCAATAGCCGGATCGTGGATGCGATGAATAAGAATGTCGAACTCAACCGAGCGCACCTACAACCACAAGGAGGGAGTCATGATGTCACGAATCAGCCTAGCCCTGGCCCTGTTGTGCCTGGTCCTGGCCTTCCAAACCCCGTTCCAGACCAAATGCTACATCGTGCAGGGCAAGATGGTGTGCTGTGATAACTACGGGATGTGCAACTAAAGGTGTTCGATGGTGCGAGTGGGCGGGAGTTCTCGCCTCAGCATCATGAGGCTAAAAATCGCGTAGTTGGCGAGGTCCAGCGTATCGTTGTAGACCACCTGTGTTTTGCCCAGCTTTTCTGCCCCCAAGATACGCTGGACACGCCGCGCCAGTTCAAAGGTCAGATCTTGGTTGCCATGTGGGAATTGATCGTAAAATTCATTCGTTTCGTTGCGTCCATTCGCGTCTCTGTCCGCAACTGTAGCACGGAGGTCTTGTATCGCTTTGTCATAATCGTGTATTGGAAAGGCCATAGTCCTGCCCCCTAGCTCGCAATGTTGACGCCATACTCCTTGCCGTGGAACTTCTGCCCAATATTGGATCTGAACCACCCCCCGCACCGTTGACACTGAAAGCGATTGTAGACCTTGACGGAGGTAATCAGCTTGCCCCGGCTCTGCACTTCGGACGCGCCGCACTTCGGGCAGGAGAGCCCTTCTTTCTCCGCAATCACCGTGGGGTGCCGTGTAATCCAGGGCCGTAGCCGGTCGTAGAGCGGTTCCAGAATCACCACATCGTTCTGATTGTAGGCCCGCATATTCCGCCATGCCTTCTTGACTCCGGCCATACAATCGACCCAGAGCTTGAACCCTTCATGCCCAATTTTCCCTTGCAGCCCTAGCGCCACGGTAATGTACGCCAGCTTGTTGGACTCGAAACGGAAGGCGCGTTTAACCACGCGGTAAAGATCGATCTGCTTGTAGGGTGAAGGTGGCAGAAACAGATGTTTAACAAACTCACGGTTGAGGATGGGGATGTCGAATTTCGTTCCGTTGAAGTGGACAACGATATCGGCCTTGTCGAGAAGCCCATGGATTGGCCTCAATACGTCTACTGCGGGAAGTTTTTCGGCAGAAGCGCCATACATCTTGGGTTTGCCGTACCACTTAGCCGACCAACAGAGGATGTATGAGGACTCTTCAATCTGATCGTGGGAAATATTTTGCTCAAAGGTGCCCCAGAAATAGCCCTTATTCGGCGCGGTTTCGATGTCCAAGAAAAGAATATTCAGTGGTGTGGTTTCCGGTTAAGGTGGGGGAGGCCAGGCTTGATACTGGCTCCCTTGGCCTTCGGGCTTAGGTACTGCCACGCATTTCTGGCTCCAGCCAGCGCTACAGCAGCTTTATACCCGCGTGTCCATCCACGCCGCTCCCCCATTCCGCCTGTTAGCGGAGGAACTTTGAAAAGTCAAGTCATGAACCGCACAAACCTACATATGCATTTTCTATCGCTGCCCCAAATCCGCCTTGGAGTTCGCCGAAGCGATTCACGTACATGGCAAACTGACTCGTTTGATCTTCGAGAAAGTAGGGCCTGCCCCAGAAGGCCGTCCCGTTGTTCGCGTGGCATTCCCGCTGCCAAGTGCGCCACAGGTGGGCCTGGTCGCGCTTGTCGTGACAGACCCATGATTGAATCAGGTAATCTTGCCCGCCGACACGTTGCACATCAGCCTTCAGCGCATCACAGCCGGTTGAGAGGTTAATGAGTAAGGCGGCCATGATACTTATCAGGTCCATGCTACTCACTTATCTCAGTATTAACCTGTAATGTCAAACATCGCCGTTGCTGCCTGGTGCGCCGCTCCTGATCGCTCACATTCTCGGCATGATTGAGGCATTGGACCTGCATCACCTTGAGCAAATCTTTATGCTCCACGATCATCTGCGCTTGCAGTTCGCCCATCTTGTCCAACTTGACTTCCAACCCGACCGGATTCAGCCACAGCAGATAGACCAGCACGGCCCCACAGACCCAGAGGATAAACTCGCGGTCGGTCATGTCCTTGACGTTGGGCAAGGGCAGGTTCATTTGGTGAGCCTTTCAATCGTCGCGTGCTTCGCGGCGCTCCCAGCCGATGAGCCGAAGTAGTACGCAATAATGCCCGTCCAGGCCGTCCCGAGACTGCCCAACATCACAAACAGCACTTCCCGTTCCGCTTGCGGTACCTCGTAGTTGAGCATGTAGAACAGCACGCCAAAGAAACCTGCCGTGATGCTGTAGGCCAGGATGGAAGGCGTCAGATCCTTAATGGTCGCTTCGCGCTGACGGGCGCTGTTACGGTCCTGTGTTTCGAGTTCCGCCAACTTCAGTTCGGCCTGGGTCTGCAATTCAGCCATCCGAGAATCGAACTGCAATTGCTGTTCAGGCGGCAGCTTAAAGGTACGGATAATATCCTTCACGCCATCGAATACATTGCCGCCAAGGATACTGACCACCTTTTCCCACATGCTTAGGCCCCCTTCATCAGAATGGCGAGTTCCACCGCTCGCGTTTTCACCTGTGCTGCCCATTTGCTGTCGATCATCTGGCAGGCGGCTTCCACCCAGTCCTCTTTCTCTATCGCCGCAATGAGCTTCTTGAACTTCTTGAACCCCTCCAGTCCGAGGTTAAAGACCATATTCGCGACGACGTTTTGCCGGTCCTCGGTCAGATCAGCGAACCAGATAAACTCATGCCAGCAGTCGTACAGCACGCGCTTGATGTCGTTATCGAGCATGGTCATCGCTTCATCTCGGGTAATGCCCACATCTTCCAGGTTGCGCCCTACACCGATGGTTAAGACGCCTTCACTGTCGGCATAGACCTTCAGTTTGATGCCTTCGTGCTTCAGTAGCATATCTTTCAGTGTGGGCATTAGTACTCCTGCTTGAACGGAGTGGGCATGGCGGTCGTTGGTTGCCGCTGCGTCGGCCCAGGCTTGGCCGTAGCGGCGGTGGTTGCGCCGGTCAAGGCATCGGTCACAGTTTGCAAGGTCGCGCCAGGCTGACGGAGCAAGGCCTTTAATTCGGCCCTGCCTGTCTCAGTGCGTAAGGCAATATTCAGCACCCGAGCGAAGGAGACGACGGTAGGCACCGCCGCACCAATCGCCGCCCCTGCCGTGGCTAAGATCGGATCACCGGCCAGCCCTCCGGCTGTGCCTCCGGCTCCTGCGGCGCTGGCCCGCTGCCATGCCCGCATGGAGCCCGCATTGACGCCAGCCCCAGGCTGTAAAGCAGGCAGCTTGTTGAGCAACGTGAAGATGGATTCAATCTCGTTCTTTTCGGCAGCGGTAAAGGCGGGATTCTTCTCGCCCTTCGTGCCATTCCAGAACGGATTATTCTTGAGGTCGCGTAAGACGGCGGCGGCGTTGAACTGGACGTTGTCGCCTTGCCCTCGCAGGATCTTGTCCGCCTTCCCCACGCTTTCCTCAATCTCATCGAGGACGGCTTGACGCTTCACGTATTGGCGGGCCCACAGCAAATCTTGTGCGGCTGATGCCTGCGGGGATGGGGCTGGCATCATTTGCCCAGGCTTCCACGGTTGAGGCGGCAAGGCCGCGCCTCCTGCTTCGGCGTTCAAGCCTTCCGCTAACGAGCCGTACACTTGGCGAATCTTGCCCGCCTCCACCTCATTGATCGTTCGGCCTTCAGCGGTTCGCATGGCCGCGCCGAGGTCGCGCAGTTCTGCTTGGTAGGCTTTCGGGTTCAGTTTGCCGCCGGACTGCGCCAACTTTTGTTCCAGGTTGGTCAGGATGTTGATGGTGCGTCCGTAGAGTTCTTTCGCATTCGCCCCTTGCGACAATTCGCCAATGGCCGAGCGGATCGTGGATAATGTATTGCCGGTATCGAACTGTGCGCCAGATTGGAAGGCTCGATTAAAGATGGCTTCCGCGTCCGGTGCCGCCATCTTCGACAGTTGCAGCCGCGCCTCTGGTGCGGCAATGCGGTTGAGAAATTCCGCGCCTTTGGTGGCTGGCGGGGCTAGCTCCATCCCTGGTCGCATCAGCCCACCGAGTAAGCGTGTCCCGCCAGGGATGGCCCCTTGTAATAAGATTTGGTTCGTGGACGGTTCAGTAATGCCTAGCTTTTGATTCAACCATTCCCCAGCCGCCCCGCCTGCGGATTCCAGGCCAATGGTTGCAGGTAAGGCGAATGGTCCAGTGACCGGAGCCGTCGCCAGTCCTGCCGCTGTCCCAAGTAATTGGCCGGCAATCGGCAAGGCGGATTGCTTGGCCGCTCGCCCTATCGCTGCAGGGATGTCACGAACGGGGATGCTTGGGTTATCAATAACCGGCGCACGTTCCCAGGCGTTCCCTGCATCACCGACAACCGGCGCATCTTTCCATCCACCCATTAGGGCTTCCTCCGCCGCTTGCCATCAGGGTCAATAAAGATCGTACCGGACGGCAGTGCATTGTAGTCCTCATCGCTCTTGATGGCGGTCGGCCCTGTTGCGCCTTGCTTCGGCATGGCCGCTTCCATCTTCCTCCCGATGTCTCGGCGATTCGTGGTGGCAATGTTCACAATCGTATGGATCTTGGACCGTCCGTAGTCGTCGGCCTCGCGCAACTTCGCTTCGAAATTCTCTGGGCTCCACTCCTTGGCGTTCGGCAAGAAGCCAAAGATGATCGCGGCTTCCTGTGCCGTGAGGGCCTTACCGCCAGTCTCGAAGGCTGCGATCCCTTCGCGGTTCACCAGGGCGTCAAACTTGGCAAAGCGCGGGTTGGCCTGGATGATTTGCGAGAGTCGGTTGACAGGCAGTTGGAAGTAGCCGACAAATTCCCGCCGCTCTGCTGGCGTAAATTCGTTCTTCAGCCGGTCCGTGACGTGTAGGATTTGCTGCAATCCTGCCAGCTTTTCTTTTTCTCCACCGTCCAGCCCCCCAAGGTTGAAGCTGTCCATGGCCTTTCTGGCGCTGATGCTCACTTCCTTGTCGGCAGCGTCCTTAATGGCCTGCTCCACCTCTTCCGGCTTCGCTTTGACCAGAAAGGCTTTGCCGGTTTTGGAGTAGAGAAAGCTTCTGACTTCCTGGCTTCCGGCCTGTAGCGATTCCTTAAACTCAATCGCCGCTTTTTCGTCGTCGGTCTTTTCGGCCCTGGTCGCATCTCTCGCAATATCGATATTCGCCGCTGTCGGCTCCATGCCCTTGGCTTGCAGATAATCCTTAATCGGCGCACTTAAGCCTTGCAGCGTCTTGTCCTGCCTGCCCTTCAGGGCCGTCATGAGCGGAGCCGCTGGGAGCTTGACCGTTCCGCTGGGCCGACCGCCGTCATAAATGTTGGCAAGCTCCTGCTGCTGCGGAGCCGTTAACAGCCTAGATTCTGGGGCCATGAAGGCCGCAGGGACCAGTTTGCCGGTTTCGTCCGGCATGAGAAGCCCGCCTGCCTGTGCGGTCAATGTGCGTGCCGCCTGGAGCCGTTGCGGAATGCTCAAGGCCTGCCCTGGTTGCGTCATGGCTTGCGGCGCACGCGGCAACGGGTCGGCAATCTCGTCTTGGCGAATCGGCTGGATCGGCAGCGCAGCAGGGCTAGGCGCTGGGAGTGGTCGGCCCTGGTCGTCAAACCCGCTGCCGTAGTTCATGGGATTGGGCGAGCCAGGCACCCCAGGAGAGGGCGCAGTGGGGAGAGCCGCCATGGTTATGGCGTCAGGCGTCATAAACCGCCCGCCTTGCGACAAGGGCTGCGGGGTAGCCGTATCTAGGGGGCTGATCTGCGGTCCTGCTGCGGCAGCGGCGCTTGAGGCCCCACGCGGCAATGTCGGCATCGCGGGATCGCCTAACGTGGGCGCGGCCTGGAGCGTGTTCTGCCCCGCCTCTCCGAAGCCCAGCATCTTATCCACACCGGGAAACTGCCCGACCTTCTCCGGTGCCGCTGCCAGCTCCAACATCAAGGCCGTGCCGACCTTCTGCCGTGCCTGCTGGATGGGCTCGTACTGGTCTTGCAGGAGGCGTTTTTGCTTCTGCAGCAACGCCCGCTCTGGGCCGGTAAAGATGCCGAGCACATCCCGACGCACCCGCGTGAAGAGGTCGGGATTCTCGAAGCTCTCCACATCGTTCTGATACGGCAGGGCCTTGTGCGCGGCGAGAAACGCCAACTTTTCATCCGCGTTCGGATACCGCTGGTCGAACTCAATCCGTTCTTCAGGGTCGAAGTCTTTGCGGTAATCCTTCGGCGTCAGCCCGTCAATAATCGCCTGAATGTCCATTAGCCGGTTCCTCCCGATGCACTGCCGCTGCTGGTGCTGCCAGAGCTGCCGCCGGTCCCGCCTCCCCCTCCACCGAGCCCGAGGCTCATTTTCAATTCGCTAGATTCGCCCTTCGCCGAACTCCCAAGCCCGGCGATAATCGCTTGCAAGGGTGTCATGACATTATTGAACCGCTGCGTCCGAATCTGTTCAGGGATGAGCATGGCGTCCTTGAGGTTTCCCGCTATCAACGGAAGCAGCGTGGCCCCCATGTTCGTAATCGCCGAACCCACAATCCCCGGCGTATTGTTCGGGCTGAACTGCCCACGTAACGCCCCGCCTGCCGAGGCATTGGCAAACATCTTGTTCGCAAAGGCATTGGCCGCCCCTTCTTGCTCTTGGAACAGGCCGGGGATGCTACTGGACATGTTGAACTGCGGGATAGCCTTGTTGCGGTACAGGTCATTCGCCGAATCAAAGAGGCCCGCGAGCCCGTTGACGGCGGTATCAGAGGCATAGCCTTTGTCCTTTCCCAAAAACCCAGAGTTGGATTCTTGGCTGGAATCTGATTTGCCGAACCCGAAATTGAACATGCTGGCCCCCTATGTCTTGATAATGACGTTGACCACAAGAAACGGCGGTACCGTATTGTGCGGATCAAGCGCATCGCCGCTTTGAGTCGCGGAGCTGCCCGTCCCTGGATTCGAGCTGCCCGTTGTCCCCGCAATGACGTTGCCCCCTGAAGATCCATCAGCGGTCGAAATGCTGTGCGCATGCGACTGGACGCCGCTTTCATCACCAGTCAAGAGGTGCGTTTCTTCACCACCCCAGGCCCCAAGGTTGCGAGCCGTGAGAGATGTCCCGCCGCTAATGACTCCCGTTCCGCTCGCTCCCGACTGGTTGCCGGTCCCGGCCCCCATCGGCATGCGCCCGCGCAGGTCAGGGAGGTTGAAGGTCGTCGAGCCGTTGCCTGCGCCGAACGTGGTCCCAATGGCCGTAAAGAGTGCCGCATAGGTGGTACGACTGACCGCTGATCCATCGCAGAATAGCCAGCCGGTCGGCGCGGAGGCCCCGAAGTACAGCGAAGCAGCCCCAGGCGGGATAATGATGCCATCTGAGCCCACTTGTACGGCCAAGCGAGCCGAGAGGGAGGACAAGGAGCCAGGCAGCGACGAGCCAGACCCGAGCGCCGCCTCGATCTGCAGAATGGCCGAGGCCAAGCCGTTGACGTGCTGGGCATCGTAGAGGCTGACGTTATTGACCTGGCTGGTCCAAGTATCGGTGCCGCCCGTACTGAATGCAGAATTGGCAAGGGACAGATCGGCCATCTTATCCTTTCACCTGATTTTTAAGCGCCTTGAGTCGCGTTTGAATGGTGTCCATCACAAAGGGGCCACCCGTCCAGGTGATGCGAAGCGAGGGCCGCGTAACGCGGCATTCCACCGCCGCCTCATAGCGATACGGCACATCCTGCTTTTGGATCTTGAGATAGGGCCGGATGCTATAGATGCGAAACGGCAACGATGTGTCACTATCCGTCGTGAACGTAACTTTGACGCTGACACGGTGCGGCGTAGCCGAGGTGATAACCTGCGTCGTGACTTCGGCTTGGTCGCAGGGGTCAAGTTGCCAGAGCCACAGCACCCCGTCAGGATCTTCAATCGCCGCGAACAATTCCCCTTCGCTGACCGTGGCGTTATCGGTAAGCGACACAATGCCGTCATTGCTGATCGAGGGACGCCAGTACCCGCCGTCCTGGTCGAGCAAGGGCGGGGCGATAATGGGGCGCGGAATGGCGGAACTGGTAAAAGTGATGATCCCGCCTTGGTTGGCGATGCCCACTTCCAAAACTGGCGGAATCGCGGCATCCTGCCCAACCTTGGGGAAGTACCGATCCGGAAAGTACCGCGCTGGAAAATACTTGGTGACATACATTAGAGATTCAACGTAATCGCTGAACGGTTCCCTGAACTATCGACCGTAGCGGACACCACATCGGTACTGTCGGCTACGTCGCGAATGGTAATGGTGGTCGTCGCCGCGCCGGAGAGTTTGCCGCCCAATGTCGCGGTCAAGAGCTTCAACGCCTGCCGCATAGTGATGGTACTGTCGCCGATTTGCTCGTCTAAGATTTCGTCCACAGCATCCGCCGCCAGTGAAGCCGCCGTGATGGCCCCTGATCCCCATGCCGTCCCTGCCGCGTTCACGACATTGACGCCGATTTGGGCACTAGATGTGCTGACCGCCGAACCGGAGATCTGCGTCACGCTGACATCGAGCACATCCGTCCCGGCGATGAAGGAGTCATAGACGTTTGCCGCCAAGACGCAACACTCCACCCGGACCGCCAAGGCTCCGGAGACATGGACGAATACAATGAGCCCGCCGAGCGTGTTGGTATCCGTCGCATCAAGGACGGTGTAGTAGAGCCCCCCGCTGATATGCGTGGCCCCGCCGCTGTTCTTGTCCGCCAGGGTTGTTGCCCCGGCCTTCCACAGCTTGATGTCCGTATTGGCGATAGAGAGGGCGGTCTCGGCGGTATCCCCGTCCGTGGCATCCACAAAGTACCCCAAGGGGATTTCCTGCGAGGCCGTCGATTGCTTGAGATAAATGGGCATTAGGCGATCCCCTGTTGGCGAAGATGATGCACAATAACGGGCATGGTTGAGCCACCACCGGCAGCAACCGGCTTAATCGCCACCGCGACCATGGCCCACAGTTGGATGTTGCCGTTGAGCCAACTCAACGTGGTGGTGCCGCTCCCCGCCTCAGTGCTCCCGGCATATTTAATCGTGCCGCTGGACTGGATAGCGTTCCATCGTGAGGTTTGTCCGCTCCCGACAGAGAGGGTCGATCCGTGGATAATGCAAAGGGTGTCAATCGCAATTTCATCTCCCGCCGCGAGCACATTGACGGTTGGGGTCGTGTCATTGCCGGTCGCTGTGGCCGGAGTCCCGTATGGAGCCGTTTGATGGGCACCTGTAAACGTCACCACGCCAACGCCAATCCCGTAGAGATTGGCGCTGACCGAAACAGAGACGGTATTGCTGCCGGTGGCCGGCGCAATCAGGTAGTACATGCGCACATGGTAGTCGCCATTATCGACAGAGGCGGACGGAATCAGCGTGGCGGCAACCGCGTTATAGGTCACGGCGGAAATGGTCGTGCCATAGTGGTAATAAGAGATCCCAATAATCATCACGCGGTCAGATCCGCTCGTGGTATGGCTAAAGGTGAACGGGCCTGAGCCGTTCCCACTCGCATTGCTGGCTGCGTCAACCGCCAGGGCCATTACGCCATCTCCATGAATGAAAACGGCTGCTGAATGGACTTCCCGTTAGAGAAGGCCGAGAGCCGAATACTTGCCCCTGCCGGGGGCGCTTGGGCGATCCATTCCGCCGTGGGGAGACCTGGCCCGCCTCGATCTGTGAACCCGCACCAGTGCCGCCACGTCGCCCCGCCGTCTTGCGAGATTTCCAGATTGATCGTGATAAATGCTGTTGGGTCCGTCCAGCCAGTGCGATCCAGCGAAATTCCAAACTGCTGTCCTGTCACGCGAGCAGGGCGCTGAATAGCGTAGGTTTTCGCCTTAGCCGTAATACTGTCGGTGCGGCTGGCGGCGATTTCCGTTTTTGTTATCATGGCTCTGCCGTAATGCTGGGAATCCAATAGGTTCCATCAGGGCTTTGGAGGCACCAATCTGTGGTGTAGTTCGCGGCGTTATTCGCCGCTCGATCCACCAAGGCAAATCGCTCACGCAGTTGCATGACCAAGGCAGAATAGGTGCCGCCGTCGCCGTATTTCCCGCCGTCTCCATAGCGATGCAAGGCCATTCGTGCTATACTCCGTGCCGCAAGCGGCGTGACTTCACGTGGCGAGGGCTACCCTGGACGTCTAAAAACGTAGGTAAACAGGGACGGTTCAACTCCGTGCGCCAGCATAGGTACCGATGCCCGCTTGCAAAAACCCCCATCAATCCGTCACCGCCTGCAAGGGAATATTTTGGGCAATGATGCCGGGGAGGTCGTAGACATCGACCGATGCCACGGCTTCATCTTGGCTCAAGTCCATATGGACGCCGCGCAGGTACTTTTGCCGCGAGGGAATGCCGAAATCCTCAAACATGGTTTGGTAGACGCCGGTGATGGCGTTGTCATCCAGCCCCACCGCATCGGTAAAGGTGTTGGGCACGTCAAGCCGATAAACGAACGCCCCATTTGCGCTGTTGCCTTCACCGCCATACACCGAGTTGTCCCCGTTGGCGTTCTCGACCCAGGCGCAGCCGACCGATTGCCCATCCATCGGCCCATACCAAACAGGCTCACCATCCGTGAGCAGAAAGGCGCGAATATCCATCCAGAATTGCTTGGTGGAAAAAGTATCAGTCCCGACCGGAATCCCGAGGTACAGTTTGCGGTCATGGTAGGTCATCCAGACTTGATTCAGCGCCGCCGTGTTGGCTGCGTCACAGCCAGGAATGTCACCAGTGGCTTTGATCTTGTCGCCCACGTAACGGCCCGTGAGTGACCCTTCCGGCATGAAGTACACATTCAAGTCGGTAGTGAACCAAAAGACGCCAACCCCAGGCACCGTACAGACCGATTTCGGGCTCGCCGTGCCAATGTTCGGGTCTAGTAATTGAATGGAGCCGTTCTCTCCGGTCGATGGCGATAACGATGTGACATCATCGCCAAAGTCCGTACCGGAGATGAGGTAAAAGGCATTCGATTGAAACGCCAGCGCCCCAGGGTAGAGCGTGTCCGTCCCGCGTACCGTGAATGGATGAATGACGGTAAAGAGTCCTGGCTTGATTGGCCTGAGCGTGGCCCAGCTGGAGTTATTCGACCAGACGTTGTCTACGCGCGGGTTGGTGCGCTCGATGCCGTTGACCGTAATCGCCATGAGCCGATCCAGCACCGGCACCACTGGCCCGCGTGCCGCAGGGATGGCGGTTCCGCTCACGGTGGAAAAGGTCGTGCCGTCGTACTTCCTGAGCGTGTCCGTGGCGTTGCTGATATAGACGCTGTCGGTAATCGGCCAGGTGGCGAAGTAACATTCAAGGTCGGATGTCATGCCAGTGGTGAGGGAAACGGCGGTTCCGGCATCGCTTAAGGAGGCAATCTTGGTATCGTAGGCGATGAGGCGCTTACTGGTTGGCGACCCTGCCCCGTAGTAGTATTTATGCCCGCCACGGATGCGATAGTTACCGAGCGTGGTGGGGTTGATGCGCGTGGAACCGTTCCGCCCTCGCACCCCGCCTTGCCAGATGCAGTTCTGCATAATGACGGCTTCACCCTGGATCAAATCCTGGTTGGCCTTATACAAATTGATGCCCAGGACAGGGTCTTTGTATTCGCAGCGTTCGCGCCCGTCAGAGCCGGTGCCGCTGATGCGTCCGCGCAGGGCCATTAGTTGTTGCTCCCCGCCGAGACGTAGGCTTTGGTACCATCCGGCGAATAGACGGAATACACATCGGTGGCCCCTGGGGTCAGGTTGGCGCTGCCTGGGCAAATCAGGTTCGTCCCGTCTACCAGTGTCGTGTTGCCGTCAGAAAACAGCAGCGTGTAGACCTCGCCACGCATAAGGTTGTCGAACTGAGTAATGTTTGTGGCGCCAGTATTGGCAATGGTAAAGCGGTTGCCGATGGCAAGGCTTGGCGTCGTATCGGCATCGGTCGTGGCAACCGGCCAGCCCTGCGCCGTGGTATTCGACTCTGACAAGTTGATGAGATTGATCCGGCTGATGGTGGTTGCCTGTCCAGCAACGCCGACCAACGTTCTCCCGTTGCTGTTGCCGTTACCAACAAGATTCTCAAGCGTAATCGGCCCGAAGGTGCCGGTCCCGCTGGTTCCGAACCATGTATAGGTGCCTGCGCTTTGGGTGCTCCAGTTGTAGGCGTTGCAGTCCTGCACTTTGACGAGCCCGACCGTCGCCCCGGCTGCGGTTGAGACATGCACGCCCTGATATTTCGTGGTTCGCGTGGAACAGCCGCGCACCGTAACAGCGCGGATGCTCGATGTGCCTGCCGCCGACACATGCACATTGCCGAGAATGGAGGCCGTACTATCCACGCTGGAGAATTTGCAATTTTCGACCGTGAGGGCTTCCAGCGTTTCCGTTCCATACGTGCCGCACAAGACGCCGTTCAGGCAGGTCTGAATATCCATGTTGCGGACATTCCAGGTCGGGTACGCCTGGTCATCGTCAGGCGCAACGCCGTTGCCGACCAACTTGATGGCCTGCGCTTCGCCCTGTGTGGCATTACGAATACTGAAGTTATCCAACACGATATTTTTTGAGCCGAAGAAGTACACGGCATGTTCGCCGGTATTGTTCTGGTCGAGCGTGTTGTTGTAGCCATGGACTTGCTTGGCGCGGTTCACGTAGAGGCAGGAACCGATATAGTTAGAGGCGGGGCCAGACGCTTTCAGATCGAGATCGGAAAACGTGACGCGGTCTACATTGTAGGCATCACCCCCATCCAGATAGAGGCCATTGTTAAAGCCTCGCACCTTGACATGGTTCCACCGAGCGTAGAGACCGCCACCGCTGACGGTGACGCCATCGAGGTCCATCCGTGCGCCATACATCGCCCTATCGAGCGTGAGGTCTGAGGCGGTACGCAGTTGCAGGTATTCGAGCACATGGCTCCGCGTGAAGGTAAATCCATGCTTCTGGCTGGAATCTGCCGTAAATTCAAAAATCGATTGGTTTTCAGTAATGCCCTTGATGTAGACCGGACCAGTAAAAGCAATCGTGTCATCGCTCTGAATCGTATAGCCAGGGGCGTGAATTCCCCCGCCGACTGACCCGAAGGCTGCAGCCAGCTTTTGCATGGCCGTCTTGCCTGCCGAGGCGGACACCCCAGGCGTGGCGCCGAACCATCCAGGCCAGACCCAGCCAGGCTTCGCAAAGGTAATCGTGCCGCTTGAGGCATCCAGGCAATTCTGATAGGGCGGACAGTCAATCGTGTCGCCGCTATAGAGCGTGAGCGTCACGCCGACAGCAGGCGTCAGCTTCCCCGCCCCGAGAAAGCGCCAGGAAATATTCGGGTAATTCGTCAAATCAGTATTCGCATTGACGGCAGTGTTTTCGGTGACAATGAGGGTCGTCTTGGTGACGGTCCCGATGTTCGCCAGCGCCGCGTTGATCGTCCCATGCTTGAAAAGGGTATCGACATTGAGGGCGTACTGCCGCACGTCCTCGAACCACTTGTTGTAGACCAGTTGAACGGAATCGGTATCAACGAGGGTGCGTGTCGCCATCTAGCGATACCCTTCGACTTGCGTCATGTTGTAGTTGTGCGTGGCGTACTTCTTCAGCATGAGTTCCCAGATTTGCAGGGCTTGGGAGTAGCGGTCGTCATCGTAGCGTTGCATGGCCTGCACCTTCGTGCCTTGCATCCACAACGACCGACGCTCTCGCAGATGCTTCACAAACAACGTGCCGGTTTCGTCCAAGAGTGTCAGATTAGGCCGATAGGTCATCACGCAGGCGTAACGGTTATGATCCGGCGCGGGGAAGATGCGATAGGCCGGGGCGCTGCCGGATGGCGGGGCAATGGAGGTGACCGTGTAGAACTTCGGGAAACCGATGTTAGGAGCCAGCTGTTTGCTGAACCAGTTCGCCTCATCGTCCCGCACCAGCCGCTTCATTTCTGTCGCAATGAGGTAGGTACTGGTGCTATCCGGCGTGGTCAACCAGGCGGCATTCGGCGTCAGCACCTTCGTGCTGGTATCCAGGTTCAGGATTTGCCGATGTTGCCCGACGCCGGTTCCACCCGTAATGAAAATGAACAGCCCTTGAATGGCCGATTCATCAGCGGCGAAGTCTGCGGCGAGCGTAATGGTCGAAGATGTCCCGGCCTGCGCCGTCCCGGCATAATCTTCCGGCCCAGAATACACATCAATATGAATGGCAGCATCGAGGTCTGCCGGCGTGACGAGATAGCCCTTCCCGGCCTGCAAGAGTAAGTAGTAGCGCGTCTCCAGCAGATGGTCGGTCGGGTTGTGCAGCCAGAGGTCGGTCTTGACCGTCTGGAATCCATCTTCCGCCAGCTCCGTAATCTGTGCAGCCGTTGGGCTGGGAATGCCGGATTGTTTCAGCGCCGCCGTACAGATTGAGGTCACGGTGGGATTGGAAGGAATCGCCATTTAGTTTTTCCCTGCCACAATAATGTGATCGATCCAATGCTCAAGCGGGACCGGATGCACCGGGGTGCCGGAGCCGTCCCAGGTTTCCGTCCAGACGAAATTATTCAGCCCTGTCGCAGCGGTCCCGTAATTGAGCGTGGTGTAATTGCCGCACAGCACGCCGTTGACCCACCAACGCACAATGCCATCTCGTGAAATCAGCGTGGTACTGGTGCGGAGCTGCACTTCGATGCGCGTCCACTGACCGGGAATAATCTCTGAGCTGCTGACGTTCGAGCGTCCTTCCAGCCCGAGGTCGAGCGACATAATGTGGGAGTTATCGACATTCCCCGAATTGTGTCCAAAGAAGAAGCGCGGGTTACCGCCGCCCTTGGTAATGCCGTTCAGAAGGCCGAAATAGCCGTTGCTATTATTCCCGCGCAGGAAAAACATCTTGTCGTTCGTCGCCCTGCCGGTCCATTGCGGGTTGGTGCGCCAATAGATCCCACAATACAGCTCTCGATAGCTGTTGCCGGCGGGCAAGTAATACTCCAATTGCGCCCCACCCGATTGCGTGCCCACTTCCAGCCGCGTCATGATGCACTGCGGCGGGGATAATGGGGCCGTGCTGTCGCTTCTGAGCCCGCCGTTCCCACCGACTCCCCCGGTCATGCCTGGGGCCAAGATCGTGCTGCAGGAATGGTTTAGAAAGACCGTGGCATCTGATGGTAATTGCGGCCATGTCCCTGTGCCTGGAGGGGGGACTGGCGGCGGGTCTGACGGCGCGGGAACTGTGAAGTTGACGCTCACGGCTGTGATCGTGTACCCGCTCCCGCTGGTATGCGTGAACCGAATCGTATTGTTGCCGTTTTGGAACAGGCTCACATTCGGCGTGCGCACCACGGAGGCGGATACGCCAGCATTGGCAGGGGTATCAGCCCAAATGACGCTGGCTAGTTGTCCGTTGATGTAATAAGCCCCCATCTCTCCGGTCAGGTTGACGCCGGTCACGGTCATCGTCGCGCCGTTCGCATTAGAGGGCTTAGACAGCGAGACCGTCAGCAGCGCATCTTCCGGCAAAATGGAGCCGGTCAGCACAAAGGGGAGGCTGGTCTGCGTAGCCGGAGGAGTCGGGGTGACGGGCGTCGTAAAGACGGGCGTCCCGATGGCCGTAATGGTGTAGCCTGCGCCGCTATCATGCGTGAAGCGGAGCGTGTTGCTGCCGTTCACCATATAGGCCACTGGGATAGACAGGGAGACGGTCGCCGAGATGCCCGCATTGCCTGGGGCTGTGGCCCAGACCGCCACGCTGTTGCTGCTGCCGTTGACATAACAGCGTCCATAGGAGGCCGCGAGGTTCACGCCGGTAATGGCGATGGTGCAGCCATCCGCATTGCTGGGCTTGTTGGCGGTCAAGGTGTAGGTGCCCTCTTCGGGGGCCGTCCCGTTCAGCGTAAAGGGCAAGGTGGTCTGTGTGGTGCTGCCGCCTCCAGTGGTGGTCGTGGTCGTGATGGCAATCGAAAAGACGCTGTTCAGGTTGTCGTGCGCCGTGCCTGGGCCAGACGGAGGCCCGACGATAAAATCCAGCGTGTCATCTATGGCGATGGAGCCGGTCAAGTTGGCAATCGCGTAGCCGGTGAAGTCTCCTGCCGCCACCGACTGTGGGCCATAAATCGTGGCCCCGTTCTTCTTGATCGTGACCGGCAAGGCCGATGTCCCATTGAGACCCTGGTCATAAAAGAGAATGCTGCCGGTAATGCTGTAGGTCCCTGCAGAGGGTGACGTAAACCGACGCACCACGCCGACCGTAGGCCCTGAATGGCATCCCGTATTCCAGATGAATTGATAGAGCTGCGGCCCCGTCCAGAGCTGCCGGGTCGCGTCATAGGTCAGCGTCTCCTCCAGGTTGCCGTCTAGGTAGGTCCATCCACGGTAGCCTTGCGTGCCGACGAAATCGCCTTGACTCGTGTACGTCGTGGTGACGGTCGTCGTCGTGGGCGGGCTCGTGCTGCCCCCACCGCCACCGCCAGACGGCGGCGTTTCCGGTGGCGCCGGATCAATCGGCGGCGTCTCTGGCCCAGGAGTCGGCGGGGGCGTGACAGTTCCCCCGTCGGCAGTCGCTGGACTAATGGGAATGTTTTGGCAGGCCACGCGCACCTTTCTGAAAATCGTTTTCGCCCGAGTCACGCGGGCGGCATTGGGCCTGGATGGCCCTAGCTGCTCAAGCCCTTCGTCGATGTCGTCCAGCAGGGCAGTTTTTTCATCTTCGGTCAATGGCCGCAGCCCATACAGGCCAAGAAGTGGTCATTGCCTGCGCCGCCCGCCCCCACCATGTTCAAATTTTGCATCCAGACCAACAGCATTAGCGCCTCCACAAATGATGCTTGCGTGGGCTACTCCAACTTGGCGTTTCACTCATCCCGCCACCACTGACCACAATGTATTCATACGCGCCGATGTCGAACACGCTGTTCTGTGGGCGGGCCGTGCCGATGTAGTCAGTACTCACTGCCGCAACAGTTGTCCCGGCATCGCGACACGTCGAATCGCTTCTGTGCGTAAAGTCACTGGTGGACACGGTACAGTCCGTCAAGGATCCGGTCGTCTTATTGGTCGCAGTCGTAATGCTCGATCCATTCGCGCTAGTATTGTTGGGCGTATTCGTCCCATTCCCGACCATGAGATTGTTCTTAGCTTCGTTGCCGCTGGTCACCGCAAAGTGCCCGTATTCGATTGAGTAAGACGGCCAATTGATAATGATGTTGTTATAGGCCAGCAGTACGTTTGATGTGGTATACCCAGCGGTAATGCCCGACCCGCTCGCCCCGACGCCGCACCCAGCCCCGTCCAAAATATTGTTGTAGATGAGCGCATCGGCCCCGTTCACGGCGATCCCGAAACAGGCGTTGAGCACGCTGGCTTGCGTGGCTTTGGCGATGTCGTGGCAATAGTTGTTGCGAATGGTCGGGCGAGGCACGGTGAAGCCGTCCGCGTATACTTGAAAACAGGCTCCCTTGCCGCCAAAGACTTCATTGCCTTCAATGGTCACATCCGCCGCGCCGGTATAAATCCCGTACCCGTTGCCGTCCCCGCTGCCCGCGTCTTGCAACGAATTGTTTCGGTAGATATGATGGTGGTTGTTGGTGGTGTTCGCCGCGAAGCTGGCGATGTTCATGTTGTACGAGTCAGTAATCGTGACTCGCTGCACAATGATGTACGCGCCTTCAATCGAGAGTTCGCCGCCCCCTCCGTCGCTTCCGCCCGATCCGCTGACCGACACATCTTGCAGGGTGAAGTAGTTGCGATGCGTGCTGGATGCTTCATCCGTCGTGAACCAGTTCGGGATGTTGATTTGCGGCACTGCCCCGCCTGGATTGCCCTGAATGACCGTCCGTACACTGTCACTGGACCCGCTGGCGAACATGGCCCCGCTGGTAATTTTGTGATTAGTGCCGGTGTAGGTACCGGCCTTGATGTTGACCACATCGCCCGCAGTATTGGCACAGGCCGCTGCTCGTCCAATTGTCCCGTAGCTGCCAGGGTCGCTCCCTGGGGCTTCTGCCGTACCGACGCTATCAATGTCTCCACAGTTGGCCGAATTGCTGCCTCCGGAACTCGCCCAATACACGGTGGCGCTCACGATAGCTGGAGCGGGCAGCACCATCAGCAATGAAAGGATAAGGCACAACGCGCGAATCAACATCCCACCCCCATGAGCATCATGCGACACGTTACGGCGCTCGCTGCTGCTTTGACCGGCACCGCAATCTGTATCCACGCGACGGCCCCGTTCTGCGTCCACGACATCACGCCACCATCGGCCCCCGCTTGCGTACTGATCGCAGTCGTGATGCCTGAGCCAGACGAGCGGGCACTGTCGCGCTGGGTCTGATTTGCGCCTGGAGTCTGCCCAGACCCGACATTCCACGCCACAATATCCACCACCAACTCACCACTCGCTGTCGTGACGGTCACCGATGGGGCGGAATTGCTGCCGGTGCCAGGGACTTCTGTGCCGAAGGTCGTCGTCTGATCCACGCCGGTCAGCGTGAGTACATGGCAAGTCGTCGCGAGGTCGTTATCGGTGGACGCCACCATGTTGAAACTGCCAGCCGCAGGAGCTTTGAGGTACCAAATATCCGTCCGCAAGGTGGATGAATTGATGAGCGTTTCCAATTGCGTCAACGCGGTCCCGTTCCAGGTCATCCCAGTGAAGCTCGTTCCGCCGCCCGTATTGATGCCGCACAGGGCGAGCAACAGCCCATCGGTCCCGGTGCCTGTGGCCGTATGGGCGACGGTGATACTATTGCCGCCTCCGCTGGCTTTTGTGTTGCCGCTGGCCGCGTCAAAGGCAATCGCCGCCCACCCCTGCGCGGGGATGAGGCACAGCAGGATACAGAAGAAGCTACTTATACAGCGCAGAAACATAGACCCCCGCTGCGGCATTGGTGTTGTCGGTGCTGCTGGCCCCGCCTGTGATGCAGAACCCAATGCCGGTCGTGAACGCTTTGCCGATGTTGAAGGTCATTTCCCGCCCGCCCACCTGTCCCGCCGCAGCCGCAGGAGGCACGGGGATGCTTTCCACGTAGCCCGTTGCGCTGTTGCAGGTTGGAGAACTGGACAGGTTGTAGAGCCTCACATAGTAGACCGTCGTGGTTGTGTTGCTGAGGCTCAGGCCGTACAACGTGCCCGCTGCGTTCTTGACGTTGGTCGCGTTGGTCGAGGCCCCCGCTGCCGTATAACTCGTGAGGCCAGCGGTCGGAATGACGATTTCGTTCCCGCTGGAGTCGTAGTTTGTAATCTTGAGGGTACCGCTGCTCGTCACCTGGGCAGTGTTACCCCCTTGCACGAGGTTGATGAGCCAGGCCGTCGTATTGGCCGTATTGCCTGGCTGAACGGTCCACGTCCCGCTCTGTGTCGCGGCTATCGTCTTGGCAATGCTGGTGACGCCATCACTGAAGGCCTTCCACGGGAACAGGAACACCAGCCCCACCAAGAGCAGCGCAAAGAAACCTAATTTGTGGCGATTGTGCATACTGTTTGGCTCCCGTTTGCGCTGAGGCAATAAATGAGGTTGGTGTTATTGACTTTGAGGGTAATGGCCTCACCAGGGTTGAGTTCATACCCATTGCTCGCTGATACCCCAGTAATGCCGACCCAAATGATGTTGCTATTACTCAGCAGGTTCTTGACCGTGGCTTCCTTGCAGGCGTTGCTGGCAAGCTGAGTCCCGCCAGCCGTAGTAGGTATAGAGGTTTGGAAGTGAAGCACAGCGGCTCTGCCGATTTCGCTAATCGGCAAGCCAGCCGTACTTGTCACCTTGGTAAAGGTGCCATCCCCGCCGAACTCCACCTTGACGTACTGGTGCTGGGCTGTGCCGTCGTCATCGGTGGCAATGACGGCCCCACCAGAACCGGAATTTAATTCCACGTTATCGGCCATGCGTACTCGTCCTTATGCAAAGATGTTGTAGTCGAATCCTGCCGTGCTGCTGCCGGCCCTGGTCGTGGTACTCGCTACGGTCAAGCCGCTGCCGCCTAAGATCTGCCCATCCCCAAAACTCAGCGTGGCACCGGCACTAGCCGGAATCGCGAGCGAGAACAGCGGGGGCGTGGTGCCGACCGTGACCGATGCCGCAGGGAGGTTGAACACTTGGAAATAGCTCACCGCCACTTCCTTATTGAGTAATTCAATCGCCCGCAGCGTCTCGGCATACTTCGAGAGTTCAGTCTTGGTGCTGGACGATGTCCCGCTCCAGATCTTTGTTCCGTGACTCATCGCTTGCCTCCGACCATGGACGCGAGGGCGTCTAACTGTTGATGCGCCGCCGAGAGTTTGGCCGTCGCCGCCACATGCTCATTGCGGACTTGCTGTAATCGCTCTTGCCAGGTCGCTAAGGACGTGGCGTGGTCTGATTCAATTTTTTTCAGCTGGGACTGATATTCCTTCAGCCCTGCCGCTTTCCGGTCGTGCTCCTGCTGCAGTGCGTCCAGCTTTGCTTGCATCGCCGATTCCTGCGCAGCGTAGTCTGCCTTCAAGCTCTCCGCTCTCGCCTGCGCCTTCTGCTCCAGGTCGGCCAAGGCGGCTTCCTTGCTCAGCACGTCCTGATGCAACTTGGCGAGCATCCGGGTCTCGTCCTTCACGGCCCGTTCCGCTTCCTGCACTTTCGATAAGACCTCGTCCATGTATTTGAAGGCCTCATATTCGGCGAGACGATCTGATAGCAGGCTGCGGATGTGTTCAGTGCTTAATTGTGTATTCATCGGGCCTTTCTGCCGCTGACAAATCGCTTAAAGAATGTGTCGTAATTCACAAGGTCGATCACATTGGCTTCGCGCAATCGGTAGAGGTAATCGACGGACGCTTTGAATGCGGCTTCGTCCGTCCCGTCGCCGTCATGCCACAGGATTCCAAGCCCGCCGCCGTACTTGATCGCGTGGTTGATCGCCGTCTCGACTTCCGAAAACGTCTTGCCATCCGCCGTGTAACTCCACATGCGGAATGGGTTGATGGTACCGCCGTAGAGTGGTTGACTCTTTTGCAGATTGCCCGTGTTGATATTGTTACCGTACCGGATGCCGTAGGACGCCATGACCTGGTGCGAGAGGTCGTTCCCGGCGCCGCCAGATGGGTAAAAGAAGTCCCTATACGTCCACCCGTAGGATTGATGCACGGCCAGGACTTCGCTAATTTCGTCGCGCATCTGCGCTTCGGTCATGCTGGTGAGCGCGGTCCCGATGGTCTGGTGCGGCACAATCGTCCAACCCGCCGCTTTCATTTCGTTGAGTTCGGCGACGGTGATTTGGCTTCCGGTTGGTGATGCAAGATAGTCCGTGGTCGGCATATAGCTACCGGGAATGTTCCTCGCCGACATATATGGAAACATCGTGTCGTAGGCCCCAGCCCCGTTATCGGCGGCCCAGACCATGATTTGCGGCTTGGCGTAGAACCCGTAGAGCACATCCCCCATGTAGAACGTGGCCGTCTTATTCACGCCGAGCGACACGCGCAGCATGAGGCGAGATGTCGTCTCCGCGTGGGTGTATCCGCCGCCAGTCGTCGTCTGGTCGCCCTTCTGCCATGCCAGGAGGTTCCAGCCCTTGTTGCGCTGGTTCGCGCCTGCGTTCGCTCCCGCCGCGTTGTAAATGAAGAATTTTGAAAAGGCTGAGCTGTTGACGGTGTAAAAGGTCACGCCGGTAATATCGGTATTGCCGCCGACCGGATCGTAGAAATACAGCCCAAAATTGCCGAGGGATTCTTGGCTGATCGCGGGGATGTCAAATTCAATGTTGATGTTGCCGCCACTCGCCCCGCCGGAAGCCACGGCTTTGATAAATGAGCCGGTGCCGGGCAACGTCCCGCTCGCATTTGGAATGGTTGGTACATCGGCTGTGGTGACCTGCGACAGCGTAGCACTCGCGGTTCCGCTCGTCAGTGTCGGGTAGTTGACGATGGAGCCGGTGCCTTGAGTGGCGCTGGAGCCGTCAGCCCGCCACATATAGCTGTGCTCGCGAACGGTATAGTTTTGCGGCAAGCTCATCGGTATCGCACCATGCACTTCATATCTGCTGTGGTGGTGAAATCGAGATAAAGGCCAACCGAAAACGGAGTTTGCAGGTCCACGGTAAACGGCGTGTTGTAGGCCACCGCGAGCACATCGAAGGAAAAGAGGATGTTGCCCGCGCCCGCTGTCGTGCTGTCGCGTAACGCGATGGTCCCAGCCGTGGCCGTGGCATCGCTGTACATCGTGATTGATCGCACGTAGCCAGGGCCGGACTTAATCAACTGGTCAGCGGCAATCATGGCATCTGTGCCGCCGATGGGGATGGTGAGGTAGCGCTCCTCGGTCTTTTGCACATCAACGGCGACATCTTCCCCGGCGGCGGTTTCGTCCGCATGCACCCGCACTGCTCCAGCGGTCGTCATCGACAGCGGGTGATTCTCGTTATGGTTCAGCGTCGGGGCGATGGTTGCAACGCGGCCAGGCATATGCGACATGAAAGACCCCCCTGACAATCGAGTGCGGTTGCTAGGGACCCCTCACGCGAGAGGCCCCCAGGTGTACGGCTTAGTACTGATCGCCTAACATCGCGTTCGGCAATTTCGCGCCGTGCTTCATGCCGTCTGGCCCACGCATGCGCTTCGGGCTGTAGACAATTTCCAGCCCCAGCAGAAACTTGTCCTCGGACAGACCGACTGCAAAGGTGTCCATTTCGACTTGCAACGCGATGGCTTCCGTCGTCTGGGCTAACGTGCCACCTTTCAAAATGCCATACGCCGTCGTTTGGTACTTGTACGCACCTACGACCGTGTCTTGCGCAATGACCGTGGTCAGCGCGTTACTGGCTGCGGCAATCGTTGTGCTATCCGGCACAATCCCCAGATAGAACACTTTCCAGCCAATGGTATCGGCGGTGTCAGCACTGCCGGATGTCCAATGCACCCGGAAGCGGATATCCTTCTTCAGGTCGATGTCATACGGCAGTTGCATCAGGTGGTCGAGCACGTCCCCATCGGTATCCGGTAACGGCGCGACGATGCCGAAGGTGGAAATCTCCTTCGTGACAAGTGCGCCGGTATTGGCTCCCACCGATACGCCTGCAGCCCCGATGAGGCCGTTAAAGCTCAGGCCGGGGATGAAGATACGTCCCGGTCGCCACTCCATGGTGGCATCGCTAAATAATCGTGCGGGCAAATTCGACATGGGCTCTCCTTTCGGCTCATGGTGAGGGCCATGTCAGACCCTCACCAATCTGGCCGGTTTAGCGGTACGCGACCCAGTTATAGACTTTGCTGGCCTCTTGGCAGGACGCATCCGTCCCAACAAGCACTCCATGATTGGTGCCATCGGTCTGTGCCACTGGCGTGATTCCTCCAGATGTCACCGCTGCGCCAGCATCCGTGATGCCGGAGGCGTCCGCCATGCCGGAGGTCCAGCGTAACGACACATCCTTATCGGTCGCGTTCACGATATAGAACATCGACGGCACAAAGCCGCAGTTGATGTACGTGGCCGACGGCGAGGCGTCGCAGGTCAGCGTGCCAGACACCGACGCATTCGAGATGGTAGGGGCATAGGTCACAACTCCAACAGCCATACTTAGTTCTCCCTTCTGACGCCATAATCGGGCACATGCTGATAGCTCTGCTCGGGGTTCGCCGCATAGGCTTGTGCCTGTGGGCGTCCCCGCCAGCCATCCGCAAACCGATCCAGCGCATTCGACTGGATGTAGGCCGATCTGGCTTGTTCAATGTGCTGCACGTATTCTTCTTCTGCTTCGTGGGATTTTCCGAACTCGAATTGCTTCACGTAGCCATTCACGCCCACCGGCAAGATGTAGCGTTTCTGGGGGTCCATGAACTGGGTCCGCTCCAGATAAAACTTCACCATTTTGCCGGATGGGGCGGGATGCGCCACGCTGCGCTTGCTATAGCCTGCCATGCGATCTCCTTTTAGTTGACGCTGGCGTAGAGGCTCTTGTGAGCCGCTACGTCCAGCTTCACTTCAAAACAGCCAATGCGCCTCTTGTCGCTGGCTCGCTTGCGCTCAAAACCATTGACGTACTCTTCGCAGAGTGCATCGGCCTGAGATCGTGTCAGCCCACGCCGAAACACATTCCCGTCAATCAGGACCATCCAGACTGGCAAGGCGTTGTAGTCCGCGTGAGCCATACGTTACAGCGAGGCCGCGCACATGAGGCGCGCCATCCACAATTCGTTGACGCGCTTCCGCGCTCCGATGGTTTTCCATCCCATGGTGCTGATCTGATCCAGCGGGTCCGCCGTGCCTGCGCTGCCCAACGGCTTCGCAATGAACGAACTGGACTTGCCGGACAGAGGGATTTTCTTGAACGCATCCTTGCCGAAAAACAGGATGCTGTAGACATCGACCGTGCCGGTCGTGTTCTTGACCAGCGAGGACGAGCCACCCCCGCCCGCGTACACCTTCGCGCCCGCGCCCAGGCTGGACACGTCAGCCGCAGGGAAGAAGGCCAATTCCTTGTACCGGCCGGCTTCGCCTTCTACCGCGCCCTTGTATTCCCAGGCGTACTTGAACCCGTTGATGTTCTGCAGATCGAACATCACGGCGGGTCGCGTAATGCCGGGATAGGCGGGGGCGACAGGGTAGCTGTTCTCGGAGGTGTTGTTGCTGTGCCCTGAAAGCGGGGTTTCCGCACCTGCGTCCTGCAAGGCCCGAATGACGCGGTCCAGATCGTTAAAATCTGGGATTTCGGTCACGTCGGTGATTTGCGTACCATTGGAATAGAAGGCATTTGTGGTGCCGATGGCGGTATCACGATCCAGCACATCGACCGTCATGCCTTCTTGCTCAGCCAGCAGCATGGTGAACTCGTTCAAGATCGGATCTTTCTGAGTCCACCGCGCCTTATCGGTGAGGGCGATGAAATCGCCATGCTGCACGAGCGTGGCTTGGTAGTCGTCCAAGCTCGGGGTTTTCCCGGCAGGCGCGACACCTTCCGTCAATGGCGACAACGGCAGCGCGAGGTGCAGCCATCGCCGCATCACCACGGTCGTACCTTCGTTCATGGGCAGCTCGACGCTGCCAGCCCATCGGGAGTGAAAATTCTTCTGAATGGCCCGCTTCAGCATCTTTCGGCTAAAGTAGGCCTGTGTCACTCCCGGTTCGGGGGAGAGGTCGGAGGCAAGTTGCGAGGTTCCAACTAATGGCATGGGTTAGACTCCTAGAGACAACTCCCGCTCATACTTGGCAAACTCCGCATCACTCATGGTTTCGATCTGCTTTGCGGTCACCCCGGCAGACTTCACGACGGATGCTGTGCCTGCGCCGGTCTTGACGGCAGAACGGGCCTGCTTCTGCAAGTTGCCCAGCAGTTCCTTGCGGTCTGACTGGATCACTCGCGTCTTGCTGGCGCCGGTCTTGTGCGCGGCCCACAGGACGGCATCGGCCTTTGACGCCGTGCCTTCTGGGTAGCCCGCTTTCAGCATTTGCAGATACCGTTGTTCGGCCATGGTGTAGAGCGGAGACCCCGGCGAGAGGTCTTGTTGATAGGTTTCAAACACCGCTACAGCCTCGGACTCCAACGCCTGGGAGGCACTCTGCTTGGTGCTCGTGGCTTGCCACTGCGACTGCGCTTCCAGCTTGCCAATCTCGCGGTCATACCGAGAGACTTGACTGAGGGCTTTGGCGCGTTCGCTCCAAGACAGGTCTTCGCGTTCCGCGTACTGCTGCCACTTGTTGCGCTCCGCTTCGTGCTTCTCGATAGTGGAGGCAATCGGGTCAGTAGAGGTGGTCGGCTGGGCGCTGGCGCGTTTCATTGCGGCCAATTCGCCCGCCATGCGCGAGGCTTCCCGCTGGCTGTCGAGGTACGATTGCTCTAGCTCTTCTGGTGACTTGTACTTGCCAGCGTAGAGACGCGGAGCGGGTTGCCCTTCTTCAGGGGCCGATCCACCATCACCAAAGCTGGGTTCAGCAGAAGAAACATCGGCAACGGCCTCGGCTACGGGTTGCCCTTCGTCAGGGGCCGCAGACTCAAGGGTTTCGTTCTCCATGATGTCTCCTTATTCGCCTGGGTACGCAGGACTATGGGTAAACGCCCGTACCGGCTTGACTAACTCTTGTTCACGCCCGCAGCGGCCCCTTGGCCCTGGCCCGCGCCGATGGCCTGTGCCACGGCAGGATTCGGCTGCTGCATCCCTTGCTTCGCCAGAGCGCCCTTGATCTCGTCCTTGAATGGCACATCGGCACTTTCCAACATGAGGTCAGGCGGCACTGGGAACCCGATGGAGGCCAACTGCATGAGCCGCGTAAAGATGCTTTCCCGCGCCGACTGGCTGGCCTCTTGGAAGCCGACGACGCAATCCGCCTCCAGGTCCATGACGCGCTTGAACGTCTCGTACATCTGCTGCGGGTCCACCGGCATCTGCATATCCAGGCCCATCACCTTCATCATTCGGCCTTCCTGTCCAATGATGCGGTCCAACTTTTCCGGCGAGTAATGCTGCTGAATGGCCTTGAGGTAGAGCAGACCGGTGTATTCCTTGGTACGCTTCCAGTTGCCGAAGATGGGGCCGATGCCCATGAGCCCACCGGCTTGCGAGGCCACCTTGGCGCGTCCGGAGACCGTCTTTTGCGTGTCCTGCCCCTGCATGCTGCTATTGATGTTCGTAATGCGCTGCGACATATCCAGCCCAAATTCGACCATGGCGAGGTCGCCAGGGCTGAAGGAACCAGGCGGGTAATAGACAGGGGGCTGTGCGCTGTACTCGCCCACAAAGCCAGGGCGCGGCAATTGCTTCTTCAGCTTAGTGATGTCTTGGTTGTCGGACTTGCTGACCCACGTTTGCCCCTTGGGGGCGCGGTTCATCGTGTCCACCATCGTGGAGTGATGCAGGTTGATTTCCTGCTGCGGGTCCTTCAGGTCGCGGACAATCCCCTTGATGTCATCGAGGTTGTCGGAATCTTGAAAGCAGATAAATGGGCTGTAGGGGTAGCGCCAGCCGTCGAAGTCCTCGAAGGGCACATCATCCAGCAGTTCCCAGCCGGTTAAATGAGCGCAGCGGAGGGCCGTCGTGTCTCGCGACAAGATCGTATAGGCGTTCGCGGCTTCGCGTCCGGCTTCGCTGCGCAATTGGTCGATCATCTGCTGCCCTTCGTCCGGCGTCATGACCGGCAACATCGCGCCGGTCTGCTGGTGGTAGACCACATGGGCTTGGGCAGTTTGATGAATGGAAAGGGGGGCGGCGGCAGCGGCACCCGCCGTGTCGTAGACCTGCTGGATCATGGCCTCGGCGGTCTTGGCGTCTTTGACGCGCTGCACGGCCTGATCGGGCGGTAAGGATTTATTAATCAGCAGCGTGACGGAGACGGGCACGCGGTAGTAATGCCGCATCACCCGAATCATGTCCTTTTCTTTGTCGTAGAGTTCGCGGATGAAGTGGTCTGGCACGCCAGTTAAGCTGGGCTCGTAGGGCAACCAGTCCGACACGTTCACCATGCGGTTGCGATGGCCTGGGTAGAGGTCGTCAATCTCGTCGGCATCCATCCACATGAGTTCGCCCTGATAACGGGCATCGATGCGGTTGTAGAGCCGTGCGCGGGGATCGCAATACCAGGTGTTCGTTTCGAGGCAATTGACCTTGATATCTCCCTCGATCAGGTCGTCCGTGTACTCAAGCGAGTGATAGACCTTCAGGACGGACAGACCGCAAATGGCGCCGAGGCGAAATTGCTTGCGCTCTTCGTGAATCGCCCCTGAGCGGTCGCAAAGGTTCTTGACGGCGAGGGTCGCTATGCGGCTGGTAAACTCATCTTCCCCGCCACGCGGGAAATAACGATAGTCCTGCTCGCGATCTTCTTGGATGCCGCACAACAAATTGACTTGCGGATGGATGATGTTGAAAGAAAGAGCTGGCCGCTGTTCGGCTTGACGGGCCTTGTAATCGTTGTCGTCCCACTGCCCGCGCCCGCCAATCTCAAAACGGATATCCTGCTTCATTTCCGTGCGCAGGAATTGCGACGCATCGAAGGCGCTCTTGACCTCTTTAGTCACTTGCTGCACCAGGTCCTTGTCCTTCTTACGGTTCTTCGATTTCGGGGCGTCAGTTTGGCTTATCGCCATTCGGCTTCTACCTCAAAGACTGCAAAAAACCAGTGCTCAAACTGCGGTCGGCACGGCGCAGATCGCCTCGGCACAGACTGAGCATTGGATGGGCCGCGCCTGGACGTGTTGACGCAACATTTCTTCAATTTCACAGGACAACGGGAGCGTATGGACGCCGACTTGAAGCCAAAAGCCGTTATGGGCATCGCGCACCACCGTGCCGATAATGTCGTCATGTCGAAACATCAGACCGTCATCCAACTCCCGCCATGGGTCGGCGTAATCGCTAAGGGGTTCCACTTCGCTTGCTGGTCGCGAATCAGTTGCAAGGCGTCTCGCTTCGGCTCGGCCTGTTCGGCCTGCATGACGGTGGGCAAAATGCTGAGGAGGTAGCGGGTTTCGTCTATGGCGTGGTCGTTATGGTCCACCGGCTCATCCGGCTGGTTCCGCATGACCGTGCCCTTGGCCTTTTTCCACTTGTAATTCATGAACTCGGTAATGCACTTCTCGTTGTCGCCGCCTTCACAGATCAGCAGCCGAGGGCTTCCCGCTTGGCCGGTATAGGGATGGATCAGGTGCGGATCGACGGCCAAATGTTCGTTGAGGCGATTAAAGCCAGCCTGCCAGTCGTTCTGCCCCGCAACAGGGAAGATGCCGTTCGCGTTGTATTCATCCACCACGGCAAACACGTAATCCCCGCGTGATTGGTTCTTGGCCCAGCAGGCAGGGTCTAAGACTTCCAACTTCGGCTTACTCGGCAGGCTGGACGTAAGGGCCTTAATCCGCGAGGCGTGATAGCTGACGGGCTTGCCGCCGCCTTCATAGTGCGTATAGAGCCGGATCTTGATGCCGGATGGCGTGACACCCCAGACGCCTACGCTCGTCGGGTTGCTCAATCCGTGGTCGATGGAGACGTAATAGGTCCAGGATGGATCGGGCCGCATGGGAGGAATGACGTGCTGCTCTCGCGTGAACTGCGGGAACACGCGGCCTTCAAATACTTCCCACGAACCGTCGAGGTAGCGGCGGCGGGCTTGCTCAGGGAAAATCTTGAGCATGTCATCGACGTACTCACGGGTCGTAAACCCCGCGTTCATGCCGTCAAACGTGGTGGCCTGGTAGAGCTTGTAGCCTGGTTGGCGCTCAGGACTGTCGGGATGGAAGAAGCGATAGAGATAGGACGCAGTCCCTTCGGGGTTGAATGCCGCGATACCGTAGGTAGGGGCTAGGATCACCGAGCCATCCGCACGCCGAAGGGGCTGGTTGTTCTTGCCGTAGAGAACCGTTTGCTTGCGGAGGCGGGACACGAGGAGATTCCACCGCTCGTCGTCGATCTCTTCAGCCTGATCGACCACAAAAAAGCCGAGGTTGATATTCTTCAGGCCCCGCGCTTCCTTCAAGTCGCCGTAATAGATCTCTGAGCCCCCGTACTGGCGCTTAAACTTGATGTAGCCCATCGACTTGTTATGGGTCTCAAACATCGAGGCGGGTACGGCGTTAAAAAACTCGCTCATGGTCGTCTGCACGAGCTCTTTGCCGTCCCAGCGCCCGATGTAGCCGCGATTGCGAGGGAACAATGTGGCGAGGTAGAAGATTTTCCCAATAATGGCGCTTGTTTTGCCGTTCCCCAGCCCTCCCCCATACGCCTGAAAACGATGCTCCCAATCATGAAAAAACGCGCTTTGGGTCGGCATAAACTTGGGCAGGTCTTTGTCGAACAGGTTGTACGGAAGGCTAAATTTCCTCTTTTCAAATTGCTGTTCTAGGAGCTTCGGTTTGCTTGCCATTAGAGCGCCGCGATAACCTCATCCATCAGCGCCATGAACTGGCTTGCCGACTTGCACTCCACCAGCTTCTTGCTAGCCAGAGCCTTGACGATGCGGTACGCTTTCGTGCCCTTGTCTGTTTCGCCGGTCGTCCAGTAGGGGTAACCGTTGTAGAGGTACCCACCAATGCAATTGCTGGATGCGTAGCCGAGCGTGGTCGTGGTATTCGTCGGGTTCCAGGCTGTATTGATGTCAAATGTCTCTTCCATGGAGCCTCCAAGGCACAAAAAAGCCCTCTGCCAGAGCGGTGAAGCTCCAACAGAGGGCGTCCGGTACGGATTGGCCGTTATATGTGCGCTAGGCTACTTCTCTACCGTCCACTGGCCTTCAGTGTAGACCTTGCCTTCAGTGTAGACCTTGCCTTTGTAAATGACTGTCATCCCAGGGGGCACGATAAGCACCCGCGTATCGCCGGCCTCATCCACGGTCAAGCTAACAGTTATCGGGGGAGGCGGCTCTTTGTACGGCTGCGTAATTGAAATGCTCATGTCCGGATTGGCCGTTATATGGTTACGGTGCTATTCTTGCGCGTCCCTCAATAGGACATTCTGTACATAGTCTGGGCTGAGTAAGGTGTGTGTCCTATCGAATGCAAGCGCATCACGGATCTCCCCAAGAATAGGGCTGTTGTCACTCTTCTCGTCTTGATCTTTCACGCCTTCAACGTCTCCACGAAATACGCCGAGAGGTTCGTGCAATTCAGCTGCGCATCGCGGTAATTCATTTCCACTTCAATCTTGACTTTTCCAAACGGCGGCGGCTCAAAGGTGGCGAGCCGTTCACAGAGTTCGCGCCACACCGGCTGCGGTATCGTCACACAATCCCCCTACTCGCTAAGTCGATAGCGGAAGTCATCTGAAATGTCAAGGATTATTTTTGCCCCTTCTTCCCCTTCATCGTCTTGCCCTTGACCGCCTTCATGGGCACCGCCTTGCCGATCCCGCCATAGGCCCGCAGGCGCACTTTCTTGGTGAGGTCGGAGATGCGTCTCATGTAGTCCCCCACTTCTTGAGCGGACACTCCGACGACAATAACCGCATCTTCACCGCCAAGAGGCACCCGCACAACCGGCAATGGTCAACCCCCAACAGCGTTTCCTTGTTGATACAGGTCTCACAGACGGCCTTCCGGTCCGCCAGCGTCTTTGCCCCAGCCAGAACAGACATCCGCCCTCGCTTACTTCGGGTTGACGGTACTCGCCCGCACGTCCGTTTGATTCTTCTGCGAGACGTTGGGCTTCGACTTAGTCAGGCCGTCCCGGATAATCAGCGCCGACACCACACCCCCGCCCACCCCACCAACGACGCCAGCCCCCTTGCCGGTCGCCGTCGTCATCTGCGTCGGGCCGTCCGGATCGCATTGCCCGTTGCGCAGCTCCGTCTTGCAGGGCGTTGCCAGCAACACGTTATCGGCCCATATATTCTGCGTCTGTGTGAACAAAATCTTTTCGTTCCCATGCTGAACCATTTCGCTATGCGGCGCACAGGCCGACAGCTCAACTACTAAAATGCCAAAAAATAGTAGAAAATAGTAGTTGCGCTTCATGCAGTCTCCTTTGGTTCGTAGCCAACGGCGTCCAATGCAGCGAGGCAAATCGCTAGCGGAGCGGTCTCAGCCTTGCCCGCAAATTCATACTGCGGGCCATCGTAGGAATAGTACGCCCACCCAGCGCACCAACAGTTCTCCGAGTGATCCCATTCGAGAATGAAATCGACCACGCATCGCTTACTCGCGACACGCCTTCCGATCTTTTCCACCGCCTCCCATGCGGCGGCAATGTCGGTGGAATAGGCCGGGATGTATTCACTGATCGCCCCAAGGCGTACATTCGCCGGTGGCGCTCCCCAGCCCCCCTCTTTCGCATGATGAACCGTCCAGCCCATAATCTTCTCGGCAAGGAGCACGTCCAGCTCACGCCCTGCCGCTAACATATCCCGCCTCCCTCAACATGCTCATGCGCCCCATGAATAAACACCAATTCGCCTGTGCCCGTAATCTCGCTGACCGGATAATTCACCGGGCAGACATGCACCGGCAAATGCAGTTGGATATACACCTCCGCATTGGGCGCAAACTGCTGCGCGTGCTGGATCAGTTCGGACCAGGTCATATTCCGCTCCATGCGAATTTCGCCACCCGCACGATAAAGTAAATCACGGCACCGTACAGAGCCAGGACCATGGCAATCGCGCCCCCAACTACCGTCGCGACAGTCAGGCCGGCTACGACCATGGCCAACGTTCGTTGCATCATGATTGCCTCTTCTCGACGATGAAGTACTGCGGATGCGGGTAGCCGCTCATCACCGCTTCCACCTTGCGGATGCGGTAGCCATTGGCACCAGGGCCACACCATATCCCACGATGCACGAACATAGTCCCATCCGCCTCACATTCCCCCGTCACATCCACCCACTCTGGCTTGACCTCTTCCCAGGCCCGCTTGTTGTAGCGTGACCCATCCGCTAACGAATGAAAGAATCGCTCCGGCGGCAAACCGCCCCAGTTCGCACACTCCGAAAACTGCCCTTCCAGCACCACCCCGCTCTGCTTATGCCGGATCTTCATGGGACCTCCATAGTGCACAGTCCGCCGCTGACCATTCTGCCTCCACTTCTTGCCCGTTCTCATCTTTCATCGTGAACATGGAGCAGTTATTCACTAATACGCGGTTCTCAATCCATTCTGTTGGTACCGGCACATAGCCTTTCGGGATACGCTTTCTTATCCACGGGGAATACCCCGCGTCAACCAAGCGGAACGACCCCGCCTCGATATGTTCGCCTTCAAGAACGTCCCAGACAAAACTCATAGCCCCCCCCCTACCTCTTTTTCTGTTTCTAAAAAATATTCACTTCAAAGTCTTGCGGCTACGGCTGCTCTCGATTATCGCAGAGCGCCACAAACCGACGCGGAGCCTTCTGGCAACAATGCAGACATGTCGTACCACTCGGCCATTTCCCCCCAGGCCATCCCAAAATGCGATGCCCGAACAACAAGCAGAACGCACGGTTGTAGGCCTTGACGATGATCTTCTTCACCCACATCGGCGCCCAGCACATAGCCCCATGCCCAACACCCCATGCCATTCGCCTCTCGTGCAACACAATCCCTCTTGTCCTCTCCATGCCACACCTTTTTCAATCCCTAAAAAATATTTGAATCTCAAAAGTCTGCGTGTACGCCTGCAGATAAGCCCCCGCCTGCGCCTCACAGTGCCATCGCAAGCCTGGGGCCGGGGTCAGAGCCCAGGACTCAAGAGCATCGGATCAACGGGCGGATCATTCGCTTCACTAACTGAGCTGATCCCCTCATCATTCCCGTCACTGCATGATTTAGCCTGAATCATGTTTTGTGAGTCGTTACTATTCAATGGCTTGGCTAACTTGCTGGCTACTGCAGCCTGTAACGCATCAGGAATGGCTATCTCGGTGTTGTCACTGACCTGCTTCGACCATCGCTTGTCATAGGCAATGCCTGCAGCGGTCGTGAGCGCCACGAGCGAACGACCATCAATCTTTTTCGCAGACCGTGCAGCCTTCGACGCCTCATCAGCCAGCTTATGGCTAATGTAGCTCCACTTATCCTTAATACTTTCAAAGGCTTGGGATTCGTCTTGTAATGGCTTCGTCACTTGGTCTTTCGGGGGTCTGCCACCAAGTTTGCCATACTGAGCGAGGTTCTTATGATGGGAGGGCTTAGGTTTGGGAAGGTGTGAATCAGCAGCAGGTGTAGGCATAGAATGGAATAGGCTAAACAGTGCGCCTCACATACTTCTTGATGAGTCGTTGCGTGTTCATCTCAAGGGCCTGCCGCAGCCCTTTGGACTTCATGAACCGTCTCACGCCAGCCACATGACTACGATGACCGAACTTCTTCATGCTGTACCCATAGTGACAATCCGACTCCGGGAAGACTCCGGACTGACGCGCTCTCAGGACTCGCTTGAACCGCTCACGACTCGTGGGAGTCGTTCGTAAGGTCACAATGCGCGGGCTGATAATCAGAGCCCGCTCGGAATCACAGTTCTTTTGAACAAAGGTAGGGAAAAGCGGTTTGTTGCAGATGTCAAGTACTTTATTTTCAGAGATGAGGCTAAATGAGGGGCCCTGCCTCTTGACAAGGCCCAATGGCGCGGGGTTCTGAGTGAAAATATATTTTCAGGAGGGTTGACTATTGAGGGCATGATGTGCCATCAACCGCCTCATCTACCTCTAGCCCTAACCGTTTGGCTAATGCTTGGCCGTAAGCGATCTCGGCTTCAGTGAGAGGCAAGCGGCAGACTAGCAGCCTTCGCAATCCAAGCCAGCGCAACACGTAGATGAAATGCCCTCGCGTCACTCGCATTAATGACGTGACGATAAGGCATCTTGCGGCTTCCGCTCTAGGCCCTTTGATTAAGCATTTCCATGCCATCTTTGTATGTTCGTGCATATTCCCCTCACCTCCCCTCGCGGGCGTCGGGCTCAATGGACTCGATCGGTGACATCTTTAGTCGTATGATGTGCAAGGTCCACCTCGTATACTTTCCACGTTTTCAGCTCGCATGACCGCATTTTCTCCTTAAACCGATAATGCTCGTTACCGGCAAGGTCGGCAATCACTGCCGTATAGCCTGGGACAATACGTGAACCGTCCTTTTCTTTCGGCACGTCCAAGACAGGGATAGCACGGTATACCTCAATGTATTCAGTTTCCATGGGGCCACCGATTGACATGGCTTTATCCCACCACTCGATTCTGAGTGTATAGACCAACAAATAGACGACTAGCGTTTCCATTGTCATCCCTCCACCCCCTCCCGCAGCCGGTCGAGTGCAGCCTTAATGCTCAGTCCAAGGCTTCGCAGATGGCACTCACTGCGCTGTGATTTCGCAATGCCCTCTCGCTCTTCGTGCGCGTGCTTATCACGCCACCGCACTTCCGCGTCAACAGCCTGTATCGTGACCTGCTTCACCACCTTCCTTGCCTCCTCCAGCGCGGCGCGGCGGGTTTGCTTGTCGTGTAGTGCGATCATTTCATCCCATTTGGCATCCCAGTCTAGCTTTGTAACCGTATCAACTTGTCGGCGTGAGAATTCGTTACGAAACTCAAGGTCCTGCAATAACGCCTTTCGTAATTCCTCCGCCCTCCGCTGCGCCGTGTCTATTTGGGGTGCTTGGTGGTGCGCTTCCATTTCGGCCATGTCTTTAGCTCCTTCCTGATCTCGCGAATGCCTACCCACAACCAATTCTTTTTCGGCTTGCAATTCCCACACGCCTGCGCCGGGTCGGTCATGGCTGCACCTTTCGTTGAGCACGATACTCCAACGCCATACGCACAACGCACACGCACCACAGAATGCCCCCGAGACTCACGAGCGCAATCCCGCCATACAGTATCGCCTTCTCCATGCTCGCTCACGCCTCCTCGTTCGGGGTGATGTCGGCAGGGGGTACAAGTGGGCCGCACCATTCGCCGTCAGCCATCCTATTCATCCTCGTTGATGTAAGCCTGCCCTTGCTATTAAATAGAGTCACAGCCTGACTTCTATCACTCGTGTGCCACGGCCTAATAGGGTCTGGCTCATGGACAATTGCCACACCGTGCTGATTCCAGCAGCGCCACCAATACCACCCCGGCACCGTTGGCTTCTCCTTGCTCCACCGCTGGCCCGCTGTCATTGTGGCACCTCTCCGTGGGTCATGTTGTTGTAGACCCTATCCCAAAACATTCGATCATTAACGGTAAGGATATATCCTTCACGAGCACGATCGCCGCCTTCCCCGGCAATATGAGCAACGCAGGTATATGCCTTTGCCGCATCGATCTGCTCTGCCGTACTATCCGGCATCTGCTCAAGAGCCATGAGTGCAGGACACTCTTTGCACTTCACTCCTAAGCAGCATTGCAAGTGATTCTCTTTCACTGGTTCTGGTTGAGATTGCGAACATTGCTGATGGACCATAGGCAGTTCATTGCGGCGCTCCAGCTTGAACAGCATCGCCAGACGAGGAATCTCATCAGCTATCGACTTGGCTTCGTACATCCAATGTCTCCACTTGTCCGTACCAATCTTTCCATCATGAAAACGGTTAATCGCTACGTGCCAATTATGCAAGAATCTATGATCCGGTCTATCCACCCTGCACCCCCTTCCCGCCGTCGAGGGCGGCTTTCGCTAATGCGACGTGCAGGCTGAACCATTTGTGGAATTCATCTGGTGTTTTTGCTGCATGTGCCGCGCAAATATCTTCTATCGCCTTCGTTAATCCTGCATTTTCGTCAACAATATCTCGTAGTGACTGCTTCACTACATACGGGCTGATAGAGCCAAAGTTCTCCAGGATCGATTCTGCAATCACTCGTTTCACCTCACTCATGCTCGCCTCCATCTACCAAACCTACCACATGAATATGGCCCCGCCGATAAGCCCAATGACCGCGCCGATTATTGCGCCTTCAACTGCGGCATCTGGCAGACGACGCCATGCAGCCTCAACGTCATTCCATGTCGCCATGCTCGCCTCCGTCCTGTACCAATCGCCACGCATCTGAGAACATGGTGGCAGGGGGTGTTAGGGGGCCACACCATTCACACGGATACATTTTACTGAGTAACATACGTTCAATATGTCCATCCTCGATATATACTGCCTGCAACTCAGCCATTGGCCCTGGTAATTCAACCAGCTGAAATACCTCCGGCACAAAACCTTCACGTCGCCACCAATACCACCCCGGCACCGTCGGCTTCTCTTTGCTCCACCGCTGGCCCGCTGTCATTGTTTCCAGCCTTTCGGTAACTTGAACGCTTTCAGTTCCTCCACTTTTGCGATACAGGAGACGCAAGTCACCGGGTTTATGACGTGATTGGATTCCTCGTTTGAGACATCGCAGAAACCGCAAATGGTCATCGCATCACCAGCACTCTTTGCTGGCATTGGGAAATGAAAAATATCGTCGCAGCCCTCACCGACCACTCTTATTGTGAGCACCCTGCACCCCCTTCCCGCCGTCGAGGGCGTTCCGTTTCAACGCTTTCAACTGACTAAGAATATCGCACAGCGAGGCTTGCTTGGCTGCGTCATGCTCACCATTCAGCGCCACGTCAATCTCTCGCGTCAGCCGTCGCTTGTCGGCCAAGACTTCTTCCAAGTCTTTCACTTGTTGCGCCAGCCGCGTGTTTTCGTCGCGCAAGGATTGATAGCTCGCCTCGCTCACAACATTTGTAAGACATGCCGCACCAGGCATGAAGTCTAACTCTTTCATGAGGTAATCTTTATTCACTCTGTATTTTTCGGCTTCACTCATGCTCTCCTCCGTCGGGGTCAGATGGGTTGTTGCATGAGACGCACTCAGGAATATCACATGAATGCATCTTGCCTTGAGGCGGTTGCGCCCCGCCCTCGCGTGGCAGCGTGGCGCGATAGGTCAACAGTGCGGCATAGGCTTCTGCTTCTTCTTTGTCACTCATGTCGCTACACACATCTGGATCTTCAGCAAGGACCATACTGCCGCTGACCATGATTTCACCTGTTACCACCGGCAACTGCTCCACCAACCCCCGCAACGCGGTGTGGGCGGTTTGGAGGGTTTCAAGTTGTCGTTCCATGTGCCGGTAACGTTGGGCGAGTGATTCATAATCGCCCTTCAATACAGTGCTGTCCCGCAACTGGGCGACCTGTTGCTTGAGGCTATGTACTTCTTCGTCTGCCGCGTTACGTTCACGGCCTAGCATATCGCAAGTCGCGCTGACCTTGCGCCGTTCTTCCTCAGACGCCACCAACTGGGCTTGAAGCGTTTCAATCAGCGTATCCTTGCACTCGTTCTCCCGCTCCAACCGCTCCACCGTCTGCTGGTGGTCAGTCAGTTTTACGACATCCACCATTCCCCCACCCGCCTTAGCATCTGGGTCTAGTGTCAAGATCGGTGTTCGATAGAATCGCAAAGTCTCCACGTCACGCCCTCCCCTTCTGCAAGGCGGCTAGAATATCCACACAGGCCACTTTGTAGCCTTCCAGAAACTCGTTCGTGTCTGTATCTCGTAAACCATGGAACTGTAGTGCTTTTGCCCGCTTCACAATCCTCACCGCCCTCGCGTGTTCTTTGCGTAACAGCTTGACAGCCTCGGCGTCAGGCACGCACAACGAATTATCATCGCGGTCAAGGAACCTGAATACCGAGACCTTATCTACCTGTTGTTCCGCCCACTCCCGCCGCGCCATCACTGCGCCTCGCGGGGAACTGGCTGGACTGCCTCACTCGGCTTTTCGCTAGCCCAAATTGCCAAGCAGTGAGGCACAGGGAGGATATAATCGAGCCACCCGTTTTCTCCCCATCGCTCTAAAGACATCGCAAGCCCATATGCCCTTGGTTTCCCGAGTACGGTCATGACAGAGCTGACTTTCATTTCTGGGTCCATAGTCTCAAGCTGAATGATGAGATGCTGGACGTTGACCGGATACCCCCACCTCACCGACCCGTCAGGCCAGTAGTAGCGCGCATCTTGTTTTTCCATCCCCCACCCCCTTCCCCTCCTGCGCCTGCTGCGCGAGCTTGTTAATGCGCTTCAATGCTGCTTGTTCATTCCTTATCTTCTGGCATAGCTTGCAATATCGTGTTTCCCTACCGTTGGATCGCCTAACCAGAACACTTGTATTCTCCGGTGTGTATTCATGTCCTCGAATGCAGTGCGTCTTATCCGCATTAGCTATAGCAAATGGTTTTCGATCTGCTTGCAAAGCGCACATATGGCACTGGCGAAACTGGTTCCGATTCCATTTGAGGTTTCCCGGTACAAGCTCATGACCATTGATGCAATGCGTCTTTCTGCGGTTGTGCGCTGTAGGACTCGTGCCACGCAAGATGTTTTCCTTGTTGGTGACTGCTTCCAGATGGTCAGGATTCACACAGCATCGGACTCGACAAAGATGGTCTATCGTTAAGCCCTCAGGGATCTCGCCCTTGTGAATTTGGTAGCTCACGCGATGGGCGAGGTACGATTCCCCGTTTATGAACACGCTGCCGTACCCGCGACCTAAAGAGCCTTCCCAGATCCAGCATCCAGATTCTGGGACTGGGATCACTTTAGCCATGAATCGCTCTCTGTCCATCGCCGGGATTGCTCGCATCTGCGTTGGTTTCGCCTTGCGCGTCCACCCCGCCTCAGTCATGGGGCAACTTTTCGTAAGTGGCCTCAAAGATATCCGGCTTGCACGGGTAGAATTCACCTTTCACGCCCTTGATGATCCAGTCGCCCTTCGACGCCTTCATGACACCTTCAAGCGTTTCAATCTCCAGGTAGTTTTCCATGAAATCGTTTGTAATCGCTTCCGATCCAGTGAATGAGAAAATCTCGTTCAGGTTCTTGCCAGTCCACCGGATTGCCTCAATCACCACCGGCTTCTTTCTAAACTTCATCACTTCCCCCCTTTCCCTCGGCCTCGCTCCAGGGCGGCGAGGATCATATTGCAGGCTGTGACAAACCCTACAGATTGGTCATGCGCAAAGCCTAACTTCCCGTTAATTGCTAATCGCTGGTATCGCTTGCAGATCCGCACGGCCCGCTGGTGCTCAGCCAGTAAGAGCTTGGCTCCCACATCCGCCTTAATTAGCCACGGAGCGTTCGCCACAAGTCGAAAATTATGTTTCTCCACCTTCCGTTCAGCCCAGGTGCGCGGGGTCATTTCAGCACCTCCACCGCCAGCCCCAGCTTGCTATCCGTTGTCATCCGCCACGTCCGCTTGTGGTCCTTGAAGGCCCATACCCGGCCATCCTTAGTGATTACGTGCTGGGCGCCTTGGTCGATGATTGGGATCAGCATCATGCCTCCTGTTCGCTGATTGTAAATCGTAAGCCTGGCTGCTTCCGGTCCATCTCCATTCGTCGCCACGTCACCGCCCAGACCAGC
>ERZ761594.79-NODE-79-length-45397-cov-12.096754_pt1 | contig 45397 bp, 68 predicted proteins | sample MGYA00511036_ERZ761594 | MGnify/ENA primary metagenome ERZ761594 (study PRJEB28899, sample SAMN03785561) | bioreactor sludge metagenome | biome: EBPR Sludge; feature: EBPR Bioreactor; material: 0.22µm filtered reactor supernatant | place: Saint Lucia: Queensland... | reverse complement strand
CGAAGCTCGACGGAGTGTTCTACGACAACCCGAGCGACCCGCCAGAGGTCCGGCACTGGACCGAACGCGACTTCTACAGCTCGCTCTTGGAAGCGGTCGATGAGGTTCACAGCGACGCGAAGCTCTCGCGGTTCTATCGCGAAGGCCAGCCGATCTTTACCGCCGACCCTTCGTTCTATCGCTGGACGCTGCCGAGCGGCCCGGTGATGAATCGTTTGCTCTACACCGACGCTGACGAACCGCGATTCTACTTCGACGACAGCAATAAGCTCGTCGATGTTTGGTCGCAGAAAGATGGCCAAGTCGAGCTAAACGTCTTCGCTCTTGGCTGGCGCATTGGCGACGACCCAAGCGGCCCGACGCTGCTGTTCGCTTACTCGCCAGTCGAGACGCGAACGAATGTCACGGTCGATGTGCCGGGATTGGGCGACGTGCTGATTCCGAGCGTTGGACCGGAGGGCGTGTTCCACTTCGCTGGCGCTTCGCTTCCCGATGTTGACCCGCCGCCAGTTGATCCGCCAGTTGATCCGCCGGTTGATCCACCGCAGCCGCCCGCCGATCGCATCGAGCGCGCCGCGGCTTTGTTGCGCGAAGCGTTGGAACTGCTTGAAGACGAGTAGCGAATCACGAAAACCACTCCATCACCTTCATCGCCACCCACCACGCGGCGAGAAGGATTGCGGAGAAGAGAGCACGATAGAAACAGCCGCGTTCGGAAAGCATGGCGAAACGATAATCGAATCAACGAATAGGAGCAAGTGAAATGGCCGCGTATGCGGAACTGACAAACGAGCAGCGCGACGTGCTGCAAAACTGGATCAACAACCTTCGCGCCGTGGCTGGCGAGCAGGCTCGCGTCAACAATCATTGGGACGCGATCAACACCCAGTACGTCTCGCAAATTTCCGCGATCCTTGCGGAGTTGGATGACAACGCCATCATCCCGAACACTAGCGGCTTGGCCGGCGCGCAGTCGCTCGACGTGGACGCTGAAGCGGTCTCGATCATGTCGCACGGCCAAGGCATCCTCACGAACTACAACACGTCGGGCCATCGACTGCTATGGGCGAAAGCGGCCGGAGCGCCGAATCTGATTGGTTAGCAGACAATGGCCGCACCAACCAATATCTACGTTGACCCAGCCATCGCCGCGAATAGCGGATCGGGCGCTATTGGTGATCCGTATGGCGACTTGCAATACGCGCTGAACACGGTCACGCGCGATAGCACGAACGGCGATCAGTTCAACATCAAGGCAGGGGCGGCGGAAATACTGTCGGCGGTGCTCAGCTTGACGACCTACGGCACGCCGACTTCAACTGCACCGCTCATCTTCCGCGGCTACACAAGCGCCGCCAACGATGGCGGCATTGGAGACATCGACGGCAATAATGGCAATTTTCAGATCCTCGCCGCGACAGCTTCGGTGACTTTCATCGACCTCAAGCTCCATAACACCGGCTCAGCAGACATTATCGGACTCAGTTCAGACGGCTGCGTACAGCAGTGCGAACTGTACGACTCCACGGGGGATGGAATTCAGTTTGGCGCGTCGCGCTGCACCGTGATCGGCAACCATTTCCACGACATCAGCAACTACGGCGTCAACATGAATGCCGCCGCCTCCTGCTTGGTGAAATGGAACTACTTCAAGAATGGCTCGTCGAAAAAGTTTCTCTCGGCAATCCGAGCGCCCGGCAGCACAAGCACGATTGAAGCCAACATAATCTCTGTCGATGGGTCGAGTGACGGAATCGAGGCGGTGTCCAACACCGCCTTGGCGAGCGTGATTCAAAACAATTCGATTCTCAGCAGTAGCGGCACAGGAGTCGGAATCGAATTGAACGACACCGACCGGCGAGCGACGGCGATCGCCAACAATCTCGTGGAAGGCTTCAGCGGCACGGGCGGGGTTGGCGTCAAGTTTTCCGGCGGTTCGCAAAACGCCGCTTTCTACGGAGGCCACGGCGTTTACAACTGTGCGACTGCTTACGACACGAATACCGACGAGGTGATGTTGAACGCGGGCGACAACGAGACTCTCGGCGCAACGCCTTTCGGCAAATCCGGCTCAGACACCTTCGCCAATCGCTTTACTTACTTCGCGCCAGCGGACACCGGCAACGTCCACGGCGGCGCCTACCCCAGCGGATCAAATCGGGACAAAGGCGCAGTTCAGCACGCGGATGCGGGCGGTGGCGGTAGCGGCATTATCTACAGGCGACCATTGGTCGTGGGAGCGTAAATCGCATGGCTGTTTACAAAAACAAAGCGAGCCAGAAAGTCGCCTGCTTTGCCTACGATCCGACAGACGGCAGCGCGGTCACTGGCGATGCTGCGAACATTACGGCGCAGATCAGCAAAGACGGCGCGGCCACGGCGGCGACGAACGACACGAACCCGACGGAATTGGACGCGACCGACGCGCCGGGTATCTATCTATTCGATCTCACGCAAGCCGAGTCGAACGCCGACCTGATTATCCTTTCGCCCGTTTCGGCGAACGCGACAATCGAACCGCTGATTATCTATACCGAGCCAGAGATTCGCTCTGCCGACGCGGTGGCTCTCTCTGGCGACTCCACAGCCGCCGACAACGCCGAAGCCTTCTTCGACGGCACAGGCTACGCAGGAACGAATAATGTGATCCCGACGGTGACGACAGCAACGAACGTCACCACCGTCAACGGATTGGCGGACGGCGTGATTACCGCCGCGAAGATTGCCTCAGACGCCATCGCTCTGGCGAAGCTCGCCAGCGACGTGAAAGCTCGCTTGCTCGCCAGCGCCTCCGTCACGAAGCTAGACGCCTCTGCGCTCGGCATCATTCTCGGCACGGTGGACGACACCGTTTCTCCGACGACGACGCAATTTGAATCGGACGACATTACCGAGGCGACGGCCGACCATTACAACGGGCGAGTGGTCATCTTCACCAGTGGTGCATTGCTCGGGCAGGCGACGACGATTGAGGACTATTCGCTGGTAAGTGGTCGCGGGCGTTTCGTAGTGACCGCTTTGACTGAGGCTCCGGCGAACGACGTTACGTTTGTGATTATCTGAGACAAACATGAACAATAAAGAATTGATCGATGCCGTGAAGCGACAGCTAGACGGCGTTCGTGAATACTTAGCAACGCACGATTCGCCAGAGGCGGCGGCGATACATGCGTTGTATCACGCGGTCAATTTGATGCTCGCCAAAATGGAAGCGGACGAAGCTAAGAAAGCGGAGTAGCGGTGGCGCTCAAGACCGACCTGAAAATTTGGTACGACCTCACCGAGGCCAGCGGCAACGCCGTTGATGCTCACGGCGGTCATACGGGTGTTGAGACGAGCGGCACGATTGGGCAAGACACCGGGCCGGGTGGAGCGAGTTCGGCTCGTGCGTTCGCAGCCACCGACACCGAATACTTTGAAGTCACCGATCACGCCGACGTTTCGCACAGCGATGCCGATTACACCTGGCAGGCGTTCGTCAAGCTCGCCTCGACGCCGGGCACGAACATGCACGTCGTCAGCAAGTGGAACGGCAGCGGCGGGCAAGATGAAATTCGGCTGTTTATTAACGCATCAAGCCAAGCATCGTTCCAGGTTTCAAACAACGGAACGGCAAGCACGACAGTCGCGGCGACAACCTTTGGGGCACTCTCCACGGGTGTCTGGTATCACTTGCTCGCCTGGCACGATGCGACGAACGACATTATCGGCATCTCCGTCAACGGCACAGCGAACACCGCTTCGCACTCCACCGGCATCTTCGATTCAACGACGAATCTCGTTATTGGCGCACGGTCGAACGCGGCTCAGTATTTCGACGGCTTAATCGCCCGCGTTGCCAAATGGAATCGGCTACTGACAGGCGACGAAAAGACGGAGCTAAACAACAGCGGGCTGGGGATGCTGTACGCGGAATTAGACGCGGCTGGCGACCCGGCTACAGCGATCACGCAATTGTCGCCGATGGCGTTGCCGGGGCGGCGGTATAGCTTCACGGCGAAAACGCCGGCGAGTGGTGGTTTTCAAGCGGCATGGGCGCGGGGCAGCAATGTGCTTTTGCAACCGGGGGTGATCTGTGCGTAAGAATGTCGCGGGACAAGTCATCGGTGCGCAGCTCGTTAGCGCCAGCGACGGCAGCGCCTTCACCGGCTCGGTCACGGTCGCGGTTACTGGCGATGGTGGCACGCAAGCCACAGGCTCAGTAGGTTCGGGCGCATGTACTCATGAGGGCGGCGGCTATCATACCTACACTCCTGCACAAGCCGAGACGAACTACGATCTTATTGCGTTCACGTTCTCAGGATCGGGCGCGATTCCGGTGACGGTGCAAGTCTTTACGGTCAACGCAAAACTCACGGCGGCGGCCATCGCGAACATGGAAGTCGTTTACGTCACAGACTTCGCGACCAACTACAGCACCGCGAACGATCAATGGAGCGTCAGTTCGTCGGCAGTCGCCAGCGTCACCGGCGGCATCAACACCAGCGGTGGTGCGATCACCACGCTGGATGCACTCGATACCGCTCAGGATGCGCAGCACGGCACGACGCAGACCGAACTCGCCAAGGTTCCGAAGTCCGATAGCAACGTGACCTGGAACGCGACCGCTCTCGCCAGCATCAAAGCCGAAGTGGATTCGGCGCTGGCCGATTACGACGCGCCGACGAATACGGAAATGGTCGCCGCGTTCACAGAAATCAAGGGTGCAACGTGGGCTACAACCGACACGCTGGAAGCGATCCGCGACCGAGGCGATGCGGCCTGGGTGACGGCGACTGGCTTTAGTACGCACTCGGCAGCGGATGTTTGGGCGGCGGTGGATCGCACCCTCACGGCGAATACGAATCTCAACGATCCAACGGCGGCGGCGATTGCCGATGCAGTCCTTTCGCGCAACGTCTCCAACGTGGAAGGCTCGGCGCCAGAGCACTCGCTTTGTACGATCGTTCTCGCTTCGCTGGAAAGCTCGATCAGCGACACGACTTGGACGATCAAGCGAACCGACGGCAGCACGACGCACTACACGAAGACGGTCACGGTTGACGATACTGCCGATCCGATCACGGGGGTCAGTTAATGGGAAGCTGGCGAGACATCCTGCGGCGCATGCTCGGCTGGTTCAGCGCCGGGCCCGCGGCGGCCGTGCGCAGCGCCAATAGCTGGCCCGACCTGCACGGCCCAGATAATTCGTTCCGGGATCTGCACGGGCCGGATAACACGTTCCGAGATCTGAGCGGGGGCGAGTGATGGCCTACGACAACCCAATTCAAACGCACAAGATCACCGACCTGGACTCGCTCACGCCGATCGGGCGCACGCTCAAGCGCGGGGGCTCGGCGATCGACGGGACGGCGCTCACGCTGCAAACGAAGCTCGTAAGCGACGCGGGGACGGTCATTCACGATTGGACCGCGACCGGCGCGAGCTGGTCTGTCGCCGCGAGCGGCAAGGCTCAGTACGATTGGCAACCGGCCGACCTAACGGCGTTCCAAGCGGCGGCCGATGGCGCCGTGTTCTGGCTCTGGTTTCGCGTGGCGAGCGGCGGCGAGTACGATACGTTTCCGCACGATGGGCGGAAGCTAAAGATCGTGGTGAATAAGGCGGCGTAGGCTTGCCCGTTGGTTCCCGGTCGGGCGCCGGGGAGTGAGTTATTCGCCGCGATAAGTGCTCATGCTCCCAATCGTGCCGTCCTCTTGAATCTCGTCGATTCGGTAGCGAACCACGATTGCATGGGCATACTTCCGCTCGTTGTCGCTCAGCCACGAAAGCCATGTTTCGCAGTCAGACTCAGCCTCATCGCGGGTTTTTCGCGGCTGGCAGTCGATGTCTTGCGGGTGACCCTTAAGTTCAGCCCACGCTTGGTAGCACGTCTCGCCAACAGTCCAGGTCGTTTGGTTCGCAGTCGTCATCGTTCTCATCCTCTCGGTTAAAGTTTCCCGCCGGTCACTCGCCGGCGCGTTTCGTTCTCAACTCTCAACGTAAATAAGTATAGCCTTTATTCGTCACGCTGCAAGGGCTATCGGCAATAATTCCGAAAGATTTTTTCAGCCGTCGCTTGCCGTCGCCGTAAGTATATGGTATATGCTAAATTATGGCGACCAAAAAATCTCAGAAAAAACCGCCCGTCAAGCCGAAAAGAGGCAGGCCGGCATTGTTTCCCAGGCCGACGGCGGTGCTCGTCAAGATGGATAAGAGCGACCTGTCGCTAATCAAGCAGGCGGCGAAGCGTGACGGCGTTAAGGTGTCGGCGTGGATGCGCGAGACGTGCATAGCCGCCGCTGAGCGCGCATAAAAAACCCCGCCGTGCGTGAGCAACACGGCGGGGCGAGCGTGGCTTCATGCCGGAAAGGTTGCTGGCAGTTTACGCCAGCGTTCCGGTCGCGTCCGGCGCGAACTGCTCGACGACGATCTCTTCATCGTCGCTGGCCTCTGCCGTCAAGACCACCACGCGGCGCTCGGCGACGTGTTCGGCAATCTCGCGGCGCGCGATCGGATCGAGCCCTTCGTATGCTTCTTGCGGGATCACGAACACGCCCTCGTCGCCGACGGACTCGATAGCGACGTCAAGCGCGATGCGCCAGCGTTCGCCGGCGGACAAGTCCGCGAACTTCGTCGGCCCGCGATGCGTGCTGAGCACCAGCCGGCCGTCGTCGACGCGAAGCGGCGAGCCCGTTTTCGCCACCGCCTGCGAGAGAACGCCGTCCGTCCCGGCCGCTGCCTCACGAAACCGCGCGGCCCTTTCGCGATGCGAGTGCGCGAGCGCCTTCGCCTCTTTCGCAGCCGCCAAGCTCTTGAGTTTCTGACGCAATACCGCGCCATCCTCTACCGCCTTGCGGGCCTCGCTCACGCGCTGCGCCGCGGCCTCTTGTTCGTCGATCGACACCGGCGCCGGCGCATCGGCGGCAAGCTGTTCGCGCCATGCGGCGATGGTCGATTCGTGATTCGTCGCCGCGACCTGAGCCGATCGCGCCGCGTCAAGCTCAGCCGCACGCTGACGACTCGTTTCCTTGCAGCGGTTCAGCGCCGCTTCGGCGCTGGCCAGATCGGCCTGCGCGTCGTTGAATAGCGCCTGGGCGGTAGCGAGGCTCTTTTCTGCGTCGCCGCGCGTCGGCCCCCTATAGCCCGCCTCTGCTTCCGCCAACTTCCGCTTGGCGTTCGCTGCCGCATAAGCCGCATTGGTCGCCGCTGTCGCTCTGGCGTTCACTGCGGCCTCGTCTCTCACGGCCTGCTCTAGCGCTTCCGCCAGCGTCCGCTCGTCGGGCGCATCGCCATCGCGGGCGCCTTCCGCCGCCGCCAGACGGGCCTTTTCCTGCCCCTCGAAGTGGACGGCCTCGCGCTCGCTAAGCCGCGCGCAGTCCTCGAGCTCGCGCTTCACCAGCGCCGCCATTTCCGTAAGGTCAAGATCCTCCATATCGGGCGGCCTGCCCGAGTCGTGCGCCATCGCCGCTTGGAACTGCTCGCGCCCGCCGATCAGCCCGTAGAACAGCTCCTCGTCGGCTGGCACGCCCGCGAGCTGCACTAGCGCCTTAATTCGCTTCGCGTCGGCTGCTTCCGCCGACTTCAAGCCGGGGTCAACTAGCGCCGCCAGATCGAGCTTGCCTTCCAGCGACTCGACTTCCAGCTCGCCGCTGCGCGTCTGCCGCTTGCCGAGCGTTAGCTTGACGCCGTAACCCTCGACCTTGCCGCGCGCTGCGCCGTCGCGAACCTCAGGCTTTCCGCGACCGCTCATGGCCGCTTCGACGGCCTCTAACGTCTTGCTCTTGCCGCGCCCGTTGCGGCCTTTCAGCACGACGATACCGCCCTCTGGCGGGCATTCGATCGCTACGTTTTTCACCGGGCCGACGTTTTCAACTGTGATGGTGGGCATGGTTTTCTGTTGGGGTTAATAGGGCAGGCTGGATTCAAACTCGGCTTGCTCGCGGTCAAGCTGCTCGATCTTGGCGGCGACGCGCCGCTCGATCCACGCTTCGCGCTCTTCGGGCGAAAGCTCCGTCGGCGCGTAAACGGTCCACATGCCGCGGCTGGCTTCGATGCTGTTCGCGCGGCGCTCGGCGTCATTCATCAATGCGATGCGGGTTCGGGACTGACGAATGGCGGCATTCGCCGCGATCTCTTCCTCTTGCGCGGTGAACCGATCCGTCATCGGGTCGCGATAAGCGATTCGCATGGCGACTCCTAAAAGGGGGCTTCGTTGACGGGGAGCGATTCGCGCCAGCGGCGCTCTAGCTGGCGCCGGTAATCGGCGAGCGCATCCGCTTTCGCCACAAGCAGCCGCTCGGCATCTTCAACGAGTCGCATGGCGCGTAGCAGGTCGCCGCCCTTCACGGCAAGCAGCGCCCAGCCCAGCGCATCGCCGTCTTCGCGGAAGGCGTTTAGCGGCGGGCAGATCGAGCCGCCTGCGCAAATTGTCGACTGCCGGTCTGTGTCGTGGCGTGGTCCGTCGAGTAAAGTGGTCATTGCGTAGCCTTTCGAGGAATCGGAGGGTTAAGGGGGCCGACGTGTTACGAGCACGCCGGCCCCCAGCTTTTGGGAAACTACTTCGCGCCGGCAGTCGCGCGGCGCTTGGAATTTACTGGCGAGCCGGGTTGGTGATCGGCGTCCGGCTCGAAGCGCGGGCCGTCTTCGGCGGGCGGCATGTAATCGTCGGCCGGCGGCTGAGCTTGCTCGGCTTCTCGCTTGACTCGCTCGGCGTCTTGCCGGGCCTGTTCTGCCTCTTCGAGCATGTTGTGCCGCTGCCGGCAGATCGCTTTTCCCGCTTCCATCGTCGGGGCGTTCGGGTTCTCGGAGGCGAAGCGATCGAAGGCCGCTCGCACGGCGCGCGTATCGCGAGCGTTGGCGACGGAGGTGCGCAGAACGGCAAGCAGCGATTCATCGGGAACTGGCGGGGGCGGGGGCGGTTCGCCTTGGCCGAGCCATTCGGCGAGCTCGCGGCCGAACTCTTCGCCGGGCTTATCCAGCGCGGCGTCTTGCCACTTGCCGGTTCGATCCTTTTCGACGAGGGCGACGTGGGCCTCGGTGATCGAGATGAGCATATCGAACTCGTACTCGATCCCCTTTCCCTGCTCGGGCGCGAGCCCCAAGCGAACAGGTTTGCTCTTGCCGCTGCCGTTGGAGTCGGCCGCCTCGGTGGCCCATTCGGTCTTGGCTCGCATGGTACAGATCAGGTGGCCGGGAAAGCCAAGCAGCGTCTTTAGGAGCTGACTCTGCTTCGGCGTTCCCTCGCTCCACGCGCTCCAGGTGTTGCCTTTGTATTTGGCCTTCGCCAGACGCTCGACTTCGACAAGCAGTTCTTTCCAGGCGTGCGACAAGCTGTCGATAATCAGCACGTCGTACTCGGTGGCCTTGTGGACGGCGCCGGAAAGCAGGTCAATCGTGGCGTTCGTCAGGCTGGCCGCGTCGAACTCGAAGCGATCGGCGTAGATGCTGGCGCTCTCGCCCTCGGTGTCGATCAGGGCGATGCGCCCTGATGATCCGACCAGGCCGCGGGCGATGCGCAGAGCGGAGAATGTCTTGCCGCTGCCGCTCGGGCCGTAGATGGCAATGCGGGCCTTGCGTTGTTTCTTCGTCGCACGGGTGAACATAACGGGCCTTTCGGAAAGGGGTGGTGGGGGAAGGTGATGACAGACTCAGTATGACCAAAAGGTAATATCTGTCAATAGGGTTTCGGCGATTCGACCCCAATCTTTGAGAAATTCCGGCAGAATCCGGCTAGATTTCGTCCGTGTCGATCGGCGGCGGCAAAGGCCGATCGGCGTCGATCTGCGTTTCGTCGAGGTAATTCCGCTCGAAAACGCGCCTCGTGTTGCCGAGATGATCGTGGCCGCGGCCCGGCGCGACCTTTTCAACGGCCGTTCCGCTTCCCGACCTGAGGCACTTGAGCGAGCCAGGCAGGCCAGCAATCTTCACCAGCCGGCGGGCCTCGCGGCGGAACAGCTCGAGCCTGCCCCATAGCGGCCAGCAAAGGGCGCGGTCGGGCGGCAGCGTGCGGTTAATGGCCTTGATCGTTTCTGGCCGGAAGGTGATCGCAACACGCTTGCGCGTCTTTTGCTGGACATGCACGATACGGGCCTCTGGCGCGCCGAGCACATGGTCGACGCGAAGCCGTCGCAGATCGCAGCCACGCAGTCCGGTATCCCACGCGGCGAGAATGTAGCTGCGCCAGAAGTCCCGGCGCCGAACGCCGGTTGCCGAGTGGTGGCCGTCGAACGCTTCGCAGGCGAGCAAGAGCTTCTTGGCCTGCTCGACCGTGTAGGCCAGCGGCGTCCGCTCGGGCAGCGTAACCCGCATGACCTTGCTAACGCGAATTGGCGCCACCAGCCCATCGTCGGCCGCGGCATTCGCCAGCGTCAGGAACATGCGGCGGCGATTGCGCCGCGTGTCGTCGGAGTAATTCTGCTCGCGAGCCCACCGTAGGTAATCGTTGATCGTCTGGTGGGTCAGCTCGTCGACGTCGAGCTCGCCCCCGCGCCAGCCCTCAAGCCGGTTCACGAAGCAAGTCAGTTGCTCTGCCGACGAAGCGGCAAGATCGTGGCAACCGATGTAATCGGCAACGAAAACGCGAAGTTTCAATAGACTGCCCCACGCTGAAAACGTAGCTCACCATCGGGAAATTCGCAAATTTCCCGGTAGGGCAGTCCGCCCAGTTCCTTTTCCTGAGATATGCCTTAACTAATCGGAAACTACCGCTTAGCTCAGTTGCCTAAACTACCGACCCTATTTAATCGTCACAACCCGCTCGCATGGCTCAGTTGGTTAGAGCGGTGCCCTCACATGGCGCAGGTCGCAGGTTCGAGTCCTGCTGCGAGCACTTCAACCCAAAGGCGATTCGCATGGAAAACCACGACTTTCTTTGCTTCGAGACGACGGGCATTAACCTTCGCTTCATTCGGTATTACAGGTTCGATCCCGACAGCGGGATGTATCGGTTCACTTTTGGTCATGAGTCGTACCTCGACCTGAAGCCGGCGGACGCCGCCATCGTTATTGCTGCGCTTGGGGCGACGGCGACAGCTGATGCTCTGGAGGCAACTTCGCTCGAAGGTTCTCAATGACCACCGGCTTTCGCTTGTCCAGATCGAAGTCGACCCATCGCTTCGCCGAATCGGCCAGCGACTCGACCGCCGCAACGAACCGCGTGACGGTCGGATGCGAAAGCATGGCGAGCAGGGCGTCGGTCGTGTTCATGGCTGTGGCTGGGTTGGTGGGACAAAGGCTGGGATTATCGGCTCTTGCCTCTTAATTGTCAATTGGTAATACTGTGGGGATGGTAGTGATGGCAAAGGCACTTCGCGATTTATTCTGTGAGAACGCCAAGCGGCGGCGGCTTGAGCTCGGCTTGACGCAAGAGGAAGTTGCTTCGCGTTTAGGTGTCGGCCAGCCGGCCTATGCGCATATCGAAGCTGGGCGGCGAAGCCCCGGAATTGCCATAATCGAGAGCGTTGCGGAAGCGTTGAATTGCGACCCGCTTGACCTTCTCAAGCCGGCGAAAAATGGTCGCGGAAGATAATTCTCGGTCGCCCGCTTGACTCTGATATTACTTTGAGGTAATAATGCCCACGCCTAACACGCGTGGGTTTTTTTGTGCCCACGCGCCAATCAGGAAGGTGCAGGGCAATGGGAAACAGAGGGCCATACAGAAGCGCCAGGCCGTTCGGGGACGATCCGGCGCTGTACCTGATTCTTGATCCGACGACCAAGCAGATCAGGTACGTCGGCGCGACTGGCAATTTCCGGAAAAGAATTGAGTCGCACTGTTCCGCCGGGTCGCCGATGCCTGTCGGTCGCTGGATTGCACAGCTTCGCCGGGAAGGCAAACGGCCGATCTTCGTTAAGGTCATCGGATTCGGCGCATTCTCGACTGTCGAGGAAGAGGACCATCTTGTCGCGATGGAGCGCCGAGCGATAGCCGCCGCCGCTGAAAAGGTCGGCCTTGCGCTGCTGAACAGGCGGCACAATCCGCTGTGGGGCAAGAGCGGGACGACTCACAAGTACTTCCCGCTCATCCCCGCCTAACGTCACGGACACGACCACCATGGACACACCCCCGCGCGAGCGAATCCAGGTCGGACTCGTTGGCCCCGGTGCGTTGCCGGTCGCGCGGGGATTTTTTTCTCTCTTGAGGTCCATCAATGAGCGATCACCTAAAGCGAGTTGCGGACATGCTCGACAAGTCGCACACGGCTTTATTGCAAACCGAGAGCACGACGCTAAAGGCGGCCGTCGTGTTTCTCTGGGAGGCGATATACGAACTGGCCGAGCAGGCGAAAGAGAGTCTTGTCGAGGACGAGGCTGCTTGATTGATCCAAAAGCGGGTCGCCCTACCCGCGCCCTCGTCGGGCAAGCGGTGCTCATCGGCCGCACTGGGGTCGCGCATTCGGTTCGTCGCGAGGCTTTTATCACGGGCCACATAACGACCGGCAAAACGTCTTCAGTTTCGATGCCTTTCGCCTGAGGCTCGCCGGTGGGTTTTCCATCGGCGGGCCGACGGCGGGGAGGCGCACCAAGAAAGGCAATTATGAGCGAGACAGCGGAAACAGAACGCCCCGCCAGAAGGCCGTTCGCCTGCGAAAAATGCAAGGCCGACGAGTGGCTGTCGTGTGATCTAGTCGCGATTCACGGCGTGCGAACTCGCCTCTGCCCGAACTGTATCGACGCCTGGCACGACTTCGTACACGACGTCGACGGCGAGCATATCGAAGATTTTGAGGGCCTGCTTCGCGCAGAGGCCGCCTACTTCGCCACGCTCGCGCAGCTCCACGACGCCGACTCAACCTACGACGCGGAAGACTTGGGGCTGGCCCTGATCGAACTAGAGCAGGCTCGCCACGTCGTGCGCATCGTGCTGCGGAATTGGCTCGGCCGAACCCCGAAAGCATGAACATCGTGGTTCATTCTTCCCCCGAACAACCGATCAACGTCACCGCGACCGCTCACCGCGGCGACACCTACGTCATGCTCTGGCGACCCGAGTACGCCACCGACGTCCTGCGCCATCTCGGCCGCTGGGCGAGCAATCCCGATCTTTCCTTCACCTGGCCGCTGGCCTGCGCAATGTCGCACGCCATGCGCCGGGAACTTACCCGAAAGGAATCCCCATGTTTGGACTCCGCCGCGCCGCTCCTGGCGGCGCTCAAGTCTCTCCACGACGAATCACCGCCGGCCCGCCGTTCCTGATCCGGCCGGCGCGGATCGACGACCTGGAAGCGATCTCGGCTATTCAGCAAGCCGCTTACGGCGATCGCTGGCTCGACTCGATCCTCTTTCACGAGCTCTCGCGGCCTGACGGCGTGGCCTATATCGGCTCGCTCGGCGGGACGAGGATCTGCTTCGCGATCGGCGTGGTGCAAGCCGACTGCCGGCATATCTTCGACCTGCTCGCGGTGGCGCCGGCCTGGCAGGGAGAGGGCTACGGCTCGGCCCTGGTCGCCGCAATGTTCCCGAGCTGGCCGTGCGCACGGCGCCGGGTGACGGTGCGCGTGCATGAACGGCTCGTCGGCGGGCAGTTGTTTCTCCGCAAGTGCGGGTTTACCTGCGAGCGGATTTTGCGCGGGGCGGGGGTGGATAGGGAGGATGTTTACGAGTTTGATCGGAGCAAGTAGGAGTTGCGGCGATGCTGGCGACCGTGCATGATGAGGCGATGAGTCCACGCAAGCGCGAACGCGAAATTGACACGAGCACCTATCGAGGTCGGCTCGGCGCCAAGATTCGCGCGCGTCGCATTGAACTGGACATCTCTGTCGCCACTCTGGCGGAAGCTCTTGGCGTCGCTGTGCAGACGGTTTACGGATGGGAGTTCGGGGAGCATGGCGTCGAAATCGACCGCCTCCCCGAGATCGCCAAGATCCTGAAAACGGACGTTCACTCTATCATCCCCAAAAAATGAATTGAGGTATTGCCTCAATCATTGCCCCAGTATAGATTGATTGTGAATTGAGGTTAATCCTCAGTTATCCGGTTCGATGGATTGCTGCAAGGTGGCACCGTGGCAGGCGACTGGGTGAAGATCGAGAAGACGACGGCTCGCAAGCCCGAAGTCTTGCGAATCGCCAACCTGCTTGGCGTTCATCCAGATCACGCCTTTGGTCTGTGCATTCGGTTCTGGGTTTGGGTCGATGACCACATGAAAACGTGTAACGCTCCGAGCGTTACAGCAAGCGACGTTGACGTGATACTGGAACGCCCTGGGTTCTCTGACGCGCTCCTCTCGGTTGGCTGGCTTCGAGTCCGCGATGGCTCGCTCGAAGTCCCCAACTTTGATCGGCACTTGTCCCAAAAGGCCAAGGATTCGGCTCTTTCTGCGGCAAGAGTTAAGAAGCATAGGGCAGGAAATAACGCCAGAGCGTCGCCGGTTGACGGTAACGCTGATGTAACGGTTGAAGCGTTACAAGGTGAGCGCGCCCCTATATGTATTAACTCTTCTTCTTCTTCTTCTTCTTCTTTTAAGAAGCCAAGTCTTGAAGAGATAGAGCAATACTGCGCGCAGCGCGGCAACCAAGTCGATCCTCAAGCGTGGCTTGACCACTACGAAGCCAACGGCTGGAAAGTCGGCCGCAATGCAATGAAGGACTGGCGAGCGTCCGTCAGGACGTGGGAGCGAAACGCGAAATCGGTCACCAGTAATTTCCACAAGCCGAAAGTCTGCGAGGGCATATGACGCGCGAAGAGTTCAACGCCTGGTGGCAAACATTCAAGGCGGCCTACCCGGAAGCGGCGGCGCAAATCGCCGGCGGCGACGAGGGCGGAAAGGCCACGCTGACGCTGTGGTTCGAGGCGTTCGCCGACGTGACCTACGCTGACGCCGATGACGTCGTGCGACGGATGGTGCGCGGCGATCTGCCGACGATTCGCAATTACGAGCGCGGCGAGACGGCCGCCATCATCCGCAAGCACGCCCGCGAGATCGCTTACCAGAGAACCGCCAAGCCCGAGGATGCGCCATGGCGCAGTCACGCAAGGCGAACCGAACGCGGCGAGCATGTCGTCGGCGCGAGCGGAGTCATGCGCGAACCGGGAATACGAGCGGCCCTCGAAGAATACCTGCGGACGGAAAAGGCCGGCGCCAGCAAGGCCGATCTTCGCGCGATGCTGCGAAAGCGATTCCCCGACGACGGCAGCGATCGACGAGAGAGGTTTCATTGCCATCGGTGCTGCGATACCGGCCTGGTTCGCGTTTGGTCCGAGAAGGCGATTCGCGCGTGCCTCAGTGGGACGCTTGAAGAGCGAGCGAACCGGACCACGGCGAACATTCCCTGCGAGTGCGAGCGAGGTCGCGTCAAGCTCGATCTGAAATCACGAGACACCGGTCGATCGCTTTGGAAGCGCGGTTTTGACGCGACGATGGATTGCCCGTGCAGCGACGTTGACGACCCCGAAAGCATCTTGCGGCTAGAGCGATGGTGCGATGAGCGACTGAACGCCAAGCCGGCGAATTATGTTCACGAGTTCGACGAATGGAACCAGCAGGCAGCATTTTGAAAACCCACCTGGAGAACGCGAGATGACCGCAGCGAAAACAAAGCCGAAGTGGTTGGACAGCCTGGAGCAGTTCGACCCATGCAGCGAGGCCCTGTTGTGGGCGAAAAAGCATCCGACCGCAGCCGCCGCCTGGAAGGCGTGCCATCGCGGCGATTGGATGCTTTGGATTGTCGGCAAGGTCCAATGCGGCGAACCGGAATCCGACGAGCGAAAGCGTCTGGTGCTGTGCGCTTGCGAGTGCGCTCGGCTGGCGTTGCCGATTTGGGAAGCGCGCTACCCGAGCGATAAGCGAGTCGCGAGGTGCATCGAGACGGCTGAGCGTTGGGCGCGAGGCGAGGCGACGATTAACGAACTGCGCACGGCGCGAGAAACCGCAGACGCAGCCGCAGACGCAGCCGCAGCCGCAGCCGCATACGCAGCCGCAGCCGCAGCCGCAGACGCAGACGCAGACGCAGACGCAGCCGCATACGCAGCCGCAGCCGCAGCCGCAGACGCAGACGCAGACGCAGACGCAGACGCAGCCGCATACGCAGCCCGAGCGAAAACGCTCTCTCAGTGCGCGGACATCGTTCGCAAGCATTACCCGACACCACCGAAGCCCCAATGATCCGCCAGACCGCGAGCGGGCCGCGTGGAGGCTTGTGGGGCGAATGTGGGACAGGGTGAACGAGATGCGGCGCGAGCGCCCTGGGCCGCCTGGTGATCGCGAGATTGCCGAGCGGCTGGTTCGGGAAGGTTGGCCGCGGGAGATGGTCGAGTCGGAATTGCAATTACAAACCTCTTGAGCGAAAGGCTGGGCTATGGGCACGACCACCAAAATCGAATGGTGCGATCACACCTTCAACCCCTGGCGCGGTTGCCAACACGCCACGGACGAAGCCGGCGCCGTGCATCCGGCTTGCGAACACTGCTACGCGGAGGCGATGAGCAAGAGGAATCCGCAAGTGCTCGGCAAGTGGGGCCCGAGCGGCGAAGGCGGAACGCGCGTGGTGGCGAGTGAAGCCCAGTGGGCCTTGCCGGCGAAGTGGAACGCCGCGGCGGAAAAGGCCGGCGAGCGGCGGCGGGTTTTCTGCGCGAGCTTGGCCGACGTGTTTGAGGATTGGAAAGGACCGATCGCCGATCACCGAGGCCTGCTCGGTCATGTGTTCCTAAAAGATGGCGACTGGGGCTTCGGCCCTGATATGGTCGGTCGCGAACGGTTTCCGACGGTGAATACTCGCCCTCTTACGATGGACGATCTTCGCCGGCGGCTCTTCGAACTGATCGACGCTACGCCGTGGCTCGACTGGCTCATGCTCACCAAGCGGCCCGAGAACGTGCGGCGGATGTGGCCCGATCGCCCGGGCAGCCACTACTACTGCGAAGAGCCAGGATTCGACGAAGCGACGGGCGACTTCACCGACGGAGTGCATCGCTGCAATCAACAGCGCCCCAACGTCTGGCTCGGCACGAGCGTCAGCGATCAAGCGACGGCCGACGCGTGGCTGCCCCGGCTTGTTGAGCTTCGCGACCTGGCGCCGGTGCTCTTCTTGTCGATCGAGCCGCTCTTGGGGCCGATCGACCTGGTGGGGATGACGAAGCCGACGGAAAGCGACTGGGAGGAGTTCCACTATCGCACGGAAGGGATGGAAGGCTGGGAAGAGCCGGAAGAGCTGATCGAAGAATGCGAAGAGGAATGCGACTGGATCAACTACGGCCGCAACCTGGTCGAGTCGAGTGAGCATCGCGAATGGAAAAGTGATCGCCTCCGCTTTGCGCAGCGCATCGCCCTGCGGCGGTCGATCGACTGGGTAATCGTCGGCGGAGAAAGCGGCCCGCACGCTCGGCCGATGCATCCGCAATGGGCAAGGTCGATTCGCGACCAATGCCAGGCCGCCGGCGTGCCGTTTTTCTTCAAGCAATGGGGCGAGTGGGCGCCATTCGCGACGCAGGCTCACTACGACGATGGGATTGTCGGGGGCGACTGCGGCGGGCCATCTTCACTTACCGCTCGCTATGCCAATTTTCGGCAAGAAGATGGGAGTTATAAGCATCGCAAGATTAAACCGGATCAATACCAAGCGACGTGGCGCGATGGCTCGAAGAAGGTATGCGAGTTTCGCGAAGAGCCGTCGCACACTTGGGGGAAGGATGATCGCTGCACGATGACCTACGTGAAGGTCGGCAAAGCCAAAGCCGGCCGACTGCTCGACGGCCGCGAGTGGAGCGAGTTCCCTTCCGCCAGCGAGGCCGTCACCCCATGATCCGTTCCCGTTTCCACCAACCCGCCCCGTGGCGCCCATCCGACGACGACCTGATCCGCGCGACGATCGCGACGACGCCGGTGAAGGATCTCGCTCGGCAGCTCGGCCGCACGCCGCAAGCGGTGCGCAGTCGCGCGAACCGGCTGGGGATCTCGCTCCGTCGCGACGGCATGGACATGCGCGACCGCGAGCCCGAGCACCTGCCAACGCCGGAAGAGATCGAGGCCGAGTGCGCGAAGATTCGCGAGGGGTGGACGCCGACGACGTTGGTGTCGCGCGTGGTGGATGATGCGACGCGCGAGCTGTTGAGAGAGGCGGTTGTGATTCCTGTGGTTTCTGAATGGGAGGGATGGTGAATGGACGTCTTTGTTTGGGTAATCGTCGGCCTGCTTTCGCTCGGGGTCGTCACGTCGATTGGGTCGCTTGGAAGCGCTGCGCCGTGGCCGCGAAAGAGTGAAAGCAAGGCCAGTACGGCCGCGATAACTCTCGTCATTCAAGCTGGTCTCTTGGTCTGGGCGTTGTACTTGCTGCTGGTCGCCGAATGAAAGCCACCCCAACAAAGCGCACCCTAGACCGCCTGCGGAAGACGGGCCATATCGCCCAAGTCGTCGAACGGTGGAATGAGCGCGCCCGCGTGCGGCAAGACCTGTTCGGCTTCGTCGACGTCGTCGCGATCCACCCCGCGGCGAAGCGCATCCTCTTCGTGCAGGCGACGAGCCACGCCAATGTCGGCGCGCGGGTCCGCAAGATCGTCACCGGCTGCGATGGGGAAGCGCTGGCCTGCGTCGACGCCGGCGCCGCGGTGGCGGCGGGCCAGGCTGGCGGCTGAGACGCGCCGGCAGATCGAAGAGTTCACCGAGTTTTACGATCACGATCGATCCAAGCATCCCGAACTGGCGGAGGCGAACTGATGGCTGTTGGACCAGGCATTCCGGTCGATGTCGCGGCGAAGATCGCCGAACGCTTCGGCAAACAAGTCGTGCTGATCGTCGCTTACGACGCGACCCACGGCTCGACGCATATCGTGACCTACGGCGTGTCGAGCGAGCAGAAGGAGGTCGCCGCCTTGGCGGGCGATCTGACGGCGCAGCAGCTCGGCATGGCGATGGACAAGATCACGAAGTTCGAAGACTTCCGCACGGTCGACCAGGCGAAGCGGTGCGAGCAGATCGAGCGTTTGCGGAAGGTATGCCGGCGAGCGTACAACGAGTTTGCAACGCTGTTCGATCTCCGAAGCTTGCAGGAAGATCACGCGATCAGGTTGCTGTGCGACGATCTGAAGCGCGAGGCGGAGGCCAAAGGATGACTGAGGCAACGGCTGAGCTTACCGCGGCGAGCGAAGCGCGACTGTCGGAAATCCGCGCGCGGATGAACGATTGGAAGCCGCGGTGCGCGGTCGAAGGATGTGCGACGCGTGCGGCGAGCTTCCTCGGTAAGCAGCGGGAACTTTTTTTAGAGACGTTTTGAACCCCTAACCCCAACGGACCAATGACAAAAGACCTGCCCGCCGCGATTGCCGAGCTGGACGAGCTTTGCGCGCAATACGAATCTGCCAAGCCGCAAAGCGCTCATCGCGCAATCGCCCATTGCGAGTACACGAACGCTTTGCTGGCTCTAGCCCCAGCGCTCATCGCCGCCCTCCGCTCCGTCGTTCTCGGCGAGTTGTTGCGTGCGGTCGATGATGCGTGGCCGGTCTGCGGTTGCCAATTACCCAACACAACTTCGATGTTCGACCATCGCGGGAAGTGTACGACGTGTGCCGGAACCGGGAGACTCGGCAAGCTCTGGCGTGATTGTCCAGAGTGCGGCGGTCCTGCGAAGCTCAAGATCGGCGAGAAGAACGGAGACTTCGTGTATGCCGGCAACCTATGCACCCGCTGCGACGGCGTGGGAGTGCTTCTCGAAGTCACCTGTCCAACGTGCGATGGCTACGGTGGTCGCGCGGGGACTTACGTGAGCGGAGAATGTCCAAGGTGCGAAGCCACCGGCTACATCCCCTCCCCGCTGCAACCGATCTACGAACGCCTCGCTCTGCTGTTCATGCCAGAGGCGGATGGAGTGAGACGCGGCGATGCTGGGGTGATTCTGAAACTTTTGAAAGGAGCGAACGATGGCTAGATCGGTATTTGGCTGGCACTATCCAGCCGGTGCGGAGCATGACCCCAATGCCCCTTGGAATCAACCGATTCCCAAATGCGAAGAGTGCAAACACGACGCCGACGATTGCGTTTGCGTCGATTGCCCGTCGTGCGGCGACAGGCACGCTCCGTCTGGAATGATGGAGGGGCTATGCGAGAATTGCTTTCACGATGCCCACGCACGTGAACCCTAATAGTGACGTTGGGGTGTATGGTGCATGGGGCGGATCGTGATTCCGAGAGAACCGGGGCAGGGCATTTACGCCGCCAATGAACGCTTGGGCGGAAAGCAGTTCAGAAGCCGGCGAACGCCTTGCTCGGGCGTGGAGGGAGAGCCAATAGCGCCGACGCCCGGCGCGCCGCTTGCCCCTCTAATCCCCTGGCAAAACATTCGTTCTACGCCGTAGAACGCTTTTCTCGGATTCGCTCGCAGGCCTGCTAGTGTGGGTCTTGATGAGCGACGAACATCCGTTGAACGTCGAAGAGGTCGAGGCGGTCTGGCGACGATTTGTCGCCGCGGCCGTTTGCGGCCCGCGAGAAAAAGAGCGTCTGGGCCAAGTCGAATCCGACACGCGAGGCGCCACGATCTTCGCTTATCTCGTCGGCCATCGCGCCGGCGACTTCGCCTTCGCTTCGGTGCATGAGGCAGAGGCTTTCGGCTGCGGCCGAATCTACGAACCGAGACCGGCCCGGCGCGCGACTCTCGCCGCCCCCGGCTCGGATGAAAAGACACACACGCTGCGCGACCGCGCGGCTAACGGCGAATCACTCTGGCACCCCGGCGACCACACGCCGAGCCCTCTTGAAAGGTTGCTGGCGACCGCATGAAAGCTCTCGAAAAGCTGCAAGGCAAAAAAACCTACGTCGTCGCCGTGCTACTGGGCCTCGCGGCGGTGGCGCACATGGCCGGCTGGATTCCCGAGACGATGTACAACGAGCTGGCCGGGCTGCTTGGCGCGGCCGGCTTGGCGACGCTGCGCTCTGGCGTGGCGAATCTGTAATGGCGAACTTGCCAGAGATTCCAATTCGGCCGGCGTCGCCAGACGAGAGAACGGCGGCGCTTCTGAAAGATTTGGAGTCTCTCGACGACATCGAGTACGTTCACCAAGCCGCTGATAAAGTCCTATTGAGCCTGCTTGGTGAGCTTGGATGCCACAAGACGGTTGAAGCATTTAGAGCGCTGCCGAAGTGGTATGCCTAGCCGCCGCCCCGGCGCTCGCCGCCGTATTTGCAACCTTCCCGACCGCTACACACAGCGGCGCAAAGCCGCCCGCTGGCATCCGGCTGCCGCGGCCTGCATAAGCTGGCACGTCAGCAACGGCTTGCCGCGCTTTCCGCGACGCGAACTGATCCATATTTTCCATTGGGCGTGGAACCAGATCACGCCGCTCGCGCGACTCGGCGCGACTTACACCGGCAACCATAAGACGGCCCACGTCGTCATTCGCTGCGGCTTGCTCGACGGCGCCGGTGACGCGCTGGCCGAGAGCTATTTGCCCGACGAAGACACGCTACAGCTTGAGCAGCTTTACGACTTCTCCGAGCCGTGGGAGTTCGACGAGAAGCCGGCGAAAGGTCGGATCGACATCGGCCGCGTGGTGATTCACGAACTGCTGCACGCCTTGGGCGTGGGCCACTACGACGGCGACGAACCGTCGATTATGAGCCCGTACTACGACGAGACGATTCGCGAGCCGCAAGCGTGGGAAGTGCGGCAACTGCTCCGCAAGTATCCGCACTATCAGGGCTGACACCTTGAACCATCGACCCGCTTACTCCGCGCGCCTGCCCGTGATCGGCGCCAGCCTCGTCGCCCTCGTCGTGCTCGGTGCGCTGGCGATCGGCGCTACGCTGTATTTCGCGCCCGAGGTCCAATGCCTCGACTGCCCCTGCAACTATTGCACGCCGGACGGCTGCCACGAATGCGACTGCCCGGTGAAGCCTTGCCCGGCCGATTGCCCCTGTCGGAAAGAGCAACCGATCGAGCGGCTGGCGGTTCATGGCGACCCACCGGGGAGCGAGGCGCCCGTCGTCGACCTGCCGGAAGTGATGCGGCAAAAGAATTACCTTGGCGGTTCGTGCGTTCATGCCTCGACGATCACGCTGCTGCGATGGAACGGCCGCTACGAAGACGCCGATTGGTGGCGAGCGAATCACGGTCACGGCGAATACGCGCAGCGGCTGAACGCGAAGATGGAGGCGCGCGGCCTCAAGTACGCTTACACGACGAGCGGCGATGAGCGGTTTCTGCTCTGGTGCATCCGCACCAGGCGCGGCGCCGGCATCGGCTACAAGCCGAACCATGCGATCAACCTCGTTGGACTGACGGCGAGCCACGCGATCCTCTTGGACAACAACCGAACGGGCGTTTACGAGAAAGTTCCGCGGCGCGAGTTCTTCCGGCGATGGAAGCAAAATTACGGCGGGTGGGCTTGGACGCTCGTTTATCAACCGCCGCCGCCGAAGCCGTGGCGCGGGGAGATCGACGAGCTCGGCCGATGACCCTTGACCAGTGGATTGACTCTGCCCTCTGCCTGGTTGTCGCCGCCGCCCTCGTCTGGTTGTGGTGGGAACATGGGAGCCTAATGCGATGAGACGTTTCGCGGCGATAACTTGCCTCTTGCTTGCGGCCGTGATCTGCATCGGCTTGTACGCATTGGAGCAGCACACCAAAGCGCCGCGAGTGCTCGCCACCGTCGCGCATCTTTCCGACGTGCGGCCCGAGCTTGACCCATACGAGGAACTGATCGTCGAGCTTCCCGAGGACGGCGGGGTCTGGCATACAACGATCGTTTACGGCCAGTCGCGCGAGACCGACCCTGAGTCGCGGCGCATCGCGGCCTGGTTCGCAACTGATCCAAAGCTGCGCAGCCTCGTCGCGCAAACGAAAGTCCACCAGTTCACCACCGGCGACAAGCTCTACCGAGAGCGCTATTCGCAGCAGATGGGCGGCGAGACGCCTCAGATTTGGTTGCAACGTAGTGACGGCAAGGTCGTTTACAAGAAGGCCGGGGCGAAGATCCCGAGCTCGGCCCGCGACCTAGCGAACGCCATCGACCTGGCAATCGAGCAATGCCCCGACTGCCCCAAGCGCCCGAGGCCGCGCCCGCCCGCGCCGCAACCTGATTCGCCCGACGACGTAACGCCCGACGATCAGCCGCCCGTGATCGACGACGTTGGACCCGACCCCGGCGCCGCGCTGGATTTGTACGCCAACCTGCGAGAACTGCCGTACTGGCTGCTGCTCGTTCCCGTGCTTGCTGGATTCGCCGCTTACCTGATCGTTTACCGCAAATGACCACACTGCTTTTCGTCGGCGCCATTGTCGTTGTCACCGTCGTCGTCGTGCTGGTCGTGATCGCGGCCAAGCCGAGCGGGACTAGCGCGCAGCCTGCTGCGCCGGGTTACGCGCCAAGCCGCGCGCATGGTCAGATCGTGGAAATGACCCGCGCATTGCAAGCGGCGCTGGACGCCCGCGAGAGCGAGCGAGCGGAGCAAGCGTTTCGCGATGACCAACTGAAACGCGAGATGCAAAGGCTCGCAGCGATCGTTTCACCGCCAGAGGCCGAACAGCCGCGCAACGTTGTCTCGGGGTTTTCGCAATAAATGCTGCCCGCCCTCGTCATCGCCGCTTCGCTCTGCATCGTCCCGCAAACGCCGGTGATCGAAGAGCGCGTCGCGGCGGTCGAGCTGAATCACTTTTACGACGAATCGGGCAGTCACGTTTTCGATCAATGGCTGTTCTGGGATGAAGACGGCCTGCTGATCGACTGGCGAATGGTGAAGCGGCCAGGCAACCGATCGAGCGACGGCGCCCTGCTGCTGTTCGATCCGATGAGCGGCCCGCTGCTCCGCAAGATTCGCGCACCGAGCCGCATGGAAACCTGGACGCAATACGACCGCGAGCTAGAACACCGGCAGGTCTTGCCGAAAGAGTTTCGCCGCGGGCTGAGTGCTCGCCCATGACGGCGCGGCTCGCCCGGATTTACGGCCGACTGCGAAACATTCGCAGCCTGCACGACGAGGACTTTTGGCTCGTCGAAGTGGCGGCCGAGCTCGGGGACGCCGAAGCCTACGGGATTCGCGGCCTGGTCAAGCTGCCGCGCGGTCACGTCAACCGGCGCCAGCGGGATCTCGGGATTCTCGACCTGTTCGCCTGCCCGCATTGGCTGGCCGAACTGGTTGGAAAAGCCTGCAAAACAGAAAGATAGGTTATACTTACGGGCTATCTGGCCGGCGACGCGGGGGCTAAAGGATTCGCGGCGCGACGGAAGCCCCGGCCGACGAGGGCGAATGGCAGAGGCGGCGGCCAAGCAGGCCCGCGCCCGCCAAGGCGAACAGCACCGGCCGCGCTGCGCACGCTGCCGGGCCTTGCTGCGAGCTCGGCGGTCGACGGCGACCTACACCTACTATTACTGCCGATCGGCGGGCTGCCGGAAATTGCCCAGCGTGAAGCTGCCGCGGCCGATCTGGACGGCATTCGGGCTGACGCCGATGCAAGAGCGGGCGATGCTCCTGTCGCGAATCGCGGCGATCGACAAGGCGCTGGCGTATGCCGGGAAAGAAGAAATCACCAGGGGGTCAGGGGGCGACTGCGCCTGAATGTAGCGCTACATGCGTTACAGAAGACACGCCCAGCCGGGCGGAAATGGTGCTTGCTGCGCGAGCCTTTCGTGGGCAGTGGCCGATCGGCGATGAACTGCGGGCGAGAGTGCTCGAGGCGATGGGCCTGGTGCTCGACACGGCCGAGAGCGACCGAGACCGGATCGGCGCCGCAAAGGTGATCGTCGCCGCCGATCTCGCGAACGTGAAGCGGGAAGCGATCGAACAAAAGGAGCAGCAGCCACAAGGCCCGCAAACGGTCGTCGTGGTGCATCAAGATGGCTGGTACGGCACGCGAGCGGCGGTTGATTCTGCCCCGCGAATTGCCGCACCAGAGGCCGATCCTGCTGGACCCGAGCCGGTTCAAGGTCTTGGCCTGCGGCCGACGGTGGGGAAAGACGGCGCTGGGCCTGCTGGCGACAATCCAAGGCCACGGGCCGCACCGCGGCGCAAGGCTCGGCGCGGTTGACGGCGGAAATATCTGGTGGGTCGCGCCGACGTTCACCATCGCGACGAAGATCTGGCGCGACCTGCGACGAGCTTCCCGTGACGGCTGGCAGGACAAGAGCGAGACGGAGCGGCGAATCGTTTATCCGGGCGGCGGTTCGATCACGGTTCGATCGAGCGACGACCCCGATTCGATGCGCGGCGACGGGCTCGACGGGCTGGTGATCGACGAGGCGGCATTCGTCGAGCAGCGGGCATGGCGCGACGCCTTACGGCCGGCGCTTTCGGATCGGCTGGGCTGGGCGGTGTTCATCTCGACGCCGAACGGCCGCAACTGGTTCCACGATCTCTGGTCGAACGCGGAAACGCTCGACGGCTGGCGGGCGTGGCAGAGGCCGAGCACCGACAACGAGACGATTCACCGCGACGAGTTTGCGGCGGCCGAGCAAGAGATTGGCCCGCGCGCTTACGCGCAAGAGTACGAAGCCTGCTTCACCGACCGCGAGGGCGCCGAATTCCCCGGTCACTGGTTTAGCGGCGACATCCACTTTACCGAGTGGCCCGCGCCTGATCGGCTGCGATTCCGCGTTGTGTACGTTGACCCTTCGAAGGGGAAGACAGAGCGGAGCGACTATTCGGCGATCGTCATGCTGGGGCTGGGGTGGGACGGAACGATGTACGTTGACGCCGACATCGAGCGGCGCGACGTGACGAAGATTGTCGACGACACGCTGCGAATCTCGAAAGAGTTTAGCCCGCAAGCGGTCGGCATCGAGGCGAATCAGTTTCAGGAAGTGCTCGCCGATATTGTCGTCGAGCGATCGCGGGCGGCGGGGTTCATGCTGCCGGTCCATGCGATCACGAATAGCGAGAACAAGTTGACGCGCGTGCGAGCGACGCTCACGCCGTACCTGTCGCGCGGCGAGTTCCGTTTTAAGGCCGGCAGTCGCGGGGCGAAGATGCTGGTCGCGCAATTGGAAGCCTTCCCGCTCGACAAGCACGACGACGGGCCGGATGCGTTAGAAGGGGCCGTGAGGTTGGCCCGGCATGTTTTCCTGGCAGGCAGATAGTGTGCTGCACGTCCGCGTTATCGAAGGCGTACCGGCTTACGTCGCCCGTGAGGCGCAGCGGTTCGCGGCGAAGGTCGCGCACGTCGTGCGGATCGAGCACCCGCTGATGGTGGAAGTCGTCCCGGCGGAAGTGCTGACCGATGGACACAAGGGCTACGGGTTCGGGCTGTTTTACTTCGACAAGCTGAGCATCCCGAGCATCGCGCTAGCCGGCGACTTGCGATCGATCGTGACGGAGTGCGGCAAGAGCGAGGCGCTGGGTCATCTTCGCCAGACGTTCGCGCATGAGCTTGCCCACTACGAACAGTGGCGCGACGGGCGGAAGGTGCAAGAGCGCGGCGTGGAAGTGCGGGCGCGGAACATTGTGCGACTGTGTGACCTGATTCGTTGAAAACCCTCGACCAACAACGCGAGTCCGTCGAATCGCTCCTGCTCGCCAAGCGCGAAGCGGAGCTGAGCCTGCACCTGCGCTCGCTCGAATACGCCCTGACCACCGTGCAAGAGGCGAGCTATCCCGAGCTGGTCGACCGCCGCGAGTACCTGACCGACGAGCCGGGCTTTTACCCGAGCGGATACGGCGAGCGATACACGACGGCGGCCGACCGCGAGCACGGTAGCTTCCCGCCGTTCTTCGAAAACGAGCAAGACCTGCACGCCATTCGCGGCGTCGCGCGGTTCATCGTCGGCTGGTATGAGCACGGCGCCGGGATCGTCGAGAACCTGACGAACTACGTTCTCGGGAATGGACTGAGCTACACCGCCAGCGCCAAGAGCGAGAGCGATAAGCAGCTCGCGGAGGCGGCGCAAGCGATCCTCGACGAGTGGCAAGAGCGCGTCGGCTGGACTGGCGACCTGGAGCGCGAGCTATTCCAACGCGGTCGCGTCGACGGCGAATGGTTCTTGGCGTTCGACTCGGCCGGCGGCGGCTTCGGCAAGGTGCGCATCGTCGAGCCCGAGTGGGTCACGCAGCCGCTGCAAGCGCGCAGCCTGGAAGATTACTACGGCCTGCCGGCTTATGACTGGCACTACGGCGTCGCGACCGACATCGCCAATTACGAGGCGGTTCACGGCGCGTACTGGGCGCCCTACGGCGACGCGAACGCCTGGCAGTTCACCGAGGCCCGCGACCTGATCCATTACCGCGGCAACGTCCCGCGCGGGGTCAAGCGAGGGCTGAGCGACTTCTATCAGGTTCACCAGACGATCGAGCGAGCGGCCCGGCTTCTCGACAACACGCTGCAAGGCGCGGCGGTGCGGGCGGCGATCGCCTACATCGTGGAGCACGCCAAGGGCACGCCGGCGGCGGCGGTTCAGGACATGACCGCCACGCTCGCGGATGCGACGTTCAACCGCCCCAAGCAGAGTGGAACGCGCAGCGTCAAGGTGAACGAACGGCTCGCGGGAACGCGGCTCGACGTCGAAAACGGGCGGCAGTTCCACAGCGGCATGAGCGGCACGCCCGAGGGCCCGGCCCATATCGAGGTGATTCAATCGGCCTTGCGTCGCGTCGGCGCCCGCTGGTGTATGCCCGAGTACATGGTTTCGGGCGATGCCAGCAACGCGAATTACTCGAGCACGCTCGTCGCCGAATCGCCGTTCGTGAAGTTCGCAGAGGCCCAGCAAGCGAGCTTCGCCCGGCATACGCGGCGGGTCATGCTTCGCGTCCTGGAACTGGCGGCGCAAGCAGGACGGCTGAACTGCCACTCCGACGACGTTTCGCGGCGGCTCAAGATCGAGGCGGAATGCCCGACGGTGGCGGTCACGGACCGCGCGGCGCAAGCGGCGATTGACGCCTCGCTCGTTGCCGAAGGCGCGATGAGCCAGCGAACGAGGAGGGAGCGGGCGGGGCTTGATCCTGAGCAAGAGCTAGAGCGGTTGGCGCAAGAGACGCCTCCCCCGCAAAACGGCGCGCCGCCAACTCGCGCGGGGCTGGACTCGGGCGCTAACGCCGACGACGCGCCGCTGAATGAAAGCGAGCGCCACGAATTAGCGCGGCGCCTGCTGTACGAGGGTTATCCCTAACGGGACTTGCCGCGCGTTTTCGGCGCCGCCTTTTTCGCCGCCTTGCGCGGCGCGGCGGTGCGGGTCTTGGTTGTCGTCGCGCGCTTGATCGGTCGTTTGGCTTTTGCCATGAGCTTGCCTCCAAATGTTGAAAACGGTATCGGCCACAACCGCGAGCATAACGCAAAGCGATTGCATTTAGCAAGTCATGCCGCACCTGACCGGCCCCAAGGAAGAGGCGCAAGCACGACTGGCGAAGCGCCTCGCGAAGCTGACGCGCGAGCACCGGCGCGAGATCGAGCAGCTTGCCGGCTTCCCGCCGAACCTCGACCGCGTTCCGGAAACGGTGTGGGATCGGCATGAGCAAGAGATGGCCGACGAGCTTGCGGCGGTGGCGCTGCTGCTGTTCGTGCTGGGCGGCGGCAACCTGTATTCGCTGGCCGGGCGACGGTTCGACGACGAGACGATCAGCCGGCGCGGGGAACACTGGGCGACGGAGCGGGCGCGCGACACGGCCGGAAGTTTCGTCGATCACTCGCGAGCGCGGCTAGAGACGGCGGCGCGGAAGACGACGGCAGAGACGACGCCGCGAGAGTGGCGCGAATCGTTGGAGACGGTTTATAGCGAGTCGCGGGTCACGACGGTGGCCAAGACTGAGACGCGAACTGCCGTCACAGAGGGAGAGAAATCAGCCGCCGAAGAGGTCAACGAAGACGCCAAAGACCCGGCGAAGCCTGAAAAAACGCTGGTCCTGACGGCCTACTGGCACCATGACGACCCGAATCCGCCGCCTGGCCACGCCGGCGCCGCGAAAGATCCATGCCCGATCTGTACGCCGCTGCTTGGAAGGCCGCTTTCGGAACTTCCGGCGCCGTTTCAGAGCGGCCCAGCAGGGCATCCTGGGTGCGACTGCAGCCTGATATGGCGAGATCAAGACGGCAACATTACCGCCGGCAGAGACGACACGGATCAGCCGACGATCGACCGACTTCCCGCCTTTATGAAGGGGCGGCAGCCGCCAGTCAGGCGCACGCCGCTGCGAGGGCTGGGAAGTCGCCGGCCACCAAGGAAATACAAACCGCGATGAAGCTCCAAGAAGTCAGCTACGCCGAATCGGTCACGATCGACCGCGAGGCCAAAGTGATCCGCGGCGTGAAGGTGCTCGGCCGCGAGAGCAAGAACGGCCGCACCTACAGCGATCGCGCCATGCAGGAGGCGGCGAAGCTCTACGAAGGCTGCGAAGTCAACGTCGACCATCCATCGCCCGAGAACGCCAGCAAGCCGCGCGGAGTGATGGAAGGCGCGGGCTGGCTGCGCGGCGTCAAGGTCGGGACCGACGGCGTTTTCGCCGATCTGCATTACCTCGAATCGCATCCCGCCACGCCGATTCTGTTGGAGCGCGCCGAGCGCAACCCCGATCGGTTTGGCCTGTCACACAACGCCGACGGCACCGTCCGCCAAGACGGGCAGCGGTTCATCGTTGAGTCGATCGAACGGGTTTACTCCGTCGATCTTGTTCGCGGCCCTGCAACGAATCAGGGCTTGTTCGAGTCCGAGAACCCGGAAGAGACCCCCAAGAAAATGAAACGCAAGTTGACCGAGATTTTTTCGGGCCTCGCGAAAGCGAAGCCCGACTGCGCAGCGGCGCTCAAGCCGCTGATGGAAATGGACGGCGAGTACGAGATGGAGGCGGCGCCGGCGGAAGCGGCCCCCGCCGATCTGCACGGCGCCTTCAAGGCCGCGTGCGTGACCGTGCTTGACGACGACTCGCTCGATATGGCGGCGAAGGTCAGCAAGATCAAAGAGATCCTGAAGGCCGAAGAAAAGCTCGCCGGCAAGAGCGAAGAGCCGAGCGAACCGCCCGCCGAAGACCCGCCCGCCGAAGAGGAAAAGGTCGCTGAGCAAGTCAAGTCACTGAGCGAGCAACTGGCGAAACTCACCAAGCGGCAAGAGCTTACCGACATGCTCGAAGCGGCCGGCACCAGTCGCGCCGTTCTCGGCGCCGAGCGGGTCAAGCAACTCACCGAGGCGACCGACCCGGCCGCCTTGCTCAAGACGTGGCCGCGATCGGTCACGCATCCGGCGAACCGGCCCAGCCCCGGCATCCTACACGAACAGGAGAAGCCGCTGGCGGAAGTCAAGGACGCCAAAGACTTCGCCGCATCCATTCGCGATTAGTCGCGCGATCGACGCGCGTTCCATCGTTCACCCCAACCAATAGGTTTTCTGCAAATGTCGAAACTGCTTGCTCCCTTCCCGAATTGGCTCCGAGAGCGCGACATCATTCAGCGCTTCAGCGACTTCAACGAATACGTCACCCTGCACGGCTTCACAACCGTCGTAAGCAACAGCGGCACCGTCGTCGCCGGCGATGCGGTTGGCGGTCGCGTCACGCTCAATCCGTCCGACTGCTCGGTGGTCGACAATGACGAGGCGTATCTCAAGGGCGCGAACGAGATCTTCAAGTTCGCCAACCACAAGCCCTTGATCTTCGAAGCCCTTGTGCAGTTCACCGAAGGCAATACCGACGACGCGAATGTGATCGTCGGATTGAAGGATGCGGTCGCCGCCGACTCGATCCTCGACAACGGCGCCGGCCCGGCCGCTTCGTATTCCGGCGCCGTGTTCTTCAAGGTCGACGGCGACACGATCTGGAACGTTGAAACCAGCATCGGCGGCACGCAAACAACGACCCGGCTTTCGGCCGCCAACAGTCTCGACAAGCAGGACAAGACCGCCGGCGGCGCGGCCTTCCAGCGCCTGCGCATCGAGTTCGAGCCGTTCAGCAGCACGCAAGCGAACGTCATGTTTTCGATCGACGGCGCGCTCGTCGCGAAACACATCTTCACCTACACGTCGGCGACCGAAATGCAGGAATGCTTCGGCATCAAGAACGGCGCCAACACCACCGTTGAAGCGCTGGTCGTCGATTACTCGTACTGCGCCCAGGCCCGCTAGTCGCCGCGCCGCTTGCGGCTTTCCATTGCACACTTTTTCCATTCGGAGATTTGCATTAGATGATTAACCATAACGACCTGCGCCGCCGCATCGAGACCGACGGCGAGCGCAAGACGATCGCTCACCTGCGCGAAGCGCTTGAGCAAAAGCACCTCAAGCCGAGCGACTTCTCGATTCGTCGCCTGGCGGAAGCGCTCGTCCCTGACGGGCGCGAATGGGTTGACCGGCTTTCGCCCAACAAGAGCGGCGGTTTCGCCAGCCTGCAAGAGGCTGGTGCGGTGCAGTCAGCGACGTTTTCGAACATCACCGGGCAGATCGTTTACTCGGCGCTGATCGAGTCGTTTCAAGACGAAGAGTTCGTCTTTACGAAACTGATTCCGACCACGCCGACCGCCTTCAATGGTGAGAAGATCGCCGGCATGGGACGCATGGGCGACGGTGCGGAACTGGTTGACGAGGCGCAGCCTTACCCGCGACTCGGCTTCACCGAAGACTACATCGAGACGCCGCAAACCAAGAAGCGCGGCAACATCGTTGAGGTCACGAAAGAGGCCGTGTTCTTTGACCGAACCGGGCTCGTCCTGGAGCGCGCCAAAGAGGTCGGGCATTGGCTCGGCGTCAATAAAGAAAAACGCGCGATCGACTGCATCATCGACGAGAACACCACGGCCCACCGCTACCGCTGGAAGGGCACGACCTATGCGACGTATCAAAGCTCGTCGCCGTGGGACAACGTGACCGCGAGCAACGCGCTGGCGGATTACAGCGACATCGACAACGCCGAGCAGACCTTGAACGGCATCCTCGACCCGCACACCGGCGAGCCGGTGATGGTGACCGCCGATTCGTTGATCGTGGTGAAGGCGTTGGAATGGACCGCGCATCGCATCGCCAATTCGACGGAGTATCGACTCGGCGACGGGGCCGGCAGCACCATCGCCACGATCGGCCCGAACCCGGCGAAGGGCAAGTTCAACGTCATCACCAGCCGCTTGCTGGCCTCGCGACTGGCGACCGACACCGACTGGTTCTACGGGTCGCCAACGAAGCTGGCCCGCTGGATGGAGAACTTCCCGATGCGAGTCGATCAAGCGCCGCCGAACAACCAGAGCGAATTTGAGCGTGACATCGTGGCCCAGTACAAGGCCAGCGAGCGCGGCGCTTTCGCGGTTGTCGAGCCGCGCGTGATGAGCAAATGCACCGTGGCCTAGTCTGCGGCTGAGTGAACGGGGCCGCGCCTGCGGCGGCCCGACTTTTTGTCCCCACAATAAATCAACCCATTCCCAATGGCAAAAGATAAATCGACGCCTGAGTCCGCCGACGCGACCGAGACCGCAAAGGCTCCCGTCGCCGCGAAGCTGAACCCGAACATCATCGACGCCGGCAAAGCGGCGCAGGCGGAAGCCAAGAAGCCTCGATACGACTTCATCGTCTCTTACGACGGCGAGTCGCACGAGGTTAACGCCCAGGATTTCCGAGAAGCGTGGGCGCAAGTCTGCGACAAGCGGAAAAGCTGGCCGTCGATCAAGTACAGCGGCGTGCGTATCAGCGACGCCGAAGGCAAGCAGGTCTATCCGAGCAGGTGACCACCGACGCCCTAGCGCGCGAACTGGCTGACGTTTGGCTATCCGCCCTCGAGCGAATCGCCGACCGCCACCCAGGCGCGCCCCTGTTCGACGAGGCTCGCGGGCATCTCTCGACGGCGCTCACCGCGCTCTCGCGACGGATGCCCGACGGCCCGCCTTTCGAGATCGGCGACGAGCAAGACGCGGCGGCAACCCGCTGGCTTTCGCTGGCCGCTGGCGGTTGGCTGCGGCTGATCGAGTCGTGGCCGATCGAACGCGAGACGAAGGGGCTGATCGCCCAGCGCATCCGGCGACTGACGGAGGCGGACGCGATGGCCCTCGACCGCGCGGGGCTGCATCGACATCGTTGCCCGAACTGCGGTTTCGTTTGGGCGCACACGGCGGCGAGCGTGAACTTGCAAGCCGACCATACCTGCGCCCAGTGCGGGCAAGAGCAATACGAACGGTTCGCGGGATGACGCCATTCTCTGACGAGCAACGCATCGCCCTGGCTTCGCTCGCCGTGTTCTTCGGCGGCCTGATCTACCTCGTCTGGAACGCGGCCCGCGACCTGTGGAGGAAATGAGTGGCTTACCTGACCGACCTGGTGACGGCGCGAAACAACGCGGCGGCGGCGCTGGCTGCTGCCTCGATGCGCACCGATAGCCCTGAGAACATCGCGAAACTTCGCGAGACGATCAAGGAGCTAAACGCGCTCATCGACGACGCGGCGCTGCGCGATGAGACGACCGGGCAACTGACGCCGTTTGAAATTGAAACGCAGGACGTGACGTAGCGCGATGCCCGAATCCGTTTTCGAATCCATCCTGCAAGCCACGCGCAACGAGATCCTGCGCGTCTGCCTGCCCGAGCTGCCCGACGATCACTGCCGGATCATCAAGAACTACCGCACGCTGGCGCCGGTGGAACTGCCCGGCCTTCCGGGCGTGGTCATCTTCCCCACCGGGGTCGAGACGATCACGCCGGTTACGAACGCCTCCGACGACATCGGCTATCCGGTGGCGGTCGGGATGCTCGCCGATGATCGGAACGACGACGGCGACGGCGACACGCAAAGCCAAGAGCTGAACCGCGACCGGCACCTTTATTGGCGCGAGCGAATCCGGGATCACTTCGGCGGCCAGCGACTGACGGGCGTGCCGACGGTTTGGGACTGCCGGGTAGAGCCGGCGGTGATCGTGGACCCGAGCGAGCACGCGAACAACCTTTGGCGCGGTGGGCTGGTGTTGCGGTTTGTGAGTCGGGAGCGAAGAGGGGTGAACGTGGCGAACGTGGGCGGCTAAGTGTCGGGGGCTGGACTCGAACCAGCGACCTCAAGGTTATGAGCCTTGCGAGCTGCCAACTGCTCCACCCCGGCAAAGGAAACAGTATAGCCGATGGCCCGCCTGATAGAAGTCGAAACGCTCGACCAGTGGCAAGTCGTGTTCGACGGCATCGCAGACCAGTTCGCGGCGATCGATTACACCGACCCGCTGAACGAGACGCTGCCCAAGCTCGAAAAGGCTCACCAGGAGTTCTTCGACAACGAGGCCGGGCCGACGGGCGCATGGCCAGCGCTGGCGCCGAGCACGGTGCGCCGCAAGGGTCACGGGATCGTCCTGCTCGAAAGCGGGAAGTTGACGCAATCGCTGGGCGGGCGCAGCGCGGACAGCATCCGCGAAGTGTTCCGCGACGGGGCGAACAATCAGCACGCGCTCATCTTCGGAACGAGCGTTGAATACAGCATTTTCCACCAGCAAGGCACGAAGCGGATTCCCGCCCGGCCGCACGTTGGGATCACTGAACCACTCCTAGACCAGACGGCCGGCGAAGTCGCCGACTGGACGGTCGCGGGATTAGAGGACAAGGCGTAGCCAATGCCATCCAGCCAGGGAGCACTCGCGAAGTTTGCACGCGACACCGTTTCGCCGATCGACACCAGTTCGACCGGAATGGAGCTCGTCAGCTTCGGGATCACCGAGACGGTCGAGCACCTGCAAACGAACGGCATCCGCGGCACGCGCAGTCTGTCGAAAGAGCGCAACCGGGAAGGGCTCAAACGCGTTGGCGGGCCGATCACCTGGCACCCGTCGCCGCTCGATCTCGACTTTTTCCTGCCGTGCATCTTGGGCGCCGCTGAGAACGCCGACGCTTTTGCGGTCGACGAGGCGCTGACGTCGTTCGTGATGGGCGTCGATCTCGTTGCCGATGCTTTCGAGTACGGCGACCTGTTCGTCAATAAGGCGACGTTTCGCGGCGCTGCCGGGCAGCTCGTCGAACTGACGCTGGATTGCATCGGCGAAGCGAAAACCGATCTGAGCTACCCGTCGCTCACGCTGGGCGTGGCGGCCGGCGATGTTCCCTATCGGTTCTTCGAAGGCGTACTGACGCTGGAAAGCTCGGCCCGCGAAATGGAGAGCTTTGAGCTGACGATCGACAACCAGCTCGCGACGCTGTTTCGCAACTCGCAGACGGCGACGGCAATCAGTCCGCAAAACCGGATCGTGATGCTCACCGTCGAGACGCCATACACGTCGAGCGAGGTTGGGCTGAATACGGCCGCTTTCGCTGGCGCCGCGGGGAGCCTCGTCTTCACCAACGGCAACATGAGCACGACGTTTACCTTCGGCAACTTGCAGCTCAACCCGAAGACGACGCCGGTGGTGAATGGCAAGAGCGAGATCGTACAGAGATTGACCTACCAGGCGTTCCGCTCGGGATCGACGCGCGAGATTGCAGTTACGAGCGATAGTACGGCATAGAGTTGACGATGACACACGGAAAGCGTAAGATGCTTTCCATGACGCCTACACTCATTGATCTAACCGGCAAGCGGTTTCACAGGCTGACCGTCAAAAGCCTGCATCCAGAAAAGCTGTATGGCCGAACCGCTTGGCTTTGCCTTTGCGATTGCGGGAAGGTGCTTACTGTCACCGGCAACTCGCTTCAAAAAGAAAACACAAAAAGCTGCGGTTGCCTCAATTTGGAATTGATAGGCGCTCGCAGGAGAACGCACGGCAAGAGCAAGACGCCTGAGTATGTTTCGTGGTGCGCCATGAAGCACCGTTGCTGCAATCCAAAGGGGTCAGACTACCAAGCTTATGGCGGTCGCGGAATCAAGGTTTGCAAACGATGGCTTCATTCGTTTGAGAACTTCCTCGCCGACATGGGGCCGAAGCCAACGCCGGCGCACGAGCTTGACCGAATCAACAACGATCGTGGGTATTCGCCAAGCAACTGCCGGTGGGTGACTCGTAAAAAGCAATGCCAGAATCAGCGGAGATGGATGAGGATCAAGGTCGGCAAGCTTTCGCTAACGCCGAGCGGATGGGCAGAACTGACGGGGCTTCGGGCGACGACCATCATCAGTCGCCTAAGTCGCGGATGGCCCGCCAGGGCCGCAGTAATGACGCCAAAGCTGACGACGTGGAACAAGAACCGCAAAGACAACTACCGCCCATGATTGCCGACAGCGACAAACTTACCCGCGAATACTACGGCTGCACGATCCACTCCACCCCGACCGCCGATGATTGCGGCGACGGCTGGATTCACGTTGTTTCGCGCGACGGACGCGAATACTACGAGAGCAACACACTGGCCGACGCCATCCGGTTTTGCAAGGCGGCGCAAGGCATTGACCTGGTGCCGGCGCTGCCGGTCGTGGTGGATTCGCCGGTGGAGATGGAGTTGGCTGAGCAGTTACCCCTGAGAAAACGGAAGAAATGAGCGACTGCGCCTACATTCACGACGGCTACACGCGAACCGACGGCTACATTCGAGCCGTACCGCGACTCCACCCGGCCGTCTATTTCACGTTCCGGCCGATGCTCGCGCAAGCCCGCGCGGTGGTCAACGATCAGATCACCAAAAGCGGCGCCAAGACTGGCGAGATGATTAGCGCCAAAGCGATCGCCTCCTGTGTGGCCGCCTGGGACGTGAAAGACGCCGACGGCGAAGCGGTGGAGATCAGCGACGCATCGGCGGCGCGATTGCAACCGGCCCTCAAGCACAAGTTGTTTCTGATCGTCATCGGCGCCTTACCGCCCGATGAGATCCCTGAGAACGACGACGACGCCAGCGAGCGGGCCGATAGGGAACTGGCCGCCGCGCTGGCCGGAATCAGCACGGAAGAGGCCGACGCAAAAAACTAGCGAGCGGGGTGCGGCTCATCGTCTGTCACCCCGAGGTCGCTTTTCGGGACTGCTCGCGCTGTCTCAAGTACGAATACGGCGACGACGGGAAAGAGGTTGAGTGGCGCGGCCGCCCGATGGAGCGGATTGCCAAATGCCCGGCGCCTTGTCGAACTGCGAAGGGTTGCCCCAAGGGCACGCCGGAAGAACCAAAGACGCTGAGCGCGAAGAATATGCGGGCATATGCCCATTACCTGAGTTGCAAGGCGGTCGGGCGCTGGCCGCATGATGAGACGGTGGAGCGGAACGCGTCGATTATCGCGCCGATCATCGAGGCGAACGAACGACGTTTGGACCTGCTGACGAGAGCGCGGAAGTAGATGGCCGACACAATCCGCGACGTCGTTATCCGCTTGAAGCTGGAGCAGCTTCCGGCCGAAATTAAAGCGCCTGACATCACGCAGATCGTCAAGCACATCGAGACCTATGAAAAGGTCGTCATCGAGACGACGAAAGAGATCGTCGAGCGAAATGAGACGGTTCAAAGGTCGGTTCGCGAGATCGCTGACGAGCACCAGCGGGCGGCCACGGCGGCTGACGACTCGGCAGACAAGATAGCCGACGCGCAGATTAAGGTTGGCGACGGATTAGCGGCCAGCACCGAAGGCGCGTTTAATCTCGCCAAGGGCTTCGCGCTCTTCGCGGTGGCTGGCGAAGAGGATAGCAAGAAACTCATTGAATCGATCGCCAAGATCGAGGGCGGGTATCAGACGCTTAAAGGCGCGTTCGAGCTGGTCAAGGGCGGCACCGAGGCCATGCGAGCCTTGCGCGTCGCCACGCAAGCGGCAACTGTCGCGGAGACAGCGCGAACTGCGGCGATGGCGGCTAGCACCACGGCAACCCAAGGGGCAACCGCGGCGGCCGTCGCGCTGAATGTCGCCAGCGGGCCGATCGGCGTAACGGTGGTGGCGCTCACGGCGGCCGTCGGCGCACTCGGTGCGGCCTACCTGCTGCTTGGCGATAACGCCAACAAGGCGAACGAGGAAGCGCAAGACGGCCTCGACAGGCAGCTCGAGGCCATCATGGACACGAACGCCGCACTGGCGCGCCAGGTCGAGCTGCAGATAAAGCTTGCGGACATCGCCGGGGAGGACGTGTCGGCCCGGTTGTCGCTCATCGACGACCCGGCGGCTCGACTGGCAATTCTGCAAAGCCAAGCGGCCGGCCTAGCGCCGGCTGGCGGCGAGTTCGGTTTGCAGCCGGGCGATATTTCGACGGCGCAGTCGCAAGCTTTGGAAGCGTCACGCCAGCAGCAGGAAGTTCTCCGCAAGCAGCTTGAAGCGGCAGAGGCCGACCGGATCGACGTTCCTGGCGCGTCTGGATACGGCCACCTGGGGCCGCTTGGGGCGCTAGAGCAAATGCTGCGGGGCATGGAAGAATCGCGCGAAATCAAGCCAATTCGCGAGAGCTTGGCGGCTGCTCAAGAGGCCGAACTGCAAACGAAGATCGAGATTCGCGAGGCGGTCAAGCTTGGCGATGAGCAGCAGCTTGAGGCGATTAAAGACCGGATCGAGAACCTGCAAAAACAAAAGCAGGAAATCGAAGCCATTGCCGATGCGGAGCTAAAGGCGCTGGAGGAAAAGCGGCGGCTCGTCGAGCAAGCGGCGGCCACGAAGGACATTGCCAAGCGTGACGCCTTGCTCGGGAAGGCCGGTCCAGAGCTCGACACGCTCGGGGAAATCGATGCGGCAACGAGAGACGTTCTCGCCAAGCGAAACGAAGAGTCGGCGGAAATCGTGAGGACTCTCGGCGCTTTACAAGATATGAGCACCAGCGCGAAAAACGCTCTAGCGATGCTCACCGATCAGATCAACGCACTGAACGCTGATATGCAGAAAGTGCGGACACGGCTCGCGCCGCGCTAGTCGGGATCGTCATAGATCACCCTGACGCGCGTCGCCTCGACGGCGCGGACTGGTCCGGGACTTGGAGGCGGCTGGCGATTCGCGAGCCTTTGCCGCTCGACAGCTTGCTTCGCCTTATGCGCCGCATCCTGTACCGCAATCGAAATGATGGCGAGCGTCACGCCGACGCCAACGAAAAAGGCGGCGAGAAACCACATGGCGGCTAGCGATCGCTTTTCGGTTCGCCGGCGAGTTCGGTCGCGGGCTTGGCTTGATGCTCCACCTCGTACGTTCGCTGGATGTAGTACGAGTTGCGCGCATGGATGGCGACGAGCATATAGAGCGGCGCGCCGAAGAGAAGCAGCGCGAGCAGAAATTCACGGCTGAGCTTGTCTCGGTTGTCGTTCATTAGTGGCGCCCAATGTACGCGGTTTACGGCAATTACACCCACGACGTCAACGAGGTCAACCTGCTGAGCTTTCAGCAGCGGCTCAAGTATAGCCCGCGCGGCAAGGTCGAAGCAACAGTAAAAACGGCGACGATCGAGGCTGTGCTGATTCCGTCGTCGCCTTCGCAGACAAACATCACGGCGGCTATCCGCGAGATCGAGCAAGCCTACAGCGTGAACGGCCACGCTTGGGCGCTCTACCAAGACGACGGCACGGTCACGCCGCACGCTTTACCGCTGGGGTCAATCGGCGGGGTGCGCGTGCTCGCCTTCGACTGGAACAAAAACGACGGCGCGGAATACGCCACCGGCCGCACGGCGACGATCGTGCTCGAAGCCGAGTATCCCGACAGCGATGGTCTGCTCGTCTTTCAAGAGACGCTGCGGTTCATCGGCAACGGCGGCCCGCGGTTCGTTTGGGTCGAGACGGCCAACGGCCCGCCACAGCAGCAGCTTGTTAATCAGCGGACGATTAGCCGCGCCGTGCAAAGCGGCATGGCGGTTGGACTCTTGGCGGAACCGACATATCCACAGCCGATCTGGCCTGACGTCGAGCGCCGCGACCTGCGCGAGATGGGGCGCGTTGGCCCGCGGCGAGACGGCAACGTGTTCCGCGACTGGGGAATCAATTGGAGCTATCAGTTCGAGAGCGGCCAGCCGCTCTACGGCCAACCGCATAGGCAGTAGCATGGCAACGCGAAGATGGCTCGGCCGAGCCGTGGACCTCGCCGATCGCTGGACGTTCACCGTCGCCAACACATGGGCGACGAACGACACGGCCACGCTGACGATCAACGGTAAAGACCTGGTGCTCACCGTCGGCGCTACGGCGACGACGGCGGGCGTGGCGGCGGCTATCGTGGCGATGGTCAACGGCGCGGCGGCGGTCGGCACCGAGGGGCGCAGCGCGCTCGGCTCGGAAGTCGGCGAATGGTCGCGCATCACGGCCAGCGTCAGCAGCTCCACGGTCACGCTCACCGCCGACGACAAGGGCGTTCCGTTCACTGTTTCGGTCGCGGAAAGCACGGCCGGCTCGGGAACGCTCGACTCGCTCACGAACGCCACCGTCGCCACCGGAAAGCACTTTTTCAGCAACGCCGACAACTGGACGGGCGACACCGTTCCGGTCGACGACGATGTGATCGTGTTCGACTCGGGCGACGTCGACTGCAAGTACGGCCTGAGCCCCGCGATTCAGCCGGCAGGCGTGATTATCACCCAAGGCTACGAGGGGACAATCGGCCTGCCCGAGGTCAACACCGACGACCCGGCGCTGCCGTACGACGAGTACCGGACGAAGTATCTGACGTTCGACGACAACAGCGTCAACTGCGCCTACACGATCGGCGAAGGGGCCGGACCGGGAAGCGGGCGAATCCGCATCGACGCCGGCGCCGGGCAATCGACGTTCAACGTCCGCAACACCGGCACGCGGCTGGAAACGAATACGCCCGCCCTGCTCTTGCTCGGCACGCACGCCAGCAACGAGTTGAACGTACAGAAGGGCGACGTCGCGGCGGCGTTCTTCGACGGCGAAGCGGCCACGCTGGCGACCTTGCGCGTCGGCTACCTCGAATCCATCGACGGCGATTCGCGCGTTGTCTGCGGCGACGGCGTGACGCTATCGAGTTGCACGGTCACGCAAAGCGGCGGCGAGCTGACGATCGAGAGCGCCACCGGCAGCGGCACGATTCAGCAGCTCGCGGGCACGCTCACGGTTCTCGCCGGGGCGCACGCTAGCATCATTCACGCGGGCACGGTCTATTACCGATCGACCGGCACGCTGAGCGCGCTCAAGACGATGGGCGGCGGCGTGTTCGACCTGCGAAGGGACAATCGAGGGCGGACGATCAGCGCGGCGGAGATTTACAGCGGCGGCGAGATTCACGACCCAAACCGAACGGGAACGTGGTCGGCTGGCGTCGACCTGATTCGCTGCAACATTTTCCAAGTCACGGTGGACTTGGGGACGCATGTAACGCTGACGCCGAGCAATGTGTAATGTGGCCCCATGAGAAAACGAATCTACATCGCCGGGCCGATCACTCGCGGCAACCGCACCGACAATTTCGCGAACGCCTGCAAAGCGCAAGAATCGCTAATGGCCTGCGGGTTCGCCCCCCTCAATCCAATGCTCACCATGCTGCATCCGGCGGCGTGGGTGATTCCTCATGAGGACTGGATGGCGGCCGACCTTCCGTGGGTGGCGGTTGCCGACGGCCTGCTGAGACTGCCGGGCGATTCAATCGGCGCTGATATGGAGGTCGCTCACGCAATGAAGCTCGGGATTCCAGTGATGTACTCAATTACGGAAGTGCTCACGCGCTTTGCTGAATAATGCCCGCCCCTCAAGGCTTATTCCACTTCACCGGCCTCGCTGACATCATCGCGGGGGACTTCACCCTCTGCCATGGGATCAGCCCGTCGGTTTGCACGCTCACCACCGTACCCCGGCCGGTGAGCGCAGCCAACGTCGGCACGCTGACGATCAGTTTCGGCGGGCAGAGGATTGTCCTGCCGGAGTGCGCGGTCGATTCGGCCTCGATCACGCAAGGCAACGGTTTCCGCTGGCAGATTCGGATTCTCGATCGGCGGTGGAAATGGCAATTCGGCGCGGTCTACGGCCGCTACAACCTGCGAAAGAAGAACGGCGACGTCGAAACCGAGACCGAGAAAAGCCCGCGCGACTTGGCGACGATCTTGCTGCGGGCGATGGGCGAGCAGGGGTTCGACGTCTCGCGCCTGCCCAACGAATCGCGGCCGATGGTGGAATGGCTGGCCGCCAACCCGGCGCAAGAGCTTGCGGCCTTGTGCGACTCGCTCGGTTGTCGCGTGGTGCTCGGGCTGAACAACCGCGTGACGCTCTGGCCGGCTGGGCAGGGAAAGGAGCTGCCGATCGGCGGGACTGCGATCAGCGGCGGCTATGGCGTGCAGGCGAAGATTCGCCCCGATATGTTGATGGTCGTCGGCGGGCCGGTGGTATTTCAGACGAAGCTCGCGCTAGAGCCGGTCGGCGAAGATACCGACGGCTCGATAGTGCCGATCGACAAGCTGAGTTACAAGCCGACGAGCGGATGGGCGGGCGAAGACACCAACTATTTCAACGGCGTCACGGCGACCTGGACTGAGGACGGGCACACAAAATACGCGCGGTCGCTGGCGCTCAAGACGGTCTGGCGGTGGTATCGGATCACCGGGCAGGCGGAAGGCGGGATCGGCCCGCGCGGCGTTCCGGGGCGATTCGAGTCGATCGACCAACTGCTGCCGCTGGGCGACACGCTCAACGAGACGGCGCCCGACGCCGATGGGATCGAACGCGCGAAGCCGGCGACGATCGATGGAGTGTATTGGCCTTACCTTTTCCCGCCGGGCAACACGCCCGAGGGGACGCCCTGCATCGTGCCGTTCTCGCTCGACACGGCGCGCGGCATCGTGCAGTTTCAAAACCCGGTCTTCAAGTGGATCACGCCGACGACTGCGGCGATCGCGAAAGCGGCGGCCGAGATTTACTTGACGACGACTTACCAAGTGCGGCCGAACAAGAACGATAGTTTCCTGTTCAAGCAGCATTTTCGGGAACTGCCGGGGCGAAAGCGCGGGGCGGGCGGGCGTGTCTTGCAGCACCCCGAGATCATCCTGCGGCCGATCGTGCGCTATAACAAAAAAGCCGTGGTGCGCATCGACTCCAACGATAACGAAGTCGTCGCCGAGATGAACCATTACATCGACGCGGCGCTCAAGGAATACAACTCGCCGGTTTCGACCGAGATGCTGTACGCCGGAATGATGGCGGTCGAGCTGGACGGGGCGATTTGTCAATGGTCGTTTAGTTGCGGCAAGAACGCGGAAGCGACGACGAGGATCGGGCGCAACAGCGAACCGGCGATTGAAGCTGTGCCGTATGCCGAGATGCGGCGCCGCGAGACGGCGAAGCGCATCGAGGGGAAGGTGACAATGCTCGACGAGCTAGAGCGGGTCAAGCGGCTCGGTGTGGAGCGCATCGCATGACGGGCCTGCTGCTTCCCGGTTCTCCGCTGCCATCGGTCGTCGACAAGATTCGCTGGTTCGAAGCGGTGCAAGACGGCTCGGTGGAGATCCCGCCGTTCGCCGTCTGCGAAGTCACGGGCGCTGAGACGCGCAGCGAGGGCAACCTGAGCATCGGCCTGGTGCTCAAGGTAAGGCGGCCGACGGCGGCCAACCTGTTCGGCTGCGTCATCAACGGGCCGTCGCCGATCACAACGAGCGGCAGTCGGCGCGGGGCGGTCACTTACGACTCGCCGATGCTCGCGCTGTACGACACGGCGGACACGCCCGCTTACGGTGATTCGTTCGGCACGCAAGCGAACCTGTTTACGCTCAAGAAGGGGAACGCGGGGTTCGGAATCATCGGCGGTCACGCCGACGGGCGGGTTCTTGTCGAGCGAACGCCGCGCGTGGGTTCGTTTGTCGCGCAGAACGGCGGGTCAACGATTAGCGCGCGGAGCGGCACGACGGCGGGTAGCGGCACGGTCACGATCTTCCGGCTGGTGGGCACGACGCTGACGACGACGAGCCGCACGCTGACGGTTTACAACATGACCGACAACACGGTCGCGGCGAACGCTTACATCCAATGTAAGTTCGATATGTTCGGCACGGCTTGGGTTGACGTTGAGGATTGCTAAGCGTGGGGCTCAAAAAGAACAATCCGGGGTGCAATTGCTGCGGGGCGACATGCTCTAGCTGTACCGGCGCCGTTCCCGCTGAAATGCAGGTTGATATTAGCGGCCTAGCGAACGACATTTCGTGCGCGGCGGCGGACTGCGTTAATTTCGAAGGAACGTACGTTGTTCCGCTGACAGTTTCCGGAGGCAGCGGTTGCGTGTGGTCCAAGTCATTTACGCTGTCGCCGACGGCGTGCGGCGAGTCGTCGCTAACTGTGTCGGTGTTCATTCCGGCCCCGTTCTTTCCCGGCACGATACTAGTTGAGTTTTTGTTCGGCGGTATTGGGTTTCGCGCGAACTTTCGTCAAGCGCAAACCCTGCCGTTTGATTGCGAAAGCCCGCCGGGAACGGCGATCGCCTACGCGAACGAAAGCCCGCCAAACACGCCTTGCAATTGGAGCGGCGGAACCTGCCTGTTGACCGCGCTATGATGGATCTGAATTGCCAGTTTCGCTTCACCGGAAAAGACGAAGCGACTGGCAAAAACACTGCTGTATGCGTGCATTGCGGGCGGCGAATCGTCACTCCGCTGCTGCGAATATCGGCTGAGTGCCGATCCGAAAAGCCGCGCATTGACTGCCTTCACCGTCACGAAGCCACCGGCGCCCGCGAGTGCGAATCGTGCGCGGGCCGAGTCAAAATCAAAACCTTTCGCTGCGACCTACACGGCGAATGCACGCTCGCGAAACAACTAGACGGCCTCGCTTGCTGCGCCGCTTGCAAGGACTTTACCGCCCAATGAAAACTCTCTCCCTGCTATTCGCCCTCATCGCTGCGCCGCTCTGCGCCGCCGAGCCACCGCGCGTCGCTTGTTGGAACGTCAACGACTGGGGGCTTGCGCACCAGCGCGAATTGGCCGACGCCGGCCACCACGTCGAATGGACGATCGGCGTTCCGATCCTGATTCAAAACGCCAACAACCCCAAAAAGCTAGAGCGGTTTCTCGAAGAGAACGAGGCGCACCTTGCGCGGATTCCCGCCGGCGCGCCGATCACGATTCGGTATCACAACTGGCTTTCGGACTTCACCGAAATCAAGCCCGAAGATCGCGGGCCGATGGAGACGTCGCCGCTAGTCTGGCGGCTGCGCGATGACGGTTCGCTCGACTCTACGCCAGTTGTGTGTCCCTTCGGGCCCATCGAAGCATGGTCGGCGCTCGGCAAGGCGACGGCCGAAAGCGTCTTTCTCGCCGGTCTCGCCGCGAAGTTACCAAATGCCAGCCGCATTCTCGCGATGGAAAACAACGAGCCGACGAAACAGGAGATCGGCGCCCTCACGGTCATTCGTCCCCGCGCTCCCGGTCAGCCCGTGCCGACGGACGAGTGGGGAAATCGGCTGCGCGACTGGCGGCCCGATCTGGAAAAGATCAATCTTCGTGCGGCTGCGTACGCGGCCCTGCATCCCGACGCGAACGAATTGCAGGTTGCTCTCGATCGCATGTATCGCGAGCGCTACGAAGCGTTCACGGCGGCATTCCTGGCGAACCTGCCCGAGGTCTGGCGCGGCCGGGTTTACACCGGCGGCTACGCTGACACGCCGATCGATCGTCTCGATCTCGATTACCGAAACCCCGCCGTCGATTGGGACTTCTCGCCTGGCGGGATGTCGCTCTACCTGCACCACGAAAAGAGCGATCGCATCTATGCTGACAAAAGCGGCTCGCCGCTCACCGATCACCGCCGGCTGCGCTCGCCGCTCACGGTGGCCCTCA
>ERZ761594.78-NODE-78-length-45831-cov-11.821282_pt1 | contig 45831 bp, 38 predicted proteins | sample MGYA00511036_ERZ761594 | MGnify/ENA primary metagenome ERZ761594 (study PRJEB28899, sample SAMN03785561) | bioreactor sludge metagenome | biome: EBPR Sludge; feature: EBPR Bioreactor; material: 0.22µm filtered reactor supernatant | place: Saint Lucia: Queensland... | reverse complement strand
CCGACCTGATGTTCGTGCAGCACATGCTGGCCGTCACCCGCGACGGCGGCAGGGTGGCCACCATTATGCCCCACGGCGTGCTGTTTCGAGGCGGGGAGGAAAAGACCATTCGCGCCGGCATCATCAAGGACGACCTGCTCGAAGCCGTGATCGGCGTCGCGCCCAACCTGTTCTACGGCACCGGTATCCCCGCCTGCATTCTGGTGCTGCGCCAGCAGGTGCAGAACGGCGCCCACCGCGTCAGCGGCAAACCCGCCGAACGCCGGGGCAAGGTATTGTTCATCAACGCCGACCGGGAATTCTTCGAAGGCCGAGCGCAGAACTACCTGCTGCCCGAGCACATCGAGAAGATCGTCAGCACCTTCGACGCATTTCGCGCCATCGCCGGCTTCTCTGTGATCGTGGACAACGCCACGCTCAAGGCCAAGGCCAACGACTACAACCTCAACATCCGCCGCTACGCCGACAACGCCCCGCCGCCCGAGCCGCATGACGTGCGCGCGCACTTGGTGGGCGGCGTGCCTAAGGCCGAGGTGGAAGCCAAGGCGGCGCTGTTTGCCGCGCACGGTCTCAACCCGCTGGACCTGCTCGTCGAGCGTGACGCCAAATACTTGGACTTTCGGCCCGAACTGACCAAGCGCCAGAACCTCAAACCCGCCATCATTGAGCACAACGCCGGCCTCACCGCCAAGGAGGCCGCCATCCGCGATGCCTTCGATCAGTGGTGGCAGGCGCACAGCGCCCGCATCACTCAGCTTTCCGGACAGATGAACAACTCCGCCAGCCTCGTCGCTCTGCGCAGCGACCTGCTGGCCAGCTTCAGCGCATCCCTGGATGCCATCGGCCTGCTTGACCCTTTCCAGGTGCGCGGTATCGTCGCCGGCTTCTGGTACCAGACCAAATACGACTTCCTCACCCTGATGGCGCGCGGCGCCAGGGGCGTGGTCGACGCCTGGCGCACCAGCATCATCACCGCGCTGGAAGACAAAGCCAGCAAGGAAAGCCCGCTGGAGCACGAGCTGGTCAAGTTCCTGATGAGCGATTTCGTCGAGACTATCAACGACCTGGAGGCGAAAAAGGCCGATCTGGATAGCCAAATCAAGGCGGCAAGCCCCAAGGATGCCGAGGGCGAAGACGGCGAAACCGACGAGGCTGCGGAGGACGATGCCGACGAGGAGAACACGGTGAGCGAAGAACAGGTTAAGGCGTGGAAAAAGGAACTCGCCGCCGTCAAGAAGCAGCTCAAGGCGAAAAAGGACACTTTCACCGCTCACCTCAACCGCGAAGTCGATGGCCTGAGTCCCGAACAGGCCGCCGACTTGTTGCTGACCATCCTGCACAACGACATGCGCGCCATCGTCGAGCGCTACATCGCCGCCCAACGCAAGGCCATCGTCGCGGCTTTCGAGAACTGGTGGGACAAGTACCGCGTGACACTGACCGAGATCGAGGGCGAGCGCGATGCGGCGGCCAAGGCATTGCAAGGGTTTTTGAAAGGGCTGGGGTATGTCTGAGTTCGTGACCCTCGGTGATCACATCTCTGTGCAGAAAGGCAAGGCGCCTCTCGCCAATGGTTACGCTGGAAAGGGAGCAGAACCTTATCTGAACCCCGAATACCTGCGCGGGCGAGCGCATGCCGAGCTCGTCAAAGCGGGACCGGATGCGGTGCGTGCCGTCGATGGCGACACGATTCTGCTATGGGACGGATCAAACGCAGGAGAGTTCTTCAGAGCAAAGGCCGGCCTGGTTGCATCGACGATGGCGAAGATTTCACCGAGCAAGGTGTTTTGCGCAGCGTATTTCCTTCATGTCGCCAAGTACATAGAGAGCTACCTAAAGAGCCAGACAAATGGCACTGGCATTCCGCACGTGGACCGGGATCTGCTCGAAGCGATACGGACCTTTTGTCCGAACTCCACAGAGCAGCGGGTAATTGCTGCAATCCTCGATACCCTCGACACCGCCATCCACAAAACCGAGGCGATCATCGCCAAGCTCAAGGCCGTCAAGCAGGGCCTGCTGCACGATCTGCTGACGCGCGGCATCGACGCCAACGGCGAACTGCGCCCGCCCCAGGCCGAAGCGCCGTATCTCTACAAGCAGTCGCCGCTGGGGTGGATTCCGAAGGAGTGGGACAGCAAGCAGCTTGCAGAGTTGCTAGGCGACATTGATCCGGCCATGCGCTCGGGCCCATTCGGCAGTGCGCTACTGAAGCAGGAATTGGTTGAAGCTGGACTCCCACTTCTCGGAATCGATAACGTCCACACTGAACGGTTCGTCGCCGACTACACGCGCTTCGTGACGCCGAAGAAGTTCGCACAACTGGTGCGCTATGCAGTTCGCCCCGACGACTTGATGATCACGATCATGGGCACTGTCGGGAGATGCTGCCTCGTACCGGAAGACATCGGCCAGGCTCTGTCCTCGAAGCATACTTGGACGATCTCCCTAAACCAAAACACATACTCACCGTATTTAGCGATGCTGCAGGTCAATTACTCTCCTTGGGTGCTGAGGCGTTTCGCCTGCGATCAGCAAGGCGGTACGATGGCTGCGATCCGGTCGGAAACGCTGCGATCCATGCGGCTTCCAGCGCCTCCGCGTGAGGAGCAGCGCCTTATGGAAGAGCGACTTCATGAAGTCAGTAAGAGAATCGATCTGGAAGTTGATTCACTTGCGAAGCACCATGCGGAGAAATCCGGCCTTATGGACGACCTCCTCACCGGCCGCGTCCGCGTCACGCCGCTGCTGGAGGCCACCGCGCCATGACTGACCGCCCCACTTCGCTGACCCCGCCGACCGCCGGCTATGCCGACTGGCTGGCCGAGCTGAAAACCCGCATCCACACCGCCCAGCAGCGCGCCGCGCTGGCGGTCAACCGCGAATTGGTGCTGCTATACTGGCAGATCGGCCGCGACATTCTGGAACGCCAAGCGCGCGAAGGTTGGGGCGCGAAGGTCATCGACCGGTTATCTCGTGACCTGCGCGAGGCTTTCCCAGAGATAAAGGGCTTTTCATCGCGCAACCTCAAGTACATGCGCCACTTCGCCGAGCACTGCCCCGATCAGCAATTTGGGCAGCAGGCTGCTGCCCAATTGCCCTGGTTCCACATCGTCACACTACTGACGCAGCTATCCATACCACAAGAGCGCGAGTGGTACGCCGCCCAGACGGTGCAACAGGGATGGTCGCGCACCTCGCTGGAAATCCACATCAAGAATCGCCTGTTTTCTCGGCAAGGCCACGCGGTGACCAACTTCAGCGCCCGGCTCCCATCGCCGCATTCGGGCCTGGCGCACGACACCCTGAAAGACCCCTACCTGTTCGACTTCCTGGGGTTGGGCGACGAGGCCCATGAACGCGAAATCGAGAACGGCCTAGTGCGCCACATCACCCGCTTCCTGCTGGAACTGGGCACCGGCTTTGCTTTTGTGGGGCGACAGCATCGGCTGGAGGTGGCGGGTGATGAATTCTTCATCGACCTGCTTTTCTATCACACCCGTTTGAAATGCTATGTGGTGGTGGAACTGAAGGCCGTAGCCTTCAAGCCGGAACACGCGGGGCAGTTGAATTTTTACCTGTCGGCAGTGGATGCGCAGATCAAGGCCCCCGACGACAACCCCACCATCGGCCTGTTGTTGTGCAAGACCCAGAATCGGATGGTGGCGGAATACGCACTTTCAGGCATCGACAAGCCGATTGGCGTGGCGGAGTACGAGCTGATGCGCAATCTGCCAGAGCGGCTTACAAGCACTCTGCCTAGCATCGAAGAAATCGAGCAGGAATTGGCGGATCTGCCGGATGAACAGGCTGGCGAGCGAGGGAGTCACTGATGGGCTGGGAACTCGAAGATGTCGAAAAACCCTTCGTCGCCCAGTTGCAGGCATTGGGCTGGGCGCACGTCGAGGGCAGCCTGGACGACCCGGCCGTCACCGGCCGCGCGAACTTCGCCGAGGTCATCCAGGACAGTGTGTTGCGCTCGCAACTGTGCGCCCTGAACGCTGGCCCCGACGGTCAGCCGTGGCTGGACGACCCGCGCCTATCCGAAGCGGTGGCGGCCATCACTCGCCTGGGCACCCACAAGCTGATGGAGGCCAACCAGAAGGCCACCAAGCTGCTGATCAAGGGTCTGACGGTCGAGGGCTTGCCCGGCTGGGACGGCGGGCGTGGCCAGACCCTCCGTTACATCGACTGGGAAACGCCGGCCAACAACCGCTTCACGGCGATCAACCAGTACCGCGTCGATTGCCCGCCCGGCTTCAACAGCGGCAAAACCTTCATCGTGCCCGACCTGGTGCTGCTGGTGAACGGCATCCCGCTGGTGGTGGTCGAGTGCAAAAGCCCGTCCATCCCCGAACCGCTGGCCGAGGCCGTAGACCAATTGCGCCGCTACAGCAACCAGCGCAAAGCGGCCTTCGAGGTGGATGAAAACGAAGGCAGCGAAGCTCTGTTCGCCACCAATCAATTGCTCATCGCCACAAGCTGCGACGAGGCCCGCGTGGGCTGCGTCGGCGCGGCCTTCGAGCATTTCGCGCGGTGGAAAACAGTGGTGGGGCCGGATGGCGCCGACGCCGCGGCCGAAGTGTCCCAACTGCTGGGCAAGAACGACCAGGAGCGGCTGATTGCCGGCCTGCTCGCACCCGCGCACCTGCTGGACGTGGTCAAAAACTTCCTGCTGTTCGTGCAGGTGGGCGGCCAGACCATCAAGTCCGTCTGTCGCTATCAACAGTACCGGGCAGTGAACCGCGCCATTGCCCGGCTCAAGACCGGCCAGACCCGGCTGACGCACGGCGAGCACGACCAGCGCGGCGGCATCATCTGGCACACCCAAGGCTCGGGCAAGAGCCTGACCATGGTGTTCCTGGTGCGCAAGATGCGCGCGGAAGCCGCGTTGCGGCGCTTCAAGATCATCGTCGTCACCGACCGCAAGGACCTCCAGAGCCAACTCTCCGTCACCGCCACGCTCACCGGCGAGGTGGTCGAGGTCGCGGACAGCACGGCGAGTGTAAAGGCCCTGGCCCGGCGCAAGGGACCGGGGCTGATCTTCGCCACCATCCAGAAGTACCGGGACGCGGACACGGCGGGCGACGCGCCGCTGACGGCGGACGCACTGCCCAAGGTGGAACAGCCAAGGGCCAATTACACAGCCGGCGACACGTTCGAGGTGCTAAACGAGGATGACAGCATCCTGGTGCTGGTGGACGAAGCCCATCGCACTCAGGCCGGCGACTTGCATGCCAACCTGCTGGCGGGGCTGCCCAACTGCGCGCGCATCGGCTTCACCGGCACGCCGATCATCATGGGCGAGAAGAAGCGCACCCATGAGATTTTTGGCGCGTTCATCGACCGCTATACGATCCGTCAATCCGAAGAGGACGGGTCTACCGTTCCGGTACTGTACGAAGGACGAACCGCAAAGGGCGCGATCAAGGACGGCGCAACGCTGGATGAGCTATTCGAGGACCTGTTCCGCCAGCGCACCCCCGAGGAACTGGAGGCGATCAAAAAGAAGTACGCCACCAAGGGCCACATTTTCGACGCGCCCGCGCTGATCGCCGATAAAGCGCGCGACATCCTGCGCCATTACGTCACCCACATCCTGCCCAACGGCTACAAGGCACAGGTGGTGGCCTACAGCCGGCTGGCGGCAATCCGCTACTTCGAAGCCTTGAAGCTGGCCCGCAACGAGTTGCTGGCAAAAGCCGAAGCGCTCTCTCCACGAGACAAGGGGCTGGACGACGAAGCCCTGTGCCAGCGGCCACCCAAGATACAGGCGGCGGTGCAAGCCTGGCGCTACCGCGACACGCTGGCCCGTATCGAGTTCGCGCCCGTTATTTCGGGCAGCAACAACGACGATCCGGCCTGGAAGCCCTGGACTGACGGCGCGGCGCACGAACAACTGATCCAGCGCTTCAAGAAACCCCTGTTCCACGCCCAGCCGGAGAAGACCGACCCGCTAGCCTTTCTGGTGGTGAAGTCGATGCTGCTGATCGGGTTCAACGCGCCTATTGAGGGCGTGATGTACTTGGACCGACCGATCCGCGAGGCGGAACTGCTGCAGGCCATCGCCCGCGTCAACCGCACCGGCTTCGGCAAGCGTTGCGGCATCGTGGTGGACTACTACGGTGTGGCGCAGCACCTGAAGGAAGCGCTGGCCGCCTATGCCGACGAGGACGTGCAAGGCGCGCTGGCCAGCCTGAAGGACGAGGCGCCGGTGCTGCGCGACCGACACCTGCGGGTGGTGGACCTGTTCCGCCAGCGGGGCATCGAGTCGCTTCAAGACACCGAGGCGTGCGTCGAGATGCTGGCCAGCGAGAAACTGCGCGCCGAGTTCGCCGTCAAGCTCAAGGCCTTCCTGGCGTCGCTCGACACCGTACTGCCGCGCCCCGAGGGGCTGCCGTACTCCGGCGACGCGAAGCAGCTGGCCTACATCTACGCCCGGGCGCGCAACCGCTACAAGGACACGCCGGTCCTCGGTAAGGATGTCGGCGCCAAAGTGCGCAAGCTGATCGACGATCACGTGATCTCGCTGGGCATCAACCCGAAGATCCCGCCGATCCAGCTCACCGACGCGCATTTCATCCAGCACCTCGAACACCTCGAAAGCGCCGACGCCGTCGAGTCCCGGAGGGCGATCGCATCCGAGATGGAGCATGCGCTCCGCTCGCACATCCGGCGACACCTGGACGAGGATCCGGTGCTGTATCGCAAGCTTTCCGAACGCCTTAACGAGATCCTGCGGACCCTCGGGGATCGGTGGGACGAGATCATTGCCCGCCTGAGGGAAATCATCGACCAGCTTCGCGAGGGCGCGGCTGGCGCGGAAGACACTCCCGACGATCTTCCCGAGCACTGCGCGCCCTTCCTTCGCACCGTGCTGGACGTGGTGTGCGCCGGACAAACGCCGACGCCGGCCGAGCTGCTGCGCCTGAAGGATGTGACGGTCGAACTGGTCGATCTGCTGGCTGAGGAACTGAAGGCCAACCCTCGAATCTGGAGTCCCAACAAGATGCCAGACCAGGAAAACCTGCGTGATGGCGTGCTGTTTGAGCGCCTGATGCGCCTGCGCCCACCGTTGGTGGATACCGATAAAGCAGGTTTGCTGGCCGACAAGCTGATGGAGCAGGCCCGCGCCAACCACGACAAGCTGGTGCAGGTGTGATGCAATTAAAATCGCCCGGCCTCCAGGTGGGCGATCTGCGGTTCAGCGTGCAGCGCAGCGCGCGCCGCCGAACGATGCAGATCACGGTGGAGCGCGGTGGCGACCTGGTGCTGAGTGCCCCGCCGCGGGTGGACGAGGCCACATTGCGGGCCTTCGTGTTGGAAAAGCGCTTCTGGATCTACACTAAGCTGGCCGAGAAGGACCGCATGCAGCGCCAGGCGCCGCGCAAGGAATTCGTCGGCGGCGAAGGCTTTCTGTACCTGGGGCGCAGCCACCGGCTGAAGCTGGTCGACGAGCAGGACGTGCCGCTGAAGTTGGCCGGCGGCCGATTTTGTCTGCGCCACGACGCCTTGCCCGCCGCGCGCGAGCACTTCATCCGCTGGTACAGCGAGCGCGCCAAGGCTTGGCTGTCGAACCGTGTGGCCGACTACCAGTCCCGCATGGCGGTGACGCCGGCGGGCGTCAAGGTGCGGGACCTGGGCTACCGCTGGGGTTCGTGCGGCAAGGGCGACTGGCTGTACTTTCATTGGAAGGCGATCCTGCTGCCGGCGCGCATCGCGGAATACGTAGTGGTGCACGAGATCGTCCATTTGCGCGAGCCTCACCACACCCCCGCGTTCTGGCTGCGCGTGGAGCGCGCCATGTCCGACTACGCGCAGCGCAAAGCCTGGCTGGCCGAGCACGGAATCGATGTCGAAGGAATCTGAGAACGATGGCGGACTACTTCACCAGTGACCACTTCAAACTGCTGAACAAGTGGAAGGGGCAGAAGCGCGACGACACAAACCCCGAGCAGAACCGCGCCTACGAAGACCTGCGGAAGGCTTACGAGGTGACCGAGGCGTGGGCGGACCAGCTCAAGGCCAAGCTGTTCCCTGTCGGGCGCGTCGAGATCCGCAAGCGCCCGACCAACCAAGGAAACAACTTTTCCAGCTACAACTGGGCCAAGATCTATCCCTCCAACGAGGCCCCGAAGGAATTGGCCTATACAGTCGGCATCGACGCCGAGGGCGGCTTCGTGGTCAAGATCGATACAGTCGGGCTGGACGACTTGGACGCGACACGGAGGGCCTATCTGGCGCTGCGCGGCGCCTACGATCCCACCGCGCCCTTCGTCGCCGAGCTGCCGGCGGTGGACGGTTTAGGGAAATCGCTGGACCAACTGGTGGCGTGGAGCGTCGAGGCCATCCGCGCCTTCAAACTGCGCTACGACGAGGTCGTCGCCAAGTTGAACTTGGGCCAGACGCCCAGCGACGAAGACCTGCTCAAGCACTTCGATGGCAAACCGGCGTTCCAGATCTTCCGCGCTTCATGGTCGCCCCAAGACAAAGCGCTGTTCTGTCGGCTGACGCGGGCCGTTCACGCCGCCGGCCTGGACTGGTGGCACATAGGCGAAGGCGTCCAGGTGCGCTTCGGCCGCAAAAACCCCGGCAGCGAGCGAGCGGTCGGTGTTCTCGGCGTGATTCGGGGTGCCCGGACCCGAAGGATTTCGTTAACGCGGAACCTGGGCGAACTTACCAAGCTTAACCGCGCGCCGTTGACGGAGGGCTTGGTCGAAAAGATCGAAGCGAGCCTGTCGGCCGAGCGTGACGCACTCGACGGCTGGCTGGCGCTCGAAACAGAGCGGCCTGGCCTGTGGCCCGATCAGCTGCGTGACGACTCGGTTGATCCTGACGATGACGCGGACGATGAGGACGCAAGCGATGCCGGGGTCGTGAGGCAGCCGGTCAACCGCATCTACTATGGGCCACCCGGCACGGGGAAGACCTACGAACTAGCCAAGCTGCTCAAGCGCGAGTACGAGCAGGCCATGATCTCGGTGTCCAACGAGGAGTGGCGCGAGCAACTGATTGCGAACCGTATCGCCAACCTCACGTGGTGGGAGGGCGTGGCCGCCGCGCTGCATGATCTGGGCGGGAAGGCCAGGGTCGTACAACTCTTCGAGCATCCGTTCATCCAGGCGATTGCCGCGACTAAGGCGCGCAACCAGAATGTCAGGCAAACGCTGTGGGGCACGTTGCAGCACCACACAATCGAGGAGTCCAAAACCGTCAATATCAAGCTCCGTCTCGCCCCGGCGGTTTTTGACAAGACCGCCGGCTCGGTTTGGCAGTTTGCGGGCGATTGGAAAGAGGCTTGTGCCGATTTGATCGAGACGGTCAAGACCTATCAGGCTGGTGCGCCATCCTCTGGCACCGTTCAGCGCCACAGCTTCGTCACCTTCCACCCATCCTACGGTTATGAGGAATTCGTGGAGGGACTTCGACCGGTGCTTGGTAACGACACGGAGGCCGGCGAAATGCAATACGAGATCCGGTCGGGGGCCTTCAAGGACCTGTGCCGTCGGGCATGCTCGGCGCCGGATCAGCGGTTCGCGATGGTGATCGACGAGATCAACCGGGGCAACATCAGCAAGATCTTCGGCGAGCTGATCACCTTGATCGAACCCGACAAGCGGGATGGCGCCGAGAACGCCGTTTCAGTGACCTTGCCGTATTCCGGCGAGCGCTTTTCAGTTCCGGCCAACGTCGACATCATCGGCACAATGAACACCGCGGACCGCTCGCTGGCGCTGCTGGATACCGCACTGCGCCGCCGGTTCGAGTTCGTGCCGGTGATGCCGGATGTTCGCGATGAACCGGGCGCGCCTCTTGCGGGCTTGCGAGTGAGTTTGGGCGAGCAGGTAATCAACGTTCCCCGTATGCTCGACGCGATCAACCAGCGTGTCGAGACGCTTTACGACCGGGATCATTGCATCGGCCACGCCTACTTCACGCCGCTGGCCAAAGTGCCTGATGGGGACGAACGGCTGGTCGCATTGCAGCAGGTATTCAGCACCCGCATCCTGCCCCTGCTGGAAGAGTATTTCTTCGAGGACTGGCGGAAGATTCGTCTCGTCCTGGCAGACAACCAGAAGCTACCCGCCGCGCAGTTTGTCCGCGAGAGCCCCGATCGCGAGGATGACCTAGCTCGTCTCTTCGGCAACGACCATGGTCTTGACAGCTACGCCACCAAGCGCCGTTACATGGTGCAGGAGGCCGCTTTCTCGAACCCGGATGCCTACATCGGCATCTATCAAACCTTGCCGACCTGAACGCCGGGACAAGGGTGAGCGGCATCACGATCTACGAGTACGACGCCCTGATCGCGACGACGCGGACCGTGGCGGACGTCGAGGGTTTGCACCCAGTTCCGGAGAAGGTCTACGGATGGCTTGAGGAGCAGTGCCTGCGGGCCTCAGAGGACGGCGAGGCGGCGTGGCTGCGCCTGGCCCAGCGCCGGGGACGCCGCGTCGCGCAGGTCACGAGCTTCGTTGGCGTGCTCCGCGCACCGGACGGCTTCCAGATCGAGGTGCTGCCGAAAGTCGGCAAGAAGATGATCGGCGGCGGCGCGGCCGAGGCTCGTCAACTTCTGATCGAGATGCTCCGCTGCTTGCCAGGCTTTCGCCACATTCAGACCGACAGCGCCAAGATATCCGCGGCGGGGATGCCTCTGCTGGAAGTATTCATCGCGGAATTCCTACGCGCGGTGGAACGAGTCGTCAAGCGTGGGCTGCGCAGCGACTATGCAACCCGGCAAGACAACTTCTTTACGCTGCGGGGCAAGTTGCTGATGGGGCCACATCTGCGACAGAATCGCTATCGGGCTGATCGCTTTTTCACCGAACACGACGAATTTGAGGCAGACCGGCCGGAGAACCGCCTGCTGCATTCGGCCTTGCGGCGCGTGTTGCTGCTGACGGCTTCGCAGGCTAATCAGCAATTGGCCCGCGAGCTCCAGTTCGTGTTTGCGGATATTCCAGCGTCGCCGCATCCCAAGATCGACTTCCAGCGGGTGCGTCTGGACCGTGGCATGGAATCCTACGCCGAGGCGTTGGCCTGGGCCCGTCTTATCCTTGACCAAGAGTCACCCTTGACAGGGGCCGGCGAACACCATGCACCGTCGCTGCTATTCCCGATGGAGGCAGTGTTCGAGGCGTTCGTCGCCCAACATCTAGCGAAGCAACTCGCGCGGCCGCTGATCCTGAAGACGCAGGCCCGTAGTCACCACCTCGTTCGCCATCTGGCGCAGAGCTGGTTTCGGTTGAAGCCGGACCTGCTGATTCGGGACGCCGACCGCGATGTGTTGGTGCTAGACACCAAATGGAAGCTGCTGGATGGCCTTAAGGGGAATGGCACGGACAAGTACGGCCTGTCCCAGAGCGACTTCCACCAGCTCCAAGCCTACGGCCAGAGCTATCTGGGCGGCCAGGGGGACGTCGTCTTGATCTATCCAAGAACCGCCGCGTTCAACAAGCCACTGCCGGTGTTCGAGTTCCCGAAAGTCGAGGGCCTGCGGCTGTGGGTGTTGCCGTTCTGCCTGAAGTCGCGTCGGCTTTGCCTCTCACACGACGCTCCTTTTGCCGATGCATTCCGTGGCACAAACCCGCTGGAAGCCGCCGGCTCGGAGTTGTCAGCCGTTGGTTGACGACTGCCAGCCTGCAACAGCCCGCGCCGATGCGATTAAGTTCGGTGAGCCCATTTTGCAGCAGACAACCACCCGCCACCCTCACTCAAGGCCGGGCACGAATCCGGCTTTTTTCTTTGACCTTCAAGCTCGCACGTCTTGATCGGTGGCGTCTTCGCTATCTTCTTGCGGGCCGCCAGTCAGCCAGTCAGGCGCGCGGCCGCCGTTGCGCGCGCCCAATCCGGCGAAATCGAACAGCGCGGGATCGGCCAGATGCGAGGGCGCGACGTTTTGCAGCGCCGCGAAGATATTGTCCACCCGTCCCGGAAATTGACGCTCCCATTGCCGCAGCATCTGCTTGATCGCTTGTCGCTGCAAGTTGTCCTGCGAGCCACAGAGATTGCAGGGAATGATCGGGAACTGGCGGAGTTCGGCGTAAGCCTCAAGGTCGCGTTCCCGACAGTAGGCCAGCGGCCGGATCACCACATGCCGGCCGTCGTCGCTGAGCAGCTTGGGCGGCATCGCCTTGAGCTTGCCGCCGTGAAACATGTTCAAAAACAACGTTTCCATCAGATCGTCGCGGTGATGGCCGAGCGCGATCTTGGTCATGCCGCTTTCGGCGGCGAAGCTGTACAATATCCCCCGGCGCAACCTCGAACATAAGCCGCACGTGGTTTTTCCTTCCGGAATCACCCGCTTGACCACGCTGTAGGTGTCCTGCTCGATGATATGGAACGGAACGCCGATGCCGCGCAGATAGTCCGGCAAGACGTGTTCCGGAAAACCCGGCTGCTTTTGATCGAGATTCACCGCCACCAATTCGAACGGGACCGGCGCGCGCAATCGCAGATTGCACAGGATATCCAGCATGGCGAAGGAGTCCTTGCCGCCGGATAAACACACCATCACCCGGTCGCCCTCCTCGATCATGTTGAAATCCTGAATGGCCCGACCCACGTTGCGCCGCAAGCGTTTTTGCAGCTTGTTGCCGTTGATCTGTTGTTTTCTCATCGCCACCGTCGTGACCGTCATCGCCTTGACCTCTCGAACCGCTCGCGCGGCCGGGAACTTTAGCTGAAATTTGGGCGGTTTGCGCTAGATTCCGTCTCTTGCCGGACGCCGATCTGGGGTCTAGACTCCCGTTCATAAACACCGTTCGCGCCCTGTGTCGGAAACCCGCTGTTTCCGAGCACGCTCCACTGCATAAACTCACTCATCTGGAGAGCTCACCATGGAGACCAACGACATTGAGCATTACAAACATCGGCTCGTCGAATTGCGCGTCGAGCACCGCGATCTCGACGATGTGATCGCTCGTTTGGCCAAGGATCCCCTGGTCGACGAACTGGAGCTGAAACGGCTGAAAAAGCGCAAACTGATGCTCAAGGATATGATCGCGCATCTGGAAAGCAAATTGATCCCCGACCTCAACGCCTGATCCGAACCGAGGTGGGCCGTCCGATCCCAAAACCCCAGACGGCCCTTGCTCCTCCACTGTCGCCCCGACCGCCGCAACCGTCTAAAAAGCCCCCGTCTGGGCTCCAATGCCCCAACCCGATCCGGCGGTTATGCTAAAGTAACCAAAATTTCCTGGCTCGATCCGGCACCGCGCGCCGGATCGAATCGCAGTCGGAACCCTGTCGATCCTCCCATGATCCTAAGCCGCTTCCTCAAGCCCAAGTGGCAACGCACCGATCCCGGCAACCGCCAACAAGCCCTGCGGGACTTGGATCGCACCGACCCGAAGCTGCTCGAACTCGCCCGGCGCGATCCCGATCCCGCGATCCGGCGCGGCGCGCTGGAGCGGCTGATCGACCTGGATTGCCTAAACGCCATCGCCGACGCCGACAGCGACGAAAGCGCGCGCGCGGCCGCCCGCGATCGCTATCGCGAGGTGCTGGCCGGCAAGGTTGCGGATGGCCCACCGCTTGCCGAACGGCTCGACCGGCTAAACCGCGATGCGAGCGTCGAGCTGATGGAGTTTCTGCTCCAGCACGCCGTTGAAACCGAGATCCGCCTCGCCGTCTTGGCGCGGATCGACTCGGAACCCGCGCTGGTCGAAATCGCGCTGCAAAATTCTCATCAAGACCTACGCGCGGCCGCGCTGGAGCGGATCGAGGACTCGGAAGCGCTGGAGCGGATCGTGCGCCAGAGCCGCAACCGCGACAAGCGGCTTTACCGACGGGCGCGGGAACGGCTCGACGAACGGCTGGCCGCCCAGGCGCGCGCCGGTCATTTGGAACGTTTGTGCATCGAAATGGAGCAGCTTTCATGGGACGGCGAAAGCGGCCCCAACGCCGGCCGGTTTCCGAAGCTGGAACAAGAATGGCGCGGCCAGGACGCAACCGCGCCCGAGGCCATGCGCGAACGCTACGCCCAAGCCCGCGCCCGGTTTCTGGCCGAACGTCAAGCCAGCGCCGGCCGTCGGAGCCAACGCTTGGAATGGGTCGCTCGTTTGGAAAGCCTTCTGGAGCGGTTGCGTCAGGCGATCGAAGCCGACGCCGAATTGACGGCGGCGATCCAAAACGCCACTCAGGATGCGCCGCTGGCCTGGAACCAGCTCGGACCGGCCCAGGACGCCGAGAGCCGACGCTTGGAGCAAAGCTTCCAGCGCCTCCTGCACGATATTCATGAGCACGAGCGCGTCTTGCACCGCGATCAGCTTCGCGCCGGACGCCTGCGGGAGGTGTTGCGGCAAGCGGAAGCCTTGCTGGAACAACCCAGCGAAGTCCGCGACAGCGACCTCAAACAGCTCCGGCAACGCTGGGACGGCCTAGAGCGCCCTGAGTCCCGCGAGCTGGCCAGCCAACTGCAAAACCGTCTCGATGGCCTGTTCGACAAGCTGCGCGCCCGCCTGCAACGTCAGGTCCAACAGCGGGATCAGGAATGGCAAGAACTTCAGGAGTTGGCCGGCCAGCTCGAAACGGCCCTGGAGGAAGGCGAACTCCAACACGCCACCCAATTGCACGACCAAGCCCGCCAGCGCTTGAAACACAACATCGGCTTGACCCGCGCGCAGATGGCGGCGATTGAGGAGCGCTTGCAGCATTGCGCCGGGCGCATCGGCGAATTGCGCGATTGGAGGCGCTGGGGCGCTCACCAAGCCCGCGAACAGCTCTGCGCCGCCGCCGAACAACTGCTCGGCCTAGAGGCGGAGCCCGCCGAAATCGCCCAGCGCATCCAGCAAACCCGCGCGGCCTGGAAAGATCTGGACCATCACGAAGGCGCGGCCCCCAAGGCGCTGTGGAAACGCTTCAACGAGGCATGCGAGCGCGCCTACGCCCCCTGTCAGGTCTATTTCGAGGAACAGAATCGCGAACGCCAGCACAATCTTGAAAAGAAACAAGCGCTTTGCGAACAATTGGAGCAGTTCGAAGCGGCGGCCGACTGGCAGCAGGTGGATTGGCGCGAAGCGGACCGGCTGCGCCAGCGCGCTCGGGAAAACTGGTACCAATTAGGACCGGTCAACCGCTCCGACCGCAAGCACCTCGACCGGCGTTTCCAACACATCCTCCAGCGTTTGGACGCGCGCCTGAGCGGCGAGCGCGACCGCGAAATCCAACGCCGCCAGCAGCTTATCCAACACGTTCAAGCGCTGCTCGACAGCCCCGATCTGCGGGTCGCCATCGAAGCCGCCAAACGCGCTCAGGCTGAATGGCATCCGACTGTCCAAGCGCCGCCCCGTCAAGAGCAGGCGTTGTGGAAAGAATTTCGCGCGGTTTGCGACGCGGTGTTCGCCCGCCGCCAGAACGAACAGCAGGCCGCCGATACCGAACGTCAGGCCAATCTGTCGCGGCGGCTGGAGCTTTGCGCGGAAATCGAGGCGCTGGCGACCCTCGATCACGAGCAGTTGGCCTCCGCCCAGGCTCGGTTGCAAGCCGCCCAGCAGGAATGGGACACGATCGGCGCGCCTCCCAAGGCCGAGCAGCGGGCGCTCAATCAACGCTTTGAAGCCGCCATCCGGCAGTTCGCCCGCCACGAACGATTTCTCCGCCATACCGGAACCCGCGAGAGCTTTAAAAACCTGCACGCGCGTTCTCGGGTCTGCGCCCGCCTGGAACGGCTGCTCGCGCTCGCCCCGGTCGATGCCGAGCTATTGGTTCAGGATCGGGACAGTTGGCAGGCTTTGCCTCCGCTGCCCGATGCGTTGATGGAATCGATCCAACACCGTTTCGACGCCGCCGCGCGCGCCTTGACCGAAGCGCCGGAACGCGCGCCCGCCTTGATCGCGGCCCTCGAACAGAACCTGGAGCGCAAGCGGATTTGGTGTCTGTGCATGGAGATTGTGGCGGGCGTGGAATCGCCGCCCGAATGGGCCCAACAGCGGATGGCGTATCAAGTCGCCCGCTTGTCGGCCTCGCTGGCGGGCGCTTCGGCCAAGAACGACGAGGCGCTTTACGATCCCCGGCTGCTGCAAGAACAGTGGTGCCTGACCGGGGCGCTGCCCGCCGAACCGGAAGCCGCGCTGGATGCTCGCTTTCTGGACGCCTGGCGGGTATGGCGGCAGCGGGAAGAGTCCTGAAACGTCCTGACCCCAGCCCGCGCCTGGCATGAAGCCCGGCGATCTGCTGTTGGCCCTGCTGGCCAATACGGCGTGGGCTTTTAATTTCATCGCCGGCAAAGCCGGCGTCGGCCATTTCGAACCTTTCCTGTTTACCAGCCTGCGCTTTGGGGTGCTGCTGCTGGTGTTATTGCCTTTCCTGCGCTGGATTCCCGGCCGGATGGGCGGCGTGCTCGGCATTGCCCTGGTTCAGGGCGTCATTCATTTCAGTCTGATTTTCGCCGGCCTCAACGCCAGCGGCGATATCGCGTCGGTCGCCATCGCCAGCCAGTTGTACGTGCCGTTTTCGACCGTGCTCGCCGTGATTCTGCTCGGCGAACGGCTGGGTCGCCGCCGGCTTCTCGGCCTAGCCTCGGCGTTCGGCGGGGTGCTGGTCATCGGTTTGGACCCGGTGGTATTCAACCATCTCGACGCTCTGTTGCTGATCGCCGGGGGGGCGTTGGCGATGGCGGTGGCCACCGTTCAGATGCGGCGCTTGCGCGATGTCGGCGTTTTCGCCTTGCAAGGCTGGATTGCGTTGTGCGCCACGCCGGCGCTGGCGCTACTGTCCGCGCTGTTCGAGGACGGCCAGTGGGCCGCGTTACAGACGGCGACGCCGTGGGACTGGGCGACGCCGGTGTATTCGGCCCTGGGTGCGTCGCTGGTCGGACACGGCATCGTGTATCACCTGCTCGGCCGTTATCCCGTCAGCGTCACCACGCCGCTGCTGTTGCTATCGCCGGTGCTGGCGGTCGCGTTCGGGGTGCTGTTGTGGGGCGATGTGCTGACTTGGAAGCTGGTCCTCGGCGGAGTAATGACGCTAGCCGGCATCCTCGTCATCACCGTGCCCTTGCCGCGCCGCGTTACGGCTTCCGGCTGACCCGCCAAGGCGCGGCTTATAATTCCCGCCGCACCAGCCGTTCGATGAGCGGTTGCAGGATGATCTCCATCGCAAAACCCATCTTGCCGCCCGGCACCACGATGGTGTTGCGCCGGGACATGAAGGAATCGTGGATCATGTGCAATAAATTGACGAAATCCGGCTGGGTCTTGCGAGTGTCCTTAAAGCGGATCACCACAAAACTTTCATCCAGGGTCGGAATGTCACGCGCCATGAAGGGGTTGGAGGTATCCACGGTCGGCACGCGCTGGAAATTGATGTCGGTGCAGGAAAATTGCGGCACGATGTAATGGGTGTAGTCGTACATCCGCCGCAAGATGGTGTCGGTGACCGCTTCCGCGCTGTAGCCGCGTTCGGCGGTGTCGCGATGGACTTTTTGAATCCATTCCAAATTGACGATGGGCACCACGCCGATCAGTAAATCCACGTAGCGCGCGACGTTGACCTTGTCAGTGACGACCCCACCGTGCAGACCTTCATAGAACAATAAGTCGGTTCCCAGCGGCAGCTGGGTCCAAGGCGTGAACGTACCCGGTTCGCGGTCGAAGCGGCCCGCTTCTTCGGCATCATGCAGATAGTACCGCCGCAGGCCGGTGCCGCGTTCGCTGTATTCCATGAACAAGGCTTCCAACCGGTCGAACAGGTTACCTTCAGGACCAAAGTGGCTCAGATGGCGGCCTTCGAGGTGAGCCTGTTCGATCTGCCGTTTCATCTCCGCCCGGTCGTAGCGGTGAAAGCTGTCGCCCTCGACGATGGCCGCGTTGATGCCATCGCGCCAGAAGATGTGCTCCACCGCCACCCGAACCGTCGAGGTGCCCGCGCCGGACGAACCGGTGATCGCAATAATCGGATGCTGTTTCGACATGAGGCTCCACGCGGCGGACTTCGGGCGGGAGTGAGTATAACCGAATCGATATTGCAGTGCAGCAAAAGCGGTTCGACGGTGGCGAGGTTCGGAAGGCTAAAGGATTGACCGGATGATCCCGGATCAGATCAACGTTTATTTTCCGGGTGGACCGACCTTGATCATTCGACTACCGGAGATTCACTCGCCCCGCTTGCCTCAACAACCGCCGCAATTGATAGCGATAAATGAATCCGGGCAAGGCGGCGACCGCGAACAAGCACAGGGTCACCGCATAAAACTCCCAATCCTGGCCTTGACGGTTTCCGGTCACTTGATATTCAAAGCCGAATCCCATGGCCACGAGCAGACCGTACAGCACGGCCCATTCAACCAACCGCAGCCAGAACGGCTTGTCTCGGGCGTTTCGAGGCGGGAAGACGAACAACCAGCGTTCGCTTAATAAAGGCAGATTGGCCGCGATGGCGGCCAATCCCAACCAAAGCCCGACGATCAGGTCTTGAGACACTCAATCTCTTCGAAATCAGCTTAGCAAGGCCGATGCGCACCACGCCATCAACCCGGCCGGATAGAGACCGAGCACGATCAACAACAAGCCATTGGCGCTGATCGCAATTTGAACGTCCCGGCTCATATCAATGACCTCGCTCTGCTCGGATTTGTCAAAATAAATGCACTTGACCACCCGCAGATAGTAGAACGCGCCGATCACCGAAAAAATCACCCCGACCAAGGCCAACCACACCAAGCCAATTTCCACCACCGACTGCAATACCACCCACTTGGCGTAAAAACCGGCCATGAACGGAATGCCGGCCATCGACATCATGATGATCATCATCAGGAAGGCCAGCCACGGATTGCGGTCGTTCAAGCCGCTGAAATCCGAAATATTCTCCGCCTCGAAGCCCGCGCGGCTCAACAAGATCACCACGCCGAAAGCGCCGGTCGCCATCAACACATAAATGATGGCGTAGAACATCGCCGCGGCATACCCTTCCGGCGTGCCGGACAAAATGCCGAGCAACAGAAAGCCGACGTGGGAAATGGTCGAATACGCCAGCATCCGCTTGATGTTGGTCTGGGCGATGGCGATCAGATTGCCCACCGCCATCGACAGCACCGACAAAATAACCAGCATCTGCTGCCAGTCGCCCTGCAAGGCGCCGAGCCCGTCCACCAGCACCCGCATCACCAGCGCGAACGCCGCGAGCTTGGGCGCGGAACCGATATACAACGTCACCGAGGTCGGCGCGCCTTGATAGACATCCGGCAACCACATGTGAAACGGCACCGCGCCCAACTTGAACGCCAAGCCCACAACCAGAAAGACCAGCCCGAACACCAACACCAGATTGTTCGATCCCTGCTTGGCGACCGCATCCGAAATCACCTGTAAATCCACGCTTCCAGTCGCGCCGTAGATCATCGAAATGCCGTACAGCAACATGCCGGACGCCAGCGAGCCGAGCACGAAGAACTTCATCGCCGCCTCGGAGGCCACCGGCGAATCCCGGTCGAACGCCACCAGGGCGTATAAGGACAGCGACAGCAATTCCAACCCCAGATACACGCTGAGCAGGCTGTGAGCCGAAACCATGATCATCATGCCCAACACGCCGAACAAGCCTAAAACGTAGTATTCGCCTTTAAAGAGGTCGCGCTGGCGCAGATAATCGCGCGAATACAAAAACACTGCGGCGGCCGCCAAGCAGATGAAAAACTTGAGCAAATCGCCCATCGCGTCCTTGATGTAGTGGCCGAACATGGTGACCGCTGGCGCGTTGGCGTAGGTCAGGGCGATCAGCGCGGCCGCGCCCAGCACCGTCAATTGCGACAAGCCGTAGCTGATGTGGCGTTTCTCCTCGTCCAAGAACACATCGATGACCAAGATCGCGCACGCCATGGTCAATACGAACAGCTCCGGCAGCAGCGGCAGGAAGTCAGGGGCGACGAAGTTCATGAAGATTCCCTATGGTCTGGTGCGGCGCGCAGCTAAAGCAGCTTGGTCGCGGTGATGTGCTGCAACAGGTTGTTCACGGTGGAATGCATCACCGAGGTCAGCGGGTCGGGCCAGAGGCCGAGCAGCAACACCGCCGCCACCAGCAAGCTCAACATGATGGTTTCGCGGCTGTTGATGTCCTGCAGTTCGGCGACGTGATGGTTGCCGATCTCGCCGAAGATCACCCGCTTGATCAGCCACAAGGTATACGCCGCCCCCAGAATCAAGGTGAAGGAGGCCAGAAACGCGATCCAAAAGCTGGCCTTGAAGCTGCTCAAAATCACCATGAACTCGCCGACGAAGCCCGAAGTGCCGGGCAAGCCGGCGTTGGCCATGCCGAACAGCACCATGAACGCGGCGAACACCGGCATGGTGTTGGCCACCCCGCCGTAATCCTTGATCTGGCGGGAATGCATTCGGTCGTAGAGCACGCCCACGCACAAAAACAGCGCGCCCGAAATAAAGCCGTGCGAAATCATCTGCACCATGCCGCCCTCGATGGCCATCGCCGCTCCGCTCAGGCTGCCGGTATGGCGGTGCAGCCCGAACACGATGAAAAAGCCCAGGGTGACAAAACCCATGTGGGCGATCGAGGAATAGGCGATCAGCTTCTTCATATCCTGCTGGATCAGCGCCACCAGTCCGATGTAGATCACCGCGACCAGCGACAGGGTGATGATCAGCCAATCCAGCATGGCCGAGGCGTCCGGGGTGATGGGGAGCGCAAACCGCAAGAAACCGTAACCGCCGATCTTCAAGGTAATCGCCGCCAAAATCACCGAACCGCCGGTGGGCGCTTCGACGTGGGCGTCCGGCAACCAGGTGTGCACCGGCCACATCGGCACCTTGACCGAAAAGCCGAGCAAGAAGGCGAAGAAAATCAACACCTGCTCGGTCATGGTGAGCGGCAGCTTGTGAAAATCCAGAATCTCGAAGCTGTTGGCCTGGTTGTACATGTAGATCAGGGCGATCAGCATGAACACCGAGCCGAAGAAGGTGTACAGAAAGAACTTGACGGTGGCGTACACCCGGCGCGGCCCGCCCCAGATGCCGATGATCAAGAACATCGGGATCAGCATCGCCTCGAAGAACACGTAGAACAGCAGCGCGTCCAAGGCGGCAAACACGCCGATCATCAAACCTTCCATGATCAGAAACGCCGCCATGTACTGGGCGATGCGATATTGGATCACTTCCCAACCGGCGATCACCACCAGCACGGTCATGAAGGCGGTCAGCAAGATCAACGGCATCGAGAAACCGTCCACGCCCAGGTGGTAGTTGGCGTTGAACGCCGGAATCCACGACATGAATTCCTGGAACTGCATCGCCGCCGTCGCGCCGTCAAACACGGTGTACAGCGGGATGCTCAGCAAAAACGTCACGATGGAAACGGTCAACGCCAGCATCTTGGCGCGCGCGGCATTGTCGTCGCCGATAAACAGCACCGCAATGCCGCCAAGAATGGGAAACCAGATGACAAGACTCAGCAAGGGCAGTTCCGACAGCATGGTTTTTCTTCTTCCAGGTTAGCGGGCGACGAACCACGTCAGGAGGATCAGCAAGCCGACAATCATCGCGAACGCATAAGTGTACAAATAACCCGTTTGCAGGTGTCGCGCCACCGCCGCGAACCAACCGACCAAGCGCGCCGTGCCGTTCACCAAAACGCCGTCGATCAAGCCGGCGTCGCCGTACTTCCACAGCAGAGTGCCGGTTTCGCGGCTGCCTTTGGCGAAAAACCGTTGGTAGAAGCTGTCGAAATAATATTTGTTGTCCAGAATTGCGTATACCGGCGCGATCCGCTGGCGGATGCGCTCGGGCAATTCCGGCCTCAGCATATACAGATAGAAAGCCGCTCCGAAACCGGCAAGCACCAGGAAAAACGGCAGCGCCGTCAATCCGTGCAGCGCGAAATTCATCGGGCCGTGAAACTCTTCCTTGATATGCTCCAGCACGTTATGTTCGGGCGCGACGAAAATGCTGTTGCCGAAGCCATTGCCGAACAGCAGTGCTTCGATGGTCATCGCGCCGATGATCACCGAAGGAATCGCCAATAACACTAGCGGCCCCCACACCACCGCCGGCGTTTCGTGCAGATGTTCCTTGGTGTGGTGATCCATCCGTTCCTTGCCGTGGAACACGACGAAATACAGTCGGAAGGAATAAAACGAGGTCACGAACACGCCCAGCACCACCGCGAAATAGGCGAACCCAGAACCGGCGATATGCGAGTAATGCACCGCTTCTAGAATGCTGTCTTTGGAGAAGAACCCGGAAAAGCCCGGCGTGCCGACCAAGGCCAGCGTGCCGATCAGGAACGTAAACCAGGTGATGGGCATGTATTTCCAGAGGCCGCCCATCTTGCGGATATCCTGTTCGTGATGCATGGCGATGATCACCGAGCCCGCGCCCAAAAACAGCAGCGCTTTGAAAAAGGCGTGGGTCATCAGATGGAAAATCGCGACCGGATACGCGGACACGCCCAGCGCCACGGTCATGTAACCGAGCTGCGAGAGCGTGGAGTAAGCCACCACCCGCTTGATGTCGTTCTGGACGATGCCGAGGAAGCCCATGAACAGCGCGGTGATCGAGCCGATCACCAAGACGAAGCTCAAGGCCGTTTCCGACAGCTCAAACAGCGGCGACATGCGGGCCACCATGAAGATGCCGGCGGTCACCATGGTCGCGGCGTGGATCAAGGCGGAAATCGGCGTCGGGCCTTCCATCGAATCCGGCAGCCACACATGCAGCGGCACCTGCGCCGATTTACCCATCGCGCCGATGAACAGCAGAATGCAAATCAGGGTCATCAACGACCAATCCAAGCCGGGAATCACTTCCACGGTCACCCCGGTCATCAGCGGGGCAGCCGCGAACACATCGGCGTAATCCAGACTGTTGAAGGCCATCAGCACGGCGGCGATGCCGAGCAGGAAGCCGAAATCGCCGACCCGGTTGACCAGGAAGGCCTTCATGTTGGCGAAGATCGCGCTCTCGCGCTTGTACCAAAAGCCGATCAACAAATACGACACCAAGCCCACGCCTTCCCAACCGAAGAACAGTTGCAGGAAGTTGTTGGCCATCACCAGCATCAGCATGGAGAAGGTAAACAGCGCGATGTAACTGAAGAAGCGCTGGTAGCCGTCGTCGTCGTGCATGTAGCCGATGGTGTAGATATGCACCATCAAGGACACGAAGGTAACGGTCGAAATCATCACCGCCGTCAGGTTATCGACCAGAAAGCCGACTTCCAGGCGGATGCCCTCGATCATCATCCAGGTGTAAACCGTGCCGTTGTACGGCTCCGCGCCGTTGAAAACGTGATGGCGCAACACCACCAGCGACAGCAGAAAGGCCACCGCCACGCCGATGATGGTGACCCAATGAGCGCCGGCGCGCCCGATCTTGCGGCCGAACAGACCGGCGACCAGCGCGCCGAACAGCGGCGCCAGCACAATCCCGAGATAGACGTTTTGCATGCCGGCTAACCCTTTAAGGTATCGAGGTCGGCTACGTTGATGGTGCGCCGGTTGCGGAACAGCACCACCAGAATGGCCAAGCCGATGGCCGATTCGGCCGCCGCCACGGTCAGGATGAAGAAGACGAAGATCTGGCCGATGGTGTCATCGAGAAACCGCGAAAAGGCGATGAAGTTAAAATTGACCGCCAGCAACATGAGCTCGATCGACATCAGCAGGATAATGACGTTCTTCCGATTCAGAAAAATGCCGGCCACGCTGAGACAAAAGAGGATCGCTCCCAGCACGAGATAATCAGTCAGCGCGATCATCTATCCCCCGCCTTGACGTATTGAAATGATTGGAGTTCGTTATGCCGGCCGGGACGGCGCTGCCGTCGGGTCCGGTTCCAGGCGCCGGTTGTTGCTTTACTTTTTCTCCGCCGCCATGCGCACCAGCCGCACCCGGTCGTCGCGCGACACCCGAACCTGCTGGCTCGGATTCTGGCTCTTGGTGCCTTCGCGGCGGCGCAGGGTCAAGCTGATGGCGGCGATGATCGCCACCAGCAGAATCACCGAGGCGATTTCAAACGGATAAACATAAAAGGTATACAGGACGCTGCCCAGCTCCTTGGTGTTGCTGTACTCCGCGGCGCGCGAGCTCAGTTGGTATTGATCGGAGCTGAAGTAGTTGGAACCGACCACCAGCGCCATCTCGATGACGATGACGGCGGCGATGGTCGCCCCGACCGGCAGATACTGAATGAACCCCTCGCGCGCCGGCGCGGCGTTAAGATCGAGCATCATCACCACGAACAAAAACAGCACCATCACCGCGCCGACGTAAACCAGTACCAGGGTAATGGCCAGAAACTCCGCTTCGATCAACAGCCAGAGCGCCGCGCTGGTGAAAAACGCCAGGACCAGAAATAACGCGGCGTGCACCGCGTTGCGCACCGTAATCACCCGCACCGCCGCAACCACCAGAATCACGGCGAACAGATAAAACAAAAACTTTTCAAATCCCATGAGCAGACCTGTTTGGGTTCGGTCGACAAGCTAGCGATAGGCGGCGTCGGCGGCCCGGTCGGCGGCGATTTGCGCCTCGCACCGGTCGCCGTGCGCGAGCAATTTTTGCTTGGTCATGATGTGCTCGCCGCGCTTTTCAAAATGGTAATCGAAGGTCCGGGTCTCGACGATGGCGTCCACCGGACAGGCTTCCTCGCAAAATCCGCAATAGATGCACTTGAACAGGTCGATGTCGTAGCGCGTGGTGCGGCGGGTGCCATCATCCCGCCGCTCGGATTCGATGGTGATCGCCAGGGCCGGACAGACCGCCTCGCACAGCTTGCAGGCGATGCAGCGCTCCTCGCCGTTCGGATAGCGGCGCTGGGCGTGCAGGCCGCGAAAGCGCGGCGACAGCGGCGTGCGTTCCTCGGGAAACTGCACCGTGATTTTCTTGGCGAACATGTAGCGCCCGGTCACCCCCAGGCCGAGCAACAATTCCCAAAGCAAAAAGCTTTTGAAGTAGTGCCGAAGCGCGTTCATGGTTTTAATCATCGCTTTCTCGCCTCAGTCGAACCACGGACCGACTCGGCCCAACACGCCCAATCCGATCACCACGATCCAGACCAGGGTCACCGGAATGAAAATCTTCCAACCCAGCCGCATGATCTGGTCGTAACGATAACGCGGGAAGGTGGCGCGGAACCACAGGAAAAACAGCAGAAGCAGCGAAATTTTGAGCACCAGCCACAGCGCGCCCGGCACGAACGCGAACAAAGGCCCCAATCCCGGAATCCCCTCGAACGGCGACAGCCAGCCGCCCAGGAACATGGTGGAAGCCAGCGCCGACACCAGAATCATGTTGGCGTATTCGGCCAGGAAGAACACCGCGAAGGCCATGCCGGAATAATCGACATGGAAGCCGGCGACGATTTCCGATTCGCCCTCGGCCACGTCGAACGGCGCGCGGTTGGTTTCCGCCACCCCGGAAATGAAATAGACCAAAAACAGCGGCAGCAGCGGCAACCAGAACCAATGCAGGATGCTCCCCTGCTGCGCCAGCACCACCTGATTGAGATTCAGACTCCCCGCCGCCATCAGCACGCCCACCAACGCGAAGCCCATGGCGATCTCATAGGACACGATCTGAGCCGCCGAGCGCATCGCGCCGAGGAAGGCATATTTTGAATTCGAAGCCCAGCCGGCGATGATCACGCCGTAGACGCCCATCGAAGTCAGCGCCAGCAGATACAGGATGCCGGCGTCCAGGTGCGAGATCATCATGCCATCGCCGAAGGGAATCACCGCCCAGGCCGCCAGCGCCGGACCGAAGGCGACCACCGGCGCGAGCAGAAACAAAAACTTGTCCGATCGGCTGGGGATGATGATTTCCTTGAACATCAACTTCATGGCATCGGCAATCGGCTGTAGCCAGCCTTTTGGCCCGACTCGATTCGGGCCGATCCGCACCTGCATGTAGCCGATGATCTTGCGCTCGGCGAGGGTCAGATAGGCCACGGCGCCCAGCAACGGCATCAGCACGGCGAATATTTTCAGAAGGATGATGATTAACGTCCAGAGCACTTCCACGATCCAGAACCCTTTATCGTTATTGGATGGTGACCGGTCCCACCGAGGGACCGAGCGCCACGCTGGCCGATCCCGCCGGAATCCACACGCAGCCCTTGGGCACGCCCGCGTCCAGCACCAGCGGCAAATCGACCGCCGCGCCATTCTGGCGCACCTGAATCTGCTCCCGGCCGGCCACCCCCAACTCCTGGGCCATATCCGGATGCAGCCGGGCCGCGACGGCTTGGCCCAACGGGCTCGCCTGCAGTGAAGGGGCGCGCCGCACCAGCGCATCCGCGCCGTAGATCGGCACCTCGGCCACCCGCACCAAGCCCTCGATCCGCAGCGGTTGCAGCGACTGGCCCGCGTCCGAGCGGTTGTCCGGTTTCAGGCCGTCGCACGCGCCTCGCGCCTCGGCCAGCACCTCATCGGAACTCAGATACTCAAAACCGTCCAAGCCGCAGAGATTGCCCAACACCCGCAACACTTTCCAGGCGGGACGGGCCTCGCCGAGCGGCTTGCTCGCGCCCTGGAAACTCTGCCAGCGCCCCTCGGCGTTGACGTAGGTGCCGGAAGTCTCGGCGAAGGTGGCCACCGGCAGAATCGTCTTGGCGTAACCCCTGGTGGTGGCGCTGGCGTAGGGGCTGAGCACGATCACGCTTTCCGCGCCCTGCATCGCCTTCAGCGCCGCCGCGCCGTTCCAACAATCCAATTCCGGTTCGACGCCGATCACCACATAAACCTTGCGCGGCGATTCCAACATCGCCCGCGCATCCGCGCCCGCCACGCCCGCCGGCTTGCCGCCCGGTCCACGGTGGGGCAGCGCGCCGGTCAGCCACGCGCCCGCCGAGTTGGCGGCTTCCGGCAGATAGCCCAGCCGAGCGCCGCTGGCTTCGGCGATAAAGCCCGCCAGCGCCCGCAGTTGCGCGAACGCCGGATGGGCGACCGCCAGATTGCCGAGCAACACCGCAGCCGGCGCGTTGTCGATCAAATGGTTGGCGATGGCGCGGGCCGCGCCCTTGGGTTCGCCGGATTTGAGCGCCGCCAAATTCTCCGGCACGGCCTGGTTCTTGAGCTCCGCCACGGCCTGCGCCACACCGGCTAGCCCAGCCACCATGCCGGCGGGATCGGCCACGATCTTGGCGGTCACCGGGAAGCGGAAGTCGAAATCGCGCGGGTTGACGCACAACATCCGCGCGCCCGCCAGCGCCGCCTTGCGCAGCCGGTGGCTGGCCAGCGGCTGCTCCATCCGCACGTTGCTGCCGATCAGCAACGCCGATTTCACTTTTTCCAGATCGGCTACTTCCTGGCCCAGCCAGGGGAACGCCGGGGCCGCGTCCTGGTCGCTGAAATCGGCCTGCCGCAACCGATGGTCGATGTTGGCCACGCCCAAGCCCCGCGCCAGCTTTTGCGCCAGATACAGTTCCTCGACAGTCGCGGTCGGCGAAACCAGAAACCCAATCGCGTCGGTCCCGTGGCGGGCAATGCTGTCTTTCAACCGCTCGGCCGTTACCTCCAAGGCGGACTCCCACTCGACCTCCTGACCCTCGAGCAACGGTTTGGCCAAGCGGTCGTCGCTGTAAATGCCTTCGTAGCTGAAGCGGTCGCGGTCTGAAAGCCAGGTTTCGTTGACCGACTCGTTCTCGCGCGGCACCACCCGCATCACCTGCCCGCGCAGGGTGTGAATGAAGACGTTGGAGCCGATTGAATCGTGCGGGGCGATGGCGGCGTGCTGGAGATATTCCCAAGACCGTCCCTTGAAGCGCGAGGGCTTGGCGGTCAGCGCGCCGACCGGACAGAGGTCGATGACGTTGCCCGACAGCTCCGAAACCACGGCCTTGGAGATGTAGGTGCCGATCTCCACATGTTCGCCGCGCCCGGTCGCGCCGAGCTCGCGCAGGCCGGCGATTTCCTCGCCGAAACGCACGCAGCGGGTGCAGTGGATGCAGCGGGTCATGTCGGTGGCGATCAGCGGCCCGATGTCCTTGTCGCGCACCACCCGCTTGCGCTCGTCGAAACGGGAGGCGTCGCTGCCGTAACCCAGCGCCAGATCCTGCAGCTCGCACTCCCCGCCCTGATCGCAGATCGGGCAATCCAGCGGGTGGTTGATCAGCAGAAACTCCATGGTGCCTTTCTGGGCAGCTAGCGCCTTGGCCGATTCGGTGTGAACCTTCATGCCCTCCATCACCGGCGTCGCGCAGGCGGGCAGCGGCTTGGGGGCTTTTTCGACCTCGACCAGACACATCCGGCAGTTGGCGGCGATGGACAGTTTCTTGTGATAGCAAAACCGGGGGATCGCGATGCCCGCCGCGTCGGTGACTTCGATGAGCATCGCGCCCTTGCGGGCCTTCAGCGGGATGCCGTTGACTTCGATATTGACTGATTCCTCGCTCATCTTTTACCCACTGCACCCGTGTTGGTGGTTTCGCGGCATCACGCGGCCAGCGCCGATGCGCCTTGGACCATGCTGCGTTTGTGCTCGATGTAATAGGCGAATTCGTGGCGGTAATGCTTGACGAAGCTGCGCACCGGCATCGCGGCGGCGTCGCCCAGCGCGCAGATGGTCCGGCCTTCGATGCGGGCGGCCACGCTGTCGAGCAGGTCCATATCTTCCGGACGGCCCTTGCCCTCGACGATGCGGGTCACCATCCGATACAACCAGCCGGTGCCCTCGCGGCACGGCGTGCATTGACCGCACGATTCCGAGTAGTAAAACCGGGAAACGCGCTGCAACACCTTGACCATGTCGGTGGTTTCGTCCATCACGATCACCGCTCCGGAGCCCAGCATCGAACCGGCGATCTTGACGACCGAGTCGTAGTCCATGTTGGCTTTGAGCATGATCTCGCCCGGCACCACCGGCACCGAGGAGCCGCCGGGAATCACCGCCTTAAGCTGGCGGCCTTTCCAGACGCCGCCGGCCAGCGCCAGCAGCTCGGCGAAGGGAATGCCCATCGACACTTCGAAGTTGCCCGGCTTTTCGACGTGGCCGGACACCGAGAAAATCTTGGTCCCGCCGGCGTTGGCCACGCCGAGGCCCGAAAACCACTCGCCGCCCTTGCGGATGATCGAGGGCACCGAGGAAAAGGTTTCGGTGTTGTTGATGGTGGTCGGCCGGCCGTAAAGGCCGTAGTTGGCGGGAAACGGCGGCTTGAAGCGCGGCTGGCCCTTCTTGCCCTCCAGCGACTCCAGCAGGGCGGTTTCCTCGCCGCAGATGTAAGCGCCCGCGCCGAGGGTCGGATACAGATCGAAATCGATGCCCGATCCCTGAATGTTCTTGCCGAGCAAACCGGCGGCGTAGGCATCCTTGACCGCCGCTTCAAAGCGCTGGTAGGGCTCGTCCATGAACTCGCCGCGCATGTAGTTGTAGCCGACCGTGGAGCCGGTCGCGAAACCGGCGATGGCCATGCCCTCGACCAGGGCGTGCGGGTTGAAGCGCAAGATGTCGCGGTCCTTGCAGGTGCCCGGCTCCGATTCGTCGGAGTTGCACACCATGTATTTCTGCACCGCGGCGTTGCGCGGCATGAAGGTCCATTTCAGCCCGGCCGGAAACCCCGCCCCGCCCCGGCCGCGCAAGCCGGATTTCTTGACTTCCTCGATCACTTGATCGGAGGTCATCTGCCCGCTCAGGATTTTGCTCCAGGCCTCATAACCGCCCACGCTCCGGTAGGTCTCCATCGACCAGGGCCGCTCCAAGCCCAGCGTCTGGTAGCATACTTCGTTGGCCATCGCGGGTTACTCCAGGCTATCCAGCACCTGATCCACTTTTTCCGGGGTCAAATGCTCGTAGTAGACGTGATCGACCTGCATCATCGGCGCTCCGCAGCAGGCGGCCAGACATTCTTCTTCCCGTTTCAGATAGAACTTGCCGTCCGGGGTGCTTTCCCCCAGTTTGATGCCGAGCTTTTTCTCGATGTAGCTCAACACGGTATCGCCGCCGCGCAACAGGCAGGAGATGTTGGTGCACACCGCGATATTATGGCGGCCGACCGGTTTTAGCTCGAACATCGAGTAAAAGCTGGCGACCTCGTAAACGGCGATGGGCGGCATATCCAGATAATCGGCCACCGCGTCCATCAGTTCCGTGGTGAGCCAGCCGCCGTTTTCGTGCTGCGCCTCGCGCAGGGCGGCCAGCACGGCCGATTGCTTCTGATCGGCGGGATAGCGGCTCAGCCAGTGATCGATCTCCGCGCGGGCGTGGGCGGACAGCAGATCGCTCTTGCGTTCACTCATTAGCGGTCAACCTCTCCGAAGACGATGTCCTGAGTGCCGATAACGGCCACCACGTCGGCCAGCATGTGGCCTCGGGTCATTTCGTCCATGGACGACAGATGGGCGAAGCCCGCCGCCCGGACCTTGACCCGATAGGGTTTGTTGGCGCCATCGGAAATCAGATAGATGCCGTACTCGCCCTTGGGGTGTTCGGTGGCGACGTACACTTCGCCCTCGGGCACGCAGTAGCCTTCCGTGAACAGCTTGAAATGGTGAATCAGCGCTTCCATGTCTTCCTTCATTTGGGCGCGCTTGGGCGGCGCGATCTTGTGATCGTCGACGATCACCGGCCCCGGATTGGCTTTCAACCAGTTGACGCACTGGCGGATGATGCGGTTGGACTGGCGCATTTCCTCGACCCGGACCAGATAGCGGTCGTAGCAGTCGCCGTTGACGCCGATCGGGATGTCGAAATCCAGTTGATCGTAAACCTCGTAGGGTTGCTTTTTGCGCAAATCCCAAGCGAAGCCGGACCCGCGCAGCATCGGCCCGGAAAAACCCAATTGCAAGGCGCGCTCGGGCGACACCACCCCGATGCCGACGGTGCGCTGCTTCCAGATCCGGTTGTCGGTCAGCAGGGTTTCATATTCGTCGACATAGCCCGGAAACCGCTCGGTGAACGCTTCGATAAAATCCAGCAGCGAGCCCTGCCGGGTGGCGTTGCGCTCGTCGATCTCGTGTTTGCTGTGGCGCGGCGACTGGTCGTACTCGTACTTCGGCATGCTGTTCGGCAAGTCGCGATAGACCCCGCCGGGCCGAAAATAGGCGGCATGGAACCGCGTGCCGGAGACGGCCTCATAACAATCCAGCAAATCCTCGCGCTCGCGGAAAGCGTAGATGAACATGGTCATCGCGCCGATATCCAAGCCGTGCGCGCCGATCCACAGCAGATGGTTCAGCAGGCGGGTGATTTCCGCGAACATCACCCGGATGTATTGGGCGCGAACCGGCGGCTGGATGCCGAGCAGCTTCTCGATGGCCAGCACGTAGGACAGTTCGTTGCTCAGCGCCGACATGTAATCGAGCCGGTCCATGTAACCGATGCTCTGATTGAACGGCTTGCTCTCGGCCAACTTCTCGGTGGCCCGATGCAGCAGGCCGATGTGCGGGTCGGCGCGCTGGACCACTTCGCCGTCCAGCTCCAGCACCAGCCGCAACACGCCGTGCGCGGCCGGATGCTGCGGTCCGAAGTTCAGGGTGTAATTGCGAATCTCGGGCATCGACAGCCTTCCTTCATTGCGATTCGAGGTAGCGGTTGTCCTTGCGGATGACGCGCGGGACCAGCACGCGCGGCTCGATGCTCACCGGCTCGTACACTACCCGGCCGCGCTCGGGATCGTAGCGCATCTCGACTTGGCCGATCAGCGGGAAATCCTTGCGGAACGGATGGCCGATAAAACCGTAGTCGGTCAGAATCCGCCGCAGGTCCGGATGGCCCTCGAACGCGATGCCGAACAGGTCGAAGGCCTCGCGCTCGAACCAGTTGGCCGAGGACCACAAGCCCACCACCGACGGCACCACCGGCAAGTCGTCGTCGGGGGCGAACACCCGCACCCGCGCCCGGCGGTTGCGGGCGACCGACAACAGGTGGTAGACGGCGGCGAAGCGGCCCTTGCCGGCGAAGGTCCTGCCGGCGACATGCTGGATCGCCGCCGGACCGCGGCCGATGGCGCGGGGCTCCACGCCGCGGCTGAAGCCGCTGCTGGACGACTCATCGGTCGTCCACTCGACATCGCCGTAAGCCGCGTAATCCACCCCGCACACATCCATGAGCTGCTCGAAGGCGAACTCGGGTTCGTCGCGCAGGGCCGTGAAAATTTCGATGGCCCGCTCGGGCGGGATTTCGAGGGTGATCTCGCGGCGGTCCAGCTTGCACTCGCGCAGCGCATCGCCGAATCGCGTTTTAAGTTGGTCCAGCAGAGTCTGAAGCGCGTCAGCCATGGAGCATTCTCTCAACGGGCGATGGTGTTGGTTCGCCGGATTTTGTTTTGAAGCTGGAGAATTCCGTAAATCAAGGCTTCCGCCGTCGGCGGACAACCGGGCACGTAGATATCCACCGGCACGATCCGGTCGCAGCCGCGCACCACCGCATAGGAATAATGGTAATAACCGCCACCGTTGGCGCAGGAGCCCATGGAAATCACCCAGCGCGGCTCCGGCATCTGATCGTAAACTTTCCGCAAGGCCGGCCCCATCTTATTGCACAAGGTGCCGGCGACGATCATCACATCGGACTGGCGGGGGCTCGGGCGAAACACCATGCCGAAACGGTCCAGATCGTAGCGGGCCGCGCCGGCGTGCATCATCTCCACCGCGCAGCAGGCCAGCCCGAAGGTCATCGGCCACATCGAGCCGGTGCGCGCCCAGTTGATCAACGCATCGGCCGTGGTGGTGACCAGGCCCTTTTCAAGAATGCCTTCTATTCCCATTCCAAGGCTCCTTTCTTCCACTCGTAGATGAAACCGACCACCAGGATGCCCAGAAAGACCGTCATCGCCGCAAAACCGAACAGGCCGATTTTATCGAGCACGATCGCCCAAGGGACCAGAAAGGCGATTTCCAAATCGAAGAGGATGAACAGAATGGCCACCAGATAGTAGCGGACATCGAATTTCATTCGCGCGTCCTCGAACGACTCGAAACCGCATTCATAAGGCGACAGTTTCTCGGGATCGGGATGGCGGGTGCCGAGAAAATACCCCGCGGCGACCATGAATACGCCCATCGCGAAGGACAGCGCGATAAAAATCAATACAGGCAGGTAATTGGAAAGCATCGGAATCACACCTTCGGCATGGGCGAACCGGCAGAGGGGGCGCTAGAGAGCTAGGCGCCCGACGGCGGGCACGGCGCGTTCGATCCACCTAGCAAGGAGCTGCAACAACTTGGGCAGGGAAACATCTGGAACCGGCGAGGCGAGCTATCGTTGTTAGAGTTATCACGCCGCATAAACATGAAACCTCATCGTGGTATCCGCAATCGCAGCCCCCGGCCGCCGCTCGGCGGCGTCGGAGCATGCATGGCGTCTTGTCGGTATCCCAAGACGCTCTGTTTTAGTTGGTGCCGATGGCCGGACTCGAACCGGCACGGCTTGCGCCACTAACCCCTCAAGCTAGCGTGTCTACCAGTTCCACCACATCGGCAAAATCCGTTCGATCCGATGTTCCGCTACGGTTTTTGCGGCAACTGCGGGACATCGGTAGGGCCGCCAAGGCTCTTGGGAGCCTCGACGGGTTTTTGAATCTGCACCCGTTCGATCACGCTTTGCGGCGCGGAGCGTTGGGTCGCGAAGTACGCCAGCGTCAGGCTCGTCAGAAAAAACGCCGTGGCTAGAATAGCCGTGGTCCGGCTTAAAAAGGAGGCGGAACCGCGCGATCCGAACATAGTGGCGGAAGCGCCGCTGCCGAACGCGGCGCCCGCGTCGGCGCCCTTGCCCTGCTGCATTAGCACCAGCCCGATCAGGGCCACGGCGACGACGACATGCGCCACGAGAATCAGAGTGTAAACCATGGCGACAGTTTAACAGCCCGCCTTGGCAATCGCCAGAAACTCCTTGGCCTCAAGCGACGCGCCGCCGATCAAGCCGCCGTCGATGTCGGCCATGGCCAACAATTCGCCGGCATTGGCCGCCTTCATGCTGCCGCCGTAGAGAATCCGGGTCTGACCGGCCACCTTGGCGTCCAGCGCGGCCAGCTTGGCGCGGATGAAGGCGTGCACGTCCTGGGCCTGGGCGGAGGTCGCGGTCTTGCCGGTGCCAATGGCCCAGACCGGCTCGTAGGCGATGACCGCCTCGCCGAACGCGCCGATGCCTTCTAAATCGAGCACCGCCTTGAGCTGGCGCTCGACCACGGACTCGGTAATGCCCTTCTCGCGCTCCTCCAGGGTTTCGCCGACGCACAGAATCGGCTTGATCCCCACCTTGCGGGCGGCGGCGAACTTGTTGGCGACCGCCTGATCGGATTCGCCGTACAAGGTGCGCCGCTCCGAATGGCCGACGATCGCGTAAGCGCAACCGAAATCCTTCAACATCGGACCGGCCACCTCGCCGGTATAGGCGCCCGAGGCGTGTTCCGACAGCGTTTGCGCGCCCCAGGCGACGGCGGAGCCATGCAACTGCTGCTGGACTTGCGCCAAATAGACAAAAGGCGAGAACACCGCCAGCTCGACGGCCGAAACTCCGGCGGCGCCATCGCGGATACCCTGTAACAACCCGCGGATACTCTCCGCCGAACCATTCATCTTCCAGTTTCCGGCCACCAATTTACGGCGCATGTTTTTATCTCCGGCTTAGAAATCTGCGAAAGCTTACGGATTCCACCTGGGGAAATCAATCACGCCGACAGGGTCTCGCGCACCACGCCGGCCAATTCGCGGGCTTGGCGTTCGACCGCGCCGGCGTCGGGACCTTCCACCATGACTCGCACCACCGGCTCGGTTCCCGACGACCGCAACAGCACCCGACCGTGCTCGCCCAACTGGCTCTCCATCGCCTTGATCGCGTCTTGGATCGGCGGGCGCTGCAAATCGACCTCGCCGGTCACCGAGACGTTGATCAAGACTTGCGGATATTTGGTCATTCCGGCCTTGAGATCGTGCAAGCTTTTGCCGGATTGCAGCATCGCCGTCACCACCTGCAACGCGGAGATGATGCCGTCGCCGGTCGAGGTCCGATCCAGGCAGATGATGTGGCCGGAGTTTTCGCCGCCCAGGATCAATTTCTCGGCCAGCAGCCGCTCCATCACGTAGCGGTCGCCGACCTTGGCGCGATGCAGGTCAAGACCCAAGGCCCGCAGCGCGATCTCCAGACCCAAATTGGTCATCAGCGTGCCGACCACGGCGTTAAAGCGGCTGCCGGTGCGCAAGCGGTCGCGGGCGATGATGAACATCAGTTCGTCGCCGTCGAGGATGTCGCCCCGATGGTCCACCATGATGACCCGGTCGCCGTCGCCGTCGAAGGCGATGCCGAGATCCGCGCCCTGCTGCAACACCGTCTCGCGCAGGTTCTCCGGCTTGGTGGAGCCGCAATCCTGATTGATGTTCAAGCCATCGGGCGAGACGCTGATCGGAATGACGCTCGCCCCCATTTCGCCGAACACGCTGGGGGCGATGTGATAGGTCGCGCCATGCGCGCAGTCCAGCACGATTTTCAGGCTGGAGAAACTGGTCCAGGACGGGACGGTGCTCTTGCAAAATTCGATGTAGCGGCCGGCGGCATCGACGATGCGCTCCGCTTTGCCCAAGGCGTCCGGACCGACCGTTTCAAACGGCCGTTCCAACAAGTCCTCAATCCGCTCCTCGGTGTCGTCGGGCAGTTTTTGGCCGTCGCGAGAGAAGAATTTAATCCCGTTGTCGTAATAGGGATTGTGCGAGGCGCTGACCACGATACCGGCGCAGGCCCGCAAGGTGCGGGTCAAATAGGCGATGGCCGGCGTCGGCATCGGACCCAATAGCGCGATATTGACGCCGGCCGCCGACAGGCCGGCTTCCAGGGCCGATTCGAACATGTAGCCGGAAATTCGGGTGTCCTTGCCGATCACGATCCGATTGAAACCCTTGCTTTGAAGCGCCCGTCCGACCGCCCAACCCAATTTCAGCATGAATTCAGCCGTGATCGGCCGTTCGCCCACCCGTCCGCGTATTCCATCGGTGCCAAAATACCGCTTTCCCATACCGTCTTCTCCAATAACCAACCGATGCCCATTATACAGAGGGCCGGAACTCTCGAAAGCGCGCGGGCTCGGCAATGCCGCCTCAAGCGGCGGCGGCCGCCGCCGCGCAAACGCGCAAGGCTTGAACGGTTTCCCGCACGTCGTGCGCCCGGATCACGCGCGCGCCCTGCCACGCCGCGATCACCGCCGCCGCCAGACTGCCGCTCAGCCGCTCGCCGGCCGGCGCATCCAGCAGCGCGCCGATCATGCTTTTGCGGGAGACGCCGATCAAAACGCCGGCGGCCAGATCCAGGAACCGATCCAGATGGCGCAGCAAAGAGAGGTTGTGGGCCAAGCTTTTGCCAAAGCCGAAGCCGGGATCGACCAAAATCCGCTCTCGCGGGATGCCGGCGGCCTCACACAGCCGAAGCCGTTCGGCCAGAAAATCGCGAACCTCGGTCACCACCTCGTCGTAGCGCGGCGCGTGCTGCATGTCGCCCGGCTCGCCCCGCATGTGCATCAAGCAAACCGGAACGCCGGCGGCGGCGGCGGCTTCGAGCGCGCCCGGCGCGCGCAGCGCCCGCACGTCGTTGATCAGGCCCGCGCCGGCGGCAACCGCCGCGCGCATCAGCTCCGGCTTGCTGGTGTCGACCGAGATCGGAACCGCTAACGCGCCCGACAGGCGTTCCACCAGCGGCAAGACCCGATCCAGTTCTTCCTGAATCGAAACCGCCGCCGCCCCCGGCCGGGTGGACTCGCCGCCGATGTCGATAATCGCCGCGCCTTCGGCCGCCATGGCCTCGGCGCGGCGGCGGGCGTCATCGAGCTTCAGATAGCGTCCGCCGTCGGAAAAAGAATCGGGGGTGACATTGAGCACCCCCATCACCACCGGCCCGCCGAGATCGAGCCGCTTGCCCGCGCAATCGAGCAGCATGCGTCAATGCAAAGGCGCGGGTCCGCCGATTTTGCCGTCGCCCGTCCGCTCCTTGTCCTTGCCCAGATCGACTCCGCTGGAAGGCGGTTCTCCATCGCCTCCGACCTCCGCCGGTTCGCGCGGCGCCCGCCCGGCCATGATATCGTCGATCTGCTCGGAGTCGATGGTCTCGAATTTGATCAGCGCATCGGCCATGGTGTGCAGCTTATCCAAGTTGGCGCGCAGCAACTCCTCGGAACGCCGGTAGTTGCGGTCGATGATCGACCGAATTTCCTCGTCGATGACATGAGCGGTTTCGTCCGAAACATTTTTATGCCGGGTCACGCTGCGGCCCAGGAACACTTCGCCGTCGTCCTCGCTGTAGGTCAGCGGCCCCAGCCGTTCGGAAAGCCCCCATTTGGTCACCATGTTGCGGGCGATGTCGGTGGCGCGTTCGATGTCGTTTTGAGCGCCGGTGGTCACGTGCTCCGGGCCGAAAATGATCGACTCGGCGATCCGGCCGCCGAACATGCTGGAAATCTGGCTTTCCAGCCGCTGCTTGCTGTAACTGTAGCGATCGCCCTCCGGCAGGAACATGGTCACGCCCAGCGCCCGCCCGCGCGGGATGATGCTGACTTTGTAGACCGGATCGTGCGCCGGCACCAACCGCCCGACGATGGCGTGGCCCGCCTCGTGATAGGCGGTGAGCTTTTTCTCGTCCTCGCTCATCACCATCGACTTGCGCTCGGCCCCCATCATGATCTTGTCCTTGGCCTTTTCGAAATCGTCCATGTCCACGTCGCGCTTGTTGGAGCGGGCGGCGAACAGGGCGGCCTCGTTGACCAGATTGGCCAGATCGGCCCCGGAGAAACCGGGGGTGCCGCGCGCGATCACCGAAGGCTTGACGTTATCGGCCAGCGGCACCTTGCGCATGTGGACCTTGAGGATTTGTTCACGGCCCCGCACGTCGGGCAGCGGCACCACCACTTGGCGGTCAAAGCGGCCGGGCCGCAGCAGCGCCGGGTCGAGCACGTCCGGGCGGTTGGTGGCGGCGATGACGATAATGCCCTCGTTGCCCTCGAAACCGTCCATCTCGACCAGCAGTTGGTTCAGGGTCTGCTCGCGCTCGTCGTGGCCGCCGCCCAACCCCGCGCCGCGATGCCGGCCCACAGCGTCGATTTCGTCGATGAAGATGATGCAGGGGGCGTGTTTCTTGGCCTGTTCGAACATGTCGCGGACGCGAGAAGCGCCGACGCCGACGAACATTTCGACGAAGTCGGAGCCGGAAATCGAGAAAAACGGCACCTTGGCCTCGCCGGCGATGGCCTTGGCCAGCAAGGTCTTGCCGGTGCCGGGCGAGCCGACCATCAGCACGCCGCGCGGGATCTTGCCGCCGAGCTTCTGGAACTTGCCGGGATCGCGCAGGAACTCCACCAGTTCGGCGACCTCCTCCTTGGCCTCGTCCACGCCGGCGACGTCGGCGAAGGTCACCTTGATCTGATCCTCGCTCATCATGCGCGCGCGCGACTTGCCGAAGGACATCGCCCCCCGACCCGCGCCGCCGCCTTGCATCTGGCGCAGGAAAAACACCCAAATGCCGATCAAAAGCAGCATCGGGAACCAGCTGATGAAGATTTGCATCAGCAGCCCCTGTTTCTCCGGGGGCTGACCTTCGATCTCCACGCCGTGATTGAGCAGATCGCCGATCATCGCGCTGTTGTCGGTTTCGGGGCTGTAGGTGGTAAAGCGCTCGCCGCCGCTGGTGCGGCCTTGAATGGCCCGCCCGTCGATCACCACCTGCGCGATGCGGCCCTCCTTGGCATCCTGCAGGAATTGCGAGTACGACATCTGGGCGGACGGCGCGACCTTCGGCCCGAAACTGTTGAACACGGACATCAGCACGACCGCGATGACCACCCACAGCAGGATGTTTTTCACCATATCGTTCAAGGCATCTACCTCAGTGCTGCGCGACGAAACTGAAAACCTTTGTCAAGCTTCCCAAGCGACCGCAAAGTCTTACAAAGGCGAATTTTTTAGACCGGCCGACCCGCGATAGTTCCTGGCTAACAGATACCGTTCCGCGCTGCGGGCGCGCGAGGCTTTGGGCTTGCGCGGCGCAACCGTGTCGAAGGCGGCGCGCAAACTTTTCAAAAAGGGATCGAAGCCCTCGCCCTGAAACACCTTGACCAAAAACCCGCCGCCGGGCCGCAGGCAGCGCTGGACGAAATCGAAGGCCAGCTCGGCGAGATACATACCGCGCGGCTGATCGACCGCCTTAATGCCACTGGTATTGGGGGCCATATCGGAAATTACAAGGTCCACTGGACGCACGGCCAAAGTTTCCAGCAACCGATCCAGCACCGCCGCCTCGCGGAAATCGCCCTGCAACGCCGTAACGCCGGGCAGCGGCTCCACCGGCAGCACGTCCAACGCGATGACGAGCCCCCGCTCGCCGACGATGCGCGCCGCCAACTGTGACCACCCGCCGGGCGCGGCGCCCAAATCGACCACGGTCATTCCAGGATGCAATATTCGATCCTTCTCTTGAATCTCCAACAATTTGTAAACGGCTCGGGATCGATAGCCTTCCTCGCGAGCCCGCAGGACGTATTCGTCGGTAAAATGCTCGCGCAGCCAGCGGCCGCTGCTCTTGCTACGGCTCATCGGAAATTTGCCGGCGCTGGCGCTCGATGGCGGCGAGCACCCGGCGCACGCGCAGGACGATCCAAAGCAAGCCGAGCACGCCATAGCTCAACAATAACAGCAATTGCAGCGGCAGACTGGCAGTCACCCGGCCCTGAACCAGCAGCAGGACGATGCCAACCGTCAGAATAACGCCCAGATCCAACTTCACCGCATTCAACGGACTCGGGGCTACCGTCATCCCCTTGCCGCCGGTTAAACTGCTTGCATCTTTCACCATCTCCGGGCTTCCCGTGTTCGCTCTGACCAACGCTCAAAAACGTCATCTCAAAAGTTTGGCCCACCATCGCAAGCCGGTGGTCATTGTCGGCGAGGCCGGCCTAACCCCGGCGGTCATGCATGAAATTTTGCTGGCGCTGGACCATCACGAACTGATCAAAATTCGGGTTAACGCCGAGGATCGCGACGCCCGCGAGGCGATGGTTGCGGAGGTTTGCGCGACGGCGGAAGCGGCGCTGGTCCAGCGAGTCGGCCACATCGCCACGCTGTTCCGGCGCAATGCGGAAACGCCCCGCGTCGACTTGCCTTAACGGATCGATAAGCTGCTGGGTCTGAATACCTGACTCGAGCGTCAAGCCGACAGCGCCCCCGACCGTGAGCTGATCGGCTGATAAAGCATGCAGTAAAAATGGTGCTGGTGGTGGGACTCGAACCCACAAGCCGGATTAGCGGCGCAGGATTTTAAGTCCTGTGTGTATACCATTCCACCACACCAGCACGCGCCATCAATCATCAAATGGAGTGGAGGCTAGGGTCGGAATCGAACCGGCGTACACGGCTTTGCAGGCCGCTGCATGACCACTCTGCCACCTAGCCCTGTCTGAAAAGGTTCCGGCGTTCCGACGTCGCCGAGGATATAAAAAAGCCTCGATAATTCGAGGCTTGGAATAATTGGAGCGGGAAACGAGACTCGAACTCGCGACCCCAACCTTGGCAAGGTTGTGCTCTACCAACTGAGCTATTCCCGCCGCGTGAATTTGTTATTTTAATATGAAAAACCCGGCCGTCAAGCTTCGCCATAACGCAGCACCGCCCAAGCCGCCGCCAGATAGTGCAGCATGGACCAAAGCGTCAGCGCCGCCGCGACCACCAATAACCCCATGCCGACCTCCAGGGTCGGAAAAAACCAAAGCGGCTCTCGATAAAGCAACAACAATACCGCCACCATCTGAGTCGTGGTCTTGATTTTTCCGATGGCGGACACCGCGAGGCGCCCGTGCTTGCCCAACTGCGCCATCCACTCCCGCAACGCCGAAATCGCGATTTCGCGACCGATGATGATCGCCGCCGCGACCGCCATCAACGGCGTGGGGATCGCCTGCACCAACAGCACCAACGCCGCCGCCACCATCAGTTTATCGGCCACCGGGTCCAAAAAAGCCCCAAACGCCGAGGTCTGGCCGAGCCGGCGCGCCAGATAGCCGTCCAGCCAATCGGTCAGCGCCGCCAGTCCGAACAAGGCGCTGCACAGCAGATTGGCGCCTCGAAACGACATGAAAAACACCAGTACGAACACCGGAATCAGCGCGATTCGCAGCAGAGTCAGCAGGGTGGGTAGATTGACATGCATGTTTGACGCGCGCTCAGCCTTCGCCGTGAAAGGCATCGTAAATCCGTTGCGCCAACTCAATATTGATGCCATCGACCTGAACGATGTCCTCAATGCCAGCCCGCGATAATTGCTTTAGACCGCCAAACTGCTTGAGCAACGCTTGTCGGCGTTTGGGGCCGATTCCAGGAATGCTGTCCAGCGCGGAACGGGTGCGGCTTTTGGCCCGGCGTTGGCGGTGGCCAGTAATGGCGAAGCGATGCGCTTCGTCTCTAATTTGTTGAACCAAATGCAAGGCGGCGGAATCGACCGACAGTATAGTGGGCCGATTTTCACCGAACAAGTACAGGGTTTCCAGTCCCGGCTTGCGCCCCGGACCCTTGGCGACTCCGATCACCGTCACCCCGGCCACCCTCAGTTCCTGCAACAATTCACTCGCTTGCGCCAATTGCCCCTTGCCGCCATCGATAAACAGCACATCCGGAAACCGGCCGCCGTCTTGTTGCACGCGCAGATAGCGTCGGGTCAGCGCTTGATGCAGGGCGGCGTAGTCATCGCCCGGTTGGATGCCGTCGATGTTATAGCGACGATAGTCGGATTTCAGCGGGCCTTGGGGGTCGAATACCACGCAAGCCGCCACCGTCGCCTCGCCTTGGGTGTGGCTGATATCGAAACATTCCATGCGCGCCGGTTCATCTTCAAGCCCCAGGGCCTCGCGCAAGGCTTCCAAGCGATGGCGCATCCCCATTTGGCCGGACAGATGGGCGGCGAGCGCGTAATCCGCGTTGCGTTGCGCCATCTCCAACCAGCGCGCCCGCTCGCCGCGCGCGCGCGCGGAAAGGCTGACGCGCTGGCCCACGCGCTCTGAAAACGCCCGCGCCAGCAGCGACATGTCCGAGGGTTCGGGAATGAGGAGCACTTCGGAGGGCGGTTCCTTGTTAAGATAATACTGCGCCAGAAAAGCGGCCTGCACGGCCGCCTCACCCTCCTCCTCACGGGGCAGTTGCGGGAAAAAGGCTCGGTTGCCCAACAGCCGTCCATCGCGAAACACAAAGACTTGAACGCAGGCCGCGCCGCCGCGCGCGACGCAGGCGATAACATCGACATCACCGCTTTCGCCCTCGACGTGCTGGTGCTGTTGGATTTGCCTTAATTCGACGATTTGATCGCGATAAAGCGCTGCTTCCTCAAAGTTCAGCGCTTCGGCGGCCGCTTCCATCCGCCGCGCCAATCCGTCGATCAACTGCCCGCTCTTGCCTTCCAAAAACAAAATAGCGTCGCGCAGCTGACCGTTATAACCCTCCTGATCGATCAGTCCTACGCAGGGGGCGGTGCAGCGCTTGATTTGATACTGCAAGCACGGCCGACGCCGGACGTGGAAGAAACTGTCCTCGCACGGTCGCAAGCGAAACACTTTTTGCAGCAGGTTCAGGGTATCGCGAACGGCGCTGGCGTTGGGATAAGGACCGAAATAGCGTCCCGGCGCGTGCTTGGCGCCGCGACGCAACGACAGTCTGGGAAAATCATCGGCGGAAACGTGTATGTAAGGATAACCCTTGTCGTCGCGCAGCAAAATATTGTAGCGAGGTTGGTGCTCCTTGATCAGCGTGCTTTCCAGAATCAGCGCTTCGGTTTCGGTATGGGTGACCGTGACTTCGATCCCCCGAATCTGGCCGACCAGACTGCTCGTTTTGGCCGACGGCTGATGGACTCGGAAATAGCTGGCGACGCGCTTGCGCAGATTGATCGCCTTGCCGACATAGAGAATCTGCCCCCGCTCGTCCAGCATCCGATAAACGCCGGGCAAGGGGGAAAGGGTCTTGAGGAACGCTTTGGAGTCGAAGGAAGGTGGCGAACCGCCCATGGTCCACATCATCAGGGGGTGACGGGTGGCGTTGGCATCGAATAGCGCGGCAGCGCGCCACTGGACCGCGCGAACTCAATCGAAGGCGCGTTCATCATCAGCGAGGCAAAACGTCCAGACGGGCGCGACCTGACCCTGCGCCGCGCCGTCCGGACATTCCAAAGGCATTGCTTAAGTATTATCCCGTCGGATGTCGTATTTTTCCATCAACCGATACAGCGTCATTCTTGAGACGCCGAGTTCTTGGGCGGCGCGGGCGATGTTGAATCGCGTGCGCAACAAAGTCGCCTGAATCGCCTCGCGGTCCGCCGCCATGCGGGCCTCATCCAGGGTGACGAAGCCCCGGCCCAAGGAACGCCGCTCCAGCTCCAGATCGTTGGGCGTGATGTGCGGACCCTCGCTCAACAGCACCGCCCGGCGGGTGCGGTTCATCAATTCGCGGACGTTGCCGGGCCAGTCGTAGCGGTTGATGACTTCCAGGGCGTCGCGGCTGAAACCCTTGGCCGAGGTTTTGTTTTCGGCGGCGAATTTGGTGAAGAAATACCGCGCCAGCAATTCGACGTCGCCCTTGCGTTCCCGCAGGCTCGGCGTCCGCAGGTGCAACACGTTGAGCCGGTAGTAAAGATCCTCGCGGAACCGGCCGTCGCGAACCGCCTGATCGAGATTGGTGTTGGTCGAGGCGATCACCCGAACGTTGACCGGGATCGGCTTGGTGCCGCCCAGCCGGTGAATCTTTTTCTCTTCCAAGAACCGCAGCAGGTTGGCCTGCACTTCGGTCGGCAGATCGCCGATCTCATCGAGAAACAGCGTGCCGCCGCTGGTGGATTCGATCAATCCGATCCGGCGGTCGTTCGCGCCGGCGAAGGCCCCCTTCTCATGTCCGAACAGCTCCGATTGCAGGAGGTTGACCGGCAAGGCCGCGCAGTTCATGGTGATGAACGAGGAGGCCGCTCGCGCCGAGTATTCATGGATCGCCCGCGCCGACAGTTCCTTGCCCGTGCCGCTCTCGCCGGTAATCAGGACCGGCACATCCACTTCCGCCGCTTTCTGGATGCCGCGAAACAGGGTTTGCATGACCAGGCTGTTGCCGATCAGCCCGTATTGCGACTCCAGTTCGCGCTGCTGGCGCAGGGTATTCTCGGTCAGCGTGGCCATGCCGTAAGCGTGGCCGAGGGTGACGACCAAGCGCTGCGGCTCGATGGGCAAGGTATGGTAGTCGTAGCAGTGCTCGGCGATGACGGTGGAAAGCAGCTTGCGCTCGACGCACTGACGGGACAGCACCATGACCCATTGCATTTTGCGGCGGGCCAAAATGAGATCGACCAACCACTGAATGGCGCGTTCCGACTCGCAACTGAACAGGATGGCCAAACCCACTTCAAAGGAATGCTCCGTCAACAGCGCTCTGGCTGGCGTCGCTTCTTGCGCGGAATAAACCTCCCAATCGGCCGCCGAAATCTTTTCGAGCAAATTCTCCTCGACCGCCGCGGTGCTCAGAACTAAAACCTTGCGCATTGTATTACTCACTGTGTACTTGTAAGCGCATGAAAGCGCGCGCCTGTTCGCAGCGCTGGCATGCTGTTCGCCGACTGCAAAATCCTTAATAACAAAACGGTGAACCGTTAAAAAGCCTGACCACGGCCCGAGCCTAGCGCTCGCGCCGAGTGTCACGTTTCAGGGATCGATTAAAGCGATCTATCCACTTATTGAGGTGATTCGCTGTTCCTTCCTCAAAAACCTAAGTCCTTAGCGGTGCTTTAGCGTTAGGCTTGGTACAGATTGCTCGGAATAATGCCTTAAATACGTTTCAGTTGCAACCAAATACTGCTTAATTCGCCCACCCAAGGCTTCAATTTATCAAACATTGATTACTTGGCAATATCAAATTTGTCGCCAGCGGTTATACCGTTGACCATTCCGGCAAGGATTGATTCGGTATTCATAAGATGCGTATTACAATATTCTTGTTAAATCTTCGCTGAAAACGCGGGCGCCAGCCTCGAAGCCGCAGGGCGATGGAATTTTAGCGGCTGAATCGCCACGGCAAGCCGCCAGCGCCAGTCCAGGACGTGACAGGGGCATCCAAAAACGATTTCAATGTCTGACTAGGCTATCGCGCGCGACGGCGAGCGAAGCCACAGCAACGAGCCATAAGCCAACCGCGCGGACGGCTGGCAGCCCGCCGCCGACTCTTTTAACCTCTCTTGACAACCGACCCATTGTGATGTTTTACAACAGCATTCGTTCCCTGCTTTTCACGCTCGACCCCGAAACCGCGCACGATCTGACGCTGGCGTTTCTGCGGCGCGCCGACAACAGTCCCTTAAACGCCTTGGGCGGCTTGCTGTCCGCGCCTGTTTCGAACGCGCCTCGGCGCGTTATGGGCCTCGATTTCCCCAATCCGGTCGGCTTGGCCGCCGGCCTGGACAAGAACGGCGAATGCATCCGAGCCTGGCAGACTTGCGGCTTCGGGTTTATCGAAATCGGCACCGTCACGCCCCGCCCGCAACCGGGCAATCCCAAACCCCGGCTGTTTCGCCTGCCGGCGGCGCAAGCACTGATCAACCGCATGGGCTTCAACAACAAGGGCGTGGATTTTTTGATCGATCAGGTAAAAAAAAGTCGCCACCGAGGCATCCTCGGCATCAACATCGGCAAAAACGCCGTCACCCCGGTCGAACGGGCGACCGAGGATTATTTGATCGGCTTGCGTAAAGTTTATCCTTGGGCCAGTTACGTCGCGGTCAACATTTCCTCGCCCAACACGCCGGGCTTGCGCGATCTTCAATACGGCGCGGCCCTGGACCGGTTGCTGGAGGCATTGAAAACCGAGCAGCGGCGTCTGGCGGTCGAATACGGCCGTTACACGCCGTTGGCGGTCAAGATCGCCCCCGACCTTGCCGACGAGGATTGTAGAACGACACATGAC